>Ga0179591_1327600_pt1 | contig 10632 bp, 13 predicted proteins | sample CZOMad2_1_08_16f_FD_182891 | JGI IMG/M metagenome (GOLD analysis project Ga0179591, IMG submission 182891) | Vadose zone soil fungal communities from Angelo Coast Range Reserve, California, USA - CZOMad2_1_08_16fungal (PacBio error correction) | ecosystem: Environmental > Terrestrial > Soil >...
GCTATCCTTAGACACACCAAATAGCACGACCCGTTGAAAAGACAAGATCCAGGATGAGTATCACGGGTCGTCTGTTCGTAATGGGAAAGAGGGGTGGGGGGGGGGGGTAGTTCATGATACATCAACATCAGATAGTTTTATGTCCACGGCAGGGTTCAGTCTGAGAACAAGAAGGTTTACCTTGAGTCCCTAAGGAAGAAGGAGAGATAAGACAACGCAACTAAGCAAATTTATCAGTCGGCTCAGCATTGCTTGGGAGTGCAAGCCGGTTACCGGGCACGACACCGGGTTGAACAGCCAGCAGGAGAGTGTCTTGTTCAAGAACACTGATTGAGGGGGAAGGGAAAGCAGAAAAAGGGAGGATGATGGAGTGCAGCATCCGGGTCAGGGTACGAAATAAAAGGGGGTGAATCCAAGAAAGGCGTCTCTGGTACCTTGGAAAGCAAAAAGAAAAAAAATCTACTGGAAGGAAGGACTAGTAAAGGGGGAGGGATGTAACGGGACAAACAATCTTCATCGTAGGTGTGCGGTTACATTGAAGCGGTATTATAGATTACTGGGGTATCCCTTCTCTGTCAACCTACTCAAACAAGAAGCGGGAACCTTTTATTGGGGCGAAGGTTGAAACGGTCCGAAAGTACAGGGGGACGGTCTTCGGGGATGGAAACAAGAAAAAAAAAAACCCCGAGGGGTCTATCGGGGGGAGTGGAATGGGGGGGAGTAGTACCAGCGAAGGGACGTACAGAAAGTTAATGAAGTCGAGTAAGGCTTCCACAGTTGGTCACGAAAAGGATCAATGGGGGGGGGCCACAATGAAAGTACTTCAACAAGGAAAGGAAACAACGGTCGTACTATGGTCCCGACGTGCGGCAACCTCAAGAATAGTAAAATAAAAAAAAGGGCACAGGAGCCAGAGAATCATTCGAATCGCGCGGATGATCTGCAGAGAGGAGGGAGGGGATAGAGAGGGGGCCATAGATCATCTACGACGACTCATGAGGCATAGGTTTGGGGATTTTGGGAACGAGGCACGTTTGGGGAAACCTGATCAGGAAACTATCCGCTTAAAAACTGTGGCCAAGTGTACGCATGCACGAAGACGGGACAAGTTAAGCCTTTTCGCTGGGACCGAAAGAGGTACGGGAGGTAGATCAATCGAGGGGGGAGGTTTTCGAAGACAGGCATGCGTAAAGAGACCACAAGTTTCGGAAAAAAGAAACCCTCTAGGAGTTTAGGAGGGGGGAAAAGGGCAGGGTCCAGAGGGAATATTGGGGTTTCGAACTAAAGAAGGGGAAGGCCTAATGGGTTGATGAAGTGGTCAAACAGGCGGACATAAGGAACGGGAACCCGGGGGGGGGTGTCTATTACGTCCTCGAAGTATAGGAAGTGGGTCCACGAGGAGAGGACTCAGTCTCTGTTCAAATTGGAAAGTAAGTCCAGAAGGAAGAAGTGGAGAAAGAGGCGTTATGAAGGAAAGAAACAGCTTACAGTACAGACAGAAGGTGTTCGGATCGAAAAAAGAATGGTTGGGTGACCGAGACTTCGATCTGGGGGGTAAAAGGGTTTACCGGAAAGACAAAAGATAGTAACTGAGTAAATGTTTGTTGCTTCTCAGATCTATTGGCATAAAGGGAAAAGGTCAGTACGGAGATTGGATGAAGACCTTATGCACGTTTTTCACTGTAGTCGCAGTGGGGAGGTCGACATGTGAAGTTCGACCCAAGCAATATTCCGACCTCTCAGAAAAAAAAAAACGCGTGAAGATGGAAGGTTCAGCTTAATTCACTGGGCGGGAGGGCTGGGGTGGGGTTGATCTGGCATTACTCTAAAGAACAGAGGATCAAGAAAGAGATGGGTCGGTGGGGGTTATATAGTTGGTGGACGCAGTAATAGTCCTCCAAGAGGAAAAGTGAAAGTCCTGGGAGGGGAAGGAGAGAAGTGACCTAGTGCCACGAAATGACTAGCAATGATAGGTGCAAAACGGGGGAAGCACTACAAGAAGAAAGCAAAGAGTGCAGCAGCTGGTATAACATAAAAAAGAAAGAAAAGACAGAGAAAAGAAACGCTTGCAATTGCACTTATCTGAGTTTGGGGGGGGGTTGTGCTCGAAAGAACTTAAAAGCAACGAGGGAAAAATAAATCAGGGAGAGAAGGAAAGGAGGGACTCAGGACAGCTATAAAACTGTTTGCCCCAAAGAGAGACGCAGCTAAGAAACCTTCCAACCTAACGAGATAAAAAAAGTAACCTGGTTCCTAAAAAAGAAGAGAGTAAAGGAGAAGGATGGACCAAGTTAAGAAGGCAAGGGGGAGACCTGGTAGCCATCTCATTATATGAAGCGCGAAGAAAACAAGCAAAAGTCTCTCAAGCATCAAAAAAGGAGGGTTTACCATCTTAAATAAAGTAAAGGGGAAAAGGGTAAAGGAAGAGGAAGAGAGACGGGAGAAAGCCGAATCGATCGAAGACTCGAAGCCAACACGTGCGTGTCACGGTAAGCGGCGCCAGAAGGACCAACTCGAGAAAGTTGAAAAGGACTTAACATCCTTCGAAGAAAGAGGGGAGGATGGGAGGGGCAAAAGGAGAGCGGGGAGATTGGTGAATCAAAAAGAAAAAATTCAATATTCTATTGGGAAGATATTGTAGAGGACGCAATCAGATTTCCCGTAACACCCAGTTAAAATACTAGTTTGGTCTAGGAGAATAAGGAGGGGGGGAGGGAAAGGGAGGCTGATGGACAAAGGGGGAAGAGATTTATAACTTTTCCACCTTCGGACTACTGATGGAACGGATATCCACGTGGGGGGAATCTTATATCTCTCTCAGAAAAAACCAGTTAATATGAGAGGGAAAGAGAAAGAAGGATAGAAGGGGGAATCGCATCAACTGGGAAATAAATAAGGGGGGGGTGCCATAATTTTCTCTCAAGTTAAACCTGGACAGGGCCTTTGAATCATCAAGGGAATGGCCGAGTCCGAAAAAGGAAAGGGCGGAAGTTGCGGGGGGAGGGGGACGACATAAAAAAAAAAGAGACTTGACCCAAAAAACTGGTCCTTGGGATCACCTTAATCGCCATTTATCATGTCGCAACACGCCAGTGACTACTTCGGAAGGTGTGGGGGTGAGAGAAAGAGAAGGAGCAGGGGGTTGGGGGGGGAAACTCTTTCCGCCGAAACCACCGGAGTATTTCGGTCGCTAGAGTGGAAGATCGGGACCTGGAAGGCCGAGAAGGACGCGAGTGAGGGTTAACAGAAAGGAGAGGGACTGGTCAGGGTAAAGGGGGAGTGGCCACCGAGGAAGAAGACTACGTCTTGAGGAGAGGAACTCGTGAAAGAATAAATGTTGCAGATCTTCATCCTAAATAGGAGAAAAGCACCGAGGAGAAAAGGGGACACGGAGGTTCCAGAGAGAGTAAACTAGGAAATGGAAAAAAAAACCAAGTATGGGGGCCGGTAATGTGAATATCTGTTTCGGACAGAAGAGAGCGCTAGGGAATTGAATCGAACCGCTCAAAACCTCTAGCTTGATATCTTACACCTTGCGGTGTGGGGAAAAGTTCAGTTAGGTAGGGATGTGAACTAGAAACCAACATGATTTTAAATCAGTGGCAGCTGTAAAGTGAAAGTAAGAGTGCATGGCTGTTGAGACAAACGGGAAGAGTGATGGTAGGAGGATTAGTCGTAATTTTAAAAACCAGTCAAAAATCAAAGGGGGGGGTGCTAGTCAAGAGGAAGAGAAGGGAAAGGGGAAAGGGGAGGAGAGCGGGCTCATTGCTACTACTTTCCGCAACAACAACCGGTAAAGGGGCACGCTATTCTAAGAAAAGAGAAGAATGAAGTGAGAGGGGAGCGGAAAGAAGGGGGAAAAAAAAGAAAAAAGGAGCAGACATCCTTTTAAAAATTTAAATGCGGGGCCAGGCCCAATAGGAAGGAAGAGAAGCGGTCTAGGGGGGAAAGGGGAAATCATATTGGAGTGGGGTCTATACCGAACAAAGAAAATGCGGATTTTGACGCGCCAAAATGGGTTTGAAAAAGAAGAAGAAAAAGAGTTGAAAAGGGTAAGTTAAAGCCACGATACCCTAAAAAAAAAAATCAATCACAGGATAATTCATGGAGAACCCCTCATATGGCAAGGGTGGAGAAAGGGGGGAAACAAAAAAATAAACCTTGTTATGGGGGGGGAACCATGGAGAAATGTTCAAAAAAAAGGCGGATATACGCCGGGGAGAAGAACTCAACGTGTGACTTGGAAGAGAAAACCGAAGCTGTGAGACTGGAAAGGGGTACGGGAGGGGAAGGGACAACAAAGGAAAAGCGCCGCGGAAGAAACCGGAGATCAGCTCGGGAGTCAAAAGGAATCAGCAACACAGGTCAAAAAATTCTGAGCCTAAAAAAGTGACAAACAGACTCACAAAACAGGTATCATAGGGGGTGTGGGGCGCGGGGAAAGGTATACAAAGAGTTACCCTTTTTCTCGAAAGTTCGTCGAACAGAAAACCGGGAAACCCGCGCGGATCGGGTTGAGGAGGGGGAGGAGAGGTAGAGGAAAACCTCAAGAACGATGATATACTAAGCTAACAAAAAGAAAAGAGAACATGCTTTGCAAGGAACCATTCTGAATGGAAAGTCCGGTAGGCAGGTAGGTACAAACAGAGAGGCAAACCGAGAAGAGGAGCGAAAGTACGGGGAAATGAACGAGAAAGGCCAACATCGCTATCTAAAGAAAAAGGGAAATTCTCGAAAATCCTTAAGGTATAATGCAGCAGGATGGATCTTCGCGAGGGGAACACACAAACGAAAGAGAGGAGACATCGAAGGGAAGGAAAACGCATTAACGGGGGGGTTGGATTTTGATAAAGCCGGGTTTTCAAAAGGTCACCGCTAGGGCCCAGAAAGGGATCAGGCTTTGCGGGTGGAGGTTAGGAAAGGCGAGAGGGCCGGGGAAAAAGGGCGAAAAGTGGGTTCGGGGCTCAAAGGGCGGTTCCGCATAATTGGATTGCAAGCATTCTGAAGTGGCCGAAAGCATGCTAACTCGGCTCCACAATGGTGGGAGGTGAAAAAAAAGGGTCGGTGTTCTTTCAAGAAAGGTTACATCGGTATGGCCATCGAGGCCATAACTGTACCAATGACGAAGCGTTTTGGATGGGGGTTTAAAAAAAAACAGAAAGGTGAAAAGGGCCGGAGACCGCTCCGTGTTGTATTACTCAAACTGGTCTTGTGGAAATTATAGTCTCGTTCGGGGAAAAAGGGGGCCAGTTGGGGGAAGGGAGGGAGCAGACCGGGGACGATAGGGGGGGAGAAACTCGGTTGGTAGATCAGCACTCACCAAGGCGGGGCGTCATCTCAAGGGGCTCGAAAACAGAAAAAGCAGGGGGAGACAGAGAAAGACTTCATTAGGTGGGAAGGAAGAGTTCAAGGAAAAAAAGGAGGGAGGGACGAAAACGGTTAGGTTTTAAGTGCGGAGGATTGGGGCGGGAACGGAACAGGGCCACTTAAAATAGGGGAAAAAAGGAGTCAAAACCTGCGTGGAAAAGTCACCATAGACTTTTCCTTCTTCTTACATCTAGGGAAGACCATCCGGGCTACCTATGAACAAAAAAGCGTGAGGGGAATGAGAAGTGGAAGGGGGGAAAATTGATGGAGAAAGGGGGAAACCACGCTTAGGGACTGGGGGGTTGTCGACGGATAGAACTATTTCTCAGAATAACAGAGGAAGGGAAATAGCATTGTCGATTGTTGGGAGATCAGTTCTGGGGGGTTTAAGAAATTAGTAAAGGGGAGAAATAATGATCCCTTGGGGCTACTACTCAGGGTTGAAGGGAAAGTCAAATTAAAGCAGGAATTTTGAGGCGGCTGTAAAAAAACTGACAACAACAGAAAAAGAAAGACTATGAAACTAGCGGGTTACCAAGGAAAAGAAAAAAAGAACAGGAACCTTCCCGATGCAAAGTTAAAAACCAAAAAACTGCAGTTTGGTGAAAGATTTTTGAGTCGAAGAAAAGTATCAAAAAGGGGGAAAAATTGCAAATTAAAGGACATTTTCGAAGCTACAATCTGAGCAGGGGTGTCGCCGGGGTACGATAAAGAAAAAAGACGAATGACGTCGGAACCTCAAGGTAACGGAAATAGAGGGAAAACGGAGACATGAAGGGGACGAAGGGACGGCACGATCGAAGCTATACATAAAGGAGGTGGGGAGAAAATGTTTCTGAAGAAAACCATTAAGACCGGTGATCGGGGGAAAAGGCAGACCAAGAGCAATAGGTTCAAATAAAACCAACCGAAGGTGAAGAAGTGGAAAAAAGAGAACGACCGGCAAGAATTTGACATTCCAGAAAAGCTAGAAAAAGAAGAGGAAAACTATTCAGGAAGGAGGCCCAATACGATGTCCAAACATAGGATGTTGAAGGGAACTGAGAACTGGGAGGGGGCTTGGGGAGAAATGAAGGGAGGGGGATCCGCAAACGCAAAAGGAATAAAAAATAATGATTGGAGCAAGGAAATCTAGATTTCCCGTCACGTCCGTGCAATACAGGGGGGGAGCAGCGGTCGCGCAGAAGAGAAAAAGGGCAAAATGGACGTGAAGGGAAGAAAGTACGCGTATAGACCAGACATACGTTCTCTGTCCAAAAGAGGGGCTGAGATTTGTTAAAAAGAAAGTTGGGAAGATATCTTCCTGTATCCTCAATAACAAGGATGCGGAGGAAATATAGATTATAATAAAAGGCAATATATCAAGTAGAGGGAGGGAGAGAAGAAAAAAAAATCAATAGGGAAAACACAAATCTTTAGATCGGAAGAAATTGAAAGGGGACAGGGAAAGAATCCTGGGCATCAAAAGGAAAGGGGCCGGAGGCGAAGCCCTCTGCTCAACAAAAGCTTCTGTTGTGAAGTTCCGGCAACGGGATAGGGGGGAGGACTAGAGAAAAAAGAGAAAAAAAAAAAAAAACCAAAAAATAGGAACCTTTTTACGCATAAAGGGACGAAATTGAAAGCCCAGACAGGAGCCAGGAGGGAGAAAGGGAGGCAGTTCCCCGGGCAAACGTGAAACGGGTTTTGGAATCGCTGGAGAAAGAACCGAAGAGGGGGGAAATCGTCGCAAAGTTACTATCGAAAAAGGGGTCCAGAAAAAAGAAAAGACGTTTCCGGACGGACGTGATAAACTTCTCAGTGTCCTGCAGGGGTGAAGTTGACCGGGGCGTGCGCGACTGAAGTTAATGGAAACTTCACGAAAAGGGCAACATCAAATGATAAGTGGACAAAATCGGATACCGCCAATCGGCGGAAAACCGCCTCTTGTACAGCTTCCGGATGATAGGACGAACACATTAGGGAAAGTAACCACGGTCGGATTATTCGGGGGCCAGGAGCCGAAGCGATCATGCGGTATTTCGAATACACAGCGACAGCGACGGCGGAAGAGAAGAACGCCGATGAAGTAAGGTGTTTGAAATTTAGGGTAGTGGTGAAAAAAAGTGACGGGAAAAACAACGTCCCAAAAGGGAAATGGTTTGAACATAAATTGAGAAGAAGGGTCGAGGGCTTGGCGGGAAGGGGATAAAAGCGTCATGAAAGCGGGCCAAGGGACGTGTGCAAGCTAATCGAGGACAAATCACATCTAATGGAGGGTAATGGGAAGGGGGAATCTAACTTGAACGAAAGAGTTTTCCACTGGGAAAAAGGAAGACTTAAGGAGCAAAAAAAACGAAGAGAGAAATCAAATGACGAAATGGAAAAAGAAGTGAGGGAAAAAAGAGGGTGGGCGGGAAAATGCTATCCCAAAAAGAAGAACCCAAAAAATTGTGGAGGTTAAAAACAAGGGGAAAAAGATGCAAAGTCAATATAACACTTAAGAAATTCGGAGGGGGGAAACGCTTGTCTGGGTCAGAATAAATGCAATTTCAGATAAAGCGACAGGAAAGGGTGGGGGGCCCCCGCAGTGGTAAATAGGGAAAGAATCTTACTTTAGTCCCAAAGAAATACGAAGAGAACAAGCAAGATCATTCTAAGCTGGAGACTAGCAAGAAGAGGAGTGGGAATTGAAAAAGGGGTTCTGGGGAAAACAAGCAGGAGAGGCTGTTATTGTTAGCAAAATTGGACGTTGGGGTCGAGAGAACAAAGAGCAGGGAAAAAAAAGAAAAGAGGGGCGTTCTGTAAAAAGAAAGGGTTTGCTCAAAATCGGGAAGGGAAAAGGAAAAGACAAATAAGCAGCAGGGGAGACCGAAACTCAAAGACGGGTAGATAGAAGGTTGAGCGTCCGGAAGAAACAGAGGGCCCTAAATTCAGGGGTCAAAAATGCAGAGGAAAAAACAAAAAGAAGAAAACCATATTAAGCATCGGGTACGGATTTCTAAGGCACATACCGACCTTTTCGGAAGACCCCTCAAAAGGGGAGGGTTCACCGTGGAAGATTGGGCCAGGAGAGATCATGAGGGGGTATGTCGTTCCCTCTTACGCGGGCGCGAAAAGGATCCTGCCGGGTATCTCCAATCTTACAACAACAAGGGGGAAGAGGTCAAATCGGTGGTTAAGGGTCGGAATTTGAAGAAAAATTAAAGGTCCAAACCTTAGGACCTAGCTACGTCCCGAGCCGGTGCCGCCCGGTCAAAATCGCGAATCGCAAACAAATCCGGATCAAGAAGAGGGAAGGTACTCTGTGGTAGAGCCTCATATAAACAAGAGGAGGAGAGAGTGATTTCCAAGCGACTAAGGAGAGTCTTCTCCGGAAGGGTGTGTGTTGGGGGATAAGAGATACTGACTCGCCGGGCAGTCTTTCACCCCGAGAGAATTAGGTTTGCTGCGGTGTACTTCCGAGCATCGGTTCAACAGTGATCTTGTTTGCTCAAAGAAGGGGCCGCTCAAAGAGGATTAAGGGAGGGAGACAGAGGGCACAGGATTACTGGGCCTAAAGGATAAAACTGAACTCTACAAGTTCGGAAGGATGAACCCGCACGTGAGGTTGATTCTTCTTGAGAACCGTAGGGAAGAGGGGGGGAGAGAAATTTCAGTAAAAAAAAGGGTTGCAACTGCTAGGGGTGGGTAGGTCCGGTGTGAAACAAGTAAGTCAAAAAGGAAAAGAGACGGGGAAGTAGTTTGCGATTCCCTACTATCGCTCGCAATTGTGTAGAGAAGGGGGGAGCAAGGCAGATTCTGAGTACGGAGATCGTATACCGTACGCCGAAATGAACACATCTCGGGGGAAATAAGAACGGAACAAAGCAGGACGGAATCAATCCTGGGGGCTGGAGAAACTCAAAGTCATTTTCTAATAACAGACTAAGGGGATGTTCCAACGGTTCACGCAAACCGCATAAGGAGTTAAAGCCTTTTAAGGGGTTAGGATAGATGAGGGGTTGGGGAGGGGCTGTAAAAAAGGTCAAGGTGTACGAGACTGGGCGAAATTGATTTCAAAACTGCGTGGGCAAACGGGGAAGAAATGGGCATGTCGCTGCTTGGTGGTCGCATGGCCAGCGACAAAAACTAATCTCGATTGCCGCCAAGAGACGGAGGCGGTGATATTTCCGAAGCCTGTGCTGGTACCTGGTCACAGTGTCCAAGAGAGGATGGGGGGTTGCTCCGAGAACTGTCGCAGCAGAAAACATCTAGAAGAAACTCAATTGTTAGATTTAATAAAGAGAGGCGTGTTGGTGCGCCTGATTAAGTAAATCACTTTCCCATGAATAAATACATTTCGGTCACGTTAGAGTCACTTTCGCATTAAAAAGAAGGGGGGGGGAGATATCGGAAACTGCAAGCAAAAGTCACATCCTGAAAAAGGGCTGGGGTTAATCAAAGAAACAGCCAGCTAGACAAGGGCCTTGCAATATGCCTGGGAATAGGAACAGTGGGGGGGTGGGTTTCCTAAAGACGGTAAGAAAGTGGTGAAAAAAATGACAGCAATTCATAAGAAGGTAGGAAGAGGAGTGCAGAGTTCGTAACAGCCAAAAAGGGAAGCCGTCCTAAAAGGGGGAACGAGAATACTACCCCGGCCAGGAAAGGAAAATTTGCCTGGATGTGCGGGCGAGTCAAGGGTTACATGTGATAAGGAGGGGAAAGACGGGGGAGGGGAAAGAAGGGAGAAAAGATTAGGACGAAGTTGCTAAACTAAAATCAAATAAATAAAAAGGGAAAAGACATAGAAGTTTATTGGAAAAAGGAAAATACATACACATGTACACGAGACTAGAGCGGAAAAAAAAGCAAAGATCCTTGGCGGAGTCAAAATTGTCAAAGCAGAAAAGGTGGGGAAAAAAGGAAAGAGAGAAAAGAGGATACTGAGTGAGGGCGAAGTGAGAAAGGGCGAGGGCTCGGAAACAGAACGTGATGTTTATAAATGGGGAAAAGTGAGTTGGGGGGAAGGGAAATCAGAGGGGGGGAAAAAGCTGGAAGTTCCCGGTAATACTTTGCTCAACTAAAAGCCAAAATGGACTTGGGGGGGGGGATGCCCAAGGATTCAGGGGACACCTTGGGACGCCTACTCTTTATCACCAGAGAGGGGAGGAAATATGGGGGGGAGTGGGAGGAATGAGAGTAGAACTATATAAAGGGGTCTACTTCTTAGGAAAAGCTCACAAAATATGAAGAGAGATATAAGAAGAATAGCTTGAAAGACAAGGTAGGATCAGTAGCGCATCACGG
>Ga0179591_1351922_pt1 | contig 10632 bp, 10 predicted proteins | sample CZOMad2_1_08_16f_FD_182891 | JGI IMG/M metagenome (GOLD analysis project Ga0179591, IMG submission 182891) | Vadose zone soil fungal communities from Angelo Coast Range Reserve, California, USA - CZOMad2_1_08_16fungal (PacBio error correction) | ecosystem: Environmental > Terrestrial > Soil >...
AAGTTTGTGAAGAAACCTCGAAACTCCAAAGGAAAGAATACGCGGAGCAAGGGGGGGCCATCAATATTACGGTCGAAAGGCTACGATCAAAACGCGGGCGCGAAGAATCAAACATAAACAAAAGCTTTGTATCACCGTGAGAAAATTTTGCAAGGTGTGCCGGGGACAAAAAAGGAACGGCTCTAGACAAATCCAAGCCGTGAATAGGAGCGGTACAATACAACCAGCAAAGGGAGGTGGCGAAAAAAGGGGAGGTAACAGTGTGGTGAGAGGCAACAGTAGCAGGTAACTTGGTGGGGGGGCAGTTACGCAAAAGGGGTACGGGTTAGGGGGGTCACTGGGATCCAAGGGAACAACTTTACAATGGCTCGCCGTTGGGAAAGAACCGTAAAGTGTGTGGGACTATGTAGGCAGCGGGGACGTATCGGTGAACAGCCTAGATTGTATGCACGACACTCAAAGACAGGTTGTAAACCGCGGGGAGGAAGGCTGGTGAAAAATTAGTGCAATTGATCAACAAAGGTGAAAAGGTTTTCGACTGGCCAGAAGGCTATCCAGGAAGTAAGGCGACGGGGCTCGTTTCATCCGGACGTTCCAAAAAAGCTGGCGTAAAAAAGTGGGGTGAAGGCGCCAAACCTGTCCAAGTGAGCGATAAGGAGGGAATGCATAAAAAAGAGGTCGCGGTTGAGTCTTATCGTCATGGAATGGTGGATCAAATTTTTCCTACTTAGAGCGTGAGTGAGGCCCGACAGATCCTCCAAAGCAAGAGTGAAACGTGGGGGGGAGTGGGTGGGACCACAGCAGGCGCTAGTAGGGGGAGAAGCCAGTGCGGGAAAAAAACCCGTCCGTTGTGGGGTCAAGGAAAACAGGGAAAACCCACCGAGGGTTGTCCCGAAAAGAGTAACAGGATGGGGTTGGAGAGACAAGCAAAAAGGTGCGTGAAGTGGGGGGTCAGGGGGAATTCGGGTTGGGGAGTGCGGGTTCTTGACGGGGGCGGAAACTTGCCAGTAGAAAAAAAAAGTGCGCAGTTTTCAGGTGTTGCAAAAAAAAGGGCTGCCTCATTGGGAGTGAGGGTTAGGTTCTGGGGTGTGCCCGGGGTTACCGCGGGACCGACGAACGGGGGAAACGAGATAAGGGAGGGGGGGGGAGGGCTTGCCCAGGGGACGCCTGGTCCCCAAATCTGCGTTGGGGCATGGAGGTTTTGCAAAAAAAAAGGAAGAATAGATAGCCCGGGAGGAAAAAACAGGTGTGTTTGTTCTGTCGGAGATCGGGTGTACAGAACTAGGCTAGTCGGGGATCGGGAAGAAAAACGAGGTGGGGGGGGGTCACAAATGGTCTCGGGGGGTAAGGGGGCTTGTTGACGTGATCCGCCCGAGACAGGGAGGCCGGGTGCGGGGCGGTCCTGTTTTTGGGACCGTCGAGGTGTGGGGGTACCTACTGAAACGGGGTGAAAGGTGATGGGCAAGGCCGTGTTGCTAAGATAGGGAGGAGGGTGGGTCTGTCCGGAATAGGAAAGCACGGAAATAGGGGCGAGGGGTGCCGTCAAGGCCTCGGGGAAAAGATTAGGTCAGAGTCAGAGTCCGTGCGAGTGAGGGGCGGTGTGGCCCGACTAAACTCGCCCAAGTCTAGAAGGGGGTGGGGTGGGAACAGTTTGAGTGGTGGGGGAAAACCAAAAGGAAAGCACGGGGGGGCCGTCCCCTAAAAATAGGGACGGTGTGAGTAGCGGTGTGTCGAGGTGTCACGGGTTGGGGCCCGGGGAAAACAGTTGGGGGAAAGGGGGTTGACGTCACGTTCTTGGGCCCCAAGAAGCAGCGGAAAGCCAGCCAATCAAGCACGTTGGGAAAAAGACGTAGTTCGTGTGGTTGAGGGAGGGAGGTTGTTCCAAGGTGGATGGGCGAGGGGGGGGTCCACTGAACGGGGCAATCTTTTGGGTGAGCGAGCGCGCAAGTGAGGAAAAGGCGAAAATATTCGACCCAAAAAAAAAGACACCGAATGTGAGAAAGATAAGAGGGGGTGATTTGACGCGGGACGGCGTCAATTGTGGACCAAAAAAAGCAAGCTGCAATGGTGACGACATTGCAGACGGAAAGCAACACTAACGGAGAAGTGTGTCAAACGCTGGGGGGGGGTCAAGGCAGGGGATGAAGGGGAGCAGAGGGGCCCTCCTTCCCCAATATGGGAGGCAAAAATTTGCCAAGGAAAAAAAAAAGCCAAGGTCACAAAACTCTCAAAAAAAAGACTCAAACGCTCCTAGAGAAAAAAAGTCCAACGGAAGGACGTGTAGGTCTTTAGTCAAGACCAAGCCTCATAATGGGGGTAAACAAGAAAAAACGAGAAAAAAAAAGTAAATTGTGAAGACACACATGGGACTGGAGCGGATTGGACCGGAGGAGAGCTACATGCTCTCTGGGCAGGGCCAAGAAGGTTGCGATAAGGGGGGGGACTGAAAGCGAAGGATGCCCTCCCGGGGGGACGGAAAGCCGTTCAGAAAAGAATCAACACCAAGGGGGTTCGTAGGTGGAAGGAAAAGAAGAGTCCCAGGTACGTAAGAAAAACAAAACTCGTCTTGGGAAAACAAAAAATACAAAAGTTTAGATCAGCTGGAAAAGCTGAAGGGAAAAACTTGCCGGTCTGATAAAAAGGAAATGAGGCCCCTACATAAAAAAGTCTACCCCGAAAGGTAAGTTCTGGGCGCGTTCCGAGTGGCGGGTCCGGGAAAGCCGTAGAATCGAGCGGAAAAAAAGCGGGGAAAACACTCCCCAAGAACTGGAGGTGCTCTTCTGCCAGCGTCAAAAAGTCGGGGGAATGATCTTGGGGAGAAAGCAACGATGGGACTCCAGGGTACTGCTTATGTAATTTATGCGCCCATAAGTTGGTCAGGCGGCTCACATCGGGGAAATTATGAAGGGCAAAAAAGTGGGGGGGGATTAACGAAAGGACGAGGTTTGGGGGGGGTCTTCGAACCTCTTGGAAATGCCGTATTTGCGGATGGACTGCAATGGTTGGAGGGACGTTGGTTTGGGGAAGACCCGCCTCGCAACGTGGGGTAAAGGACGGGGGAGAAGTAGCGACAAGAAGTGTTAAGGGTATCGCAGCAACTGAAAGTTTGGCCCCTGCTTAAACCGCAAAACCAGAACCATCGAGGGGCGACAGGCGCGCATGAAAGGGAAGGGGTACATCAGTTGCAGACGCTTACATGGAAACGGGTGAAGGTGCAAAATATTGTGTACACGACACGAGGGGGCGAAGGGGGGGAGGTACAAAAAACTAGAGTTCGCGTCGCAAAAAACCGCTGGGGTGGGCCTTCATACCATCACGGGATAGAAGCAAAAGTGGGGTTTCATCAAAGGAATTGGCAGAGTGAGGGGGGAACCGGAAGAAAGAGACCCCCATTAGAGACCCCTTGGACCCAGTCAAGAAACTGCAATGGGAAGCGCTTAAAGTGCGCCGGGCTATGGGATTCTCATCCTGATTAAAAAACGCGAGGATTAGATGGGTAACGGTGGAAGGCGACTGTCATCTGGACAAAGCACTCAAAAAGTGGTGCAAAGATGAGAATTTCGGGAGGGGGTGGAGGTAGGGCGCTTGGGGCAAACTTGGGGGAAGAGGGGGGGGAGGGGGGGACAGCGGTGATGGTTGGCGGCCAAATTCATACCAGAAAAAAGAAGGGATCTGGCTCAACAAGGATAAAAAAAACAGGAGGATGAAAAAAAGAAAAAGAAAAGAGGACTTTGAATCGGAAGAACGGGTCGGGGCAACCAACAAAACGGCAAACGGCCCCAGAAAAGCACTAAAAGGACAAAACGCGACCACAGGGACTCCCATCAGAAAATCAACAACCCAGAAAGCCTAATTTGAACGGGGTGAAAGGCCAAGGGCAACAAGAAGGGGAAAGCACCTTCAGACAGACTGGAGGCGGGGGAAAAATCCAAAGAGGCGAAAAGCTAGTAAGGGAAAGCAGGAACATGCGTGGGGAAAATGTGTAGGATCGTTCCGTCGGAAAAAAAAGTCTCAGGTCTGAAGGGGAGGACAGGTCGCAGGGCAAACACGTCGAAAGGGAATGAAGGAAAGCAGCGGGCAAGGTTGACGCCGAAAAAAAGAGGTAGGAAGAAGGCCGTCGCCCCCGCGCGGAAATCGGCGGCCAGAAAAAGGTGAAACGGAAAAGAAAAGGAGCAGTTCCATATGAAGAAACCTACCCCCTTACTAGCTAGGCCAATTCAGGGTCCCTGTACCAAAGAAACCAGTCGGGGGGCAGGGAACACAAGCAAAGTTGTAACGCCCGGAAAAAAAAACCTGGGCCATGGGCACAGATAAGGTTGGGGCAAATCGGGGCTACTCATGTAGGACCAATGGAAGAGACGAGGCGGGGGAATCAAAAAATACGCAAGAGCCGACCAAGCAACTGTGAAAGTCCATTCCAGTTTCTCACCAACGCGGAAAAAATGACACGCAAAACATTCGGCTTTTGGTCGGGGGAAAACAAGGGTTGTCCACCAGGGGCGAAATGGGCCGGATCTGGTATAAAGCCCAACAGATCAAAATTGGAAAAAAAGGGGTGTAATATGAAGGGGGGGGGGGAAGATCGTTGTGGAGGACCATTCAGAAAGGGGCGATGCAAAAAAAGTGCGTTTGGGGGTTGTGAACCCACAAGCTTGCTGAACATTGGAAATTCACGGGAAAGACTTCCCCATCAGGCCCGGAACACCCGGCAAATGACCGGGGGGAAAAAAGGTCCCGGCAGCCTTGCTGTTCCACAGCCTCGGCAATGGCAAGAAACGGAAGGGACGTCCAAAAGGGTTTGGGGATCTACAGGAGGAAGCGGAGGGGATCTCCTGTAACACCGGGTTTTTAACCATTCCTATACGGCATTTTGGCAAAACAACGGGAGGGGTACAAAAGGGGGGTGGGCGTTGAGTCCTGGAAGAGGAAAGGGATTTTGTACCGCAAAGACATGAAAAGACCCGGGGGGTGAATCTGAAGTTCGCCGCAGACCAGGGGCAAAAAGAAGCCTGGTATGGCTAAATTGAAGCTCCAAAACGCCTGTGATCCCCATAAAGTGGCGGATAACCCAAATCGCATCTCTGAAAAAAACAAACTACTCTTGTGAATGTACGCGCGGTTAGGTAGGGAGAGAAGCCTGGGACGCGGTTTTTGGAAAATTCTTCCAAAAACCCGGTCCCCCCTTGAGCGAATTCACGTGTGGGGGGGTTCAGGGGGTAGAGTCCGTAATGGTAGTGGGAACTGTGGGGGTTTGGTGACGTACATCCGCCCGGGGGGGGGGAACTTCGCAAGGAATGAGGAGGTGGGGACGAAATTAGCCGGTGGCCTTTCAACGAGGGGCGATGGCGGGGGTGTCAAAAGGGGCTTAGTTAGGGGAGGGAATGCTGAAGCAGCAATGGATGGAAAGGCAGGGGGCGGGAAAGGGGGACGCGAGGGGGGAAGCCCCTCCCCGAGAATTAACACTACAAACGAGATCAACAAACACCAACGGGGGAGGAAAGAGGATAAGTTAAAGGGGAAGAGGGAAAGGCCCGCCCAAGAACACAGGGGTTGCCCCAGCCGGGGTGGAACCGAGAACACAGACAGCATCTCAATCAAGGGAGCTTGGAAAAATCGTTGGTTAGAATGGAGGGAAAAGAGCTTGGTTCTCTTCCCCGAAAGTTCTCGCCGGCCAAGGGACGCCTCCAATAGAATCAAAGAAACAAATCGAAATCTAACACACACAACTCGTAGATTAGGGACGGAAGATTTGGGGGGGGAACACAACCAGAAATGTCCTCCATGGGGGGTTTTAAGAAAACTACATTCAGGGGGGGGAGGCGGAAAGACCCAATGTCATCAAAAGCTACTATACTTTTTGAAAAAAAAGTCGTCACTAGATCGAAGGGCCCTACACTCGATAAACTGAATGAACGTTGGGCTTAAGCTGACTTTATTGCTTCCTACACTTTGAAGGAGGCACTCACGGGGTCTCTAGGACTTGAGAACTCAACGTCAGAGAAGATCACCAAAGGGTGGGGAGATGGCAAAAAAAAGGGGACCAGAGCAGACGGGAAATGGGAACAGCATCTGACTCGAAAAGTCAGACGAACAGCGTTGAATCAGAAAAAAACCTGAATCGTTCAAGGGCCCGTTAGGGGGAAAAAGCACGGAAGAAAAGAACCCTAGGATTGGTAAAAGGACCTCAACACGACCTTCAAGGGGGTGCAATTTTTTTGCCGTGGCCGGGGAGTGGAAAAGAATCAGAGGATGCGAGAGGGGGGGATTGCAACAAAGACTGAAACTGAAAAGATAGTGCCCCTATGAACGTGCCCAAAAAAGAATGGGTTTGGGTCATGCAAAGGTCCCAACGGAGAGACGAAACCTGGTGGCCACCAAGGATAGGTGTGGGGGGCAAAAAGGTGCAGTACGCCCGGAAAACGACCTATTAAGGAACACCGTACATTGGGGGTTACACCGGAAAAGGAACGAAGTTAGGGGGGGGTCTGCGGAAAGAGCAAGTGGCGCGTTGGGAATTAAAAAGACTAAACTTTTGGGAGTCCGAGTGGGGGGGGGTGAGTGCCGGGGGGCCACCCTTCATGTTGGAAGGGGGATATGAGGTAGCAAGAGAAGCGGGTAAAAAAAAAGCAGCGAAACCAGTTGTTTAGCGTGGGGCAAGTAAAGACGCCCAGGTGTCGGAAACTACCATTCGAAAGCCAGGGGGGACCGGCGAGGAATGGAAGGGAATCCGGGAGGGAGGTCTGTGCATCACATCGGAGTGGTAAATTCGTGGGAAATGAAGGTGGTGTGACGAAAAAAGCAGAGGTCCTGTTTGTTGGTACCTGAGGGGGGGGAATGAAAAAAGAAGACCACGTAGCAAAAGCCCCGGCCAGGTGGGCGGGTCAAATCAAAAAAGACTAATTCACTCGGAAGCAAAGTGTTTCATCAGGGAAAAAAAAATGAAAAGACGAAGTTGATTGGGCGATGACATCGAGATCGGGCGTACCTCCAACCGAATTTCGCAGGGGGAGGCGCGTGCGCGCCTTACAAGGGACCCGATTTGTTTGGGAGTGGATTTCTACGGCTACTAAAAGCGGGCTGGGATTATAAATGGGTGTGCTGGGGGGCATCGCCGTTTGGAAAGAGTGTGCAAAAAGGCAGCTCGGAGTGGGAATAAATAAGGGGGGACGACTCTGAGGGAAACACCGGAAGATCGTAAAGAAGATTCTGGGCGCCGTTTGGGAAGGCATGCCAGGGGGAGCTAGTACATCCCGAAGGAGAACAGATTGCAACAACTAAAAAAAAGCACTAGGAGTAGTAAAATAGAGTAGACTGGGAATCAGGTGGGAAATGAAACCCAGAATACCAGCCGGAAGGGGGTTAGGCCGGAACATCAGCGGAAACCAGCTCGCAAGCAGAAAAAAAAAACGGTTAGGTCACCGTTCAGAGAAAGAGGTGGCCTAGGGGGCGGGTGTGTGGTCACATGGGAATGGGGAAGTGCCTTGGTAACCTCTCCTCCAGAAAAACCGGTCAAATGCCAGACAGAAAACAATCAAAAGGGGGGTAAGGGAGAACAGGACAGTCGAAGTAGAAGAACGTAAGGGGGGTGCAAGGGTACGCCAGACACGGAGGTTCGTCCTCGCGTCCCCCGTGAATTCATGAGGAAACAATGTTTGAAACGTAAGGGAAAGAAGGGGCCATGCATCGTGGCCTGGGGGGTTGCGAAGACGACAGGGTGGAGGAAAAAAAAACCTCCCACAGACTGCCGTCTTCTCGAGGAAAATAGGGCGATTGAGAAAAAAGGCGAGACAAGTAATCACGTTGAAAAAGGTGAAACCTCCCCTCCAGCTAGACCATTCATTGCTCGTGGAAGGTTCATGTGAGTGCATTTCCTGGGTCAGGTTGGAAAAAGAAACAAAGTTTGCCGAAATGCCCCAGCGATAGTCAACTACATAAGGGGGACAAAGGCACGAAAAAAAGGCCTCAAAATACGACCTAAAAAGCAATAGATCCAATGAAAACAAAACCCGCCAAGGACTATAGCCCAAAACAGGCAAACTTCACCGGGTCAAACACGTTTCGGTGTAAAAAAAAGGCACCAAGAATCAAAAGAATAGGAAAAAGCAGAAAATGGAAAAAACCCACATGGCGATGCGGGGCTCCGTGGGGCAAAAAAAACCCAAAAAACCCCCACAATGTGTGAGGTAAAGAAAAACCTTTCTACGTGGGGAGCCGCAATGCGAGAAGTGGATTTCAAGGAGGGGACAAACATCCACGCGAAAAGTCAGGGGGGGCAGCGACCTTTGGACCCCCCCGTCGGAATTAAAGGTGGGAAAAGGTCGGGGGACCGGAAGACGTTCCACCAAAATTAGGGGGAAAATTCGAATTCCAAGAGAACAGACGCCCAAGGTTTTTAAGGACGGGTGGCGAAAACGCAGGAAATCGGGGAAAATAGGCTTGGGGAAAATCGCTAGGAACGGGGGGTGAGGGGGGACAAAAGCTCAGCGACAGAGGGAAGAAAACGTGGGCCCGACTGAACGGTGAGGTGACAAACCACATCTGGGTTGGAACAAAAGTAAGAGGAACCGAAGGTGTCAAAACTCTGCCGATCGCCGCGAACGAGGGCCAGTTAAGATCAACAAAAGGCTCCAAGTCGCATTATCTCCCAAAATGAACGAAATGATGGGGGAGAACATGAGCCATTTGGGTTTTGCCGGGCCCAAAATCCTTCCGGAAAAAAAGTCATCGGAATTCCGACGGGGGCTTGGAAGGGTAGAAAAAGCGTTTTTCGAAAAGTGGGGAGTACAACCCGGGGGCGAGGAACTGCCGTGAAGAGAAGGACTTCAGCCACTCTTCAGCAAGCGATCCACCAAAGTGTTCCAAGGGCAGTGAGCTGCTGGTCAAAAAGCAAAATTCGACAACACGATGGGGAAGGAAACGCGTGAAAATCTGGGTCTGCAGCCAACGCGGGTCCTCAAGCTCCAAATTTGGGAACTTAGGATTAGGAGAATGATGGAATCGGGCGGGGGATTCAACATATTCTAAGGCACGCGGTTCCCCCGGGGTGACCGACGGGAATAAAAAGGGACGAATAACTTAACTTGGTTAAAAGATGGGGGGGAGTGCGTAGGAGCTGAAAGAGCGGATGGTGACCCCGGTTCCCCCTTGGGCCTCCACCTTCGAAGGGGGGAACCGTCGAAAAAACAAGGCCACTCGAACGCGGGTCGACATAAAAAGGAGGAGAATACTAAGCCTATGATAAGGGGGGAAATGAAAAACTGCGTGTCATGGGGTTCAAAAAAGGGCCGGGGGGTCGGGGGAGAGAAGCGGAGGGGGATCTTTTGGGGGACATAGCACAGAAAATAGTCCCTCGCACGCTCTCGAACTTTTCCGGAATTACGAGCACTCAAGTCTCGGTCTTCACCATAGAACACGGTAATACGTCAAAAGGGCAGGGGTCCGAAGACTAAAAGGTGGGGGAGAGTGAAGATTGGCCAGTTGCCAGAGGGGTACGAGGGAGGGGAAACCGTGCCGTTGAAAAAAACCGCCAAAAGGAAAGAGGTTTCGATGAAAAAAGGTGAAGGGACCGTCTCTGTAGGAAAAAAAAGAGGAAAAAACATGAGAAAGAGGGAAGTGGGAAGTCTCGTGTTCGGGGTCCGACCTCCACATTTTTGAAGGGGATGGGGGCCCGGGAGAACGGGTAACAAAAGGGAGAGACGCAATTTGGGGGGAGGGGCAACAGAAAATACTAGAGGGTTTGACTGGCAGAGGATCTCCCTGAAGGGGGGACAGTCACAAGATTCACGCAAGACTGAATTTTGAGGGGGAGGATGGTGTGAGGGGGGCATGACACTGGAGGGCGCTCGGGGGGGGTTGATGCAAATTTGCCCACCATTTTAAAAAAAGAGGACGTAGTTTGCCTGTGGGAGGAGGGGGGCAGGGGGGGGGCAGTGTGGTGGAGTAGGTGAGAATAGACAGGGGGGGTGAGGTTCGCGGGTGGTTTAGCCAAAAAGAGGCCAGTGAATGTGGTCAAGGGATTAATGAGTCACGAGATTACCAGGCGGGGATGTGCACGTAAAGAAAAAAGAAACAAGAAATGCAAACGCCAGGGAAAAAAAAGCGTGATGACAAGCGCCAGCGGGCCGTAGCAGAGAGGAAGCTGAATGACTGGGATTAGCTCGTGGAGAGAGTCCGGAGGACGCTTAATTCGGTTGGTTCAGGTATTGACTGGAACGAGGGCGATGTCCGGGTTGTCAATAACCCTAAGGGCGGCGGTTCAAACGCAGGGTGCTCAAGTTCCACAGTTCTGGGCAAACGCGAGAGTTTTTAAAAAGATAAGACAGGAAAGTTGAGGCGAGGTGAGCCCCGGGATGGGGTTTCGGGGGACCAGGCCAAAAGAGAGGTTAGAAAAAAGGGGGGCCTTGGACTGACAAGCGTTAGACCGCGTGACGCAAGGGAAGTAGAAGGAATCGAGGTTAGCGTCGAGGTGGAGGGGGTGGCGGGTGTTGGGGACGCCTGAAGTGGCACAAAGGAAAAAAGGGGGGGCCAAAAAAAGGAGTCAGGGGTCGACTGGACCATGACCAGAAAAAGCTGGGGGGTCGTCTGAGGTTGCAAGCCAGTGGGTATGGTTGGGCGAATGTCAAGTGAAGACAA
>Ga0179591_1383616_pt1 | contig 10632 bp, 11 predicted proteins | sample CZOMad2_1_08_16f_FD_182891 | JGI IMG/M metagenome (GOLD analysis project Ga0179591, IMG submission 182891) | Vadose zone soil fungal communities from Angelo Coast Range Reserve, California, USA - CZOMad2_1_08_16fungal (PacBio error correction) | ecosystem: Environmental > Terrestrial > Soil >...
TCAAAACCTTCGTTTCAGCGCTGGGAGGGAAAGGGGCATTATGGCGAGCGTGGAGACTGGGGTTGGAGAAAAGGCGCTGCGCTAAGAGGGGCGAAAAAAGTGTAAAACTTCGCAGGCTCGGGCTATCTGAAACAACGATGGATGGGTCTTTGGGGAAGAATAAAACGCCACGTACGCTAATATAGCAGAGCGTCAAGGTAAAAAAGACCGCTACGCCCCGCACCCCTTTTGCGAACATACGGTGCGCAAAAGGAGGAGACGCTGCCTGAGACGGCTCCTCACTGCCTTAAAAAGAGGGGCGCGGGGCGGCGCCATTCACCAAAAATTAGAAAGGGCCGGCTTTACATGTCATCCGCCGTTCGCTTACCAGCGCATTAAGCAGACCGAGCGCCGTTCTGGAAAGAAGCTGGGGCACTGACCCTGCCTCTTGACACAAAGCTACAACGAAGTGAAAAGAAAAACGGCCGCGACCATGAGAACACATCTCTTGTCTATTCCACCCACGGAGGAAGAGAAGAGGCGGCAGAGTAGAAAACCGCAAGAGTTAAAGAACAGAGAAAGTACCCGCCGCTCGCGTCCATCGTAGGGGGGTCATCGAAGAAAGCAGGGGGGGAATAAAAAAAAAAAAAAAATCAAACACCAAGGAGGAGGAGGGAAAAAGAGATCGCTTCCATCTAAAGAAGGAAGGAAAAGGGTAGCGAAACGGGGGCGAGGGAGGAGTATGAAAATCCTGAAGCGGGAAAGAAAAGGTCTCTACAACGGCCTCGAAAGCGCTATGAGAGAGCCCAGAAAGGACGACCAGTCACTAGAACCTGTGTTGCAACGTGCGCGGCCTTGAGGGTAGAGTAAAAAGAGAGGTGCCGGCGTCGGTCATTGCCCGACAGTCTAAAAACACGTCGCCATCGCAAAGACTTGGCAAAAGCATCGGAGACTGGTACAGGCTACGATCTGCTGGACAAATAAAAAGAGACGGACCTCAAAACCCAGAGGAGGTCGAAGCAAGGGCAAAACGGGAGGGCGCCGAGGACGGACTGTCTGAACGGGGGCCAAGAAAAGAAGCTCAAGAGATGGCAAATGGGTGGCTGGAATGGAGACCGCTAAGTCGAGAGAAAGTACGGACGTCGTACATGGAGATCGCTCAAGCCTCACCCTGGAGATCCTTAAAAAGCAAGCCTGGTCAAAGAATCGCAGACCATGGGGAAACGCGTCTAGTAAGACTTCAAAGTCTTCACGCTCTAAGAAAAACTGCACGAGACTGGCAAGGAACGATAAGGGGAAATGCCCGCCTATCCTTGGTCCAGGGAGGAAGAGCATAAGGGGCCGAACAGGCAGTAGGCAGACGGTCGCACTTTCCATTGGGGAAAAGGGAACAAGACGGCCAGACAGGGGGGGAGAGCTAAGTTGGGGTCACCAGTTCTGGCCTGGAATCTCCGGGTGGGAGGATTCGGGAGCCGGGCCTTTGGAGGGCTGGAAAGACCTCTAGGAGAGGTGACGCAGATGTCCAAGGGAAAAACTGCTAAGGTCGAGGGGGATGGAGCTTCCCTTCAGAGAGAGGGAACCCGGGCGGCGACCTGGGAGTGAAGGGGCCCTCAGAGGCTCTTGGGGGGGGGGAGGCTTTTCGTGTGGGAAGGGCAGAGGATCGGATTGTCAAGGAATGCGTCCTTGGGGGACTGCTTTATGGGACCAAATGAGGTGCGAGATTACGAAATGCTGATGAAAAGGCGGCTTGGGGGGGAGATGAACGCCGAGTCGGTTTGGGTTTGCTAAAAATCCGGGGAAAGGCCGTCATCCTGGGCTTTCCACGGACGGGAGGGGGAAGGCTGGAGGGGATGGAGTGCCTAGGCGCCTTGCCCTGACGGATTTGGCGGGAAAAAGAATAACGCAGGGGGACTGTAGGAGAGAAATCGTGGGCCGAAACGCGTGAAACAAGGGAGCCTCGGGTTCGTTATAAGAGCTGCCAGGAGGAAGAAAGAAAAGGTGAAACGCATAGACAGAAGTGAAATAGGACCATCAGAAAGAAGGCGTAGAGAACCACCGTACCGTCCCGGAGCGTAAAAAAGAAAATCCGATGACTGCCCGAGAGCCAGTACGGGGAGTTGAGGGACAGGAACTAGAGCTAGTGGCCGTCACAGGCGCCGATGAAAAAATAATCCGGGGGAGGCCCCCCGCTAAAATAACGAAAGGGGACCCATAAAAGAGTCAACAAAAAAACAGGAGGAGTAGAAAGAAGAGAGGGGTCACAGAGTCAGGTAAAGTGACGTGAGCGGTCGGCGGGGAGGAAAGCCTAGTCTAAGAGGTTTTCTTCAAAGGTGAGCATCTCAAGGGGGGAGGAGAGCTTCAGTCTGTGGATCCGATCCCGGAGGGGTACGCCGGTCCCCGTGCCTCTCGGTAGAAGGGAAAGTGACGGTGGAAGATCTGGAAAAAAGAGCGACTAAACTCCGCTCGATAGCCAATCAGAGAAGTGCTCGGACCGGAACCACTCCGCCGCTGGTCACCGAAAGGGAGGGGTCTCAGCAGGGCCTTACGTAAATGAGGTGTTCAGGGATACCATCGCCCGGTCAGGGCCGAGCCTATAAGAAGGACAGAGATCCAAATCGAAACCAGGTCCCCGACTCGCCAGGCTGACCAAACCCTTCGGGGGATGGGGGACCAACCGACTCGCGTCTCGATGAAAAAAAAACCAGTCACGAAAAGGGCAGTGACCTCAGGAGGGATCATCGACCATTGCAATTGATGCGGGGGGAAATCGAAGTCCGCCAGGGCCTCAAACCAGACCGGTTGCGGACGCAGACTAACTCCACGCCACGAGACTGAAAGGGAAGGATATCAAAAAGTCAGTGATCGTGGGTCATCTGAAGATACTCCCAAGCCCCAAATGAACGCGGCACCTTTAAATCCTATTTAAATTGATTAGAAAAAAGATGAATGGCCCGCGCACCGCTCCGCCACCACACGCTCAAGAAAAAGAAAAAAAATCAGAAAAGAAAAAGGAAACCTGGACAACTGAAGACTTACCCCAACATCATCGACCCCTTCTCGTCCCCAAGAGGAAAGGAAAAGGAGGGATGCATGGAAAGTCCGCGCCCGACATGAGAGGAAAACCAAAAAAAAGGTGACTCTCGAAAGGGAAACCGGCTAGCGTAGGGGTTCCGTAAGGAAAAAAAAGGTAAAAAGGGCACGGAGCTGGCTGCGTTATGTGTGAAAGAGGTGACGAGCGAGGCTCATAACATCGTGTAGCTAAAGAAGGGGGGGAAACACGTCTCAAGGCCTAAAAGATCGAACGGAATGAGTTCGATGTGGGATGATCGGCGAGAAAAAGGCAGTCCGTACGAGCAGACGGCGCGCGGCTCTTTCGGAACGAACAAGAAAAAAAGAGTCACGCGGAAAAATCGTCGCTTAGAAAGAGTGAAACGCACACGGAAATCCAAGAAAGAGGGAACGGCGGGGAGAAGTCCTCAAAAGGCCAGGTTATTAATATGCGAAGAGAAAATCGAGTTAACCAAGGATCAGGGAAAAGTTTCAAGGAAGAGAAAGACGGCGCGAAGGGAATAGAGGCACTCCAATGAAAAAAATCTTTGGAAGGGCTTAAACGGAGGGGAATGCCTGCCTCTGCACAAAAAAGGTCTCGCAAAAAAAAACACCTACATAAAGCATCTCGTCTGGTCGCCCCAGAGGGGGCCAAAAAAAAGGAACGAAAAAAATAGCGGCCGATGCCGTTTTAAGAAATGGTAATTCCAAAAGTTGAAAAAGAAAAAGGAAAAGAACGCTCAGAAAGGGAATGGTTTCAGCCAGAAACGTCCTTGGGGAAAAAGGGATGCAGAGGAGAAAAGTATGGAGAGTAGATCCTGCCTTCACATAAAGGCCAGAAGGGAGGCTGAAGACCAAGGAAAGTCTGCTGTCTAGAAAACCGTCTTACAAAAAGGAAGGAGCTGGAAGGAGAGAGAGCAGCTAGAGAGTAGGGCGTCGGCCCACAGGCTTGGTAAAAAGCACTAGGAAGGAAGGTTTCGAAAATAGTCAGACGCCCAGGGGTGACCAGAAGCGTTGAAAAATGTCTCTAAAGGCGCCAGCGAGTACTGGGCCTCTTATCGCGGCAACAAAGAATTTTCAAATAAAGAACGCTGAAAGACCGGTAGCGTCGACTAACTACTCCTAAACCGGCAAAAAAGGGCAAGGGTGCAACAGCACTAATTTAAGGGTGGAGGTCTCCTTTAGGTCCGGGGGGGAAGTCGCGAAGACGAGCGCTGGAAACAAGTCTAGTAGGGGGTGCCGAGAAGTTCAGAAAGAGCCGCGGGACTAGCTGAAATGGCGCCAGGGCGCAAAAGCGCACCAAAGATAATACAAAAAATTAGGGGGGAGAGAATCTAATGAGAAGTCCTTTCCCAAGAAAAAATCTTTTCTTGAATGAGACCGCAGCCTTCGTCGGGAGAGAAAATAGGTCTTCACCAAGGAGACAGAGTCCAAGAAAAACTTCCGCCGAGGGAACGGTCCAACTCGGAATTACAGGGACCCGGGACAGGGGGAAGGCTGCAGCCCAGAAAAGAAAAAGAGGTTTTCGAGCAGTTCATTTCAATGCTACGTTTCAGGAGAAAAAGGGTCACCGGCAGGAAATGTCTACGAGGGAGGGGAGACGGAGAGAAGTTTGTAGGCTTGAGCAAGTGTCCGGGGTCTTGACTGAAAAGCGGCTGGATTAGGTCAACTGGGGGATGGTTGGTGAATGTTATGCTGAAAGAGGTCCATCCCTCTGACTCCCAAAACAGCGATGGTACAGGTCGACAACGGTCCTAGGAAAGAAGAAGTGGCCCCCTCACGAGGCGACACCAGCTTTGCGCAAGAGGGACTGAAAAAAGCAGGGGCTGAAGGGCCGAGGGAGAAGGCTGCTTTGGGGAGGGCGGAAAGCAGGGCGCAGCGCGACAAAAGAGGTTTGGAAGAACACTGGCTCTTTGGGCGGGTCTGAGGACCGAACTACAAAAGGGAAGGTTTCCTAGCAGAGGAAAAAGGGGATCAAAAGACTTGCTTCGTTTTGGGTCTAGGAGAGGGGAACCGATGGCAAGATCGGGAAAAAATCCCTCTTTGGAACAAAAGGCAGGCCGACTTCAAGGGTCCAACGGTGGGAATGTGCCCCAATCTGCGGGGAACACTCTTAAGTCCAAGTTAAGGGAGGGATTGACAAGGGGTCCACTGTGAGCTGGTGGAGAACGCCTAGTCCTAGTCAAAAAGAAAGCCGCAAATAAAGAGGAACAGGGCTGTCGTGAAGCGGGTTCTGAGTCCGGGACTACGTGGGGCTGAGGGAGCCGGGGCGACAGAAGGTCTTGAATGGGGAAGGGTGGAAGAAAGGTACCAGGTTCATACGCTACTAAAATTGCCAATAGGAACCTTTAACGAACTGCGTTGGGAGGTTCCGGGATCAAGCTCCGGACAAGCCAGCAAGATTCGACGGGGGGGAGGAAAGACCGGTGGAAAGAAAAAGTTGTCTGGCCGCCACCCGCTGTCAGGTCGCGAATACAGGAAATGGTCGGAATCCGGAATCCTCCGTGGACCAAGGGCCCAAATAGGACACCTACCAATAAGAAAACAAAAGTAGGAATGGGGGTTGCTTGTCCCTTCAAAGATGGAGATTGGAGTTCGCGTTCAAGTGAGGAAGGTGAGGAAAATTAGTAGCTAGGCGGATAAAAAGGGGAGTAAAAGACTGTTATACATCAAAAAAAACTTCGGGAGGTGATCGGGCCTGATGAGTCAATAATCTAGAAAATGCGGCCTGCCCACGGGCGGCTTCCATGCATGGGGGAAAGAAAAAAACCGCACCTTAACTGGAATTATTCAGAGGTAAAATCTGACGGAAAGAGCCGGAAGCCCACCGCCAAAGAACATATAAAGACGTGAGTCAAGAATGTCAAGTTCCAATGGTTGCAAGGAGGTACTAGGATAAAGGTCATTGAAGATCAGTAAAATACCTTCGGGGCACTAGGACAGCTTCATGGCATCCTCATCGGGGATCAAACAAGTACAGCAGTAGCCAGGAATTCCAAAGAAACCGTCGGGAGATCCGGAAGACCGAATCTTATCCGATGTACGAGGAAGGCGTGAATTGGTCCATCATGGGGGACTTCATCTAGCAATGAGGGTGTAAGACAAGGGGGAACTGGGCTGCGGGATTAACTCAAAATGTCCGGCGTAGAAATATCAAGCAGCGCTGATCCCAAATCGAAAAGACAAGAGACCAGCCCTGCGACAACCTTGACGAGAAAGGGGGCCGGTGGGCAGCGCTTGGGAAGTTGGGAAACATCAAAAGAACAATCTTCAAAAAATGAAAAAAGTCCTGCAGCTGGCGCTCGCCCAGCTCGAGTATTGCCGGGATGCCCAGCAAAAAAACAACAAAGCACGATCCTCCAAAGCCAGCAAACAAACACCGAAACGGGGAAAAACTTGCCAAGAAACCCCACAACAGCAGCTATAAGACGGCAATTAATGCCAAAGTATGAAACTGCTGACAAATGGAAATTCGCGCCAAGGGGGGTCCATAAGTTAGAAAAAAAAAATTATGAATGGGCACGTCTCAAAAAAGGATAGGGGCTTTCTTGCGTTTACGAACGCAATTCTTATAGGGAGGAGGGAGGTGGGTGGGGGAAAAGGGGAAAGGGTGTAGACACGTTTAGGCGGGAAGAAAAAGTGAAGAAGATAAGGCTGGTGTGAGAAGGAGCATTCTCTACAGGAGGCGGGGGGGGGCAGAAGGTGAGATTGGAAGGATCGGTGGGCGCGGGAGGGAACGGCCCAGAGCGGCTCGCAGGCAATCGCAAAGTTCTGTTTAAAAAAAAAAGAAAAAAAAAAAAAAAAAAAAAAAACGGCAAAGGGAGGGGAGGAAATGCTCGGAGTTTCGAGACGCGGGCGATCTCCACCCAGAAAAACTACGGAGGTATTGCTCATATCTCCATTAGAAGTTGAAGCGAGGATATAAGAAAGCAGTCCGCTCAGAAGGAAGGGGGCTTCCTGACGATGCGGGACTAGGGCCGACGGTCCCGTTCAAAATCCGTGATTGAATATCCAAAAAGGTGTGCAAAAGGAGAGGGCAATACGGGTCGCTTCGACGAAAAATAGGAACCGCAAGAGCGTTAGTAATCAAAAACACTCAGGAAGGGGCCGAACTGCCTCCACAAGAGAAGGAGAAACAAGGAGAACAAGGCTAAGGAAGTCGAAACCCTAAACGAAAACAGAACGTTGTGGTCGAGTACAGCGGCCTGCTGAAAGGCGGGGCGGAAGCCAGCTATAAGGGATCGACACAACAAAAAGGGGGCGTTATAGAGAGGGAAAGCTGAAAAAAACAAAAAAAGACATGAAGGATCTGTCCTAAAACATGAAGAGGAAAAGAGTGGAGGAGGAGGCGTTCGGAATTAGAAGGCAATGCTCTACACCGGCAAAGAGTCCTCATAGAATTTCTCGCAAAACAGTCTGGTTTCAACGTGTCGGTCACCGAAAGAAATGAATACAAACCTATCCAGAGTCTAACGCAAAGACGGAAGAAAAACCCAAGAAGACATCTTCACGGAAATAGTCATAGGGGAGCGCAGGAAAGAGAAAAAACGAGGCTGAGCGGCGAACTCGGGCAAGCTCGAAAGACCCACAAACGCTGAAAGAGAGAACTTCCGGACACCTTCCTGTGCGGGTCACTGAGGACTGAGGTCCGGCGCGGAACTCAAGCAAAGGCGGCGCACGATATTGAAGCCAGCATCTTTCGGTGACTAAGAAACGAGAGGGATCAAAAAAAAAGACCGGAGCTCGCTGGAGAATGAATCAGAAAGAGAAGAAGTAAAGCTCAGGGACCTTATTCAGGAAGAAAAGGCGAAAAGGAGAACGGTGACGGAAGGGGATAAATAGCCGACCAGTTCATAAAGTCTCCCGGAGAAAGACACCTAAACTTGGTAGAAAATAAAAATCCCCAGCAAAGCTAAGCAATGCGCAAAAACAAGGACGGAGAAGGCACCCCGTACCTCCTAGAAAGGGGTTACCTTTAGAGGAAAGTCAAAGCGGAGGGTTACGGTCGAGTTCCTGCACTCAGGGACAAAGGGGTCCAGGGGGTGCCCAACCAGGGTTCTACTAAGGGGAGTGTGAGACTACTAACGCGACTTTTGGAAACGGAGCGTCTCTGCGTGTAAGTCTGGGATCTCCGCCGCGGTAATCGGGGAGCCGGTGCTGGGGGGTACTGGTGAGCGTTAGAGGAAATACCTAATCTGATAAAACAAAGGATGAAAGGGAGCCGAGGGCTCGGGCTGTAGTTCGGAGCCCGCCTGCTGCAATGGCGACCGCTGGACTCTTCAAGCCCGGATAAGGCAGGAGAAAGCGGGCGTTGGAAATGGGGGGGGTCCAGCGCCGGATCGTTTCCTATAGGGAGGGGGGGAGGCCGTGGGGGATCGGACTCAAAATGGGGAGTGCCGAGATTAACGCAGACAGATGTGACAAACATCGGGGTAAGAAACTCTCCTACCTTGAAGTTCCAGGGGGAAAAAAGGGGGGAGCTGGCACAGGATAAAGAAAGGGCTGTAAAAAGAATGCGCTTCCGGGACGAATGGCCACGGCTGTTAGGGGCGTATGAAAAGAATACGGCCCTTCCAAGTGGGGTACACGAAGAGCATACTTCCGAAAAAATCAGAGGGAACTCGCGAGAAAAGGAGGATGGGGGTCCGAGGTTCGGGCCACCGCATGGGGGTCTAGCGAGCAGACATCATCAGGAGAAAAGGAATGTGGAAGGGAAGGTCCTACTTGATCGGAAAAAAAAGGGGAAGGGCACTATTGAGGAGTAGTCCTCACATCTCTGAAAGAAGGAACTCACAAGACGAAAAGTTCTGCAAAGTGGCCGTCGACATGATCCGAGATGCAAGAAAGATACAGTACACTCTAAGGGGGAAACGTAAAGGCGCCCACAGAGCCCCTGAAATGGGGTCCACCGCCCAAAGGGATCCAAACCAACAAGGGGTAGAGGATTTGTTTGCCTCGTCTATCGCTTTTGAAGGAGGGTAGCTGACTGCAGGGGATAGAAAGGAAGACTGTGTAAATCCGGGGCCCACTGTTAAGAAAGTTGTCTTCCTCAGTGCTGTAAATAAGGGGGAGTCCCTTCTCTCTAAAAAAGGAAATGCGGGCTAAAAGCTGCAGATTAGGTTGAAAAGTTTAGGGAAAAGTAAGGAAGGAAGGCTGTAATAAATCTCGGAAACTTACTCCTTCGGCGGATCCCGAAGAACGCGCAGATCAGCGTGAACAATCTCCCTTAGTGAAATTTCCGGGAAAACTCAGTTACTGGACCCGCTCATACGCCATTAGTTCAGGACCAACAGAACGGGCATCGCATCCAAAAAAAGGAACCATCATCCAACATTGCCCGAAGACTGAGCCCGAATAAAGGGTTGGGGAAGATATCAAAAACTCGCGGTCCCATCTTCTAAAAAAAGAAAAGAACTTGGGAGAGGCGTTTCCATCAAGAGCGTCAAGAAAGAACTGCAGCAATGACTGGGAGGAGACTGCCCTCAACAGTCCCATGAGCGGCCTACTAAGAGGGCCGAATGAAAAAAATAAAGAAGCCACTCCAAAAGAAGATCCCACGGAAAGCATCGAGGAATGCCGAGGCCACAGCTGGGAGGATGCGTAACATATCATCTCCAGAACGAACCCTCACAGGGGGTGTGAAAGAAATACAAAGTCTTGTTCCGCTACACATCATCGAAGGCTTGCAGAATGCAAAGCTCAAAATACGAAAAAACAAAAAGACACTCGTCTATCACTTCCAGAGAACCCTGTCGAAAAAAGAACCAAAAACATCATCGAGAACAGTCGTCCACACCCAAAGTTCTGCGGGTAACAAACTTAAGTCCACGTTAGGAAAGGATTCAAGGGGGGGCAGAAAAAGGACGGGGACTGCTCTTCCGACTCCAGTAAAACAAGGATAGTCTGTTAAAAGGCTGTGCATTTCCTGGGAGGGCAAGGAAGGTTCTTAAACGGTCTTCAGGTTTAAATGGTGAACTATGGGGGAAATTGGGGGATCGACGGTGCTAGGTCTCATGAAAAGGACGGAGATATCGTGGGGACTATCAAAGGGAGATCTGGGCCTCAGCATAGCTTGGCGGTTTTGTGGCTCTTGCAAGCTCCTAAAGAAGGGAGGAGAGATCGAGAGGTAGGGGAAAAAACAAAAGACCCATTTCTCGAACAACTTGGCTCTGGTAAAGACTGATCGCGGCGTGCACCCCAAAGAATGCGAAAAAGTAGGGGAGGGCAGGGAGATGAGCATCCTGGTGGAGTATTCGGCAGGAGAGAAAGAGACCAAGGGAGAAGCTGACCATCGCTCTCTAAAGCATAGATAAGAAAAAAAAAAATCGGCCGGGCTGGGCTTCTGAGACTGGAGGGGGAATGACAAGAAAAAACGGGCCCCAGCTAAATACTTGCAGCTACATGATCGTCAAGCAGAAAATTTATCAGAGTGAGGGGGTCCCCCGCGGCCTTCTTTTAAAAGAAAGAAAAGCCTCGCTACAGAGGTGAGTTTGTGAATAGTCTGCGCAAAGAGAGAGGAAGTGCACACAGCCCCCCAGCGGCCTAAAGAAGCGCGCTTGTAGGGAAAGAGAGAGAGGAGTCCTGCGCTTCCTCGTAATGCACGGA
>Ga0179591_1483122_pt1 | contig 10632 bp, 17 predicted proteins | sample CZOMad2_1_08_16f_FD_182891 | JGI IMG/M metagenome (GOLD analysis project Ga0179591, IMG submission 182891) | Vadose zone soil fungal communities from Angelo Coast Range Reserve, California, USA - CZOMad2_1_08_16fungal (PacBio error correction) | ecosystem: Environmental > Terrestrial > Soil >...
CACCCAACCACATGGATTCATAAATTCCGTTCAGCGCGTGTGGTTGGGACCGGACGGATACACAGCACGTTCGCACCCAAGGGTCCACCTTTAAGCTTCGACCGTACGTGTTCAATCGTGAGCTTCTCCGCTGATGGCTACACCCGTGACGGTTTGACGCGGAGGTATACAACGGTCTGCCTCAACCGGACGGAGACTTAATCGCTTGTTCTTGGATTCATTCGGGCGTACCGGTTTGTTACGACGGCTACGGACGTGACCCGCCCGGGTACGATGTTGACGGGTACAACCGGGCACAACGGCCAGTATTTGTCACGAACCCTTGCCGCAAGTACAGGGTCCCCTGACCCGCGTGGCGGGGGGTGTGCGGCTATCATGCGACCCGCCACACCGCTAGCTTCCAAGGTTGACGCATAATGAGAGATCCAATATGACCAGCCTGAATCTGATCAAAGCCCGTGGAGGCTGCGGGATCCGCCCGATATGTGACGCTGGGACCGCGTACCTTGACCAGCGTTCTCCGGAAGCACCCGAACTAAGGCGCGGCGATTTACGTCGAGAAACTATGGATGCGGCGACCGTATCGGCTCGGCGCAACTATTTCCCTGCATTGCCCTCGGCAGCGTTCTGCAACAACCTTGGCCGGCTGGCTGGTGTATCGGTCAAGCTCTTGGATTGTGAACAGACGACTGGTCGCGAGGTACCAGGCGTGACTTGTGCACCGTCCACGAACCCCAACCCGTTTACGACGTCCGTGACCCGATTACCGTTTTCGGTTCATGGATACGCCGGCACGACCGGAGCCGCCTACTCATGATGAGGCTGCCTGATTGCATACCACTTCGACTGACGTTCCATGTGTGTCGGGTGCATGTTTCCGTGAGAACATGCCCCGTGCACACTCGGCGCGGTTCATCGCATGAGTTAGCACTACCGATTGTAAGGCGGTCCCGTGACCCATTTTGAGCGAATTCCGATGGATCACTCGTTCCGACTATGTTTCTTGGTGGCGCAACGTACCACAGTATTCCAACACGGCGAAGCCGTTTTTTTGGAGATTATGGCTCATCGCAAGTTCTACGTGATGTGGCGTCGTTGTGTCGCAGCGGCATCGGCTTCCGTTGCGTCACCACAGCAAGTGGCTCGTGTGGCAGTACATGCGCTTTTCCTGGCCCTCGAGCTAGGCAAAGGGAGTGCTTCGAAGTAACAACTGAAAAAAAAATTTGCTGGCACAACCATCGTCACTGGAGCGCGGTGCCAGCTGGGTGGCTTGCTGTCAGAGGCCAGCCCACCGCGACCTCCAAGTGCGGAGATAGGATGTCCGGTATTGTGTTTATGGAAGTCCACATTGGACAGCGCCAGTCGACCATGGCGCAAGCCATGGCGCAACAACGCGTCCACGCTCGACGGGCATTGACATTTGATCAACGGTTCACCTCGTCAACGCCGCACGGCTTCGTGCTCCTGGCAAGCGTCCGCGCTGCCGAACCACGATTCACCGTGCGTACGCTGGTCTCCCTGATTTCTACAGGTAGTCCGTAGCGGCCGAGGTGGGGTAGACCGACCCGGAGGGTCCGTCCATGACGCATGAACCATACTGTCAAGAGCGCAGCCTGTGGACCCAGGCACCCATTGCATGCGGCCTGGTGCGGAGGTTCGGAGACACGATAGCCATGCAGCATGTATCGCGCTCATCTGGGTTTGGGGCCTATTTCCGGTCTCTCTTTCCGCTCCTTCATCTGGGTGTGGTGACGAAGCGCAAATGTGACAACTAATGACCAGTGCGGCCCCGACGGCCAGAGCCTACCTGTCGGTGCCGGGCACCATTGGGATGTTTGTATACGGGTTTCATGGCAGTACCCGGGTCGAATCCCGGCCTGCCCCGACCCTCCACAGTGGAGTGCAGCGAGGAGAGCAACTGATGAGCAAGGCGATGGTATTTATCTGGCTAAGTGTTCGCCGTCCCTGGGCCTCGGTTTCTTCATTGTCATACGGGCCAGGATGGGCAGATGGCCAGCATATCGTGCGAAGCGTGAAGCGCAATTCGTCCCGGCATGACGGAAGCCCATCTCACTCACCCGCTCCGCGCGCTCACTGGTACTGGACAATTGCCGTGATCCGCGTGGCGCGTGGGTTAACGCCCCACGCTCTGGGAGATCTCAACGAGCAGGCTCAGGCTATGTCCAACCTTCCTGAAAACCGCCACCAGCGGCCAGAGGGCTATATACGTTCCATAGTAGGTACGCGCTTCGCATGACCACAACAGCCCCTCACCGTCATCGTGCCGTGTGCTGTGTGTGTTGATCCGACACACAGTGAAGTCACCAGAAATACACCATGATCCACCCTCCTGGAGGAAGGGTCCAGAGTGGCATTACGACGGGCGGTTCTGGCCTCCATTCCGCAAGAGTCCTGGAGACTGCCAGCCACATACCCCCACATCCCCGAATGGCGCACCTTACCCACCCAGTAACCCGCCAGGGACCGCTCGGCCGAAGTGTACCGAATGGCGGAATAGGGATGAGCCCATCCTACCCTCAGCACTTCCAAGCCTCGCTGACGTATCGCTAAACTGCTGGTCTGGACCAGGCCGGCCGGCAGGCGGTAGCGCGTTCCATTGCGGCAGATTTGCCCGGTTCAAATGTACCGGTTTGACCGTGAGCGGTTTTCATCTTCGTTCGCGGCCACCTCCCGCCCCATCACCACCTCTAACCCCGCACCACCCCCCCTGTCACCATCAGGTAACGGGGGCTTTTCTCATGATCGAAGCACGGCTTGATTTGTAGTCAGTTTAACTATCTTCAGTCTCATGAGCCACTACTCCAAATCCACTATGCTCAAATCCACTATCCACCTCCCCCCCGCCCCCCTGGATCATGTGTCCCTGATCCACCCCCCCCCAGAACCGGAACAAAACCTGACGACACATTTGAGAACAAGCAGTAACAGCAAACCGGTTTCCGGGCAAAACAGTGGTGTCCGCATGTAGGCTTTCTGAGGTCGATCTCCTGCATCGGCACCACGCCCTCTGGCATGGGGCCTATCAGGCTGGTTATCGCCTCCGCGACGGCCGATCGACATCCGGCCGAGGCGGAGTTGGCAGCGGCGTGTATCTCGTTCAGCTCCGGCGCACGTTCGAGCTCGGAGCTCGGTGAGCGGCAGCGCCTCGATCCCGTCCGGCCTCTTTCACCGCGAGCAGGGTCGTTGATGTCTCAGCTGTGGTTCAGGGGAGCCCCGCGCGGCTCCAATCCTTGTCGATGTGTCGGTACAGCCGCTGCAATCCATTCGCTCAGCGCCATGCCTGGATGCCGTTCAGGCTGGTTATCGCCTCGCAGCGCTGAGTAGAGTGCTGCAGCGTCTGGTGGCGAGGCCTAGAGGTAGGCCGCAGGTTCTCATCAACCGCGCAGATAGAGTTTCTCTGAATGGCAGGCCTGGATGCCGTCGAGCTTTTTCCATGCCCGGCGCCCGCCTAGCGACCAACCGGTCAGCAGGCATGCCCCCCCCGCGCAGCGGCGGTGAGATCGCCGCCGAGCGATCGGCAGCGCTGGATTCGGCTCGGTCACAACTGCATCCCCTGCACGCCCTTGAGCGACGACGAAGCCGTTCCAGACAGCCCGACAGGTCGACCGGTTCCAGCGGCTCGCCGGGTGAGCGGCGCGAGATCCGCCGCCGAGATCGGCGCAGCCGGCGAGAGTGGAGCTTTCTCTAGGCGGATGGCCGTCGATCCTCGCCAGCCGGCCGATGTTGCGGCAGCCCTGGAAGATTCGTCTCTTCAGCGCGTGCCGACCAGGGGCGCGCAGTATCGCGCCGCGAGCTTTTCGCATCCGCGCGATGCAGAAGAGTCGATGATCGACCTTCATGCCCTTGAGCATCAGCATGTCGGTGACCGCGGAGCGACCCGTGTTATTACGAAGGGGCCGTTGCCGCCTGGCCTGGATTTTGCAGGTGAACTTCCTATCTCGGCCAGGAGCTGCTGCCACTGGCTGGCGTAGGTGATCTGCTCGCGGTCCGCTGCGGCTCGCCGTCTGCCCGGAGTGCTGGGGCGCGACCGCACCGGCGCCGGAGCGGCGGGTGCGACCGCTTTCGGCGCGTCGGTGCCGCCACCACCGGTGCGGGCACCGGCTTCGCGTGACTCGGCGCGGCCACCACCGCGTCGGTGCGGGTGCCGGCGGCGCTGGGCGCCGGATCCGGAGTCGGAGCGGCCGGCACGATCGGGCTCCGCGGGCTGCCTTCCGTACGTCGGAGCCGCTGGAGCAGGGGCCCCAACCTGCAGGCGACCACGGATTTGTGGACCGCTACCGGCGCCGGTGCGGGCGGCGGCGGAGCCACGACTGGCGCGGGATCCGCGACCACCTGGCGTCGCTAAACGGCGGGGGCGGGAGTCGGCGGCACGGCGACCGGTGCCCGGCAAGGTTGGTGCCGTGACTGCGGGCACGGCCGGCGGCTTGCCACCACGCGGCGCGCGGGTTTGCGGGGCGGCGGCCTTTACCGGTTCCGCGCGCCGCGTCTGCGCAACCGGGTCCACCGGAGCGCGTAGCGGCGGCCGACGATCGTCGCCACGGGAGCCTGCTCTTGTCTTGTCTTTGGCACCACCTGCCGTCGGAACGATCGCCGCTGCTGAGCTCGGCATGCGGCGCGTGTGTTTCCGGCCCTTCATCACCGAAGACACGCCGCCTCCGGCGAGCACCAGGCCGGGGGCGGTGACCGTCAGCATCCCTGACGCGCCGCCGCTGTCGGTGTCGACGATGGTGGCGGCGGTGGTCGTGCGAGGGCGCCGCTTTCGGATCGGCGCGGCGCGAGAAACTGCAGCGGTGACCCGGGGCGTCAAGCGCGGCGCCTTCGTTGGGTCGTGGCTTCCGAGCGCGGCGCGGTGGCGTCTCGCCCGCCACCAGCTGAGGTCGCCATCGTCGCCAAATCTGGTCGCCGCGCTGGAGCACGTGGGGGCAGCGTTGCGCGGGGTTATTTCTTTTCCGGACCAGCGGCGAGTGCGGCGTCATCTTGCCGGGAGCACAGCTCGAGATCCTCGACACGCCCTCCGTGGTCGGGTGGCGCGATCACGGTCCTTGTTCATCGCCTTGCGCACCAACCGCGGGGCGGTGGCGTCGGTGATGCCGGGGATAGACGGCCGCGCGGATCCGGCACCGGATCCTTGATCACCTGCGGCCACCCGCCGCCCAGGCGCTGCGCCGCGGAACGGGGTTCGCCGGTGAGCATCGCGCGAACAGCGTCGCGCCTGCGGTAGATGATCGGTGGCGGTTGTCGAGCTTGCCTGTCGCCAATCTCGCCTGCCCCCTCGGCTGTCGCCGGGTCGAGTTCGGGCCGAAACCGCAATGACCATGACCGGCTCCGGCGATGGTCAAGCCGGCTTTCCATTTCGCCGGAGCAGGCCAGCGGCGACGCCACTCGACCGCCGCACCGACGTCGTACACGGCGATCGGCGCGACGCTGTTTCGTCTCTGCTCACGGCGACACCCCTTTCCCGGCGCCAGCGCCTGGGTCGTGGGCCAGGGTCAAGGATCCGGTGCCTTATCCCCGCGCGGCTTCTATCCAGGCATCACGACTCCACCTCCTGGCGTTTGGTTTGTCTCAAGTCGATGAACAGGAACGTTGATTCAGCGCCACCCGAACCCCGGAGGGCGCTATCGAGGAATCTCGAGCTGGTGCTCGCCTTCAAGCGCCGCGCCACTCGCCCTGTTTCCCGGCCAAGGACAGCATACCCGCGCCACGCTTTGCCGCCACCGTCCTCCCTCCAGCCGCAGCGACCATATGGCTACGCTGGCGACTCCGCTGGTGGCGCTGCCGTCGACGCCAACCGCCAACCGCCGCCGAGCTCGGCGACGCCCACGACCACCGCCGTGCGGCCGCCGCTGACGCCCGAGGTCACCGCTGCAGTTTCCCGCCGCGCCGATCCGAACGCGGCGACCCTCGCAACCGACCACCCGCCAGCCACCATCGTCGCACCACCGACGCCGGCGGCGCTTCCGTTGCTGCTGCCGGTCCCGCCCTGGCCCTGGTGCTCGCCGGCGGGCGGCGGGTCTTCCGGATGGATGAGCGCGCCACACCCCGGCGCCCGCTGCCGCGCCTACCGTGCGATCGTTCGACTCCTGTGCCCACGCCCGCAGCGCCGGCTCCCGTGGCGCGATGTCGCGCCGCTCCGGCTCCGGTGCCCGGTGCGCCGCCGCCTGCGCCGGCAACCGGTCGAGCCGCCGTCCGCAACCCGCTGCGCCGTTTTTGTCAATCCGCCGCCGTTCCGCCGCCGGCACACAAGCCCTGCGGCACTTTCGCCCGTGCCGCCGACTCCCGCCCCGCCGTAGGCACTCCGGTGGTCGCGGATCCCTCCCATCGTGGCTCCGCCGCCGCCGCACCGCGCGCGGTAGCGGTCCCACAATCCCGGTTGTCGCCTGCTCCGAGTTGGCTCCTCTCCCTGGCCTCCGACTTTGACGACGTTCCCCGCCAGCAGGCGGCCGATCGTGCCGCCCGCTCCGACCCCGTCCGGCGCCCAGCGCGCCGGCACCCCGCACCGACGCCGGTGGACGCCCGATCCCCGAAGCGGGGCCCGCACCGGTGGTGGCGCACCGCCTCGCCGAAGCCGGTCGCCCCGCCGCTCCCGGGGCGCCGGTGGCCGGTCGCGCCCCGTCCGGTCAAGCCGGCCGAGCGCATCCGACCGCGGAGCAATCACACCTCCGCAGCCATTGGCCAGCATTTTCCTGGCCGAGAATAAGTCCCCTGCCACATCCAGGCCATGCCAACGGCACCTCGTCATCACCCACCCGTGTCTCTCCGACTGGTCACCGACCTGCCGCTGCTCAAGGGCCTGAAGTTCGAGGTCCTGACCTGAGCGGCTGCGAACAGCTCAACGCGATCTGCGCGCCCTTGGCGGCATGCCGCTGAAGAGCCTGAATCTCCAGGCTGCCGCAACCTGCCTGGCCTGCGCGGCCGCGACGGCATCCCGCCCCGGAAGCCACTCTCGCCGCGCCCGTCCGTCGTCGCGATCTCGCGGCCCGCTCCCCGGCGCGCCGCGACCCGGCTCGACCTGTCGGCTGCGAACGGCTGTCGTCGCTCAAGGCGTGGCAGGGATGGCAGTGACCGACTTATTCTCAGCCGCTTCCGCTCGCTCTCCGCTGCGATCTCACCGCGCTGCGCGGCAAATGCCGCGGTACCCTGTGGCGTCTCGGGGCTGCGCGGCCTGGAAAAGCTCGACTGCATCCATGGCCTGCCATTCAGCGAACTCATCTGCGCGTTGGCGCGGAACCTGCGCACCTCTCGGCCCTCGCCACCATGCCTCTTGCAGCATCTCTAACTCAGCTGCTTCTAGGCGCTCACCAGCCTTAACGCATCCAGGGCATTAGCGCTGAGCGAACTGGATTGCGCGGCTGCCCCACCTCGACAGGACTGACCTCTGCGCGTCTCGCCCTGACAAGCTTGATCCTCAACGACTGCTCGCGCTGATAGCCTGGCCCGGATCGGGCGTGCCTGCTCCCGAGCTCGAGCTCGCCCGCTTCGCCTGCGCTGACCGAGCTCACGCCGCTGCACAACCTCCTCCTCGGCCGGGCTGTCGCTCGCCGTTGCGAGGCGCTCACCAGCTGATCTGGCCTGCAGAGCGTTGGCCCGCTGGCGGGATCTTCGACTCAGCAACGGCACATTCGTCCGCACTTTTTGCACGGAACCGGTTGCCTGTTACCTGCCTTTTGTCCACTGTGTCAGTTTGTCCCGGTGGTCGGGGGGACATGGACACATGATTCATGGGGGTGGGGGGGCTAGTGGATCTTGAGCATAGTGGTCTTGAAGTAGTGGATCATGAAACTGAATATATAGTTAAACTGACTATCCAATCAAGCGCTTGCTTCGATCATAAGAAAGCCCCCCCTGTACCTGATGGTGACAGGGGGGTTGGTGCGGGTTAGAGGGTGGTGGTGGTGCGGGTGGCGGCGAATTATGACCCTGCTCACGGTCGAACGCGGTCAGTGACCGGGCCACGCTGCGCAATGGACGTGCTACGCCTGCCGGCCGGCCTGGGTCAGACCAATCCGTAGCGATACCGTCAGCGATGGCTTGGAAGTGCTGACGGTCCAGGCTGGCGCTCATCCCGATCCGCCCATCTCCGGGTAACTCGGCGAGACGGTCCATGGCTTCTCTGTGGTGGGTACGGTGCGCCATTCGGGATTTGGGGTATGGTAGAAGCTGGGCAGTCTCCAGGACCTCGGTCCTGCCCTGGTAGTCCTCCCCGTGCCCGCGTAGTCAGTGCCACTCTGACCCTTCCTCGCCGAGCTGGATCATGTGTATTTCATGTGACCTTCCTGTGCGCGGAAACACAACATCCCCGGCAGCCGAGACCTGGTAGGCCGGTGCTGTTTTGGTCATGCACGTACCTACTCATGGAACGGATATAGCCCCCTCCTGCCCGCTGGGTGGCGGTTTTCAGTAAGGTTGGGGCCAGTAGTCCTGTAGCCCTCTGCCTCTTTGCAGGATCTCCCCAGCGCGTGGGGCTTACCCACGCGCCACGCGATCACGGCCTGGTCCAGTACCCTTTGAGCGCGCGGAGCGGTGATTGAGCTGGCTTAGTCGATCCCGGACTAATGCGCTTTCAACGCTCGCCGGATATGCCTGGCCCTCTTGCCCATCCTGGCCTTATCGACAATGAAGCACCGCGAGGCCCCCAGTGCGAACACTAGCGAAAATACCATCGCCTTGCTCATCATTTGCTCCCTCGCTTGCCCTCCACTGTTGATGGTCGTGGCAGGCCGGGATTCGAACCCGTACTGCCATGAAACCGTATACAACCCTGCCCATGGTTCCGGCCCCGACTGTAGGCTCTGGCCGTCCGGGGCCGGCACTGGTCATCTATTTTGTCCATTTTGCTCTTCGTCCCACCACAACCCAGATAAGGATGCGGACGCGAGAACGCGAAATAGGCCCCAACCCATATGAAGCGCGATAACTGTGCCATTGCTCCTCTGGTCTCAACCTCGCGCCAGGCCGGCATCCCATGGTGTGCCTGGTCACCAGCGGCCGCTCCTTTGACGTGGTCAAATGGTCATGGACGTACCCTCCGGGTCGGTCACCACCTCGGCCGCTACGGACTCACCTAGAATCCCGGAGAACCAGCGTAACGCACGGTGAATGTGTTCCGGTGCAAGCTCGGACGCTGTCCAGAGCACGCCGCCGTGCCGGTTGACGAGAACCGTGATCAACTGTCAAGGTCCGGTCGAGTCGTTTGGCGTTTGTGCGCATGGCTTGCGCCATGGTCCGACGGCGCTGTCCACTGTGGCTTCCATAATACCATACCGGACATCCTATCTCCGTCCACGTGGACGAGTCGCGGGTGGGCTGGCCTCGACAGCAGCCCACCGCAGGCTGGCAAACCGCGCTCCCCGGACGCGGTGCCAGCACACGGTTGTTTACTTCAGACGCATCCCTTCCTAGCTCGAGTGTTCGGCAGAAAGCGCATACCTGCCACACTAGCCACTCTGTGGTGACGCACGGAAAGCCGCTTGCCGCTGCGACAAAACGAACTGGCACACAACATCACTTAGAATCTTGCGATGAAGCCACTCATCCAACGCCTTAGCCTTGTGTGTCATCCTGGTAACGTTGCGTCCCCCCAAGAACATCTGCGGACTGTGATCAATACGAATTCGATCAACATGGTCCCGGGGTACCGCCTTACGATCGGTAGTGCTTTCCACTCGTGCGCTTAACCGCGCGCGTGTGCACAGGGGCATGTTTCACTTGGAAAATCCCCCGACACACAGGAACGCTCATTCGAAGTGGTATGCATCATGTCATCATCCTCCGAATCGCGGCTTCCGTCCTTAGGCCGCGTAATCATAACCTAATACGGCATCGGGTCCGACGGTTGTAAACCGGGTTGGGTTCGGTCCGGGAAAAATCATCACGCCTGGTACCTCGCGACAGTCGTCTCTCACCAATCCACGAGCTTGGACCGATACAACCAAGCCCGCCGCCCAGTTGTTGCGAACGCCCTGCTAGGCAAAATTGCATTGAAATAGTGTGCGCGAGCCTCTACTGGTACGCCGCATCCCTCATTTTTCCGCGACGTACATCGACCCGCGCAGTTCGTTGCTTCCCGCGAACGTCTGTCCGGTTAACCTGTCACCGCGTCCCATAGTCTCGCGATCCCGGCAGCCCTCCACTGCGCTTTTGATCAGTTCACGTCTGGTCATATTGGATCTCCATACTGCGTCCACCTTGACGCTAGCGTGTGCGGGTCTGCTTGATAGCCCGCACACCCCCCCCGACACGCGGTCAGGGACGCCCTTACCCTTGCGTGGCCAAGGTCGTGACAAATACTGGCCGTTTTCCCGGTTTAACCCGTCACGTCGTACCCTTGCGGGTCCTTCCGTACATCCGTCGTACACATACCCGTACGCCCGACCTGATCTGCAAGCCCAAGCGATTCAGTCGTTCGGGTTGAGGCCAGACCGGTTGTATCCCTCTCCGCTTTCAAACCCGTCACGGGTTTAGCCATCAGCGGAGAAGCATCCTCATTGAACCCGTACCGTTCGAAAAGCCTTCACGGTTGCGACCGTGGGGTTGCGACCGTGCCTGTCGTATCCGTGCCTGGTCCCAACCCCCCCTCCGAATCGGAATTTGCATCCAGTGGTTGGGTAC
>Ga0179591_1271409_pt1 | contig 10631 bp, 9 predicted proteins | sample CZOMad2_1_08_16f_FD_182891 | JGI IMG/M metagenome (GOLD analysis project Ga0179591, IMG submission 182891) | Vadose zone soil fungal communities from Angelo Coast Range Reserve, California, USA - CZOMad2_1_08_16fungal (PacBio error correction) | ecosystem: Environmental > Terrestrial > Soil >...
CATCCTCGTCCTTCCTTCAAAGAGGCAAACGAACACTACGGGTTGGGGAAGCCTTAAGAGCACTAAATACAGATAGAACATGTCGCTCCCGGTTGTTGGCGGACTGCTTCCTGAGGTAATCCGTCAAATTTAGAAAGAAAAGAGGCGGCAGAAAGGGGAAAGGTACAGCCGATGAACAAAAAGACGATGGCACGCTTTCACTGTCCAAATCGATAATAAAGACGGCCCAAACCGATTTGTGAGTTGGGAGGTCGCCATAGCCGACTAACTCTAACAGGGGGCTGGGGGAAGGGAAATAGGGAGGATGGAAGGTTAGTGGCCCTCTGTGGAGGAAAAAGAAAAATGGGGTGCGGGAGGAAAATAGGGCGATAGGCGATGGCATGAACTCCCGTTGCAAAGGAGGCTGAGGAGGTGTCCTGGTGGCAGCAATTGCCATATAGCAGACCGAATAAGGCGATGCGACGCTCTTCGGTCAAAAAAAGCGGGAATGAAGGAAAGTTTTCTGCGAATTTGCGGTAGCGAGGGGAAGGACCGAAATGGCAACTGCACAACACGTATTTAAAAAAAAAAAGCTTTTCTGATGGTCCTGAGAAGAACAAAAAAAGAGGGAGGAAGCAGAGGAACAGAGGGAGTAAGGAGGGGGTAGAGCGCTTGACAAAACAGGTCTCCAAGCCTAGAAGCTTCAATGAAACGAAGAAAAAGGAAGTCACAGGTGTGGGGGGGGACCGCGCCTGAATGAGAAGATATTACTGCTCACCTATATGAGGTATCCAGTCTGATCACGGCAAAAAGTAGAAAGCAAGATCCAAAGGTTCAAAACAGCCGAATTACAGATTCCCCTATAAGAAGGGCCCTCCGCGAAGCTGAACAGACCCAAACTGGGGAAGGGGGGTAGCGGAAGGCATGCCTAGGAGAAGCAAGGAATTCATAGAGAAGCTGCGGCCCTCAAGCGACAGCGGGCGCCCGCGTCAGGAGAGAGGAGAGGGCCCGGTTAACCTTTCTGAATGGCGCCAGCCGGTTTACGAAGGGCTCTTAGAGAAGGGGGAACCCAGCATGAAAGGAAGCCCTTTGCTACTGGATTCGTCTGTAAAAGCACAGAATCTGCTTGTTATCGGCAAAGGGGGAGAGCCGGTAAGGGCTGACATCTTCTTTAAAAGGACTGAAAAAAAAAGATGCGGTGAAACGGAACCGCCGGAGGGATGTGTCGTCGTCAAAGGCAGGGATCTTTAAGAATCTTGAGCCATTAGAAAACCCCTACCGGGAACGGGAGAATCAGACAGTTGGGTCTGGACAACGACAAACCAGGAAGGATGGGGGGGGTCGGAACAATGGCCAAACAGTTTCGGCTCTAAACTGTTTCCGCTGAAAACCGTCGCCAAAAGGAAAGGGTAGGAAGAGTCGGCTTGACTTTCCACGAAGGGGGAACGAACTAACCGCGAGGGAAGACTCCCCGAGCGTGAGCGGCTGAACATGGGGACTGGAGACAGCTATTCTCAATCAGGGGGAAGGTCAAAAAAGAGGAATAAGATGGAGGCGCGAAAGACCCAGGGAATTGAGAAGGGGGAGGAGAAAGGAACCATAGGGGAGGGGGGGGGGTGAACGCTGTGGAAAGGGGGTATATTCTTGGCCTCAAATTGGAAAGGAAAGAAGGGAAACAAGTTCACCACAATGTGCTATGGTCTATCTGCGTGGAGTGGAAGCATCTGGAGAACATCGACGGCTGGTGTGTCGGGGTTCCGCGGGCCGGAGCGCGGGTAAAAGGGAGGAGACCCAGTAGGGGGATAAAGGATACTTGTCATCTTTCCAACTGTCAAGATTGGCAAAACCCTATTGCGGCATGCTACAAATTCCCCCAAATCAAAAAAGGTTGGAAAGCCGTGCTTCACCTCCATGGGAGCGGGACGGGGAACAAGACTTTCTAGCGGGGAAGCGAGATTTACTAAAAAAAAAGGGTCATACCCCCTCCCCGAATGGAAAACACGGAGGATTAAGGTCCAGGAAGGGAAGTCAGGCTTGACTTTAGGGGAAAAGCATGGTCTCTACATTTGAAGATAACCAGGACAGGAGAGGGACGCAGAACCGATTCTAACCATCCATCAATCTAGAACGGAGTCAAAAGGGGGGGGGGGCTTACGGGTCTTGTCATCTACGGGGATCGACGAAAATTAGGCAGGAGGAGACGGGCTGTGGAGGGGAGCACTGAAGTCCATTAACGGACAAGAATGAGGGTACTTGAGCAAAAAAAAGGCATCAGTTGGCGGAAACTTCGGTTCCTGCAATAAAAGAGTTTGGGGGATTTCTTACTAATAGGAATAGTAGGAGAAAAAGAAAAATCGGAAAATAGAAAAGTGGAACCTTACAGCGTCATCGTTTTGGAGGATAAAACCTGCGGCACGGGGCCGGGGGGTTGAATTGCACGGAAAAGAAAGGAAAAGGGGAGGGGGAAAAAGAAAAAGACCTAAGGGCGCTTAGAAAACAAATAAAGAGCAAGGCAAAGGAGAATCAGTATGCCCACGATCTGGGGGGTTCACTCAGGAGAGCAGAAAGAAGGAAGAGGCCCAGGGGGGAAGGTCAAGGCTCTCAGGTGACGAAGCAAATCAAGATTGGGGGAATCTTCTGCCCAAGAAAGTTTAGCGAAAGGGAAAAGTCGGAGTTCAAAAAAGAGAGCAGGGCACTAACCCAGAATTCCGGACGACACGGACGCGCAATTTCTAATTGGTAATGTGAGAGGGGAGAAGTGTGTCATAAGAGAGGGGGGGGAGGTCCCATCTTTTTTCCAGTTGAGTAAAAATTTTGGTTCCAAAAAAGAAAAGAGAGAGAAAAAGAAACCCAAAAGAACCGTGAGAAGGACAAGGCGAGAATAACAACATCCATGTCACTGCGGATGGCCATCGTCAGACTTAGCGGCGTTAAAACGCTGGGCTCGGAAGAGGCAAATCAGGGGGAAAGTGGGGAGTTAGGGGGGGGGAGGTAGATCAAGGGTTGACGAGAAGCGGCGACAACGTATGCCGATCTGGGATCTGTGAATGCCCTACGAGTCAAAACTGGGGAGAAGTTAGTCAATCAGAAGAATCCAAAAAAGTAGAGACAATCAAAGAGAAAAGAGCGGCAGTGAAAAGGGTGTCTGCCTAGCGCAGTTCGAAAATGCCAAGCGTCCAATTCAAACCGGATGCTGGACCCAAGGCTTCTCGAAATGGCAGGCTGGAGGAAGCAGGGTGCAGGAAGAAAGGACGGCTGGGGGGTTCAACTCGAATTCGGGAGCCAGGCCCTATGAAAGAAACCTGGCGGCCAAGGATGATTCCTAAGTCGGGAACAAAAAAACAGGGAGAGAATCTCGCGCACAAAAACAAAGGGGCAATGAAGGGACTGGCAGGCAAAAAAAACAACGCTTGTAAAAGGGGGGGGGAAGATGAGGAACAGGCTTGGGGGACGGTGCGGTTACGTCTGAGAAGCCCCAAGATAAGGAACGCCGTCGCTGTATCGAACCATCCAGGGTTGGACCGAGAGTGCGGAAAGGGCACACTCTTTAGGATGCGCCTGAGACAAAAAACCTATTCGTCGAAACATGAAAAGAGGAATGCGGGTGGTGGTGGACTAGAGGGGAGTGGAGGGGGGAGAAGAGTGGGAAAAAAAAAGGAAAAGAGTCCAGTCAACTAGAATTTTAAATCTATGCTAGAAACTCGTAAAGCTGATCATTGGATTGGAAGATCTCAGGGTTTGGATTTGCTAGGGTAGGCGTTCAGTGGAAAAATGCCCAAAAAAAATCTTTTCCGAAGTTACTTGGGGTGAAGCCAACTTAACAAAAGAGGTAGAGAAACAAAAAAACAACAACGGAGAAGGAAGGAAATAAAGATACGGCGGGGAGAGAGACCAGGGAAGGGGGAAGACGAGGATGGAGGAAGAACGTTAGAAAAAAACCCAAGATAACAACAGCATAAAAACGCGAAAAATCAACAATTGCTCAGCCAAAGACCTGCCGTGAGAAGGAGGAAAGGGATTTGGGAGAAACAGGAAAAGGAAGTGGATTTGGGTTAGAACCCCACCAGAAAAAGAAGATGTCACAGGCCGCCACCAACCGCGCCTGGCCACCAAGGGTGAACGACATGATCGGGATTTCCGAAAAATTGCCGCGAGAACCACGATTTACCAGGCTTCCTCCGATCTCGTCCATGGTACAGATCAGGCGGGGGAAGGAAGAGTCGAACAGAGTGAGGGAATATAAGAAGACTGCTGGTGAAAAAGATCTAACACAAAAGCGTCGCCCCATCCGCTATAATTCGTCCCACGGGGGCAAGATGCAGCACCATATGGGGGGGGGGTGCATTTAATGGGCTTTTTAAAGGAAGGAAAGGAGCGATACTGTTTCGGTAGTCTTCCGTCCGAAGCGGAGAAGATTGTGAATCTGAAAAACCAAGGGGGACGGCCGCCGTATCGGAGCAGAGAGGTTGCGAATTGAGAAACCTTTCCCAGGAATCCTTAGTGACGAGGTGAAGTCGGCATTTTGGACGGAATCTTACCTACTCTACAAAGCGCCGAAAATAAAAACAAAACTGGTGGCGGGGTAGACCTCGGGGATATTTGGGAGGGCATGAAACATAAGAAAACTCAAAAGGTCAGGCAAGATACAAAGATGTGTCATCAGGAAACAACAAGGGGGGGGGTTTTTGCTCTTAAATAGTAAAGCTAGAAAAACAACCAGCAAGGGATTCCATTCAAAAGCCCAAAGCAAGGATGGGAACATAAAAACCAGGGGGTTTTGGGACAAAACGCCGCGAGGAAAGAGCTGGGGGCAGTGCACATCCCAGGATCCGTGAAAGGACATTTCCTTTGGGGTTTCTGGGGAGTGGGGCTTAGTTTGAGTTATGTCTCGGAAGGAAAAAGGGGGGGTTTTGATTACAAAAAAAAAAAAGGGGTGGGTGGAAAGGATGGGCCACCAATAGAGGCAGGAGGAAGCCGGGGAGGTACGAAAAGGCAATCTTTATCACTGACAAGGGAGGGCACGATCGAAGCAGGACATGACCGTTATCCGGGGAAGAGCCGTAAGGGACTGTATTTAGGATGGCCAATCAAAGGGATTTCAGGGGACCAAAGCAAGGGCAGGCCAAACATGACATGGCGAGATCTACAATCTTGGGGAGAGGTCAAGGGCATAGACAGCTCTGGGAAGGAGAAAGAACAGACGGGGAGAAAAGGGGGTCAGGGGCTGAGGGAAAAAATGAAAGACGCCAAACAAGGCCGGAAGGAGATTTGAAGTCCTTGGGTCCTTAGATTTGGAAAGGGAGGTTGGTTCCGGGATCATCTCCGGCTGAAATAGTAAAACCGACCGTCGACTTTGAATGCAGTGCTGATTTAGGGAAAAAGTTTGAGGGGGGGAAAACGGCGAACGGGTTCCCAACATACCCTGAGGGGGAAGTGGGGGAGAAGTCCAAAAGGAAAGGAATGCGCTAAATCGGGGGAAAGAAAGTCAGGGCGTGTTTCGGATTTACGAAACTGAGACTTAACTAAAAAGAAGAGCAGGAACTACAAAATCGCTCTAGTACATGAGCAATATGGGCATTGAAGCCCCCTCCAAAATACCTAGGTTAAGGAAAAAGGGGGCCTGGAAGGTCCTGGGTACTCGGTAAGAACCTTGCTAAGACGGCCGAAAAGGAAGCATCTAAAAAAAAGAAAAAAGGGAGGTCTGGACCATCCGCCCGACGCAGTCATCAGGGGAAAGAGGAACGCCTTCCGCGCCGGCCTTGGATGGGTGAAAGGGGGAGGAGAGATGCTGAGGAGGGGGCTTCCTGGGGGCCCCTGGACTAAAAAAATGTCGCCATTACGCGGACCACACCTGAACGGTCGAGCGACGCTACGGGGGGGGGGGGGCGGGGGGGGGGTGGGGGGGGTGGGGTGAAAAAAAAGATTAAAGGAAAAGAGAGCACCTATAGAGGATGAATAGGGCGGTGCTTTACCTTCATAGTAGAGGATTTGAACGGAGGTACGTGCGGTCTGGAGCGGACATTCCAGTGTTCCACTCAGTGCTGTTCAGTCAGAACACTGTTAAAGCATAGAACGTTTACCACAGGCGGAAACGCCATTGCTGAATGCAGTCCACCCGGGACCTTCCAATAAGTGCGCTGGGGGGTGGCGCCACAAAACAGGATGGGAAAGGGGGGGGGGGGGTCGGGGGTAGGTAATCATGGTAGAGGAACATGGTAACCAACCTAATGGGGCGCGTGTGGTCCGAGGGGGGGGGGTGGCGGGGGAGAAGGTGCGGATGCAGTAGATCAGGGGGGGGCTGGGAGAGGCAAAGGAAAAGGGGGGAGGGCGATGAGGGAAGTTAATCTATGAATGACTGCGAGACAGAGACGAGACAACTTCTTCGACCCGTCTCATAGGGGAGTGATTGACGACCGGACGGAAAATAGCGGCCTTCAAATGGGAAAAGGCCTGGTAAGAAATACCGACTGCTACCTCCTTGGATGAGGCTCGCAGGTCGAACCTTAATACACAGTGACATAGAGGGATGGGGGAAGGCGGGGACTCTCATCCCTTCTGTCACCATACGGGTTTTGGCACAGGCCTAGAAAACGAAAACAGGCGACGGCCGCCATGGCGAGGCCAAAGAAGGGGAGGGGGAAAAGGCGGGGTCCTTATACAAGGACGAAGGTGAAAGATTCGTCAATAGACGGCGTGGGGGATACAAGATTATGGGGGCCGAGGGGGAAAACTTAGAGTCCTGCGAAAGAGCTGCAGTGAGAAAACGGCAGTGGGATAAAAACAACAAATCATAGGGGAAACCGAAGGAAGAGAGGCAGAAATTTACCCTCACATGCCGGTCGGGTCTTTAAATAAGGAAAAGCCCAGCGGAACAAGGCCCGGGCCTGACACGGTGGTCGGAGAAGGAAGATCATAAGGACCCCCCACTTGGTAGAGGAGCAACATCTCTTTTAAGGGAGGCAATCAGTCAAAGTGAAAGGAAGGGAAGGCCGGGTAAAAACATCCACACGCATGCAGGGGACCCGGGAGCGAAGGGAAGAACATCAGCTGGGAGCAACAAAGAATGCCTCGGGGTAAGGCAGGGCGGCGTCGAATCGAAGGTGCTTCCCGGGGAGGGGAAGAACGTAGCCAGCAGGATACGATCGATCGGGGTTGAAAGCGAGGTCATGGGGAGGGGAGAAAAAGAACAGGTGCAGGAACACCTTGTAACGGGCAGCCAGGGAACTGAATGGCAGAAAGGGCGAGGGAAACTCGGCTCCATCACAAAACGCGGCCCGGAGAGACGTTTAAAAGCGCATTGAAGCGCGTCTTTTGGAGCGCTGGGAAGGGAAGAGGAAAGGAAAAGCTGAGGGTCCACTAAGTTAGGGTAGCACGTGCAAAGGGAAAATAACAAGAAAGAGAGAGGAGCTTCAGAAGAAGGAAAGAAAAGGGGAGGAAAGAAAAAGGATGGGTGAAGATGCATCTTCCATTTCTGGCGATAAACTAGAGAAAAGGTATTTGCCCCGTCTGGCACGAAGGGACGGAATTGGGGGGGTTGGAGCGGAGAAGGGACTGTCATCGTCCTCGTATGACTTGGGAGTAAATTGTATATTGACCCCCATAACAGGAGAGCAGACTGGGGGAAAAACACTGGAAAAGAATCTTAATTCAACCCGCCGGAACGCCGATTTTTAAGCAGAAGTACGGCCTATACCGAGGCGCCTACGGAAAAGGGAGACGTAAGGAAAAGGGGGGCCAACGCAACCTGGAAACTAGTTCGAAGGGTCCAAAAAGATAACCTAAAAAATTCAATTTAGAAGGAAAGAGATTGAAATAATCCCTCTTCTGAGCACTATGGCTTGCTTGAGGGAGGGGGGTGGGATGTGAACTTTTCTCATCGATGGTGATGGGACGACCGAAATTCAATAGTGAATGGGACTGGTAAGTGTGGGCAAAGGTTTTATGAACCAGGCATTTACCTCAGACTTTACTCTTCTTGTGCTTTTTAAAGTCTTTGGCACATGAGATTTTGCCCATTTATTCCTTCTACGGATGGGACAGAGTGAAGTGGTCCCGTTGGTGGTTTCTCAAAGTGCGGTGAGCCGGATTACGGGCGCGGTAAGTGGGAGAGGGGAGAAAAATCTGTTAGTTCAAACTCAGAACCCCCGAAGGTCCAAGGAAAAGGGAGGGGCTGCAGAGTGCGGGGGGAAGTCAAAATGGGACGGAGAGGGGAGGGTTACGTCTCTCAATTTTATCTTTGTGTGTGGGGGGTGTGGGGGGTGTTGGAAGTTTTGGTGGGGGGGGGGGGGGTGGGGGGGGAAAGATCCCATTCTGCCAAAAACATGTTTAATGTTAGGACGAAACTCGCCTGGTTGAACATAGGGTAAAAACGCGACTGGGGAGAACAAAACTTCGAAGTCCTTAAGGGTACCCTAAATTGATCGCTGAAGGAAGGAACTCCCTGATTTCAGACAAAAAAGAGAGAAGTTCGTCCTCAAGACCTTCTTGAAAATAGTGCAGTCTCAGCCGGGGTTTTCAGGTTTTGACGGGAGGGAACGTGAAAGAGTACCCTTGGCGTTGAACGGCCTCCAAAGGAGTAAGGAAGGGGGAACGGAAAGCAATCTATTTGATGAGCTTCCTTGTTGCGGGGAGAAAGGAGGGGATAAGGGGGGGACTGAAGTGTTGGAAGGAGCGGTTCCTCCTACGCATGGCGAGTAAAGTGTCCCCGGTAAAATCCAGGGACGAAGGGGAAAAAAAGAAGAGTGGGTTCAATACCCCTTATCTAGGAGGGCAACGAAGGAGGATGGGATTCCCGCTCAACCTCTGCAAGACTTGAGGAAAGAAGGGATAAGAGGGCCCGAAAGAATAAAAGATTCGAATTCTTTGCCTCGGGGATCATCAGTTGGGAGAAAAAAAAAGAAATAAGAAAAGCACCTTCTAACCATAGAGCGCCTTCGACAAAGGGTGCGTCCATGACGCTGAATTTCATGACGAAGAAGGGTAATCGCAGGGGATAAAGAACAGAGCGAAATGCGGGAAGAGACCCTCTATCTCTTCAGTATTCGTTCAATTCTGACGGTGGAGGAAAAAAGACATGGGCAACTTCGCTCAGCGGAGAGGTTTTGAGGCGGCAGGCCACAATTCCATGCGAGGGGACAAGGGGGGTTGAGTGAGAGAAAAAAAAGCATGGGGGGGGGCAGAGACTTCTGATAAGATATTATCATGATGGGAGGGGGTGGGCCTCCTCACTGAGGGTCAAACTCGAAAGGGCCTACTTTTAGGTACGCAGGACTATCATCTCATACTTTTTTAAGTTGATCACAAGGGGAACGGAGTAGTGGTGGGACCGAATCGCCGGCTGGCCAAGAAATAATCAATCAGCAGAGAGTCTAAGGAAGAGGGGAAGAAATAATATCCCTTGCACAAAGCCGAAGTCAAAGGCAAGGTGGGCCGTCGGAGAACCAGCTTTTACTGAGGCAGGATCACATCAAAAGAAAAAAAACCGGAACTTCCTTTTACTTCCGATCAAGGCTCCTATTTAAAATGAGGCACACCGGGTCGATCTCTGCAGCTGATGGCTGCACCCAGGATGACTGGAAGGAAGGGGACTATAAGGGGAAGCACTAGTACCAAAGGCGACGTCAAAACTCCGAAGTCGAGTAACGGGAGGTATATCACATTGTCTCACTCGATTGTACATTCTTACCCCCAGGGGCGGCTCGGAGGAGGGGCAAGAGCAGAACGCTTAGACAAACCCCCTTAGTAAGGCAGACGCGCCCCAGGACGAAAAGCAGAGGAAAGGAAGTCAATGTCACGATACGATGAGCAAAAACTTGAAGAGAAAGACAGGATGACCATAGACTGCTAACGCAGTGGAAAGCGTGCGGGCGCATGATGCTCCTCAATCGCAGAGGAGGGGAATAGAGGGGGGGTCTGTTGTGCCTACTATGGCGACGCGTGAGGCGGTTAAAAAGATCTACAGACCCGCTTTTTATCTCGACGACAAGAGGGGGTGAGGAGGGGGGGGTGAGTAACTATGGGGGAAGAGGGAGTGTAACTTACTGGATAGACAAATCGCCAAGAGGAGAACATAACTTTTGTCTCCTGAAAGCCTTCTGCGAGAGAAAGGAGAGTGGAAAGAACCCGAAAAGGGAGGATCAGCATTATAGAGGCGAAAGGCCTCCGAGTGGGAGAGGAGGACGAACGTATCATGCCTTAAAGACAGAAAAAAGGAAAATGTGAACATGCCTTCGAGCTCCTCCTTTGTAAATTGTGGGAGTAGCTTAATAGGGGGGCTCCAATTGTGGAGAGGGCCGGGGGGCAATACCAAAAAGGGAGGTAAAAAGCTCGGTCTCGCAAACCGAGCCTCTGTTCAAAAGGGACCCTCAGCTGATGGAAATCGCAAGACGACTATTCTCCGCCGCAGCAAAAGAACCATCAGATGGAGGAGCAAAAGAAAAGTGCAGACGGCGTCAAGGGGGGGAAAGACTAGGGAGTGGGGCGTGCAAAATGCACATGCTGGCCTCGGAGACCTGGCTTGAGGGCCTTGAGAGGAAGGGTCTGGAAAGGGTGAGTTAGGAGGAGGGAGTTGAGAGGTAGAGGGGGGGTCATTCCTTTATCTGAGCAACCAGAGCCAGCGACCAGGGGAAAAGGCTGGAATTTTGAACCAGCCT
>Ga0179591_1289755_pt1 | contig 10631 bp, 11 predicted proteins | sample CZOMad2_1_08_16f_FD_182891 | JGI IMG/M metagenome (GOLD analysis project Ga0179591, IMG submission 182891) | Vadose zone soil fungal communities from Angelo Coast Range Reserve, California, USA - CZOMad2_1_08_16fungal (PacBio error correction) | ecosystem: Environmental > Terrestrial > Soil >...
CTTGAGGTGATTCTCCTCTACGGGGCAGGTGGGGACTGAAAAAGCAAGGTGGTGGGGGACATCCAAGAACTCCCCTTCAATCACCATCCTCGGATCGACTTTCATCAAGGGAAGGGGGAAGGAGAAAAGGTGAGTGAGAGAGGAATGTTTTGTATCGATTGGGGGGAAAAAATTCGAGGTGATGATCTATGTTCGCAGTCAGTTACCAAAAGGAGGGGACGGGTGTCACGCAAAAGAAATCAGAGAGCACTGCTGAAAATGGGAGGCCGGGGGAAAACTCATTTGTCTGAAAGTCAGTAGGAGGGAGGAATTCATGGCACGGAGAAAAAGGAAGGCTTGGAAGAAGATTCCTTAAAAAGGTAGCAGCTCACACCATTTGTGTTCATACCGCACTTCTTGCTTGAAGCATGGAGACCCTCTGGGGATCTGTTATTTTCTCAAAAGAACGTGATGATAAGTTTAAAGAGGTGAAGGAAGATCACTGATATCCAGCCAATGGTTGAAGGCGATAAGAGTGCACAAGGAAGTAGGGGGGGGGGATTTAACGAGGGGTCAAGGAGGGTAAAAGGAAACAAATTGACAAACGCGCCGGAAACTCACTCGCTTGTCCGTAAATCGGGTCAAAAAGGGGGGGGGAGAGAGGTTTCTTCTGGCTTCAAAGCAGAGCCTAGACAGATGGCGTAAGGGCAGTCGCAAGAGCTTGGAGTTAAAGGCCATTAGGAGAAAAAGGGGTGGGGTGGTGAAGAGATCTGGCGAGTGGATTGGACTGCGGGCCGGCACAGTATTTGACGCTGGGATTAATTGCTAGAAATAGTTGGGGGAAAAAAGGGATGGTGAGGGGGGCCTTGGTGGAGGGGAATTTAAATCATCACAGGGAGTCCCAGAGCGGGGACTATCATGGATGGAACGAAGCAAGTACAATATCCTTTCTTCGATCGAGGAAGACAACCGGCTTCCACAGTTTGGAGAAAAAGGAAAGGAGGGGGAGGAGCAGACTTGCGAGCAGTTATGGAAAGGAAGAGTATCCGTCTTACATAAGGAGGAGGCCCTTGGGCAGACTCTGTGAACAGTCTCTCAGGGACGACCGCGAAAATAAAAAATCAATCTTCCGCGTAAGACGAAAAGGCAGGTCGTCTAAGCCTCCTAATAGTTGCCCCTTGTGAGCGTAAAAATACCGGCAAGCTGAATCTGAGACTGAAGGGCGAATTCGCATGTTGATCATTCAGAGAATCCTTTTGAGGAAAAGGAAGTGGCCGTACCTAGACCGCCGGGGGAGCTGAAGTGGAGCCTGAAACACGCGAAGACACGAGGGAGAGGCGAATGTCTTGTTTTGGAGAGAAAAAAAACGGTCCAAGACCACTGAACTACGGGGGGTGTGAACGATGGAGGATCGCGAGCGTCGGGGGGGGGGGGGGAGGGAAAGCTTGCCATACGGGGCCACTCAGGCGATCGCTCCTAAGTGCCCAGGTTCCCGTCAATCCTATCGGTGAAATCATTGGAAAGGGGGGGTGGGGCCTGGTCTACCTTTTTTTGGAGGAAAGGGTCATTCGAAGGCAAGAAGGAGCCGAGAAGAGCTTACATCACTCGTTTTGCGGGCCACCGCCGGTCGACGCTCACGAGTACAAGAGGTTGGAGCATCATCAGAGAGGAGGACGGGGTCATTCGGAGGAGGGAGGGAAACTAGCCTTCTTCAGGAAGGGAGTATATCGCGGTTGAAGAGTGCGCTTCGATTGTGAATCAGGCCCCTGATCCTGTCACAAGGAAAGGGAGCAGAGGCTGGTAAGAAAGTAGTCCGGCACTCTTTTCGAGGGGGGGGGACGAGGGGACAAACTTTCAAATGGGGCTATACGCTGATTGCGTTCAGGTTAGGGTTGAATGGGGGACGGGTATCTCCTCACGTCATTTGAGAGCAAGAAAACCAGCAGGGGGAAGGGGGGAATCGCGCGCGACTATGCAGGCGTCGTCGGCATGATCTGCGTACGGATTGGTTCGGAGTCAGACACCGGAGAAAAAAAAAGGGAAAAGCTCCAGAGACGTCAGGCGCGCCGGGGGGAAGGACGGGCTTGGAGCGGTATTTACTAAGGATGAGCATTTCGCCGCGTTAGGGTAACGTCGTCTGAGGCCATCGGATTGTTGGCAAAAAGCCCGATCGTGGGAAACATGATCCGGCGCTGAGGGAAAGAATGTGAGTAGAAAGGAAGATACTAAGGGTAAGGAGGAGTTCCTAGGGGACGCCTGCATCCTGAACACGTCATCGTCCGCAGAGGGGACGTTTGCATCGGGAAAAGGCACTCGGATTAGAAGCCGTCGTGCGCCGGGTAGGGGCATTTTTGGGGGGGGGGCCAAAGGAAAGACGCGAGTGGTCCATTTTGTCGAGATCGGCAATCACCCCGCCTTGAGACGTGGGGCCGAAAAAGGACGAGGGGTACTGAATAGCTATGACTGGGGGATCCGGGAAGAGAAAGGGGGAGGGAGCAAATGCTAAAGAACTCACAACAACAAGAATGAGGGATGGAAATATAGGGGGAGGGAACGCATGCGAGGAAGATCAACAACCCAGGTCATCGCAGGATGACTCAGCAGGTTCTTGCGTCGAAACGTGAGGTTGTAAGCAGAGTCGGGGAATGGAGAAAAAAAAACTTGAACCAGAGAGAGAAAGAGAGGAAGGGGAAAAAAAAAAAAAAAAGGAGAAGATAGACTACTTCTTATAACGAGTTCCGCCTAACGGATAAACTTTCCGCGACCGGACGTGGACGATTAATCTTACGAGGAGAGTTAATAAGAAAGACCGTGAAGAAATAGGGAAATCATGAGAGAAAAAGAAGAAAAAAGGACTCAAGTCTAGTAAGGAAAGAACAAAAAGTATCGGCAACAGACCCGGGCATCGAGAGAATTTAAAAGCTCTACATCTCATACATTCAGAAAGGGGAAGCGAAAAACATCAGGGGGGGAGGAGGGGAAGGGGAATGGAAAGAGACTTGAAAAGTTGGCGCCGGGGGGTAAGACCCGAACCATGAAGTCATACGCAGATCATCGCACGACGAACTTACTTCCATATTCAAGAAACAAATCAGAGGACCAAAAAAAAAAAAAACGCAAAGGGGAGGGGGGGCGGAAGGGGGAGCAATTCACCGGGGGGGGGGGATATGAGTACCCTTCAAAGATCATGCACTTACAGAACTCGGTTTATCTTCCTCCTACAGGAAATATTCCGTCCGCAAAGGAAGAAAATTAAGGAAGGGAATCTCGATCAGCCTGGGAAGAGGGTGGGTCAATTTAATTATAAAAAAAATAGAAGGAACCCGACACCGCGCTCGCCTCAATCAAGTCATTCAGGGTTACATCATCTAGACTAAAATGGGCCTAAGATCTATGAATTCTCCACACAGCCCAGGAGTATAGGAGAGGGCTAAAAAAGGCGGTTTATTACCGAAACCGAGTGCATGCCGCGCGTCTCCTGCCTCCAGCTTGCTGTCCCAGACCTTATACACCACTTTTCAGCAAGGAGACCCTGGAAAGGAGGAAAATAGGAATTCCGTGAAAAAGAGAAAGGCCGGATTATAGTGAAAATCGATCCCGACTATTATGGCTATGCACGCCGTCCCGGGCACTCCGAAGCTTCTATCCGCCCGTCAAAAAACAGTTCTTTCATTGTTAGAACTGGGAGAAAAATAACAAAGAGGAAAGAGGTTGAACAGAATAGAGTTGGTCTTTCCCAATTCAATGCGACGGCGATGATGTTAAAAATGAATTAAGAGCAACCTCAAAAGGGGCTGGTGTGGGATCGTAAAGTCTGAAGGAGAAGAGAAAAGGAATCGATTTAGTGAAAAGGATTTTACTCATAGTCAACGGCGCCGTGCGGAGAGCTAGACGACGGCTTTGCTAGAGGGAAGCGTCCGATATTGGGGTTCGGGGGAGGAGGGGGTTCAGGGGGAAAGATAATTTCAAATCAAAAAAAGAGGAGGAGCTCTAATAATGTCATGGGCTACGGCGGAATAATCATAAAAACTTGGACATCAAACAGCGAAGAAAGAGGGATATGGAAGGAGAGAGGGGAGGGAAAAAAAGGGAAAAAACTGTGAAAACTTTACCAAAAAGGGGACGACCAGCGAGTGGGATAGTCCCTAAGCGACTGGATGACGAAGATGATGGACCCTTTAACCACAAAGAAGGGAAAAGAAAAAACAATTTTGAACAAACAAAACTCAAAAAGCGAGGGGAGCATCATTGCGGAAAACACCACGTCAACCTCCTCGTGCAGGCCCAGTGAAGCAATACCCGCGAATATCTCGGACAAATAACCAGGGAAGGAAGTGGAAGGAGGCAAAAAAGATAGGGCGACACAAAAATTTCTAAAAAACCCGTCGCTGGAATCAAAGCAGGCCAAAGGACCGAGCAATGTCTCTATAGACGAAGGACTGGCAAGATTCTCTAAAAGCGAGTTAAAGTCGCAATGTGAAAACAAACACGGACGAAAAAAAAAGAAAACGAAAAGCCATATAAACTGGGAGACTCAGGGGAATACCGGGGGAAGGGTCTGGGGTACAAGAAGCCTTCCGAATGGACAAACCTTGCATAGACATGATTGGTCGAAATCCCCTGTTACAGCAGGGAACGCCATGACCCGTTAAGGGGCAAATACGTTGTCTTAAGTAACAATGGGGTGGAAAAGGAGGATCAAAAAAAAAAAAACTCTAAAAAAACATGCATAAAGCAGGCCGTATTCAAACACGAACGAGATTAGCCAAAGGGATTGGCGCGGCGCCCAATCTATAGCATGTGAGGTCAGAGGTAGTTTGGAAAATCCACTATTTTGTTCCCGCCCGTCTACAGGTCGAGAAAAAAGCCTAATGTCAGGTTGCAGATACAAAAACCAGTCCTCTCATAATCATGAGTCAAGCACGAGCATGAGCGAACTGGGCGGGGATCTAGAAAAATCTGGGGGATTGGAGGGGTTGTGCGATAATAAAACGCAGGGAGGGGGTCAGAAGCACCCTGGCCCCACTTCGAGGAGAGGACCATGAACAACGCAGGGCGAAGAAATAAGGGGAATGGCATATCATCGGTCGATGCCCTCTCTGGGGGAAAAAAATACACAAGCCCCGAACGGGATTTGCTGGAGGGAAATTTTATACGAATCGTTGAGAGAACGGTTGGGGGAAGTTCCAACAAATTGATAAATGCAGGTCGAAGCTGGTGGTTATCGAGCACGGCTGCTGAGGGAGAAAGAGAAAGTAATCCTCAATGTCCCAAGGTAATGTTCTCTGGTTGCAAGGGAGGGGTTGGCTACTCGTGAGCTGGGCTGCAATCAGGGATTTCAGAAAGTCACCGAGAAGGATAGATCTCAACAAAACAAAAGGGAGGAAGGGGAAAAAAAAATAGATATCGATTTACTGGCGAAATCCCTGATGGAACACATTGACAAGGCCGGAAAACAGGGACAACGACTGCGCACATATGCCATTTAACATGTAGGAGAAAATCTGAGGGAGGGAAGAGGCATTCTGCAGGCTAGAAGTCACAAACTCGTCCGAAGAGTTCGGGCCCTGCCAATTGCGAAAAGAGTGCGGCAGACCCGACACTAAGCAAGCGAAAGGGAAAAAGGCAGTTAAAAGGGAGTGGCCGTGGAGGTTGGAAAGGATGCAGTAAAAAGGGGAGGGGAAACTATAAAAATTAATTGAGCTCCTACGGCAAGGAGGCTGAACAGCAAAGTCGGGGGAGTTAGAAGAAAAACCCACCGAGAGAGAGTCACCCTACAGGCGCGCTTCATTCATTCCTCCTATAAACCATTCTCTATCTGACGGGTGGTGTAACTCGAGGGCAAAAACATTACGACTTGCGAATCGCCGGGAAGGGATGTTGAGGGGGAAAGAACAACGAAGGAGACCTATCACAAGGAGTATACAGACTGCTTTGGGGCTCCTCCAATATTTTGGAGAAATCTTAAGGCAGTTGAGGAATACGCAGCTTAAGGAAACAATCCTCAAACACAAAGTGGGGAAAGAAAAAAAGGCTCTGGGCGGAAGGGGGAGTTCAGAGTTGAAGAGGTACAGTGTATTGGGGGGTCGAGCAATAGGACGTTAGAGGAGAAAGGAATGTGAAAGGGCAGGTCCTAGAAAATAGGGACTACACGGGGTCTTAGTTGGGGGGGGGGGTGAGGGGGCAGAAAGTAATCAGTTCACATTGCGAACAAGGACCAACGAAGCACGCAACGAGGCCGCTGCGGAGATCGCGACCGGGGTGAGAGCAACTTTATGTCTGCAGAAAGTCAAAAAAGAACTCGGAAAGGGGGGAGTGGAAGGGATGGGAAATGGAGGTCCGAGATACGGGGTTCCCAGCGCCTCAAAAAGGTTGTGCGATCTCTGCGAGTTCGTGGACTTGGCCGGAGTATGAGGGGAAGAGGTTGAGGAAAAAGGGGGGAATGACAGAAGCATCTGGGGGGGAATTGTCTGGGAGGTCCTCTGTTTGGTAAAGGGGCATCATCTGCGTACAGGTGCTGAGACCAAGAAGCGTAGAAGCAGAGGGTAGGGAGGGTTCAAAGAAAAGGAAAAAACGTTCAAAAAGGGGGGGAGAAAAGGAAAGCGGCGAACGATCTGTTCCCAGCTTTTGTGTCCAGAACTATTAAGAGTCTGGATAGCGCGGCACCTTACGGAGGAACCGGCGAGATGAAAAAAAAGGGACGAAGGAAAAAGAAAAACTTCGGAAGGAGGGAAACAATGAAGAAGAAAAAATCCGTCAGTTCTAGAGATCAACGGCGCTTACCGCAATTCCCTCGCCATCACGGCAAGCTTAGTCCGGCAGCGGCGAAGGGAAATGCACTAATAAAAAAGGGGGAAGGGGTTCGTGGGGAGAAAGCAGGTCAAGACTTCATTCAACAAGTCCGACGGTCAAGTTCAAATGGACAAACGGAAAAATTGCATGGCGGCGGGGGATTTCGATCACAAGGAAGAAAAAAAGAACGGGGGTGGGGGGGGACCCGCCGAATGGATCTTACGCTCTCGACGCGATGTAGGAGTGAAGCGTGCCAACTAACTGGTATGTGGCACGACTCTCTAAGATCGTAAAGGAATCATCTCGGTGGAAAAGGGGGAAAACTGGTTAAGGGTCCAGGGGGAATGGGTTTGCAGTAGCAGGAAGGGAAAGCTTTAGTCCCGGCACGAAGCACGCGGCCACACGAAAAAAGAGAGGGGTAGGGGAAGAAATCAGAAGGGGGGGGGGAAAAAAAGCCGATTCAAAAGATTTTTAGGGTGTTGGTGGGGAGGAAGCAGGCTCGGCCGGGCGGGCAAATCCTGCTGATTGCTGCGAGAGGGTGAGTGCTATTGGGAAAGGAAGGTCATCAAAAAAAGAGGGCAAGACTGGAATAAATGCCGGATATGAGATGGCGCAAGCGGGTCATTCGACGAGCCTGGGGCCGTTCGTAGAACGCTGATTGCTTTCGGTCGTGAATGTTTCGTAAGGGTCCAGACGACCGAAGAGGAAGGGGAAGAGGGTCCTAAACAGAAGTTCGAAGGGGCGCTGCGCGGGGATTGCCTATGCAGCTCAAGGTCGTATGGATCTGCGTCAAGGGATGCTAGGGAAGAAAAAAGAAAAATATTAAGCGAAAAGGTGAAAAAGAGGACCTCCTCCTCTGGTCAAAAATTATGCGCACGGTGATTCCGTCAAAGAAAAGATCTAGCCAGGGGGAGGAAAAAAGGGGAAGGCCAAGGAAGGGGTAGACATGCTCAAAAGCATGAGTTTGCTCTTAAGGGTTCGTCACGATGCGCGTGCATAGATCCTCGTCAGATAGGAAAAAAGGGGGAACTTTGGTGAGAGGAGGCATCTCAAGACTTGGTATCGCTCGGCGTCCGATGAAGTCTTATTTTTTGCAAGTAGACGATCCAGTTGGTCTCGGAAACGCCCTGTCCTTGCAGGAGAAAAAACTGGAACCACTTAGTGGAGGGGGAGACGAGAGAAACCCTGGGTGGGGGGAAAAGAGGCGCTCCTGCTGTTCAAGGATCACTACTGAGAGAACAAGGAAAAAGAGGAAAGCCCTAACAGCAGCGAGGAAGATCCAGTCGATGAAAAAGAAAGAAGGTGCCGTTGACGAGGGAAGTGGGAAAAGAAAGGACGGGGCGAAACTTAAAATAGAGAAAGAGAACCAACTGACCAACGCTCTCGCGCCTGGAAAAAATAATCGTCATCGAGACGACGGGCGGACCGACGGGAAGGCAAACGGTGACTAGAAAGATTGTAAAGAGGAGAGAGAAGGAAAATCAGATACGAAGAAACTGAAAGGCATTCCTTAAAAGGGAGGGGCGTCGGATTCAAGCCGCATCCCATGCTGACACGATCGGGGAAATGCGGCAAAAGTCCATGGAATAAGAGGAACTACCAATTAGAAAAAAAAGGGGGGCGGCCTCCGGAAAAGAAATTAATCATACCAGCGGACGGGGAGCTGACCGCCGCTCAGAAAGAGTTTCGCAGGTGCGACTAGCCAGACCAGAAGGAAAGATCATAGGCACGAGGAAAAGGACAGAAAAAAAAGGGGGGGGGAAATCCAAAGAATTTTTCTTAAATACGGTCACCTTGGGAAATTATAATTCGACCGGACAAGCAATAAATCAGCGTTCGGGAAAAAAAAGTTCAAGCGGGAAGGAACGGAACCAGATGGGAGCAGATATTTAACCAGAAAGGAGCCTGTATTGGTAGGGGGCAGGTAACCAACTCACCTATAACCGCAAAAGAAAGCCGAATAAGCAGTCTCGGTGAAGAAACTAGTACCTAAAGAAGGGAAAGGAAGATAAAGGCTCAAAAACAAAAAAAAGCTGTGAATCTATCTTCTAAACCTGGGGAGGCTGCCCACGGATTCCTCGTTCGCCGGGATAATCGCAAAACTTAGCAACCAAGGAGGAAAAAGCATGAAAGGGGAAATATCTGGCTTTAACGTTAAACTGTACTTCTGAGATCTGATGCCATCCGATCCCTGTTGGCATTATGGCACCGTCCCCGGCACGCCTATCGAAATCCAGAATTGATTCAAAAAAAACGGTCAGGGGGAAGGTCTGAAAGGGTCAGGGAAAAAATAAAGCCATCTAGGGTGTACATACTCCGAGGCTCGTTGTAATTCAGAGTCGTGATATTTTAATTGAAACGCATGAACTAAGAGGGAATCAAAAAAATCTGGGGAGAGTTGGGGAAACAAAACACAAAAGTCTCACTCTCCACTGGAAGCGAAGCTTTCAGTTATTGGCTTGTAAGCCCAAATTTAAATTCAACTGAAAGGAGGGCTAGAAGAAAGGAGGGGGGGGAGAGGAAAGGGTGGGGAAAAAGGGACCAGGGGGGCTTCTTTTGGAATGAACGCGAGACTGTTTTCAAAAAACTTCTTGAACCACGGGACGCTAAGGGAGGAAAGAAAGGGTCCGAAAGTCTTAAGTGAGGAAAATCTCGCATCGGAGCCTAAATTCGAAAAAGTGGCAGACTGTTCTCCCATACAATCATGCGTTGCATGATCGAGGGAGAAGAAGACCTGTACCAGACCGGGAAAAGAACAGATCACGAACATCAATTGTCAAAAAAAACCGGGAGGCGCACAGGTTTCAGAAATCCGCCAGGAAAACCAGTTCATAAAGAAAAAACAGAAAAGGGATCGGAAGAGGAGGGAAAAGGGCAGGGAGCTTACGCTCTTCGACTCAAACCTGGCCACCGGACCGCCGCGCGGCTTGCTGAAGGCCGGCCTAGCAAAACCTGTAGGAGAACATCAGCCAAGGAAAGGGGGAAGCGGTCAAATTGGTCAAGTTCTAAGTAAGGAGGAACTCTGTCCTCCAACGCATAACGGTTGAGAAATAGGAGGGAGCCGAAACTTGGGAGAGGGGAGCCCTTCCGGTCTGACTCTCAGGTCCGAGATCACCTTGCAGACTCCAGTGATTGGTCAATACCATCTCAGCAGGAAGCGCACAAGCCAAGAGATGATTAAACAAATGTTGAGCCAAAAAAAACTAGGGAGACGGAAGGGAGGGAGGAGGAAGGAGTAGGGGGCAAAGAAACGACGAGATTATTTCCCGCCACATGAAAGTGGTTGAAAGGAAACCAGCCTCAGTAAAAATGGAGTACGAAGGGGGGTCCGGGGAAAGGAAAAGGTTAGAATTTCCAACGGCGACTCGCTCCCTTCTAGTCGTTGTCCAAAGCGATTACAAACATCCTCTCAGAGCAATAGTAGGAACAAAGGAGCAAGAGACTGGCAGGGAAGGGGGGGAGGGAGAAGGGGGTGGGGAGGTGGTCAATAGAAAAAACCGGTCCATTTCTTTGGCATCCCAGCCCGGAATTCGATCATGCTTAACAGCGTGAAAACTAAACAGGAAAGCTGGGGCGGATAGGCCGGGAAAGGCCGAGAACTTCCAAAATCCATTCCCAGCCGCGACTCTTTCTATGGGCAAGGGTGATTAAGAAAAAAGAAAAAAAGGTTAAAAAGTTACAACCAAAGGGGCTCTTGGCGATTCTATGGGGGGGTAATTGAATCCGCATACGCAAATTGAGGGAAGAACTCGCATGGAAACCAGGGGAACCAAAGGGAAAAGGGGGGGTGGGTGGGAAGATGGTCCGAAATATTGTCTCGCCTTTGTCAATCATGTGTATCATTGATTCCATTCCCGATT
>Ga0179591_1413899_pt1 | contig 10631 bp, 13 predicted proteins | sample CZOMad2_1_08_16f_FD_182891 | JGI IMG/M metagenome (GOLD analysis project Ga0179591, IMG submission 182891) | Vadose zone soil fungal communities from Angelo Coast Range Reserve, California, USA - CZOMad2_1_08_16fungal (PacBio error correction) | ecosystem: Environmental > Terrestrial > Soil >...
GGGAAGGGGGGGGGAGCTCTCACCCCTGTCTTTCTCTTTGAAAGGGAGTAGCAAGGGTGAGAAAAGATTCTTATTCTGGCGCCAACAAAGGATGAGAAGATTGAGGAACTGATAAAAAGGAGGAAAAAGAAGAAGATGGGGGGAGTTCTTTCTTCGAAGGGGGGTGCGTGATTGGTCCTTCTTGAAGGCCCTAGACGCCTGAGAGAAAAGAGACGGACCACTTGCACAACAGAGGAAGGGGGAAGAGTTATCCCCCTCGCACCACCGGGGAAAGTCCCAACGTCCCTTTCTTGCCTTCATCAATTCCGGACCGAAAAAGAGGGGAGGGGGATTTATCGTTTGACATAACTGCGAAAGAGGACACTGCACAAACTGCGCATGATTACCGGGGGGGGACCCCTGCCCGATCGGTATCAGAGGGGAAAGGCTTTTTTTCAACGGGAATAAAATCCCATCTTGCTAGCTCTGCTCGCAAGCACAAAAAGGGGACAGATTCGTACGCATATGCAATAAGAAAAAGCCATTCATCGTGGTATGTGAAAAGGAAGGCGGCCGTGGAGCTACCATCGATGGTTCAGGAGGGGCTTTCCTTCCCTATATTCAGGGGGGGGAAGGGCCGACGATGGAACCGCTTTTCGCATTCACCAAGCGGCTATCAGAAAGAAAAGAAAAACCGCCAAAGGGAAGAATCCCCTACTCTAAGGGATTAAAATGTCGCATACCGAAAGGGAAGCCTAAAAACTCTCCCCCGAAAAGGAAAAAACTCCAGACCAGGAGAGAAAGAGGGAGAGCCTCCTCTTGTAACAAGAACCCCGACGATCATTCCTCTCGTTCTGAGAGAAAAAGTGATAGAGCCATAAGAGAAAGGGGGGGGAGGATCCATCTGCCACTTCCCGTGACAGAAAACCTGGATTTGTCTAGAAAATTCAATGTCTTGGAAATGCCTCCTCATAGAAAAAAAAAGAAGAGAAAGACTTCGTAATAAAAAGAACTGAAGACTCCAGGCAACGAAAGGGGGGGGAAAAAAAGTCCAGCATTAATATTCTTGAAAGGAGAAAAGGCACTCAACGCAAATACGTGCCGGGGCGGAAAAATCGCCAAAAAAGGTTGGGAAAAGGATTCACTTTCTCTATGAGAATCCTCCCTGTACCCGAAATGGCCTCAGGTCTGCAAAAAAAGCTCCGGTTGTAAGAACAGCGTCCGAAGGAAAAAAATCTTCCTTTGGGAAAGGAGGTTTCCAGTTCATTCTCTTTGGCGGGAGGGACGTCTCCAAAAAAAGGAAAAGCACTTCTCTCCTGGCTGGCGGGGAAAAAAAAAAGGCAGGGACCGAGGTCCCAATGCTGACGTGGAAAGCAGGCGGAACTCCCGGGTAAAGAAAAAAGGGGGAATCTTCTGTTCCTGACCGAAAGGGGAACACCGGCTTTCCACGGTGGGGATCAATCCGTTGCGCTTTCGTCCCTGTTCTAGGGCGGATTCCTGCAGTTTACCAGAAAATTAGGTGGGCTCACTTGAAAAAAATCTGGGGGAAAAAAGAGGAATACCACTTTAATTTCTTTTGGGGGGGAAGAGAAGGGGAAAAATCTGCCCAGTCAAGGCACAATCGGGAACTCGGGAAGTCGTGCGCGGTCGAAACCGGCTTTTGCCTCTATGCTAGGAGACGTTAGTCCAAAAAAAAAAGACGAGATGTTGCGCAAAGTCCAGGGGGACGCTCTTCCATGATTACAGGGGGCGATGTATCTACCATGGGAGGGATCCGGCCAGAGATCAACAACAACAACTTAGGGAGGAGAAGAAAAGGTACGACTTTCGTCTGAAAAAGCGCATGAAGAGACATCATGGAGCGTACAACGCAAGAAAGGGAAAAAAAAAATAGAGTCTCGGCTGCCGTAGGCCGCGCTCTGTACGAAAAGGAGACAGCGCCATAAAAAAAGAAGAAAGGGGGCTTCAAAATGAGGGAAGACTTCAAACTTCACCTCTCACCCAAAGCGGGAGGAGGCAAGATGGACCGAATTAAAGGGGAGAAAGGAGAAAAGGTTTTTTTACCCGAAGAAGGGAAGCAAGATTACCATGAAGAACTCGCAAAGCGATTGAGGGAGGTCTTTTTACCAAAACGCACAGGCGTTCCGGAACCTACGAGGGGAGCGCATGACCAGGAGCCGACTTGAGAACGTCAGCATTTGTAGAGGGAAGGCACAGAAAGGCCATGGCGAAGTGAAAAAAAAACACGTTGAGAATCCGGAAAAGGAAATTGCATAAAACTCCAAATAGCATGAAAGGGGGGGGGCAAAGGAAAAGAGAAAAAGATCCGTGACCTCTGTTCGGCGAAGGGAAAAAAAGGAGCAAAAAGAACTTCGAGAAGCCACCCGAGGAGGGATGGTTACCGGGAGGAGGCGGGCCAGAAAAAGTACCTCGCTACCAACAAAAGGGGGGGGACGCAGGAATCAGCGTTTTGCGGCCCACAGGGGAGTTGGGAGGTGCAATGAAGGAGGGACGGGGGGGGGGGGAGAAGGACTGGTTCGTACGCAGTACATTCCGGAAAGAAGAAGATGGAGTCTTCAGTTTTCGATCAGACGACGGGGAAGGACGAAGTATTCGTGGGAAAAGAGGAGGAATTCCAGCCCTTGAAAGAGGGGGGAAAAGAAAAGTTTTCGTACTATGTCAAGGAAGCCACACGTTTGCGAAAAAGAGAGGGGGGATTCGGCAAGACACAGGAAGAGAGGGGGCCGTGTCCCGCGCGGCAGGCGGATCGTCCGGGGGGGGAATTCTTTTTCCCGTTTGGAAGCAGGATTCTTCGAGGGGAGCGTCCTTTTAACAATCGTCCTGGGGGAAGGGGACCCCAAGACTTCACTTTTGGAGAGATTCCTTTCCGTTCGTAAACGCTTTGGGGGGGGGGGGAGAAGAAAATGTTCCATCTCCTTCTTAAAGAAGGAGAAGGGGGGGGGAAAAAATATCTTTATTACCGAGGTTAAAGTACGTCACTCCGAGAGGAAAAGTCTTTTACATTTAAGGAAGAGGAATACCCTCTTAATGGAAAGTATTGCAGCGCGTCTCTTGGAAGGAGGGGCTTCTCTCTATCAAGAAAGGGGAAGAATTTTTTCACAAAAGCCAGGATCGCTGCGCGGCTGTGGGGAAGTTTGAAGAAGGGGAAGGAAGGAGAGGCATTTCTTTCAAACGCTAAAAAAACCAGTGCTTGTGCGGCCAATGACCGTAGGAGGGGGGGAAAGTGAGGATCTTGGCACACATAGAAAGAAAGGAAAGAGAAGCTATTTCTTTTCATTTTTTTCGGTATCTGAGAGGAAAGGAAGATACAGAGGAATGGCCGTTCCATACTTCCCCTAACGGCACCACAACAAAAAAAAGGGAAAGTATCTGTCAATATTGGCTGGGAACTCTGGAAAGGGGGAGGGAAAGGCCCAAACTCCATCTTTTCTTTCTCCAAAAGAAAGGGAAAGGGCAGGGCGCTAAATCGACAGACATGGGCGCGCAGAAAAAGGACCCAAAGAAAAAAAGGAGGAGGATTAAAGCGAGAGATTGTGAGAAAAAACGACCCGCTGTCGTCTCCTTTAGCGCCAGCCCAAACTCAATGGCTGAAACGGATGCAGGGGAGGGGGGGGGGGGGGGATCCTTAGAAACTTTATGCCCTTCTGAAAGAAAGAGGACAAAGAAGGTTGGGAGTTCGTTTTTCGGGGGGTTTTGGTTGTGGCGATTGAAGACGCGGATATGAATAATACGAGGGAAAATGGAACAAGAAAATAGCGTTTGCTACGCTTATATTGGGGAAAAAACGAGAGCATGTCGAGCAACCAAAAAAGAAAAGTTTCTGGCCTTCTTCTCGACGAGGAAAAAGGACGGGTTTGGCTAAACGTCCGGATCGGGGAAGGCTCAGACGGCCCTGCAACTGGAAAAGCCTTCCTCTCTAGAGGGGAAGAGGAGGTGGGGGAGGGCTTTTTTAACATTCTTCACGCTGGAGATATTGCTAGCAGGAAGCAATCCTCTCAAACAAAAAGAATTCGACGCGCTGCAATATTTCCAGAAAAGGGGGGAGCCGCTGAAACACATAGGGAAGGCCTTTCGGGCATCGAAAGAAAGACGTCTCGTTAAATGAGAAAAGAAAAAAGAAAAAGATATTCCGATTAGTCAGAGGGGAACTGGTCTCATTCACAAGTTCTCCACAAAAAGGAAGAGAGGAACAAAACCGCCAACAAGAAAAGACGCTTAACAATATGGGGGAAAAAAAGAGACCGTTCGCGACCGCTTTCCGACAAAAAAAAAGACGGCACCAGAAAAAGAAAGAATGGGCAAATCTCCCGAAACGGCCCCGCCGGATCAGCAGACAGGGCCCGAAACTCAAAAGTGATAGGAGAAAAGGGAGAACACCTTTTTGGAGAGAAAAAAGAAAGAGGCGACACTTGATTTTGTGCGACTGGGAAAGGGAGGGAATCCTCCTCATCGTCCAAAAAGAAAAAAAAAGACTTCTTCCCCCCATTGCCCGAGGAGGGAAAAGAACCCAAGGGGCACGAGAAGAACCTCATCTGCGGCCTGTAAGGGGGGCGTAAAGCGGTAGGGTTGAAAGGAAAGAAACCTTCACACCAGAAAAAAGAAAATACGTGGCCTCCCCCAGAGAAAAAAAATGTTTTGTTCGGGAAAGGAGAAGGCCCAGCCATCCTCCCGGGAAAAAAGAAAAAGGGCCTCGGTGGCTGAGAGGAAAAGGGGGAAAGTGGACGTTCGCCGCCAGCGTCCGGATAAAAAAAAAAGGACGGATCTGTCACTTTGCAAATTATCTGGATGCAGTCAGGGGGGAAAAGGGGAAAGGAGCCGACGGCTTCTCCCACGGGGGGGAAGGAAAGGGGCTTTCTGGGGCTCCAGTCTAAGGCCAGCGAGAGAAAAAAAAGGCCTGACGTCTCAGAAGGGAGGGAAGAACGTTGTCTCCCTCGATCTGGAAAGAGGAAAGGTGCGTCACCAACCGGAGGAACGTTGGGAATCACGGAAAGAGGGAAAGGTTTATTCCTTTCTGGGAAAAGAAGGGTTACTACACCCAACATGGGGGGGAGCACTTTCAACTTCGGAACCAGAGCCAAAAAGAAAGGGGGAGTCTTTTTGTGCGGGGGGAGGGGCGTGAAGCCTGCCAGTCAACAAGCGGCCGGAACTCGGCGCAAAAAGAAAGGTCTCCCTCTCTGGGAAGGGGAAGGCGCTCGGAAAAACGCCGGCGTCACCTCAGATTGGGGGAGGAAATTAATCATTCGGAAGGAACATGATTATCTGTATGGTCAAAAAGAGATCACCTGAGGAAGACCTAAAGGAAGCGTCCTTCAGACAACAACGAGTGAAGGAGAAAGGGACCTCCTTCTGTAATACATTCCTCCAAAGGGGGTGAGAAAGACAATCGCATGTTGAATAGAAGCGTACACGAGGAAAAAAGAAGGGACCTTTTTCGCCAACCAGAGGGAAGGCGGGAATAAGACGGGAAAAAAAAGAGTTCTACCGCGAAGGAGGAGAACGAGTTCCGGCCAGGAGGGGGACTGGCCGTATTCAAAAAGGGAAAAAAAGACTCCAGGAGGAGCAAGGATGGACCGAAGTTGAAAGTTATGCCCACGAAGGTGAAGAGGTCCTACCCAGGGGGAAGGAAATCAGAACAGAAGGGAATTGTAACTAACTCTCAAAGGGGAAAGCCCCAACTCTTCTCTGGGTGGTGAACGGAAACAGGAGGAAGATCGAGCCCCCCCCCGCACAACAGTTACCCACGGAGGGAAGAAGAAAGACTTGAGACGTCCAGCATTTAAAAAGGGGGGGGGGGGGGGGAAGGAGACTGGATGCACATAATCATTATCAAGTGGGGAAAGGGAGAAGCCGTCTCTAATTATGAGCTGAAAGTGTAACGACGAATATAGAGGGATAGGCCTTCACGAGGGAGAAAGGACTCTGTGAGGCAACTTCGATCAGCCAACGTTCCAGGAGGGGGGAATCCTTGCCTTGCCGTCATTAGAAGAAGAAAAAAAAAGGTTGGCTATTTTCCGCGGAATAAGAGTGGGGGGTAAGGGCCGGTGAAAATAACGCTGGAGGGGGGGAAGGACATTCCTCCTATCTTTTCTTAAAGAAAGGGAGGGAGGAGGACAGTTTTCGATCATACGACTTTCCCTGTGGGGGAGGGGAGATGACCTGGGTTGTGTGGCGAGAGAAAAGGGAGTACCCTTTCTCACCAAATCAGGGGTAGGGGGAACGCCCACAGTTTTTAGACGGATCTACTGGGGAGTGAAAGGAAAAAGGAGGATCCTTCTTTTTCCGGGAAAAGAGGGGGAAAAGTGCTGGATCTTGCGTCGGCGGAGGGGGCATTGGGGGAGAGGCATCTAACTTCCGCGGGAAGGAGCGTCTTTTGATGAAAAAATGGTGCGTTGCTCGGAAAAGGGAGGGAAGAGAAGCGTTATAACTTTTTTTAAGAGAAGAAGGGGAAGGAAAAAGCCGCTTACTTATCGGAATATTCGGGAAGGGGAAAGAAGGGAAGACGCACCTATGACTATTTTAGCTGAAAAAAAGGGGAGAACGTGGATGGGTTTCCGCTGGCATACCCGATGAAGGGGGCAGCGGTCGAATAGTTGGGGGGGAGAAAGCTAGCAAGATTGATTGGAAGGGGGGAACAAAGCCCTCACCCCCCGTTGACCGTAGAGAGAAAGGGAATCATGCGCAGTTGGCACCGGAAAAGGAGAAAAGAGAAAAGGGAACAGTGCTTTTCGGTCATTAACCGGCGGGAGGAGGAAAGTTGAGAGAGGGTGTCTCCTCCGAAAATATCTAGGGGGAGAAAACGCTATTTCGGAAGGTCCGAAAGGGAAGAAAAAGGAAGAGAAAAAGAAAGGTCCCATACTCCCCGAAATTCACACAACAAACAGGAAAAAAAAAGGAGGTTCTGTTCAATCTTGTCTGCTCTGTCATCGTAAGGGGGAGAGCCAAAAGCCATCTGGGCTGCGCCGGTTCTAAAGAAGAGGAGAAGAGACAGACCTTGTCTCTGCTAACAACATACCTAGGAAAAAAAAAAAAGGAGGAGGAGGAAAAGAATATATTGTGGCAAACTATGTCGGGGGGGACTGTCTGTCGCTTAGCGCCGCAATGATAGAGAAAAGAAAAAGATGGGCTTTTTTTATCCTGAGAAAAGGGAAGAGTCTACGATGAAAAGAGAAAGAAAGGGGGGAGGGGACGTTGTTCTCACGTTGGGGGGGGAGAAGGAGGGTAACGGCATGACTCCGATATTATGAAGAAAGAAGAGAAAAAAGGGGCACAGAAAATAGCGTTGCGACGCGGGATATTAGAAGAGGGTCGGAGGCCCAGAGACTCAAAACTTAAGAAAGGAGAAAAGAAGAAGGTTCCTTGTCCTCACCATCACTGTGGGGGGGAAAAAGAGGGAAGGGTGCCAGAACTGCTCGAGGCCCTAAAATTCACCGGCCACCTGCCCTAGGGAGGGGGGGAAAAGGGTTTGTGAGGGTTTTGTGGCAACAATTAGAAAAGAAAGGGAGCGGCGAAAGCCGAGAAAAGGAGGGAAAGAGGCTGCAATAGTAGAGCAAAAAAAAAGGGGAAAAAATCCACTTCTCCCTTTCAAAAGGGAAAAAGGAGAGACAAAATCTTCTCGGTGCCGTCGAGGGAAGGGAAGATTCCTTCCGCGATGCACTGCGAGGAGGAAGAAAAAGGCTTCTCTCTCCCTTACAGCCAGAGGAGGAAAGGGAAAAGGGAAGAACTACTACTCTCCAGTCGATTTAGGAGACTTCCTTGTAGGAAAAAAAAAAGAAAAGTTCCCCCTCCTCACCACTCAAGGAAAGGGGGGGAAAGAGACGCCGCGCTGTGACACTGCCCCCGAAAAAGGGGGAAGGGCCCGAAACTCCCCAGTGATATAGGGCCATCCAGGAAAAGAAAGGGGGGGAAAAGAGGGAACACTCCCGTTACATCTTACTAAAAACTGGGGAAGAGGGTATCACTCTTTTAAAGGGGAAGTCCAACCCAGGTAACTCCAGAAGTGGGAGGACCAACCGTTACTCTTTCGAAGAGGCAAAAAAGAAAGAACCGATGGCTTCCTTTATGGTACGAAATGTCAGATGGGCATGGAAAAGGGGAAAAAAGGGAAGGACGTGGCCCCCCCACTCTTATTCCTAGGGGGGGTGCTAGGAGGAAAAGGTTATTCTTCACTGGCTCTATGCGTCAGAAAAAAAGGAAAACCGATCCCTCGATAACCCTGGAGAAAAAAAAAAAAGGGGGGTTATCATTCCTGTGGAAGAAGAGGGATCAGGGAGGGGGGAAACTTGCAATAGAAGGAGGTGGAAAGGTAAGTCTATTTTGCGTTGTATAGGATCCCGTGTGTCTATGAAAAAAAGGAGGGGGGGAAGGGAAACTCTAAGCCAAGCTGCGGCTGGCCTCTGTAAAAGAGGAAAAAGGACCGGAGAGTCTCCTTTCATAGGCATCGAGCTTTAAATCGTGGGGGAAGAAAAAATGCGGGACCCAAAGATAGAAGAAAGGGGAGAGTTCGTCCATGTTCATCTTTGATGCGGGGAAGGGTTACCCCCCCCACATGGGTAGAAAAGAGGAAAAGGGGAGGGGCAATTCAATTCGGAAAAAAAAGGGGAAGAAAAAACAGCGCAGACCCGTGATTTCTTGGGTTTGCGGCGGGAAGCAGTTGCAGCAATGGCGGAAGAAGCGGGTCCGCCCATGGCAGGAGAGGGAGGGAAAAGCGCGCGGTGCCGTAGGAAAGGGTCTATGGTTGGCGCAAAGTAAAAGGATGAAAGGTACGTTGGACAAAGGTCCAGGGAAAGAGGAGGATGTATCTCACAAAGGAATCCGAAAATCGTCATGAAGGAAAAAAAAAAAGAACAACAACCAAAGGGGAGGAGGAAGAGGAAGGAGGTACGACTTTCGTCGGATACATCGCCTATGGGAAAAAGAAAGACCACTTAAAGAATTATCAGTGAAAGGAAAAAAAAAGAAAGGGAAACGTCCTGCGGGGACTACTGCAAGCCAAAAGCCGAGGGCGACCGCGCCAGGGGAAAAGAGAGGGGGATGCTTGCAAATGCTGTAAAACGGCCGCGGAAAAAGAGGGAGAAAAGAAAATTCCCTTGTATGTCGCTGGTTCGTCGGCAAAGAACACAGGAGGTTGAAGAGTCTACCCAGGGGGGGAAGAAAAAGAACATCACGCAATCAAAGAGCAATGGACGAAAAAAAGGGGGATAGCCCAACGTCCGGAAAGGGGGTGAACCGCAACATTTCTTTTCCGGAAAGAAGAGGGGAAGGGGGTACGCATTACCGGCTACGATCCGAGGTAAGAACGCAGAGAGGAAAAAAAGGAGGTAAGAAGGAAATTTGCCTAGACTGAGGCCAGAGAAGCCCTGAAAAGAAGGGGGAGAAGCACCGTTTTTCTAATTATTGCATACAACGCAAAAGAGAATAAAAAGGAAAATGAACAGATCGCCTGACAAAGGGTTGAGAAGAAAGGGAGGGAGAACTACAACCTTACTTCGCAACTTCACTTAGAAAAAGCGGATCGTTTACCGGTAGTATGCGGGGGAAGGGAGGCGAGACCAAAACATTTTGGCTATTTGCCGCAGGAAGAAAAGAAAGGAGTGGAGGGTGAGGGGCCTGTTAAAATAAACATCTGACCTCTTACTGCTAGGGCCGCCGATCGGTTCTTCCTCGTTTGTCCAGGGAGGAGGAGTGAAAAGGGGTACGAGTAATTTCTCGTCCGGAGATTAAACTCTGGGTGGGGAGGACCAGCCCTTGAAAGCGTTATACCCATTTCGCAAAGAATCACGGTGCAGATGTCCGCCCACATTTGTGCGCCCGGGGAAAAAGGGGAGGGCAAGAACCCGCAGAACGAGATGACTGATCAGGAGGACGTGGGGGGAAAAAATAGGATCTTTCCGTCGTTTGGAGTGGGGAAGGGGCGGGAAAGCGGATTCCGCAGAGAGGAGGGGGAAAGAAATGGACGTCGTGGTGAATAGGGACAGAGGGGAGGGAGGAGATTCCTTTTCCGTGCGATAGCCGCGGGGGGGAAAGACGCCGGCTTAAGCGCTAAGGAATCAGAGAGAGAGGAGAGCATTTAACGGACGGCACCGAGACTGAGTACAAGGTAAAAAAAAGGGCGCCGTTGATGGGTTTCCACGAAGAGCGGGAGCTGGAACTATTGCAGAGGAGGAGGGGGGGGGGGGGGTGTTGATCGTCTTGGCCAATATCAGATGGGAAAAAGGAAAAATGTTTCACAAATCCCTACAAACCAGGGGAAGGGGGGACGGGTAATCATGCGTCATTTGGTGAAGGAAGAAAAAGGAAAGAGCCGACGTAGCAAAAAAAAAAGGCTGTGGGAAAGAGGGGGGAAGAAAAAGGGTACGTTTATGAGAGAGAAAGCTCGGGTGTCGTCTTTTGGATAAATAGAAAGAGGAAAAAAGGAGGGTGGTCCTGTATCTTCTATTCACCTAGGAACTTTCTCTCGAAAAAAGAAAAGAAAGAAGGCCCGAAATTCACCACCACCACCCGTGGAACGACGAAAAAGGGGGAGAGGTAATCGTATACGTTACTCAATTTCTTTAGCAGGATAAAAAAAAGGGGAAAAGAAGAAGCATCCATTGCTGGCGCTAAAGCGACAAGGACGGGTAGGAAAAAAAGAG
>Ga0179591_1223636_pt1 | contig 10630 bp, 8 predicted proteins | sample CZOMad2_1_08_16f_FD_182891 | JGI IMG/M metagenome (GOLD analysis project Ga0179591, IMG submission 182891) | Vadose zone soil fungal communities from Angelo Coast Range Reserve, California, USA - CZOMad2_1_08_16fungal (PacBio error correction) | ecosystem: Environmental > Terrestrial > Soil >...
GGACGGCCAGAGGGGTAGGTACACCGAGAAAACCGGCAGATCCTAAAAAAGTCAGGGGAAAAACAAGATCGGGCCAAGCAGAAAACACAGAGGGGGTCGGGACCTTCACGCAAGGTCAGGGGACAAGGCGGGAAATTCGCTCAGCAAGGGCGAAACGATGCGGATCGGTCGCTTATCTGAAGGGGAGAGGGAAAAGAATTGAGTTTGTAGGGACGGAGTGGGGGAGGACCTAATGAACCAGAAGTAGAAAAAAGGAAACATGGGCGGTTGTTCGAGCTGGGAGCTTCGGAGGAGGTCTCACCGAAAAGGAAAATAGGTTCCCTCGTCTCTTCTCGATCAGGTGACGTGAAATCTCTAAGCGAGGATCTTGGACGGACAATTCGAGAGGAAAAGGCGACAGATCTGTGCAAAAAAGAGGCATACATAGAAAACTGTTCGAGGGTCATTAACTAACTGTCTAAAAAAATTCGAACTAGGATGGCACTTCGGTTGAACCGTAGTCCACAGTGGAGAGCAGCGATCGGGGGCCTTCTGGAACCATTTCCAGGAAAGGCTCCATCTGTCTGGGGAGAGAATATTGGGGTCTCAGATACTCTCCTAGACCTCCCTTGCGGCAACAGCTATCGAAAAGGGGATAAAAAAAAACGACTCGAGTGAGGCGGTGGAGGGAGGATAGAAGGGGCTAAGGGGTCGACTTTCGAATATTGAGGGAATTGGAAAGGAACGTGGGGGGCAAGGAGAGAACTGGCGGCGGATAGGATTTCGGAGGGGGGAAAAGTCGGTGTCCATTGGGCAAGAAGATACACCCGGCTATGAATTATGGCGTAGGGAGCATCTGCACTACCATCTCGGGGGATGGCTTCCCGTCCTGGTCAAAGGATTTCTAGCTGGGAACGACATGACTCCTTATCGGAGCGCATAATGGCAATGCTTGGGCGAAAAAAAGAGAAATCGAAACTTGTTTGGACGAGAAAAAAAAACCGACAGGGGGATGCCTGCTTCCTTGGGGGGGGGGGGCAGGTTTGGGGAAAACAAAAAGGCTCTTAAGGTTCAAAGGGTCCGTACTTGGGGGACTCCATATGAGTTCACAGAAAGACCACGGAAGGTCTAAGGGTTGGTAACCGTACGCACTTATGGGGGTTCGGAGGACGAAAAAAAGTGTGATCTCCCAAAAAGAGGGAGTTTGCTTTCCTGGCGGGAGCGGCTGAATCAAAAAGTAGTGGTTGGGACGCTGGGCGTGACCCACAGTCAGAATCTGTCATAGGTCACTCCAACCAACGGGGGGTCGTCTTATTTTAAGCAGGCTCTACCTTCGATCGTCCTCCCTTGTCTTGAACTGGGGGGGTGGTTACGCAGGATGAAGAACTGGAAAAAAAAATTAGTAATACCAAAGGGGGAGCGGATTCGAGAGTTGAGAAATGATCTTCAAGGGTGGTTGGTGGGGAGGGGCGCATTCTGAAAAGGAGAAAATGAGAAATGATCTTCGACGCTCCTAAGATGAAAAGAAGGAAAGAAGGGAGTTGATCTGTTGAGTTACACAGAACAACTTTCCACCCCTCCATTGAAACAAGGGGGGGAAAAGATTCAACGCAAAACCAAGGGAAGGCGGGGGACATTACTTGTAAGACTATAAGGCGGGGGGGACTTCGTCGACAGAACTTGGTCGCGGGGAAGGAATAAAAGGGAAGTTCGAGGGGGAAGGAGTCCAGTTCCGTGCAGGCAAACTTTAGGAAAATCGAAAAACGGCCTTGTCCCGGCAGCAAGGGGGCACAGCGGCTGTCAAAATCACGGGGAGACTGCTCATAATTGCCGAAGGACCCAGGACCTTCGGAGGGTGTTCCAGAAAATAATCGTGCGTAGGCTTGAAGGGGGTAGGAGTTCGAAAAAGAAAATAGGGGGCTCGTATCACGAGGGGCCTTTAGAGGGGGAATCTATAAGTAAGGGGACGGGGGAGGTCCAAAACAGAGGGGGACATAGGTGCCAGTGGAAACAGGGGTCAAAAAACCCAGCTAGGGGTGCTCTCCGGAGCAAAACGGGGACGAAAGCGGAACTGCCATCTGGAAAAGGGGGGTCGTGATGGTCAAATATCATACTGGAAAGAAAAAACCCTCATGCGATGGAAAAAAAAAAAGAAGAAAAGGAGGAGTTTGACAACGAAGAGATGCAAGGCACGTGACCAAGTCATTCGGAAGTCTTCCAGGGGGAAATGAGGGAAAATTCGTGTAAAGGGGAAAGGCCTGCAATGACTCAGGGCCACTTCTGGGACGCAGCACGTCCCGGAAGTCAGGGGAGAAAAGGACCTACGATCCAGGGCTACAAGCCTCCGGGTGGGGGAGGAATTCTATTTCCTTGTCAGCCAAGGGACTGTGGGGCCCATCCTCGCGCGACAAGAACAGGAAGGGGGTAGGAATTGCGGTGTCAAGGAGCTGATCCACTTGGGGGTGAGCGGCTCTTGCCCCGGGGGACGCAGAAGTGGGGTGATAACAGCAAAGAGGCCGTACAGATCAGGAAGAACGTAGACGGGCCTTACTACTCGCCCGGTGGAAGCAGGGGAAAGGCTTGCATGCTGCTGACCTTCTTCAGTAGAGTGAAGGAAAAGATAAGTCCTGAGAAAATTAGCAGTGTTGTACCAGGCGAAATCGATTTGGGCAGGGCCGGGCGGATAGAAGGGGAACTCCGATTCGGGTGGGGGGGAAAATGTGGGGGAGCAGGTCTGCCTACAGTAGGAAAGGAGGGCCGGTGCAATGAATGGGTAACAAGGGAGGATGTACGAGAGCGTCCCAGTATTAAGTATGAAGGAAAGTGGAACGGCCATCTGGGAGTGAGAGAGAAGCTCTCTCACAAAACACGTGAGAAATATATCTATGAACCAAAAAAAAAAAGAACCAAAAAACAACAACACAAAGAAAAAAGAGAAAAAAGCAAAAGAACAACCAAAAAAGACAAAGGAACACACCACCAAAAAAACCCCTTCTAGGAGCAAAAAAAAAAGAAACTAGAGTTTAAATACATCTCTAACTATAACTGGACTCTACATAGCCTCACTGACGGTAAGAAGTCAACCGGCGATTAGGACGAAACGGCTATAAAAAAAAAAGGACAAAAAGGATCTCATCTGAGAGATAAGGGACCCATTAGGGACAATCCGCACAAATGGAGTGACAGAAGAAAGTGGGGGATTCTGATCAGGAGTAAAAAAAGACATCCTGGAAGGGCCGCCTCGGGCCAGTCAGAGGGCCTGAAGAAAAAACAAACCCGTGAAAGTAAAGAGCGTTCCACCGATATTAAGGCAACGTCGCTGGTGAACGACGAGGTCGGGGCCATCAAAATTCCATGAAAAAAATGCAAATCGAATTACAAAAAAGGGCAAGCAAAGAAAAAAGGGAAACCGAAGTCCATCCAGAACAGGGGGGCGAGTGTGACTCGAGAATGTAAAGGTGGGGGCAAAGGACTGTGGGGAAGCCGAGGTCCCTCGTCTCAGGGGGGGGCCGCCACGAGGGATGATACCTTATAGTACGGTGCTGCATTGTCCTGAACAAATACTTTGAGAATGTAAGGGGTAAACAGATTGTTTAACGCTGAAAATGGCCAGGACCGGACGCTTTCCAGCGGCAAGCTTTAAGCGGACTGTAACTATGGGCCTATGGAATTCGTGGCATGAGAAGAATAAGACCGTGTATGGACTTAGCGCGCTAGTCGACGGACTGCTTTGTCTCCATTGAATACAAGTTGTTAGTCCTTAAGTGATTTGGGGCTCATTCTCCTGATAAGAGTCATTTGGTAAAGCCGTGGTGAAGAAAAAAGAGGGGTGGCGGCCCGGAATGTCGTTACGTGGCTTATTCTGCCCCATGTGGGGGGAAGCTACTAGGTCCTGAACATCTAGGGGAGAACTTGTCAGGTCGGACACTCGGCACCTTCTGCGGTGATACCCGGTCCAGGCTTCAGCTCTGACTCTCACCGTCCATCATGGGTAGAAGCCTGATTGGAAGACTAAAAATTCAGCCACAAACTCCCTATAAATTCTTACACAGACAGGGTCTTGCCTGTTCAGCCCTGATGAGAAAAAAGTACACCGGGGTAAAAACATACCTGAGGTGCAAAAGGATCCTGAGACAAAGCCCGCTTGTTCTCTAACTAAAAGCTCAATATAAAGTAATAAAGGTCCTCCCCAATGAAAAAAGGGCGAATTGGGCTACGATTAAGTAACACTCAGGAAAAAGGGCTTTGGGGTCGACGAAGACCTCGCCCAGAGAAAAAGGTAACAGAGGGGAAGTCCAAGATCAGGGGGTGGGTGAATCGATGCCAACTCAATTTCTGAACTCTGGGGGGTCGTAGGAACACCGGGCGGAAAACATGAAAGAAACAGCAGGGCAATCGGCGTCGTCGGAAGGGAGCGAGGAAGAAAGTAGACTTGCGTAAAAGCATCAACCTCAAAGAAAAAGCGAATCCTGACGCACTCGACGCTTCGATGGACAAGTGTCGGATAGAAAGGTGAAGCTTCAAGTCGAGAACAGAAAAAGTTCAGACAAAAACTGGATGGCTCAACGATGGGGGGATGGGGGGGAACTGAGGGATACTACTCCACACGATCGTGGTCCAAGAAGAAAAATACACTTAGGCCGACGCAGTACAAATACTGGAGAGAAAAAGGACGAACCGAGATACGAAACGAAAAAATGAGAACTCGACGAAGACTAACAAAGAATGGGGGAGGGTAAAAAAAAAACGTCGCCGGTCTGATGGGTACCTTAGATGAAAAATAATGAGGGATCCCTCCCAGTACTGAATCCTTCCGAGAATTGGAAGAACCACAACAATGACGCCGTCCTCCAAAGGGGAAAAAAGACTAAAAAGGGATCAACGAGGCAACTGGGGGGAGAACCGGACATGCTGAAATCAATCTCTCTGAGAGCGGAAAATTGGAACATCGCCAAAGAAAAAAATGTAATCCCTCACTCTATTCAGGACTTTCGGCTTACGAGACGGTGCCACAAGCACTCTGGCCGTGGTATCTGCTATAAAAAGGACAGAGAAGGGATTCCACGAACGAACGAAGAAGCCAAAAAAGCAGAACCCCCGAGACGTTAAAAGTCGGGGGGAATTAGAAAGGATGAGCCCAGGCCGACTTGAATCAAAGAAAATCCGACATGTGATACAAATCAAGTAAGACCATCTTCTTATCAGGTCTTGTGGAAACGATATCTAGAAAACAAGCTCGGGGAAGTCGCACAGAACGTGGCTCATGTCATGGAAAGGGGGCAAAGAGATAGAGGAGATGAAACGTTTTGGGTCATAGACCTCCGAAAGGAAAGAACACGGGCCCCCTGCACTTTTCGACAAGCGCATTGGAAAAAAGACATTGATCGATTGTATGCAACGGCCAAGAGTCGCGGGCCCGCCGCCAGGGGGACGGGGGTCAAGAAGGACGAGCTAAACGAAAAGATGCGCCAGATCTATCCGGGCAAATCGGACAACACACAGCCTCAAGGAGTTGGAAGACTAACGCCAACGACGATGCCGGTCCAAATAGTCGCCAACGCAAATTGGGGAAAGGGGATCCTTAGTGGTTCATTAGGGCAAAAATTCCGTCCCTGACACAAAAGGATCTCTGGAAATACACAAGATAAAACAGGATCCCATAATTGGGGGAGTCTCCAGGGTATTGAACAGCCGTTGCCATAACGGGGGACAAGGCAATACAATGTAAGGTTGGAGAATTAGCACGGACACCTTCATTTTGAAATTAATGGAAAAAAAACATGGGGGGAATTCAAGGAAAGAACTTCTGGAACTGACTTAACTCGAGGTAAAGGAAAAAAAAAACAACAAAACTGATATTGGGAGGAAAAAAGGGGGGGGACTCAGGAGAGAAAGGGGAAACGCTAGACGTATTCAAAAGTGTGGGACAAAAAGAAAAAGGTTCAACCCCGGATAGGGGCAAGTGCACAGACAAGTCTTGTGATTCGGGACTGACCTCCCTTGGTATGGGAAAAAATAAGCTGCGCTCACCGGGCACCGAAGGAGATAGGGCGCTTATCGGACTGGAACCTTGAGGGTGTAGTTTCTGTAGGGAGGCCATGCTGGAAAAAAAAGTCGACGACCAGTTGAGGGGCGAAAAGGGGAGATAAGGGGACGTCGGAAGGGCAACCTCAGTGAGAGGGGGGGGGGTCTCGTGCTATCTGATCTTGTCCGTAAGAGGAAACATAGGAGAGGTGATGAAGCGAAAGTACGCTGGACGGGGAGGGAGATCTGGGGGCAAATTCTGCAGACATCGGACCTCCTGTCGAGGTCCTAACTGAGGCTGTCTACCCTTAAGGAAAGAAGGAGCAAAAGGATAAAAAAGTCATCAAAAGGGAGAGAGGAAGCTTGCGTACCATCTTCAATACAACGCAAAGAGTGAGGGCTCGTCAAAAAAAAAAAAAAAAGGGTCTCCGGATCGACTATCAAAGAAACGAACGTTAGCAGCAGCGCGGGACGTAGCAATGGGGAGAGAAGCAGGGTCGCTATTTGATCAGAAAACTCGCCATGGGAGAAAGATTGTCAGAGCGGAACTCGGAAAATTTGGGGGCACTCGTTGGGAGGCTGCTCTTCGTTAAAGGGCCTCAGTAGGGTTCAAGAAGGGGGGGCCGATAAACCGGCGAAGGAGTAGGGAGTAAGGCGTCATCTGACACGGAAGAATCATGAGGGGGGGTCTTGCAGTCCTGGCCAGATGGGGGGGACGAGCGCAGAGAACCCGAAAAAGGGTAAAGCGAGCTCGCTTATGAAGGAGTTTTCATAAAGCCAGTTCTCTGGGAGAGAAAGGTTTGGGTTTCCGAAAGACCTACTGGGTGTATGAATGCAGTCCTTGGTGGTGGGGGGAAAAGGTTTCCAAAAAATTCTCGGGAAGGAAGGGCCGGATGGGTTATACTCCAAGGAAGTCACAAAAGGACCAATCGACGTCTAAGGGCCAAGGACTCAACCTCGTTTTCAGCGTCGAGGAATCTCAAATCAAAGGTCTGTTATAGGAGTTCCTTGAGGGAAAATTTCAGGTGAAAAGAGAGAGGAAATTAGTTGTCTGAGGCGTGAAAATCATGGCCGTCAGTGTAAAAAGAAGTGGGGTGTGTCGGGGTTATAAACGCCAAGAGAGACACGTTCGCTGAATCAGAAAAGGGAGAGAAGGGGTTGTCTCCTCAAAAGCTACAAATGAAAGGGGGAGTAAACCCGGGCATAGATCTTCAAAGCGGGGACTTAAATCGAGCGGGTGGATGGGTGATTTCTGCCGCTGAAAAAAAGCATCTGAGAGGAAAAAGCTACGCCGAAGGAACAATTTAGGCAATGAGGGGGCGGTCGTTGCAGACCAAAGACCGACAGCTGGTCATCCAGGGACGTGAAGTCGTATCTTACCAACGAAAAAAAAGTTGAACTGGGTTATACATCACAACTGGCGAGGGTAGTTACGTCGACCAGAAAACTGGAAACGGTGGGGGAAGTGAATAGGAGTAAGGGCGCGGAGGGGAAAAAGGGTGTTGCGGCAGGTTCTTCCGTTAGTGGCGTCTAAGGGTGGGGCAACGACATCGTCCGTGGTCCGAGGATCGTAAAAATGAAAGAAGGCTTCATAAAATCTGGGAGGGTAAATGCATAAAAAAGGGCCCTCGAAAGCCCATCTAATTAAGGGGGGGGCCTACCAACATCGGGGAAGTCTGGGGTTCGTTAATTGGGGGCGGAGGTTTTCTAAGACGAAACGTCTTCTCTATCACGATGGGCATGGTAAGGGGGCTAGAGGGCAAGGTACGTGAGTGAAACTAGGAAGCGTAAAAAAAAGTGGACAAGGGGGGTCCTCCTCAGATTGTATGCGGGGACTTCCTGTAGCAAACTGGAGAAAAGGGAGCCGGAGGGGGCCAACAGCGGGAACAAGATCAGGACGGAGAATAAAAACACAAAGGCGGCGGTTGAGCCACCCTGGATTCACAGAGAGAGCTCTGACCAAGGATTCCGGGAACGACGTAAGCGAAAGTCCATCCGCTGAACTACGTGAGAAGGGGGGCCGTATGGGGAACCGGTCCGCGTCCCCCTTCTGAAGAAATTCCTCGTACGGAAAAAGGGCAGCCTTACGAGAAGTGGCTAAAAAAATCCTGTGGTCGGCCTTAGCGATGGAAATTGGGGGAACACGTCCTTGGAAATCCTCCGAGAAGAAAAAAAGGGCTTGAGGTATTCGGGCAGAGTCAAACGAGAAACATGGGGGTTCGAGGAAGGCCAAAGGTGAGGGGAGAAAAGAATGGTTTATCGACACCCTAGTAGTACAAAGAAAGGAGCCGAGTGGACCGTAATAAAGGAAGCATGGTGGAAAGGGCATGGTAATGTGAGAAGGAGAGTGGCTGAAACCGGGTCAAGGGATCTTGAGGACTCGAGATCCTAAAACTTCCTTTGATCAAAGTAGAAAGCGAATGCCGCGGGATTATCGCCTCAGCTCGGAATAGTGGGACTAGGGGGTTTAGAGTCTGCGCCGGCGGGAGAGCTACGCAGGTGCCTTCATGGAAAGAGTTGGGCGGAGAAAAGCGCCACTTAGATATATTAGAGAGGGTGAAAAGCCTCTGGGGCTTGATGAGCGAGAGCAAGACTAAAGAAATCACAACAAACAACGAGGAGATGAAAAAATGAAAATATGCGAGAGAGCATCAAGGGCAACTAGCTTAGCACCGGAAGAAAGAAAGCTACGGGTGCCTCCCAAACCCACCACTCTCGCCTGCCATACTTTTAACAGAGAGGGAAAGGGGGGGGAGTATCCGCGCTAAAGAAACACCAACGAAGTAGCGAGAGGAGTGGAGTCCTCCACGGAAGCATATCTCGTACAGGGGCGGAAAGAAGTGAAGGTGTTGTCGGAGTGCGATAATAAAGATGCAGTCAAATAACCGCAAGACTCGCCGAAAAGGCTGAGAAAGTCCACCCGGGCGAGTAGGACAAAATAGTCTACTGGGAGGCAGGAGAAATTTACGCACGAGGGCTTGTAGAGAAAAAAGGCAAAACTTCCCAGTGGAAAAAAGCGACCTCGAAAATCGGGCTGCTAGTCCTGCAAACTACTCCGAACCGTGTCCTGATGCCGAGAAAGAGGATGGAAGAAAGGATTGACAAGTAAAAAGGGGAAGAAGGCGGACAAGAGGATCACGGGGGGGATCACGGAAAGGTCAGTTTGCCTCAAAAAAGAAGGAACTGGGAAAAGAAAGTGTCCAAGGGCCGGGTCAAAACGGACCTCCACGACGTGACATATAGGGGAAAGGTGGAAGGGGGGAGTCTTTCTCATTACGCTGGATGAAGATTAAAGAAGAGGTTATCTCCGGGAGAAATCTCATAGGAGAGAACGTCCTGAGCTGGACGCCGCTGTGGGCCCCTCATTAGGGGAGATGGAGGAAAAAGGTATTACGCCGGAAATAAACGAGGGAAGGTCCCACGTTAAAAAATGGGGAGGCCAGGCGTGCGAAACTCAATGTCCAGGACTTGTCTATATTCGGAAAAAAACAGCGTTAAAGAAGAACTTGAAGGGGGGAACCGAGACAAAGTAAATCCCAGAAAACCGAGAGGAGGAAACCTCAAGAAGGCTGGGATGTGGAAGGCCATTGGACGAGAAAGTCCTAACGAAAACTGATGTCCAAAGGACCGAGGCCCTCGTTACGGGGAAGTAGGGACGGAGAGAAAATAAGCTCACATAACTTGAAATGAAAAACCAAGTAGACGAGACTGATCATAAATCAAAACTGACGCATTTGCTTGTTTGGGTGTGGGAAGGGAATACGAAACGGCTCAGTTGGAATCCTTACTTCAAAAGGAGATGTTGGGTGTCGGTGAAAGACGGTCCAAAGAGGGCGGCAAGCTTTAGGTTTGCACTGAAACTCGACAAAAAAAAAAAGAACTTCAAGAAAAGGTTGCCTCGGAACCCCGGAAGCACAATGCTCCGGGCGACGTCGGGCAAAAAAAAAAAGCACCGAAAAAAAAAAAGAAAAAGCTCCTACGCCACGAGAGACGACTGTAAAGAAAACCTCACTTCCATGGCATAGGAGGAGGGAAAGACCCCAAGTTCATCGAAAAACAGGGCTGGATCAAAAGAAAAGGCGCGGACGACTAAACCCACAAGAGGACGTGGGGAACCGACAATCCGCCGTCGAACGCATCAGAAAAACAAGGTTCTACGGGAGGGACAAGCTACCTGAAAATTACCTACATCGAAACAGAGCAAACTTATGTAGATAAGCTAAACAAAGAAAAAAGGGATGAGGACAAACTGAACGTCAGGGGGGGGAAATTCGGTGCACTTCCTGATGGTCGTCCGCCAAAAGCAGGACATCCTACGCCTGGGTGGGGGAAAACCAAAAACAAGGCGCCTGCATCAAAAATATTTAGCAAAAAAAGGCGCAAAGAGCACCGGGGTATGACAAAGAGTGCATCCGCGGACCGAGAAGAGAGGGATTTTCTTTCCGCTCAAAAAAAACAGGTAAAAAACGGGGGCAATCCTCATATAGCGGACGTGCCGATAAAAACAAAAGGACCTCCGTTAGAAAAACTGGGAGTAGAGGCAATGGCCCCCGAAGCTTCATAACGACAAACAAACTCCAAGGAGATCCAACAGCGACTTAAAGAAGCCCGCGGAGACCATTCCCTG
>Ga0179591_1327563_pt1 | contig 10630 bp, 8 predicted proteins | sample CZOMad2_1_08_16f_FD_182891 | JGI IMG/M metagenome (GOLD analysis project Ga0179591, IMG submission 182891) | Vadose zone soil fungal communities from Angelo Coast Range Reserve, California, USA - CZOMad2_1_08_16fungal (PacBio error correction) | ecosystem: Environmental > Terrestrial > Soil >...
CTCGGCTTTCGGAAGATTGTTTTGGGTTTGTTGGGGAAAACAACAGGGGATGGAAGGTGGGTGGAAGAGATCGACAAACACATAAAGACGCGTCAAAAAAAGGGGAGGGGTTCGTCAAAAACCACGGGGGACAAAAAAAGGGAAGGGGAATTCAGGAATATCAGGAGGGGTGAAGCTCAGAAAATATCCTTTTGGGGGGCTTCGAGAAAAGAATCCTTCCCGGAAAGGGGGGGAGAAGCTCACAAAGAGCAAAAAAAACAAAGAGGAACATTTAAGAGGGGCCTTTCTAATTCCAACCCAGCGGACTGCCTGGGGAAGGGAAGCTTACAAAGGTGCAGGCGACAAATCAGGGGGGGAAAATTTAAAAGGGGTCCGTCCCAAGAATCAAAAATCGCCCTGCCAAAAGGAGACCGGAATGTTTAAACGAAGGAAAAAAAAGATACCGGAAGGCCGCGGAAATGCCGCGCTCACAAAAAAAAGGAACGACAACAAAACATTTGGTCCCTTGAAAGAGGTTCCATCGGGGAGACAACCGAGGCGGAAAAAGAGTGGGAGGGGGTACTTGACCCCAGGGGGCCCGTCTGGGAAAACAAAGCCGGGGGGAGGGGGAAGACGTGAAGCCCTGGAGACAGTGCCCGCCAGAAACGAAAGGGGCCGCCAACCAGATTTAACTGACGCACCGCGCCGAGGTGGGAAGAAGGGACATCAAGAAAGAGGACAAAAGAGACCGGAAAGGCAGGCTGTCGTGGAAGGTCTCGAACTTTTGTGCCCTGGATCCAGAAAAGATAGGTCACAGAACAAGTGGGAAGAGAAAACCGCGGAAACGAGGGTCCGCAAGATAGTATTGTACCAAAGGCCCTTTCCAATAATCTTAAAAAAAGTTTGGAAAAAAACGGAGGTAGAGCGTTTCCAGCTAAGCCCAACATAGTGGGATAAGGGAAAAGAGACCGTTTTTAGGGTGGCCGGAAAAAATGTAGGGGAATTCTTCTTACGTACCAACATCCAGGTCGAAAAAAAAGATCCTAGGGGGCTGCCGCCGTCGTGAACAGAAAAACGACCCCAAGGTGGAAATGAGAAGCGCATAAAAAAACCAAAAAAAAAGGATTTGAAAAGCAACCCGGAGGAACGTCGAAAAGCACCAACTTTTGTCAGCCATAGGGCGTGTGCCGATAAAGCGGCGGCGCCCAGGAGTTGTCGGGAATCTGTCGGGTTGGGAAAGAGACGCCCGAGCGTGGGGGGGGGCAAAGGGGAAACAACTTCAAGAAAGGCGGAATCTATAAGCCTGAGAGCATTGTCAGATCTCCTCTGCTTTCGAAGTCTGGGGGTAGCTAAAGTGGGGAGTAAGTGAAAAAAACGCCACTTTTGCAAGGGAGAGTCACCCATCACCCAGCAAAACTCCGGGTGGGAAAAAAAAAAAGTGAGCCTGTAAGAGATTCCAAAACACGAACGAAGCCGGTTGGCGGGGGCCACTGCCGATGGAAAAAAAAGGGGTCGAAAGAGATCGGACCGGGGTGGACCGAACAGTCCCCCCCGCGAAACCCAAAAGAAAAAAGGGGGGGGGGGGGGTTTCAGCTGGGGGGGACCTCTAATCCGCTTGGTCGCGAGGAGATTGTGCAAAAGGCGGAAAATGACAGGTCACACCGAATGTGAAAGACCACACGTCTCCCTCAAAAAAATTGCCAAGGGGATACGGCGTCCACCCCCAGTCGGGGGGGAAAGAAAGTCTCCACGGGGGGGCGAACGACTCAAGGGGAATGGTGACCCGCATGGGAGGACTCACACAATAATCGACGTGAAAAGGGGGGGGCCGAAGGAAAAAAAAAACCAACAGACTGCACACAAAAGTAGAGAGGAAGCGAAAAACAGGGGGACCTCCAGATAGAAACCTGTGGGGTTCATATAAAGGGGGAGTTGGGGGGGAGGACGAAACAACAACGGAGTGGGGGGGAGGGAAAGAAGAGAATCCAATCCAATATCTGACAACAGTGGAGAGGGGAGGGCGATTTCTTGTGCCTAAAAATCTGAAAAGGAGAGGGGTTGAGGACAGTTAGGTTTTGCCAAAGGAACGGGAATTCGGGAAAGAGGGGGAGGTCACCAGCCTTGAATGGCTCAAAAGGCACGCCCAAAAGAAGAAAAAAGAGGGGAGCCAGGGTGGAGCTGGGAGGGCCATTCACAGAGGGGGGGGAAAATGCCTAAATGATTGTGTGTTTGGGAACTGAAAGGGAAAAAGAAGGGAAAATCTGCTCAAAAAGGGGAAAGGGGGGAGAAAAAAGGGGGGTAGCGTAAAGGTCTTGCTCTCGGGGGGGACGGCGTAAATACCGGCGATATCAAAATCTACCCAAATGGGGTTGGGGTGGTCGCCCAGAACGCAGTGGGGGGCTAAAGAGGGGAAGAGCATCAGAAAGAGCGTTTTGAGGAATGGCGCTGGAAAATTGCAATGGTAAAAAGGAGCCGTTGACACTCCATAAGGGAGTAAAAAGAAGTGCGAAAAAAAAAAGAAGGGGGGGACAATGGGATAAAGACCGGGGTGAAGATAGTAATCAAAACCCGCCTATGAGAGATTGACAACACAAGAAAGCCTTAGACTGGGAAAAAAGGGAGAAAGTCGAGGACGCACTCCGCTAAAGCTTAACACGAACCTATTAAAAAAGGGGGAACAGGGAGAAGGGCGGGGGAAGAAGGGGCTTCATGAAGGGGGGGGGGGTTATGCCCTATAGAAGTGAAATCTGGGTGCCTGACGGTCTGGAAAAAAAGCAGAGAAAGATCAGAAGACCTGGATTTCATGGGTAACGCCTGAAGAAGCCGTAACCATTGCAGGAGGGAGTGTAAAACAGTGACCACCCGACGGGGGAAACGAAAAGAAAGACACTATGTGGGGGCCTGAGCTGAACCTTTTAGTAAGACTAGCGCAGCAGTTCGTAGATTTAACTTGCACGGAACAAAGAAAAAAGAACAGAGTGCAACGGGGGCGATCTCTTAACTCTGCAGGCGAAAGATCTTCGGATTCAACAGGACCCAACGCAAACTTCCGACAGTCCAGAAAGAAGGAAAGAGCATGGGGGGAAAAAATAAAAGGAAGTATGGGGGGATCAAAAGCGCCACGTTACGCCCGTCTTACTTGCTGCGAGGGAAAGGAGGCAAAAGGGCTGGAAGGGGTTAAGGACGGACAAAACCTCTACCCGCCCGCTTGGTCCAGAAAAAAGCCAATGGAAAGGGGGAAGTCCCCAGAGTGCGCGAACTCGGGGACGGGAACGGGGGAAGGAAATTGAGGGGATGTTTTGTGAGAGTTCAGGGGGTAGAGCCGCCGGTTTCCCGAGGGGACGGGGTCCGTAATGAAAAGAGGAGGCAAAAAAAAAAAAGTCCTTAAAGGTGAACGGCGCGAATTTGAGAAAGAAGAAATTCTCAAGTTCCGACAATAACGACGCCAGACAGGGGAGGCTGGGAAGGGGGAACCAAGGATGGGGTGGGAGAATCCGGAACGGTTAATAGTTGTGTGCCACGGCTTCGACCCGTTTCTCCATTCACAAAAAAAAAAAAAAAACGAGGCAAAAAGGACAGATAAGTATCAAAGACATCGTAGCGGGGAGGCCGCCAATTGCCTCATCATGGCCCTTTCGGGGTTGTGGGCCGCCAAAAGGGAAGGGTGAGGGCGCAGAGTAGCCATTGCCAATAAACAGAACATGCTGAAAGAACTAATCGTAGGCCCTAGCGAAGGCGGAACTGATTGGGTATTCACCCACCGTCAGAAAACGGCTCCAAGAGAAAATGACGAGGGGATTCCAAGGCCGTCGAGGAAGCTCTCCGTCCGGGCTTGCCTGCAGTGAGCCCGAAAGGAAGCGGGATTTACGTTGCCTTGGGGGCGAAAAGATACCCGCGTGGAAAAAGGGAAAACCCCGAGGGGGCGGGTGGAAAAAACAAGAAGTCGGACCAAAAAGAAAGAATCCCAATTCGACGCTCTCCTCACTCGACCAAAGCAGCTGCGGACTCCACATCTCAGGGGGGGGGGAACCTTCTGGACGTGCACAAACTAGCAACGGGAAAAAACGATAGAACCGATTGAAATGTGTACACACAGAAGGGGAATAAAAAGACGAGCACCTTCCAGGAGCAAAGGAAAAAAAAAGGAACTATGAACATCAGGCGGGGGTTATATCGAGAAAATGTTCCCCAACGGGAGAAAAAACATCAGGAAAAACCCGTCGATGGAAGCGAGCGCAACTGAAAAAAAAAAAAGCAGCGCACATTCGCTAAAAGAAGGTCGCCGCGAAAAAAAAGGAGCCGCAAGTGCGGGGGTGTTGCATACCAACTTCAAAAGCGAGACCATGTAGGACGTAGAGGGGGGTTTGGAGGTCTGGAAGTTGGGGAAGATGTACTACAGCACAAAAAGGAGGGAAAAAAAAGGGGGGGAAAGGGTGCGGAAACCCAAACCAAGCAAAAGAAATGCATGAGGGGCCGTCCAAAAGAACACCTTTTGATCTTACGATGGCAGGGCTTATCCGGGTTGAGAGGGGAGCGCCAAGTTTGGGAAGCCAATTGACGAAAAAATAGGGGGAAAAGGGATTTAAATGATTCTACCTTCCAAACCCATCGTCAGACGGAGGCCCGGCTACCTTACGGTTTTCTGTCTGGGGGGGAGCTGGGGGGAGGGGGGAAGGAGGGGGGGCCGTCGCCTATCACTTAAGGGAACAAATCGCGCCGTGTTACAACCAAAGAACGCAGGGGGTCCAAGATATCAAATTCGGAAACGCCGCGGAAATGCCGCCCTCGGACCGAGGAAGGGGTGCCTTACTAAAAAAGTTTTCAAGTTTTTCACGGCGGGAACCCCCTAGGCGCGCAAGCAAGAGGGGGGATACTGGTCATTGGGAAAAAGACCAAAAAAAAAGAGGGCAAGCGTGAAATGAGTCCTACCCGCCATCCACGCGAAAATCAGGAAAGGAAATCAAGGGGGCCAAAAAAAACCTGGGGTGGAGATGAGACTCAAACGGAGAAGACGGCTGCTTTTTTAACTGCCCAAAAAACCAGAAAGGTCCCAGGCTGAAGGCAAAAGGAACAGCCTGCGTTGACGCCCCAAGGGATCAGAAGGAGGTGGTTTCCTGGATCCCGCCGAAGTCTTTCATGAGAACGCGGAGAGGTCGAAAACCGTCAGAAAAACGCTTTATCGCATCTCTCAATGACCCCAATGCCGTAGCAAACATCTCAGGGGACCAGAAGGGCGAGGGGAGACTAAATAAAATTTCCGCGAAAAGCACAAAACTGTCGGGAAAAGAAGTCGAGAGACCGTAGGGGGGGGGCACCGGGAAAAAGGATAACTGGAAGTACGTGGTGACTTCTGCCACGCCCGTAAAATGACATCCATGAAATCAAAAGTTAAAAGCCTCTGGGAAAAAAGGAAAATAAAGGGCCCCCAAAAAAAAGGGAACTGGCTGGAAAATAGCCGTCACCAAGGAATCTTCCATTGAAGACCAGTATTCGCAAAAAATCAAAAAACGGGGGAGACCCCCCCTTGAATTTGCTGAGGGAAAGTTGGTGAAAAAGGAAGCGCGTCAAATTCCGATTTTCTACCTGCTGTAGTCAGGTGGGAACAACCGAAAAACCGGGGGGCAGAAAGCAAAAAAACATAGCGGGATAAAAATCCGCGTGCAACCGGCGCCGGGGAGCATTGCAGAAGAAAAAAAAAAGTCAAGCATGTGTTCAGGGGTGAACGCTCACTTTTCAACATTGCAATTAAACCCAAGAAAAAAAAAAACGCCAACAGGGAAGGCGTGAAACTGAAGCTCCACGAAAGCATGTGGCCGTGGGCATGGACCAAACTGCGTGGGGCCTCCAAAGGGAAGAGCTTATCGCAAGTATTTGGGGACGGCCCGTGAAAACCTCGAGCAAAACTGTGTGCGCTGCTGGGGGGGTGAGGGGAAAGTTAAGGCTTAGAAAAAAAGGTGGGCGCCCGAACTTCTTGCATGGCCATGAAAATCCCAATACATTGGAGAATTCAAAAAAGTTAAAAAAAAAAACGCAACACACCTGTTCAATGGGGAGGGGGGGACCTGAATATCTAAAAACAGGAACACGCGGGAAAGGACTAAGCCTGCAAAGGGGGGCCGATCCCTTTTTTGTAATCGCCGGGGGTACATTGGTGGTTGGGCCATAATTAAAACAACATAACTGAAAGGAAAGGAAAAAAAAGGGGACCAACGGAAGAAGTCTTAAGGGGGGGGTGGGGGAAAAAAAATCGGGACCGTCCCATCATATAAACTTTTGGGGGATATTGGATGTTGAGCTCGTCGAACAACGGAAAAGAGAAGATTCCCAAAAATATCTAACAGTTCTAGGAGAGGTTTTTTTCAAAAGGGAGGTTCGTCAAAGAAAAATAATCAAATGATGAAGTTGGCGGCCAGGGAGGGAATTCAAAATTGTGTAGGACGGGGAGAGGGGGAGCAGGGTCAAAGCCCGTGAAGGGCGCCCGCTCAGGGGTCCATCCAGAGACGCAGAGGGGTCCGGGGGCCAGAAGGGGGGGTATCGTAAAACAGTCAGGATGCTAAAGGTTAGATTCCGGCAAAAGACAAGAGATCATCGCACATCTGAGTGTACCGCGTGGGCGAAACCCCAAAGGCATCGGGAAAAACTTTGAAATGGGAACATGGGGAGGGCCCACTAAGGGAGAAAGCTCGGTCTCAACGAATTCGTGCCATCGGAGGGGTTTGACCAGGCAGCCACGTCCGGGGGACGAATAAAAAAAAAAAAAATTCACTAAAAGGCTCAAGCACAGGGTTGACAAAATGGAAAAGGAGCAAGTAACCTCATACTCTGTCGTACAACAAAAAAATTGCGCGGCCGAGGGGGTCATAATCCGGGAAGAGTAGACCCCGAAAAGAGCTGTAACCTTAAAAAAACCCAACCAGCTCGGGTCGAACCGGTGAAAAACTGAGAAATGGTAAGAAAAACAAGAAAAAAAAAAAGCACAGACGTCAACTCGGGGGAACGAAAAGGGGGCGCGCGGTTTGTAAGGGGAATCGCAGGGCAGGGGAAAAAAAAAAGACGAAGGGTTCGGGGGATGGGGGAAAGGGCGCGTAGGACTGGGGCCACCGCGGGAAGACGAGGCTAATGAATGCCAGATCAGAGAAAAAAAAAAAAAGTAATGCGTAAAATTGAGACAGAAGAGTGCAATATGGCCTAACTATCGGACGGGACCGACTATGGGGTGTCACGGGCTGAAACCGGGGAGGGAAAGAACTAAAAGTGGTAAGATGGGTAGAAGAAAAAATTGGGATCCCCCCGAGAGATCGGATAAATGGGCAGACGCGGTCCGTCTCTTCACCTGCACCGGAGGAAAATTCGAATTGCAAAAGAACGAATGAGAGAAGGGGACAGCCGCAGCTCAGTTTAGTCCCGGCGAGCAGCCGTGGGGGTGATGGGCAGGATAAAAGCGGACGTTTTTTGACGCGGGAAAGGGGGTTGACGAAGACAGAAAGAAGACCCCTATCAATGGATGCGGAAAATGGCTCTACCGCCCGAGGGGTTCCAGACGGCCCAATGCAACCGTATCCAACGCGATGAGGAAAAAAAGGGAACTAAAGGAAAAAGATTAGAAGGAGGTGGTAGTATGCCGGGGGGAAAACGCTAGGTTTTTCCAGCGGAAGCGTACGGACGAAAAACTCGAAAAAAAAAACAAAGAAAGAGAAAAGAGCGGGGGGAAAGGGGGCAGCGTTGTATAGCTACGACCAAAAACATCAATTTCCGCGAGCCGTAAGCCGCCCCAGAACACGGGAAGAGGAGCCCGGGAATGGGGGGGGGGGAAAGAAGGAATAGAGAAAGTTGTTTGGTGGGGGGGGGGCCACTGCCTCGAGGCGTGCTCTATCATTCGGCAAGGGGGGGTCGAGCTTAAGAAGAAGGACGAGTGAAACAACCGCAAAGCCCTGCCTAATTCATGGGCCAAGTTTGCCGTGGGAAAAAAAAAGAACACTCAGAAAAAAAAAAAATTGGGGAAGCGAATAAGGGTGGCTGTCAAAAAATCTCGTCCATGGGCCAGTCAAGAAAGACTTGGAATAATCCGAACAGGACTAACGAATGGACAGAAAGGGGGGGGCCCACAAGTAAGGAGGGAATGCAAAGAAGGAGGTAAGATCGCTTGGGGGGAGGGCCGAACGCTGGCGTCGCCTCCGGAAAGTTTGACGGGGAAAAAAACAGGATTAGGGTATGGCGGGGAAGGAAGGAAAGGGGGGGGGCCGAAGAAGAAGTCCCAGGGGAAAACACAAAAAAACCCGAGTTGGAGAGGGGGCTTTATTTCAGATCGGGCCGCCGGCTCATGAGCCAAAACGCTTAAAAACAATCTCGCATCAAGACAACGGGGGATAGAAAAGGGGGGAGAACTGAAGAAGGGCCCCGATTGAAGGAGTAAAGGACCCCACAAGTTCCCAAACTCGGGAAAGCAAATTCAATTGACACGGGACGGATTTCGCCAAGGTCACGGGATAAAGCTCATCAGACTCAGAAGAAACCCGAAAAAGGGGGACCCCCAGACGCGCCTGAAGCGACATTATCCCTTATCTCGCGAGGAGCCGCGGAATGGAGGGTGTGGGAATTCGAAGAGGCGAGCCTCGCTGGTCGGAGTTATTTCAAACAGACCACTGTGTTTCTGGAGGGGAAAATGGAACGAGGCCGACAGGAACAAGGAGAAAAAGGGAGGGGACGGGGGAGGGTGGGGGGCACCCACCCACACTCCCAAAAACCCCCTGCATTAGGGGCAAGTTGCCGGCAATAGAAAAGAGGGCACTCAAATCTTATCCCGGGGGGCATCCTATAGACTCACCCTAAAAGTGCAGGGAATTGGAATAGACTGCAAAAGAGGCTGGAAATCCCAAAAAGGATTCCAGTGGGGGGAGGCCTTCGGAAAGACACCCAAGCCGGCGGGGGGGACGGGCCGCTACCGGGGGGGGGTCTTAAAAGGCAAAAACTGTGAAAGATAATAAAAAGTCCCTACACCAGCTTAGCAGAGGGGATTGGGGGGGAAGTCTGAAGTCTAAAAAGTTAAGGACGCGCAACGAGGAAAATCAGCGCAAGGACAACAAAAAATACATACGGGGCCAAACAAGCCCAGGGAAATAACAAGACCAGGGAGTTTGGAAAAAAGTTTTCAAGGGTGGTCGGCGGCCCAGAGAGCGGCCCATCGCGGTTGATTAAGTGGCAAGGGGGAAAAAAACTTTACAAAGGAGAAAATCGGTGGAAGATGCAACCCACGAAGGAAATCGAGACTCAGTGGGGGGGAAAGGGAATAACCTGTTGACTAGCCCACACAAAGGTCTAAGAGTTTGGGGGGGAGACTAACATCAATGAACACGGGGGATGAACGCCGGACTACATTAGATACTGTCGGCGAAAAGACTTAAAAAAAAAAAGGGGAATGAAGGGGGGGGGGGCTTGTAATCGCAGAAAAATCCCCCACCCTTTTCGGACGGGACAGATGTGAAGGAGATCAACCGGAAGCCGGGAAAAAAAAAAAAAATATAGAAGACTCCTGAGATTTTGGTGGGTTTTTTTTTTGGGACCAATGTTCGTGAAACAACTCGAACAGGAGAGAGGGGGTCGTTACTGAAAGCGGTTTCAAAAGAAATCGCGCCAACATAGTCGGGAGAAGGTAGAGAAACGTTTTACGGTGAATATGAAAAAACAAGAACCTAGGGGTCCGAAGTCTGATTTGAGAGGAAAAAGCCAATACCGAATGAAAGCGCCTAGCCGCCGGTGCTGGACCAGAACGCCGGGAAAAAAAACCCAGAATTGATCAGGATCCAACAAGGATCTCATGAACAGGCCGTTCGCAACGGCTCCACAGCGGAAAACCAAAGGTCGTAATAAGAAGGGGGAACGAAAGAGCTCGGGAAACCGGAATTCAGGAACCGCTGTCGAAGGGGCAAGAAATGGGGGGTCAATGTGGGGGGGGGAGCGCATAGGAGGGGAAAATAAACGAATCGACTCACAACATAAACCTGCGCGTGCAGGGTACCATAAGATCCGCCGCGTAAAGGGGTCGAAGGGAATTTTGGGGGACTAAGTAAATGGAACTTGACATTGCAAGAAACCCCAGAGGACAAAGATGAAAAAGGAAACCGATTCGGGTGCGAAGGCGGGGGGAGGGTTCCAAAGAGGGGAAAAAAAAAATTGGGAAAATTAGGATGTCCAGCATGGTCCGGAACCGAGGGAATTCGCCGCCCGGTATTGGGGGGCCCGCACAGTCACCGGATAAGACAGGGGGTTTCAAAAGATGACTTTGTTGGGGGGAGGCACCCCGGACAAGTGGAGCCACCGATGGATACTCTTGTCCAGGGGGTGGGGTGAAAGCCGAAAAGGGAAAAAAAAAAGGGCATGCAAATCCTCATTTACTTCACGGGGGCGGCATTGGGAAGGGAGGTACAGCCGATTATCCTTCGGTGTCCTCAAGGAATGGTACAAGGATGGAGAGGCTTAGACAATTGATTTTAAAAAACGGAACGCTGAAAAGGGAAATTCAAAAAAGATGGGGAAAAAACAAAAAAAAAAAAAGAAAAAAATAACTCTGGCCCCCCAACTAGAAAATAAAGATTCTTCAGGAATAAAATGTACGAATCCAAAAGGGGGGAAGAAAAAAGTGGATTTTGGGGGG
>Ga0179591_1212542_pt1 | contig 10629 bp, 12 predicted proteins | sample CZOMad2_1_08_16f_FD_182891 | JGI IMG/M metagenome (GOLD analysis project Ga0179591, IMG submission 182891) | Vadose zone soil fungal communities from Angelo Coast Range Reserve, California, USA - CZOMad2_1_08_16fungal (PacBio error correction) | ecosystem: Environmental > Terrestrial > Soil >...
GAGGGGGTAGATTGTGGGGGTGCGGGGGAAGTTGTCTGCCTTAAGAGGAAGGAAAATCTGAGGAGGAAAAACCTAATAGCAAGGCAGGTTGCGCAAGACCGAGTTTGTGCCGGGCTTGCCCAGCGGTGGGACGCTGGAATCGAGCGCGTGAGTGAGAGGGTCGAAAAAGGGGAAAAAAAACTGGCCCTGAAGGAAGAGGGGGGGTAATAAAGGTGAAGAAAAGATCACGCTTCCACGAGCAGCTCGCCGCCTTTCCTGCTAAATCACTCTACCCCGCCAGGCGGAGTGTTACTATAGCAACGGGAAAGGGGGAAACATGATGACCGTCAGAAACGGAGTGAGAAAATGGGAAGGAGGGGGAAAGAGAAGCTGGTGTGCGACCCGCCCGGGGTGACGGCAGAGGCGCCTTGTCGTGGAGACTAAAAAAGGGGAGTGAGTACTTCAGGACGGGAGGGGGAGAGACGCGGGGGGGTGGGTTCTGACTGTCAAGACAATCGCCAAACCACGCTGCTGAGGGCTTGGATCATGAAATCACAAAACGTGAGCCTAGGCGTAGGTAAAGGGCGTCGGATGCGTTGAGGTTTGTGAAATGACGAGGGTAGCGGAGGGGAGGACTGCGATGGAGCCACGATTGTAAGCGGTAACCCATTGGAAATTCTCTGCTCTTCCCAACCAAGGAGAAGTGGACGGAAATGCCATAGGCACGGGCAAGAGGTGAAAAAGACCGGGGAATCGGCTTGCAAAAGGGGCCCGACAAAAAAAAAAACAACGAAACGTGATCCCACTTGTGGATTGTTGCGGGAACGATGGGACGGAAAAGGGTCACAAGCAAAAGAGCTACTTATTCAGAAAGAAGACAGTGCCAGGGTATCTCGGGGCGTAGACGTGGGAAGTGTTGGGGGGGGGGGGAGTACTTCAAAAAAAAACAATCAGACCCGGCGGATGGTTGGCGAGTACGGGGAATGTCTTACGTGAAGGGAGAGGGGAAGGCACCTCTGGCAGGGGGAAAAACCGGGGACAGGTTGAACAAATGAAGAACGAATCACCTGCCCACTGGAAGTTCGCCGGGGGCGCAATGGCCAAACCAGAAATGGATGAAAGAGGGGAAGTGGCGTGATAAGGGTCGTAAAGACTGACTTGCAACAACCCGATTGACCCCACGGGAGCGAGAGGGGAGAACGATTCAGAAAAAGACACCTGAATCTTGCGGCGTTGAGGCCGGGGTGCTTCAAGGAAAGGGGGGTGTAGAAACAAAAGGCCCAATATGGTTTACGGCTGGCCTGCCGCCAAACGAGGGGGGGTAGGGAATAGGGGAAAAATAAACTAAACCTGCTTTAAGGGGTACTTCCTGCCAAACAGAAAAATGAAGCGAAGGGGGGACATAAAACCAACGGGAAAACCCACTGGTAGCCCTTCTTTAAGCACCCTGGTTTGTGCGCATGAACGCCGGAAGGGAACTGGGTACCAAAATCTTTGGGGAAGAATCGCGTCCTTTCACTATCCTCAAATGGGGGGTTGGGGTACAGGAGGGAAAAACCACCCATGCTTAAGGGCATTTCAATTTCGTCAAGAAATCAGATGAAAAAAATACAAAAAATCAAAACAAAATGCTTGATCGTTGGGAAAAGAATGGCACATAAAACCCCAACGGCGAAAAGACAACCGATGAGTGGGGGACTTGGGGGGGGTCGCTTGAAGACCGGTGGGGGGAAACTGCCGGGGTACCGACACGGCTGGACGCAACCAAAGGAGAGATAAGATCACCAAAGGGGGAAAGTGGTGGGGGGGGGAAAAAGAGTCACAAGGGGGATCTTACGTGACCTTTGGCTCTAAAACTCTCCCGGGAGCTCGCAAGAAAAGTTTTCCGACAGTGTTCTCTTGCTGGTGCCAAACGGGAGGAATCGGGAGAAATTCACAAGCAAACCCGTAAGAAAGGGCTAGAAGAACCCATTTCAAAAAAGGAAAAGAAACTGGTGCGGTGTGGCAGGGGGCCGCGGTGCAACCAGCGGCCCGAAAGGCTGGGAGACAAGAGTGGTGCGCAAAAAAAAGCGGGGGGCTGCTTTCAGGGACGGTGGTATAGCGAAGGCCGGCTCCGACGCTTTGAAGAAAAAAATGAAACCGCCCACCCGAACTGCGAAAAAGAAACCGACGACTCAGGGCACGGTGCCAGAACTGCGGCGGCCGTGCACAGTCAAAAAAACCCCAAAAAGAAAAAACCAACCCGCTTGCCACCAACTTGGAAAAAACTAAAGGGGGGGGGTCAAAAAACTCAAACAAAAATTGTTCAACCCGCAGAATTAAGAAAAAATCTCTAATCCACAAACAGCGACATAAAAAGAGAAGTAAGCTGTGGATTAAAAGGACAAACTCTAAGGTTGGCTCTGAGCTCTCACATCCATACCTGAGGGGGGACCATAAACAAGGGGATCTCCGTAACGGCCACAAATACGACAGGTTAAGAAGGCACTTCTCACTTTGCCCAGGACTCGAACAGCGTCCCTACATTAAAACGACGGTTCTGGGGGGTGTAAGTAACGGGTGGGTTGAGGGGTTCCAAGTAACTTCCAGAAACCCCCCCAACGTAGAAACTTTGAAGGGGAAAGGGTTAACAAGGGCACGGTCCCTCAATCGTACTAAGATCGTACGCAAGCGGAAGGTGAGGACGGGGAAGAAACGGTGTCCAGGCTCCAGCCATCGAACGGGAGACATTGTTGAAAAAAAAAGAGGGACTCATTGGGGGGAGAGTATCGGAGGAGGGGGGGGGAAAAACCGGGGTCCTGGGGGGGGGACGCAAAAAAGCAACCACGTGATCGGAAGGCATAGGGCAAAAAAAAAGCAGTTGAGGGGGGAGGAAAAAATGGCTTTCTGGGGACCTATCGTCAAAAGGGCCACCCAACAACCAGGTGCGGTTGACCTTAGTCCGAGGAGTAAAAAAAACAACAAAGGAAGGGGGAAACTACTTAAAAAAACGGCGTCACATACAAAAACATGCGATGAAGCCTTCCTGGGGGAAAATGGGGAAAAAGAAACATGCTAAAAGAACAAGGAGGTCAAACGTTTCTGGTCGTCTCCGGCACCGGTGCAGGGACCTGCGACTCTAGAAAACCAAAAAACTTAGGTCGATACCAACCGTCAGTTATACAGTGTGCCACTGGCCGCACCATTTGTAAAACCAAGAGGAGTCTTCAATAAGAAGGCAAAACACAATGGAGGAAGAGGCCGGTACGGGGAGCAACATTAAATATAAAACCGACTATCTCCGTGCTGCGGGCGGGTCCGCCGTGTGGTCCGGGTACTCTTACAGGAGCAAAAAGAAGGGAAGGGGGACCATTAGGGGGTTGGTGGGTTTCTTGAAAGGCTTCGCCCCACGTCAGTCAAACCTGTCGATTGGGACCTACAGGCATCTGTCCTCGACGCAGTACGGCAAAAAAAAAACGGCCAATTCAAGGGGGGACCTGTTGCTGGGGAGCGGTCACGTAAACCCTCTGGGGTGACGCTAAATTTCACACGGTACTGGACCGGCCCAGAGGGAAGCCTCAGAGCACTGGGCAAAGGGGGAGGGATTTGGTCAAAAGAAAAAAGCTTAAAGCTCAGGACGGGACGTATCCCAGGACGAAATGGCTGGGTTGGGTCGGTTGGACCGAAAAACAGAGCCGTTCATCTTCACACGTGCAAAGGCAAGAACCCTGGGAAAAAAAAACGCCTCAAGAGGGACAAAAAAAAAAACCGCCCTGTGGGACTAAATCAACGGTCGTCAAAAGAAACACATCGATGACGTCGCGTCTGTCTACGCAGAGAAAAGCCCTGCCAAACCGGGGAATGGCTCAGGGGGGGGGCGCACCTGGGGCACCGTCCTGGGAAACACGTCTGAATCCGAAAAAAAGAACAAGCGAAAAAAAACTGGGAAGAACTCTACAACGGCGTCTTTGAGGGGGTAAAGGCCGGCCACAGCAACTGCAGCGCTGCCAACTCTGCACGGTGCGGCCTTTACAAAAAAAGATAAAGGGAAAAAACGGAAAGGAGTGGGAACTCCAAAACTGGAGCAAGTGGGTTCCTTCAAACCGGCGTGCAACCCATGTGACCTTTCGCAGTGCACGGACGTTTACGTAAAGGGAGCCTGCCTGTGTAAACATCTGACAAGGCTACATTCGGTTGGAGGGGGGTGGCAAACTACCATCCAAAGGAAGGGCATGTCGTGCAGTGGTGGGGCGCGGGCTCCGGAAAGGCTCGTTCCCGGCAGGACAGGGGGGAGGGCTTTCAAACGCAAGGGGAAGTTGGAAGACGACTGGGTCAAGACCAGGGTAAGAACTAAAGAAAAGCAACCATTTCCACCCGCAGGGCTGCCCACAGTAAGAAAGTGGGGCATAGAGGGGTGCACAGCGTCTGAGTCTGAAAACAATAACGACCATTTAGGAACGGCAGCCACGACTTCGTCTCCGGCGACACGTCATGGGACGACAACCTCCGTTCGTCAAACAAGAAAAAAAAAAAAAAAGACTAAAAAATAAAATCACTCTTGGACTGAAATGGTGTGAAAACGCAGAATGAAAAAAATTGGAAAAAGTACTGGGCAAGAAAAAAAAAGTGTGCGTGAAAATTCATAGGGGGCCTGGGGAGGGTGGGACAGCAAAAATAAGAAAATTCTTCGGGCACGGATAAGAAGACGCACTCCCAGCTTCAAAAATAGTCGAAGCGAAAAAAAGAGCAAAAAAGGGATGTACAGCCCATGCCACTGAATTACGCTTGGGTGTCCTGCCCCCGGGAGCATATGATCAGTAAAAACAATACGGGGGGGGAAATCCTACGCTAAAGGGCTTGATAGACGCCTTCTAAGGTTTGATGCATGATTCTTCAAGAACGATCCTCCTCTGGGCGGTCGTCCGGTCCACGAAAGTAAAATCCTCGTGGGGGTAGCGGGAAAAACATACAAGGTATGCCGCCTGGAACGTAAGGTACCAACGAAACGAGGGAAACAGTTTTTGGGTCTGGGGGGAAACCCCAACCTTCACACCTCACGCCCCCAACACGGCTGGCGCCGCCTCCGATGAAAAGGAACAACTTTTCGCGGGCTACGGTTTTTAGAGACACGAAAACAACCTTGGGAAACACGTTTCACGCCCAACTGCCGACCCTTGGAAAGCGTCAATCGGGGGAAAAGAAAAAACCGGAAGGACAGTTGGAAGGGCATACAAAGTCAGGTAGTCACTCCGCCAGAGCTCGAAGACAAACAAGCCTGAGTTCAGAAAAAGAAGAATAGACCTGTAATCCTATTGTTTCAAGAAATGCGATCAAATAAAGAGAGGGTCACCGGTCTCTGTTCAAAACAAAGAACCTCTCGGGTAGCAATAGTGTGTAACCAGAGGGGAGGTCAGGAGAAAGGGAGGGCATCAACCGATTGGAATCAAAAAGCTCTAGGGGGGGGGGACGAGGGGTAAGTAAAAAACGTTGGCAGGAGGAGCTCCTATTACCACCGCTGGGGTGGGGGTCACCAACCGGAGAGGGTCAAGCCTAAAAAAACAACTGTAAAGCCCCATTGATAAAGTCAGAGATCAAAAAAAAACAAAGTAGAGAAATCCAGGATAAAAGCCCAGGAAGCTTGAGAGACCCTGGTGGGGGGTCAAAAAGACCTGGGTAGTCGAGGGAGGCAAAACCGCGCTCCCGCCTACGGGCGAGTAAAATAAAATCTGGATCCACACGTACGGGGGGGAGGGAAGCACATGGCCTAAACTGGACCCTAGCAGCGAAAAGAGGTCTTAAGACAGTTGGGGGACGTAGGGGGGGTGACATGGTGACAAAGGGAAAAGGAAGTCAGTCCTAGGAAAGGAGATATAGTCTGTGCGCCGGCGCTTTTGAAACTAGAAAAAAATATACTGTCATCTCGGAAAAAAAACTCTTAAAACGGGTGGGGGGGGGCAACTTTATTGAAGAGAGACAGAGAATCCGTCATCAGGGGAGGGCCCGCCAGCCAGGGGGGACCGTGGCGCCCGTTGTGGGTAGGGGGGAGCCACGTCCGAGACAGACGGAGGGGAGGAAGCAGTAAGAGGGGTTTCGGAATCTGAGTCCTCCTCAAAGAAAACCAGGAGCTGTGCGGGAAGGCTGACCAAAGGAGCAAACATGGGCTGATTTCTTGACAGGTACTGAAGGGGTCTTGGAAAAAAGGGGCTTTGTCCACGACGAAAGAAACCCTCTTGAACGACCAAAAAAGAAGCGTAGAAATGTGGGGGGGAAAACTGGGATAGAAAAACTTGGGGATTAAAGTCGCTAAAAAAAAAAATACCGCAGGGAGCGTCGAGTATATTGTGGGGAAAGAGAAAAAAGGAAACGGGGGTCACAAGGGGTAACGGTCCTAGGATACAAGTCGGTCAAAAGAGTAAGTTAGCGTAATCTGGCTCGGGAGGTAGATCGATTGCCCGAAGAGTAACTCGCGGAAAAGACTCTGAAGTCGTGGGGGGGCAAACAATGCGAACCGGCAATCGAGGCTGAAACCGGAATTAACAAAAAAACGTTGGGGGGGGACTACTGAAGAACCCCCTATAGGGAGGGGGGGGCAACATTCCCCCGGGTTTCGCTCCTTGGTGAAGACCTGTCTACGTGGAAGGACGGAAAGGGGGACTCCCTGGTGGGTGATGACGAGGGGTCAAACCGCTTCCGATCATCACAGTAGGGGGAGAGACGGAGAGTCACTCCGTTCAGGGGCAACAATTTTTGGATTGAAGGAATGAAAGGGGGGATTTGAGTTCTGGACTGGGAAAAGTAAAAGAAAAAATCTCTTTGGACCTGACCACAAAACCGGTTTTTTTTTAACCGCCCTTTAAGAAGAGTGAGCGGAGAACGCGCAAACAGTCAAAACGGGGGGCCACAAACCGGAGCGGCACGAACACGTAAGCCAAAGCTGGTGTAACACTCCGGGAGGTCCATGATACGAAATTAACACATAAACAGGAAACCCCGCAAAACTGCCGCCCATCTGGAGAAGAAACGGTCTGGGGTTCAAAAAAAAAAAAAACATACTCCGGAGGGGTCTTGAACTAGACAACCAGGGGGGGGGACTAAACACTAAAGAAAAAAGGGTCAAAGGGGGGTTTGAAAGTAGAAGTCCCAACGCCCCGCAGGTTTGAAGAGCGGGCGGGTGTTCGAAATAGCAGCAAGTTGGGGGGGATAGAGGAAGGCGGAAAGGAGCCAGGGTGTTCCTTCGAAGCAACTGACGAAAAGGGGGGACTTCGCGGTGTAGAAGACGCGCGTGCGATGGTCGGGAAAAGAAAGTGTGCATGTAGTAAAGAGGTGTGGGGGGGGGGGGGGGGGGGACTAACCAGAGGGGCAAGTTCAGGGGGGAGGGGAAATGGGTTGTTGTTGAAGAAAAGCTCCGGGTGTCAGGAAACCGAAAAAAACCAAAGACATTTAGCGGGCCTAGGGGAAAAAAAGTTGCCGGCGATACAGTCAGCAAGAGCGGAACCCCCAGCTGAGCCCAAAACGACGGTCATCGGGAAGGCACATCTCGTGAAACAAGCAAGGGGCGAGAAAAAGAAAAAAAAGCCCCAGGTCAGGCCCGACCAAAGGGAGGTTTTGGCAAATTGAGGAGTTCGGCGAGAAGAGCAGTTCACCCCATCGAGTTGAGAGAAACGGTGGGGACGAGCCCGTTTAATTGGGAAAAAGAAAAAAAAAAGTCCACCCCTAATAAACGTAACGGGGGGGGGGAGAAAGGGAGGTACCAAAGAGCGGGAGCCGCGCCGGCAGAGAGCAAGTACGTCCGGAGGTTGCAGGGGGGGGAGGAAGGAGTCCTCGCAGGCGTAGTTCAAAAGGGGTTAGGGTCATTACGCCTTGAAAATATGGAGTGGTTTGGAAAAAAGGCTAACCGTTGGGTGGATCGCCCGCAGGCCGGGCTGACAAGAGTCGGAAAAGGACGTCCCTACGGTAAAGAATAACGGGAGGGGGTGTCAAATAGGATGGGGGTCAGGAACTGGAAGGGGGCTTTCCATAGGTGGTGTGTCGACGCGGGGAGAAGGAAAAGGAAACGGTTGTGAAGCCAGCCGGGGCCCAAGGACTTGGGGCAAACGGGAAAAAACCACTGGAGGGCTGGGGAGAGAGGGGGACAAAAAAAGTGGACAAGGGGGAGGAACCCCTTTAGGGGGAGGCGTGAACCCTTCGGCACGGCCTTTCGGAAGGCAGGGAAAAAGGACACCATAGAGTGTAAAAAGGACACAGGAAAACTTATAATCTGGAGGAACATTTCAAAAACGCAAGAACCAAAGCCGCTGCGATTCAGGGGAAACACTTCAAGAGGGCAGGATTAAGAGGGGACCTGGGCCCTTTTAGGACAACAAATAGTTTTAGAAAGTGAAAAAAAAGGGGGGGTTCCGAGCCGTGTTCCTTGCCAAAGACGACCTTCCAAACTAAAAGGCAAAGGGGGGGTAAAGTGAGCACAATGACCACGCAGGCTGGCCATTGGAGTCCGGTGTAGATAAAAACACAGGAGACTCACGTGAAGGGGGAGGAACCTGGGGGGGAGGGGCAAACAAAATTCCTCTCATCGACTAGGGACTCAAACAGGGAAGGCTCCGACAGCCCGTAAAGGACAAGCAGCAAAAGTGGTCCGTCGAAAGGAGCGGAAACACCGAGTGTCAACATGCAACCACAGTTTCACTCTTGGATGTTCCATTAGGGGGGGGGGGGGGGGGGTAAACAGCCTCTTTCACTGGGGGTGCGCAGTTTCTGCACCGTCACCGAATACACACGAGCCAAGATTATTACTGGGGGGAATGGTGAGGAGTCTTCTAATAAAAATTGGGGCTGGGCTCCAAGAAAAAATCAAACAAAGCACAAAAAAGAACACCAGGTAACCGAAAAGGAACCGTGGGGGAGGGGAAAAATCGGGGCATCTGAAAAAAAACCTCCACCTCAAACGTTCGGTGGAGTTATCGTCTTCGCGCAGCCGTAGGCTGGGGGGGGGGCTTTCTCGAGGTCAAGACGAAGGGCTCCAAGGAAAGGGGGGTGAAATTTACGAACCCGACGCCTTCACGGAGAAGGTCGGGCACACCGTCAAGGGGCCGCAGGTGGAGGAACCATGGGGGAGTAGAGCACCTAGACTATCCTTTTGAATTGCCTGGGGGGGGGGGAAGGGAAACTCTTATTCTTAAAAACCGCCAACACACACAGCTCAACCCAAAAAACTCAATAGTCTCCTCCAGGGGGTCATACGGGTTGAGGTGGGCACACCATCGTAAAACACGCTCCGAAACAGCAGGGAGGTCGGTGAATAATGCAAAAATCCGTCAAAAAGCAACACTGGTTGGGGGGTCGCATTCAAAACCCAGCCCGGATCGCACGCGAACGAGGCCTGCAAACTCGAGGGTGTAAACAAGAGGGGGGCCGGATTACAACCATGCGCCCACCTGCCGGGCCTGCAAGCCGCAGGTGGGGGGACTGGTTGGTAGAAAATCAGACTAAGAAAAATGGGAGCAAAACTGGACACGGATTTCAAACCGCAGTAGCGAAGTTCGGCGCACCAAGAGCGACGCTGCAAGAGACTGAAACCGCGCAACGCGGCTGTTGAGGAGGGTCCAACCAAGGGGACCAACACAAGCCACGCACCCAAGACCCACCGGACACACCCGGGAGGGGAAAAAGGGGGATGGTTTCACGATCTTTCCAGGGAAGGCGCCCGGCGGTTGCCGGGGGAAGTCGAAGCACGCACGGACGCAGCGGGGGACGGGGACAAGGCGCCCCCATATTCAGGGGGACGGCAGGAAAAACGTTCTATTGGGAGAGGGGGGTACGAACCCCTGAAAAGAAAAGGGTATGCAGCCAAAAACCGGAACCAGACGGCCAGCGAACACGAAAAAGGTCGAGTCCAAAAGTGAGCACCGCACCAGGGACCTCAGGACCACTAACGGAAAAGGACCCAGACTTAGTAAAGGGGAACAAGGTCTCCCTAACGTGTGGCGAAAGGGGAGACACACGCGTACAACACCAAGTGGCTCCCGGTTTGGGTGTAAGGACCTCAGCAGCCCAAGGGGAACAGGAGAGTGTGGGGGGTAAAAATCGAAAAAAAAAAACCGGGGACCTCAATCAGACCCGGGGGGGGGAAGAGGAAAGAAGCTGGCGTTTAACCAAAAGCCGAACCCCCGCCTGAGACCAAAAAAACCGTCGAGCAAAAGATGGACATTCCCCACTGAATCAAAACAACGGGGTGGGTGTCTTGGGAAAAGCCGCCGCCAAAAAAAATCAAAAACGCAGCCCCGGCCGTTGAACCGTTAGAAAGAAGAGCCTGGGGAACGTCACCGCCAAGGAGGGGGGGAGAACCAGGGCTCCTCAGGGGCCTAAATCCCATGGGGAGAACTCAAACCCTTACGTCGCAGGAAATTGTTTCCCGTGCTACAACGACGGCCTCAGAGACGGGGGAACGAAGAGGTAGCCCGAGATCAATCTGGTGAAGAGGGAAATCAAAATGTTGAAAAACCCTTTGGGGAAGAAAGGGGGCTAAAAAGCTGCATACACCATGTCGAGCGCACGAAAACAGCGGACCCCCTTACTGCCCGACAAAAAAGAACAAAAAGGGAAAAGGGAACTTGGGACTGAGGAGGGACCAAGGAAAAACTGAAAGACGCTTCGAGGCTCGACGCCGACAACCAG
>Ga0179591_1313392_pt1 | contig 10629 bp, 16 predicted proteins | sample CZOMad2_1_08_16f_FD_182891 | JGI IMG/M metagenome (GOLD analysis project Ga0179591, IMG submission 182891) | Vadose zone soil fungal communities from Angelo Coast Range Reserve, California, USA - CZOMad2_1_08_16fungal (PacBio error correction) | ecosystem: Environmental > Terrestrial > Soil >...
ACCGTTGGAAGAAGGTGGGGGAACTGTGGGATACCTGACTTTGATATCACCAAAGGAAAACCGGGAGGCCGCCGTCAGCATGATGAAGCCGGTGGTTGATACTAATCAGGGGGGTTGAACATTCGTACAACATGAAGACTTCTGGGGTTAAATGCTAACTGAACAAAATAAGTCCATAGCGCCTGAAAACCTGAGGGCACCAGAGAAGAGGGGGTTAACTCGACTTGAAGGGACTATGGTGACGCTGTTTAGGTCACTGTCGAAGGGAAGAACCAAACACAGGGGACACAAGAAAAAAGGCCTAAAGAGGGGGCCCAAAAAGAGGAGAACCTTCAAAACAATAAACCGACGTAGTGAATAAATTGAGCTAGGGGACAGAGAAGATAAAAGAACTTCGAAGGGGAGGATGACGGTCAGTGGGGGGGGGTGGTTTTTAGAGAGTACACTCTTTCCGCGGATGAAAACGCTCAAAGGGAAGAAGAAAAAAGGGACCACGGCATTTGATGATGCAAGACCTGACCAGAAGGAATAAGAGAATGGAACTGGTATCCAGACGGAAACCCAGGCACAAAGAAGATTTTCATGCGGAAAAACTAGGTGGGAAGAAGGGAAACACTGGAAAGTTGTGGTACATCATAGATCTCGAAAAAAAGGGGTCATGCAAACAAAAGGTTAGATGAACTCCGCCGACGTCAGGGGGAAAATCGTGGACGGGGAAAGGCCAGGAACAAAAAAAATACAACCATACTCCTCAAAGCTCAAAACGATGGAAAAGAAAATGCCTAAAAAGGGAGTAGTTAACTGAGACCAAGTAGTCATGGAGCAGGTGGAACTGGTGTGAGGGGGGATGGAAATACATGGGTCATGCTCTTGAAACGTACCTTGAACCTAAAAAAGAAACTGGACGTGTTGCAAACAAACAAATTATTTTACAGAAGCAGGCAAGTGAAGAAGTGGGGGGGGAAAGATGACAATGGGGGAAGGTTAAGCGGGGAATGTCATCAAAGGGGGGCCTTACTTATTCTGCAAAAAAAAAGGGATTTCGAAGGAGTAGTAAAAATATTTGGTTAGGGGAAAAGTGTAGGAGAGTAAATTAACACGGGGAGAATAAATGGGGGGGCTCATGCGTGTAAGCGTTATACACAAAGAAAGCTTGGGGGAACAAAAGAAGTGTTAGTGCAGGGAAAGAAAATGAAATTAACGTAAATAACCTAAAGCTGGATCTTGGGGAAGTGGTAAGTGGGGGAATGCTTGAAGGGGGCGGGATGGAAGGGAGGAAGAAACGAATGTGGTGGGCGTTGGCCCCGTCCCGTCTGCACAAAGGAACGCTATTAAAAAGGGAAGAGGGTGTAAACATAACGATTCAGCCTGGGATGCACCTTCTTGGTGGGGGGGAAATCCTTGAATAAGATTGGGATAAAATGTATTTGGGTGCCTCCCAGTAAAGGGCAAATAGCTACAAAGATGTGATAAAGGGCCGGGCAGGGCCATTAACCTAGTAATTAACCTCTGGCAAGAGAAATTTGAAAATTTGGTATCAGCCTTTCACACGAAAGACAGCCATACCAATTCCTCCACAAGAAAGGATCAAAGAAGGCTTGTAATGAGGTGTCTTAGAGGGGAAAAGGGGGTCTACGCGTATTCGGAATGAAGGAAAAGGATGTAATAAGAGGAGGGGTGGAGGTGCCAAAAAAGGAAATCAAAGAATATTCCCCGGGAATCAAGAACTCTGTAGAGTACCATAATCTTAGAACAAAGGACCTCGGTGTGAAAAAACCGCAGGTTGTGATGTCGGGCTGGTTCAGAAAAGGTCGGGGAGGGACAAAAGGCCAGGGGGCTGGAGTGGAGGAAAAAACGGAAAAAAAAAAATAAGAAAGAGAAAGGTTGAAAGAACCGGGGGTACACTTTTTGGCACTGGGGGAGTTGACTAATGAAGTTCGCAACCTTTCTTGGGAAGAAATGTGAATTCCCACCCCCCCCCACAAAAATTCGAAAAGGGGGATAAAGCAACGATTTGAGAAAAGAAATTGTGAGGGGGGGAATCAACAATGGAAAAAGGGAAGACATAGGTCAATTAAAGGGACACACGGGCTGCTTCGAGGATATTCAACACACTCCTCCTGACAATGGTGAAGTGAGGGGAAGGGAAGGGCCGGATCATTTACAACAAAAGTCACTTTACTCAAAAACAAAGGAACACTCTATAGAGAAAGAGTGGTAAATGACACGTACGTGCAGGAAAGGGGGGTGTAACATGCGGGCAACAAGATAAGAAGCATAAGTTAAGGAAAGGGAAGGGGCCGGTGAGGGTGAGTGAGATAAAGGTGAAGAAAAATTTTAGTCGGAAAATTCGTGGCGGGCAGCAGGAATTGACAAAGGGATTGAAAGATGGGGGATATTAACACGACCGACAAAAAGTCAAAAAAAGGCCTACCCGTTTTTAATTTCAACCGTGATGGGAGAGGGTTCAAAAGGGGGGGGGAAGTTGTGCTACTAAGCAAAAAAACGCTTTTCCTGTAAGAAACCGAAAGAAAAGGAAATGGTGGAAGGGGCAAAAAAGAGGACAAGTTCTCATGAAACTGTTGGGGGAAGTCACTACAGTGGTTGGGAAAAGGAAACACCGGGGAAGAGTTAAATCTGGAGACATGGTGGAAAGCCCTCAACTAGAAAACCTCCTCTTAGTAACAAAAAACCTCAGTTCCGATAAAAGAATATGGAAAAACTGAAAAGCTCAGAAAGATAAGAGGTAAATAATGAAGGAGACTGAAAAGGGGTGGGTTATGAATAGTGTAGCGCCGGTAAAAGGCTAGAGACTAAGAAACCTCTTCTAAACGGAGGGAGGGTAGTCAAGGGATGAAAACTCAACCTGTACAGCCAGTTCAATATCATGCCGATGGTTCGAAAGAACTGGAATACCAAACTGGCTTATAAGTTTGCAAAAAAAGAGAAGGCAGGGGAGAACCTGACTCGTTTTGGTACAAAAAATTAAGCGAAAAGGCGCCAAGTGTCATAAGGGACGGGACCACATCCCGATTAAAAAGGGGGGAATTCTGCCAGATAACGGCTAGGAAACGCCATTGAAGGAAAACAATTTATCAGCAACATACGACCGAAGGAGGGGTACAGGGTCACTATCTTGGGCGTTTTCAATAAAAAAGTAGAAGGGATAAGGGATGGGAACAAAGAGGATGGGGTTTGAGAGAACGCAATGTCACCAGGGAAGGCGAAGGAGGATATGAATCACATTCTCGGGAAAAAAAATTGAGGGGCTCCTGAGCCAAGCCCGGTTGAAACTTTGGCAAAAAGAGAAAAGCCCGCAAGTGGGAAAGGGACAAAATTTAATTGAAATAGTTACCTTGTCGTTGAAATTCTGGGGGACAACCTTACTTTGGGGGTGGGGAAAAAGGAAAGGGACGAAAAAAAGAAGTCACAATTTGTAGGTTGCCACGTGACAAGCGGGAATTCTGGCGGCCAGCTGTACAGCATCCCTCACCCAGTTGGGAGAATCCCAGAAATCATCCATACCTCCGGGGAAGATTCAGAAAAGAGGGGGTAGGGAAGGAGGGGGGTCGGAGGAGCTTTGAGTATGTTTGGCAGTTAACTAAAGGGGAAGAGGGCCAGGTCCAGTCATCCTGGCCAGGAGGAGGCAGGATTAGGACTTGCAGGAAAAAAACCTGTTTTTAAATCAGAAAAAAAAAAATGTCGTCAGGAAAGGGGGGCGATCGCTTTACATACGCCCAGTGTTCAAAGCGGAAAAGGACGAAATGGAGGGGAAGAGGGTAGCCAAGGTTACAACCGGGAACTTCTGTGGATCCTCCTTAAGACAATGAAAGAAAATTTCCCGAAAGAAAAGGAAGGGGGGAGGGGGAAAAAGCAGAAAAAAGGTATCTCCATTAGCCGACAAAACCACTGATGACAGGAGGGGATATGATCTTCAGGAGAAGATGTCATGAAAGTAATGAAGCAAAATCTGGGGAGTGCCGGACTTATTTTGAAATAGAGGCAGGGTAGATGTCCCAGCGGGGGGTATTGAGAAGGGGAGGGATAGAAAATGGGGGGAAATCATAATGAAGAAATTTAAAGAATGACATGTTTCCCATATAGGTAGGGTGGGGATGAATTTAAACTGGCGAAGAAAAAAGGTCCATTTTGTAGAGATTTAAAAATGGTAGATCCAGGTGAAAGGTTATACAGTAGGATAGCAGAGGAAGTCAGGATTAAAGTTCCGTATCAAAAGGAAAGACCGTTAGGGGGAAGAAGAAATGCTCGAACAAAAAAAAGGAGGCTGAAGAGATAAACTATCTGGGTAGACTGGGTCAAGCTGGGAAAACGGGGAAAAAGAGAGGAAGGAAAAAAAGCCTTAGTGAGGGGGAGGCATCAATATTTCATGGAGTGTTGGAATCTAAACTAAATTGGGGGGGGGAATGACGAGTACAAAATGGGCATATACTTATTCTAACTGCAAGGAAAAAAATAATAGCGCAGTACAACAAGAAGTTGGAAAGAAAAAAGTTTAAATCGCCATTCCTGACGATTTCCCGGAGTGACTACCCAATAAGAGCAGGAGCAACAGGGCGGCACATTATACAAGAGGCAGAAGCAAAAGGCCACACGGAAAGAAAAGAAGTATGGGGAGGAAAAGATTTCAAAAGAATGACTCATCCGAGAGGTTGGGTTATCCAGACAGGGGGTTGTTGACTCAATTGCGAAAATTGAAGGGAGGGAAACGAGATAAGAGGAACAGCTTATCCCCGCAGTTGGGGTGAAGGAGACGGGAAAACGGCTAGAATGGGAAAACTGGATCCAAAAAAAGAAAACCAGAACATCCGTACATTTCATCGGAAAAATGGCGAGATCAAATAATGGCCGGACTACTTTGTGTGTACTCCGGATAGAGAGGAGAACAATATTAATATGCAAGATTATAAACTGAAGAAACCGGGCAACTGGGATCAGGACTGATAACTACCTGGAGAAACGGCTACACACCTAAGAAAAACAAAGAAAGAACCAGCCGTCCATTCAGAAAACCGGAGTGGGAGAAGGCTGACCGGAGGCCTGAGAAAAAAGGAACATATTAAAACGGGAGGTCTGGAAAATGGGAAGGCCGATGTAAGGAGGCAAAGAACCTACAAACGGGGGGGGGGCTTCCTGACGTTGGTTACCACGACCCAAGTGGGGGATTAAGAACGGGAAAAGAAAATGTAAGGGGGAAAGGAAGAGTAGGAGTTTATTCGCGTGTCGGGAGATTTGGAAAAAAAAACCGGCGTTGGAAAGTCGAATAACTTTGTGGTCGGGGGTGAAAAAAATTAGGCATAATTCCATTATAAAATGAGGGTGCTCCGGGGAAAGAGGGATTAGCAAACCATCATCATTGGAAAGATGAGATGTGACTAAGGGAAAAAATTAAAGTAAAATATCAGGGAACCAAAGCGATGTGGAGGAAATCGGGGAGGGGAGGCTTTCAATGGAAAAAGGGGCGTGGGAGAAGGGGAGCGGGAGTGGTGTGGGGTTGGAGAAAAAAGAGGGGGCCCCTCGCTGAAAGGACGAGGACGCTTCATTAGATTAAGAGGGGGGAAAGAACAGTCAGGGGATGGATACCTGGAGGAAAACTAGGGGTTTTGAAGGGAAAGTGCATCATAAGGGGGTGCAATGTATTGTCTCCAAAGGAAAAAAAAGGGGGGGCAAAGAGAGAAAAGGTACAGGACGGGACGGTTCCATCAGGGGAGAAACGAAGTATTCAGCAACCTTGCAAGAGGACGGTATTTAAAAAAAACTGAAAAAAAGGAGATCCTAAAAAGAGGCCAAAAAAAGCTGAGAATCCGCGACTGGTAATAGATGACTGGTAAAAAAATTTGGAAGGGGGGGGGAACACGAGCGGAACAGGGGCGACCAGGACTATAATGGGGGGAGTTCGTGAACCTGTCAAAAAGAAGAGAAAAAAGAAAATCACTCCCGATGGGGTCAGTACAAGTAAGCCATTGTCAGATCCGGGGAAGGTTGTTACAATCTGTGGTTCTGGGTCCGGAACTGGAAGGAGGGAAAATCGAAGGGGAGTTAGACACCCATTGAAACAACAATAGAAAAAAGAACAGGGAAAGAGGGAGAACGGTTTTGAAGGGGGGTGAATTGCATGGTCAGACAAGGTGTTAAGAATGTGTAATTCAGATGGGCTGGAACAGCCGAGGGAGGAAGAAAATTGAAAGAAAAGGGGCACCAGAAGGAACCGTCAATTCCAGGACGCCGGTTCTTCAAAAAAGAAGCTAAGGAAAACCAAATAGGCCCGTCAACTGGTACGATTTTAACAAAGAAGGAAAAAAAACAGGGGAGAAGTGACCATCCAGCAAGGGAGCTCTCTCTCTCTCAGAAACCAAGGGGGGGTTAGGGGAAAAAAGGAAGAGAGGCGTGGATGCGAAGGGTTAAATGAGACCAAGGAGCAAGAAATGAAGGGGTAAGCCATGCACCCCCCCCCCCAAAAAAAAACCCCTTTGATGACTGGGAGAAGGGACCGGCAAACCTGGAATTGTCCGGGATGGGTAGTTTACAGGAGGGTGGGGATGGTGAAAAGTAAGATTCTAACTTCGTTGCGGGGGAAAACCCATTTAATCATAGTAAAAAAAAAGGGAGTAAAAAAGGGAGTGGGAACCTTAACCAAAGGAAAAAAATTTCACAGAAACCGAACCGGGGAAGGAACTAGTGAAAAAAATTTGATGGTTCACGAGGTCCTTGGGGGGGGGGAGGGTGGAAAGCTAAAGCCAAAAAACTCTTTGGCCTTACCGGGCCGGAAAGCAAGAAGAAAAACGGGTAACAACATGAAAAGGGGTCTCAAGGAATGGAGTATGGGATAAAAATCTTGTATGAGCAGTGGACATAGAGGTATTTACAGGGGAACGCCAGAAACCCCACCATCCTCTAGGCCAAAAAGCATGGACCGGCAAAAAACAAGACAAAACTGAAGCTCAGAAAAGAGAATATTAACAAAAAGAGCGGAGTCCGGATATGGGGGGATTCTTAAGGAGGTGATAGCATCAAAAGGAAAAAATGAAGAGCAGGAAGGAAGCAATTGGTGCAAGGTAAAAGGAAAGCCTATACAAAGGGGTCAGCTAGGAAAAAAAAAAATATTGTAGTCAACACATAATGGCAAGGGGATTAAAATGCAAGGGGAAACCTTGCAAAGAGGAAGATAAAATAAGAAAGTGTACCCAATGAAGAAGGATCAAGGTAAGAAAAATTGTGCAACGCTGACGGAAAAACTCCCAGTGTCCAAAGTCGGGACAAGGGGAGGCACATCAAAATCCCAAGCCAGCTAAATTGGGCGCCACCCAGGGTAGAACTAAAAAGAGAGAGCAAGCCGAGATTGTACTTAATTACGGGGCGTTGCTCAAGAGAGATCAGAGGGGCCAAAAGATGAGGTGTTGTAGGAGTCAAAAAAACGTGAAACACGCATGGAAACAAGGGAGGAGTCACGGGGGAAGGGAAGACATATCGATGAAATAAAAGACAAGAGAAACCTCCGAGTAAGGTTTAAGGGGGACAAGACGAAAGAATACCCTGAAACCCGAGCGGGAAACTTGAAGTTATTGAAGGGAGGTAAAAAAAGGAACAGGGGGGGGGGGGATGGAAAAGTATACAAGTACTTTGTGGGGGGGTGGGGGGAAAACTTCCCAGTCCGCACATAAATGACAACTGGGGTGAGGGGGACAGGAATACGGTGGAAGAGAAAGCTCCATAGAAAACCATACAAAAAGGGGGGAAACAAGAGGGAAAGAGGACCACGGAGTCATATACATCCGTGGTTCAGGAGGGAGTAGTCAGTATGAACCTGAGTGGAGTGTGTTCAAGAAGGGGAGGGAAAGGGTTAATGGGGGCAGTTCCGGGAACTCACATGAGTAGAGACAAAAAAAAACAGTGTTGGAAGGCGAGATCAGCGCTACAAAAAATGGGTACGATGAGGAGAGCTCTTCGTTACAGCCAGGGAAATGTACAGGGACGTAAGGGGTAAACGGGATACAGGTTTTTCCATTCTAAGGGAACTAAGGGAGGAGGCCGATCCGCAAATGGGGAGTTTCAAGAAGGACAAAGGTGCCATCAGCCGGCAGACGTGTAAATGGAAAAGGGAGCAAACCAAAATAGTTGGAGGAAAAAAAAAAAGAAAGTAAGGAATAAAATAGGGCAGTATGGCATCAATACGGGACCGGGTTGTCCGTGGACTTATCGAGAAAATTAGGGGGAAAGACAGGGGGGAGTAGTTATTAATGGTACAGTAAGGACAAGACTGTGGGTGAAAGGTAATCGTCGTAGGGAGAGGTTATGGGGGGGAACATGGGGGTAAAGCTATGGAATTTTGTATTAATTTAGCACGAGATATGCCCCATTTGGAGAAGGGAGGGGGAAACAAAACAAGGAAAGAAGAATGATTCGCGCTCTACCTTATGGGGGGGGGGCAGATAGGGCAATATCAAAGAGATACCGGGGAATTGAGGGGGTGAAAAAATTTTAATCCAAACAAAACAAGGAGGCGAGAGGAGATGGTTCCAAAAAAACGAAAATAAGGAGGCGTTGATCCGGACTTTGATTTCTTCTCTGAAGGAAGGGGAGCAAAAGCACTGGGAGAAGAAAGGGTTGGTGAAAGAAATCCATTTTTTGAAACTTAGATACAAAATGGGGCATATGACGGTTCTTTTTATAGCTAAAATAAAAATTAAAAAATTCCACGAAGGAGGGAGAAAAGCGATGGGACCAGCTCCAGGAATTGTAGAAAAACCTTCCGACGTTGCAGGGGAAGCTTAAAGGAAATCCATACCGGAGGTCATAACAGGGCGGGGGACATTAGGAGGTCAGACGCTCAAGCAGAGGAAAAAAAAAAATGAACAAGCAGGAGGAAAGGACGGCTACTCGTTCCAAGCAAGAATCAGCCCTCAGAGGAAGTGAGATCAGCCACAGACGATAGGGGTTTGGGGGGGGAGGACGAAAGGAGACCCTCTTGGCCGCGATTTAACGCGTCAGGCGCAGCTGGAAAAAGGTAGCCAAAGGGGATCCGTACGCGGTACAAAGGAAAAAAGAAGACTGAGATGGAAACATGGGGCAAAAATTGCACCTCATAAGGACGAATGAAAAACTGAGGATGTACGAGAGAAAATGAGACATACCTGAAAAGGAGGGAATGGGGTACTTCGATGATATCGAGAAAAGGCTGCTGCACTTGACAGGGTGACAAATAATGCCCTAGTATACTGGGGGGGGGGGATTAAACTCCCTCACGATAATAACTCAGAAAACACCAAAACGAAAGAAAGAAGAGGAGGACTTCTTCCCCTGGGAAGGGTTAAACGGGTATTATCAAAACGGGGTGGGTAAAATGGAGACGAGAACCGGACGGAACCTACACGGAAGCACGGTTAAAAAGGAATTTTAAAACAAAAGAGGGGGTACAATAAGCATGACACGCCCAATGTAAATTGAAGAAGTAAGGGGGGTTACTGCGGCGGGTCGGAAAATGGAGCAAAGTTAAAGGGGGAGGTTCGAAGGAGCCTGGGAATTTTTTTGGGGGGTATTAAAAAATCGAGAGGGTATTCATAAAGGGAAAAGGGAGATAAATTGGTGCTCAACGGTTGGAAAAAAAGAATCATTTTGGCAAAGTTGAAGATGGGAAAATTTTATAAAGAAAAGGAAGGGGGACCAGCGGGCAGAGAGAGTCCTCTGGGAATGGGCATTCGTGGGGGGGGGGGAGGGATTTTTTCGGGGAGGAAGGTAAAAAGATCAGGGGGGGGTTGTTTTTTAAAGAATCGGAGTTTTGCCACCATAGGGAGGGGAACAACAGACCAGATTTTAAAGGACATTTTAGAGGGGGGGAAAATGCATGTTCTAAGAACTGTCTTCCTCTGGGGGGGTGGGAACAATTGCCTTTGCAAAGTCAGGGGGGGGGGAATAAGTACAAAGAGGAAAACTGGATATAAGAATGGACGGTTTAAACAAAAATTTAGGAAAAAAACGATAGAGCCGAAAGGCAAAGAGGAAGTAGGTGGATCGATAGAAATAACCGGAAGGCATCAAGAAAGGACGAGTATAAGCTAAGGAGGGATGTATTTGCTGAATGTGATTCAAGGGGTCCTACATATTCAAGGAAGGGATGGTTAAAACGGAGGTAAAAGAATGGTGGGATAGTTTAGGAGGCACCCTGAAATATCTATACCGGAACAAAAAAAAAAAAGGGAAAAAAACTAGGGTCAGTAACCATAATCCATTTTGAAAAGGGTGAGGTGGGGTTACTCTCCTTGAGGGCTGGAAGGGAAGGCCGTCAGGGGGCAGAAGCGTCATCGAGGAGGACCCGGAAAGAAAATAACTAAAAGAACTGTGGAAAAAAGGGTTAAACAAAGCTTAAAAAGCATGGGGTGGGATTAGTTAAGTTGCCAACCGCAGTTGGGAAACTGGAATAATAAGAGGGGGGGCTGAAACTGCACAGATAAAATTTATGATTTGCAAAGAAAAGAAAAAAAAAAAAACCATAAAGAAACGCAAAGGACCTCCGGGTGCTCATTCAGATATAATTAAAACAACAGCCTGGCCCGCGAGGTAAAAAACATAACATATGCCCCGAAAAGGCGAAATACAAACTGATCCAAATGAAAG
>Ga0179591_1327279_pt1 | contig 10629 bp, 13 predicted proteins | sample CZOMad2_1_08_16f_FD_182891 | JGI IMG/M metagenome (GOLD analysis project Ga0179591, IMG submission 182891) | Vadose zone soil fungal communities from Angelo Coast Range Reserve, California, USA - CZOMad2_1_08_16fungal (PacBio error correction) | ecosystem: Environmental > Terrestrial > Soil >...
TGTGAGCACCTGGGCGAGGGGTGTCCGGACACTTGCTGCGCGGAGGTGGGGGAGTCGGGTAACTCGGGAAAGGGTGTTGAACGGAAGGGGAGGGAAGCTGCCCGACAAATTAATGGAGGGAGTCACAAGGGTCAAGTGGAAACATCGTTGTGTGCAAGAGCTTCCAAAGGGGATGAAAAGATCTTAAAAAAATCACTGAACCTTAACGCCCCTCCGGCAAAAGAAGGGAAGCGTACGTACGTTGGAACCGGGTATTGGAATACGAGGGGAGGAAAAAGAATTAGGTCTGCCGCCAGTGGGGCGTTGAGGTTTTACCCGTACTTACGAAGGAAAAGCGGGAATCTGGACCTGGGAGGAGGGGGAAGAGTACGAGTGCGAGCTGGAAACTTATAAACGCGCGGGAAGGAATGCCAAACCTCGTGGAAGAAGACAAAAGACGACGAAGAGGCTGCTCTGGCGAAAAGACTACTCCGACCGTTAATCGACGGCCGCGGAAGAAAAAAGTGCATAATGCAGAAAAAACTTACTCTCGAGCGCGAGGCGATCACAAAACACAACGAAAAAATCGGCTCCGGACAGGGGGAAGTTAAGGCAACTACACCTAATGGAAGGCAACGCGGGGCTACCAAAAGAGCATCACCCACGGTTGGGAAAAGAATCGGCTGGAGGGGAAACGGAACCACACAAGCTACCTGGGGTGCGGCTAAGACCGGGGGTCACGGCCTAGGTGTCGGGAACAGCTCTTCTGAGGGGGCCTCACGGGTGGGTCTAAGAAAAGTCTCTCTCTCCCAACGTGTTATGAAAAACTTAAGAAGACCTAGCAAACGGGGCCCTCCAAAAGAGAGGCGCTAGGCGCGATATCCCCAGAAAGTCGACTAGAGGAAGAAGAAAAATCTCGCAGGACCACAAGCAGGAGAAAGAAGTCCTGAAGAGGAGATTGACCTGCAACGGAGGATGACGTCCTTGATGCGGGGGAGAAAGAGCTGAACCAAAAGAAGTCCGGAGGGGTCATGATCGTGAGGGAGTGACCTTCGAAAGACTCCTGAACTCCCAGGTGGAAAGAAAACCCAGTGCGGTTGGAGAGAACCGGTCGGTTGTAGAAAGAGGAGATGAACTGGAGCTGCAGAATAAGTAACCAGCGAAGGGATCTTCCCCTAGGGAAACACTGGGGGGGGGGGAGGGGAGCATCCTTCTTATGCGTAGCGTACTAGGGTGTGATATTAGAAAACGGTGGGGGAGGAGTGCCTACAATTGTTGAGAATCTGGGGTGGTCAGTAGGGAGGGGCGTGAGTGTTGGAGGTCGGCTGAGCACGTAAATAAAAGTCTGGGGAAGTGACCAGGAAAAACCATCAGGTACGTTGGTTGAGAAATCGGGGCGTAAGAGTGTGGCAGGGGCTCAAACAGGGTATTTGAGGCAGGATGCGGGAAGGCTTTCAGCAGGGTAGCACTAGGGGATGGGCAAACCCTTTTACTCGTCGGTAGAAAAACCCGGCTTATCGAATACCTTCTCTCCGGGGGAGCAAGGGGTGACTTCACAAAAAGATATAGACCTAATTTTAGCCAAGGCCTTAACTAAAACGTCTGAAAGAAGGGGAAGGGATCGGCGAGAATGCAAACACGCGTTCGAGGCTGGGCCAACTGGCCTGTGGGGCCTGGTCCAAAGGAAAAAGCGACATACGGGCGAAGGACATATGAAAAGAGGCGGGAACACTCGGACCGAGGGTTTCAGGTTGTCGATGAGAGGGGTACGGGTGAGAAATTAGTCGGGGCGCCCCGTGTTCGAACCGCTGAAACTTGCTTTAGTTATTTAACGAACCAACTCTGGGACGACAGCCACGACCGGGGAAAAGAACGAGAAGGGAAAAGAAGATCCATGAGGGAAGCTTTCTGGACTCTGGGGGAAAATGGACGACACCAAAAAGAATGTGCTCTGGAAGAACTCGGAGGGGAAACTTTTGTTTGTGGGGGGTAAACGGGGGTCAAAACACCCGAAGTGAGGACGCCCGTGGAGAAGGGCCAATGAGGAGCCCACAGTAGAGGAAAATTTCCCAACTCAACGACAGATATCAGATAACAGAGTCGGTTTGAAAAATACGGACGAAAGGTGGTGAGATCGATCGCCGGAGTACCTAAGGGAGACTGCCCTATAGTTGATTCATGCACGAGCAACGGGTGCGATCAGAAGAGTACATCGTTGAGGTTAGGAGTAGCGCAATCTGGGCGGCGAGATGCATCTCCGGAGTCTTCAACACAACGAGGAAAGATAGATGAAAGACAAAAGGGCCCAGAGGGCCTTCGGAGGGAGCTGCCTCGATCACGACGAAAAGGAGAAAACCCGGGGAGAAGGGAGAAAGAACGGCTCGGCCGAGAAGTGTATAATAGCGATCTAAGACTCGTAGGAGGGTTAAGAGGAAGGAAATTAAGCGACGGTGAGGCCGTCTGGCGGAAAAAAAAAACGTGATACCACTGTCCAAGGTTACTAATGTGGGTCCAGAGCCGGGGGTGTTCCAAGGATTAACGTGTTAAAGGAAGTACAAACATGTTTTGCCCGCGCGAGTGAATCGCGATTGGTAAAATGGGAAAAAACAAAAAAAAAAGAAGACGAAAAAACGCCTTCAGGAGCTGGAAAAAGAAAACTCTCGCTGATACGGCGTTGAGGGGGGAACCCAAGTCAGTTCAGAGAAGAACGGAAGAAGCAAAGAGACGGCAAAGAAAATTGGGAATCGACTTTCGGCAGGGGTAAGAGGGATGAACCCCGGCACGACTACCAATGAGACACCGCAAAAGAGGTTCCACCATAGGGCTCTTGGAAAAAGGGTGAGAAAAGGGAAGAACAGAGTGGCCTAATCTCGGAAGGTGAGCCCTCCTCTCAAGAAGGAGACAGCAGGGAAAGAAGGGGTGTCTAATTGGAAAGGCCTTCCAAATGCGAGGGGGATAATAGGGTGCAGCAAAAAATCGGCTCAAAGGGGAGTCTGGATCAGATTCAAGGGAAGATAAAGGGAAACGAGTGGCGAAACATTTACCAGAGGGTTGCCAAAAAAATTCTCAGGAAGGCAGGGCAATCACAGGAAAAAAAACTCCCCTAACGAGAAGACCATATTGACGCCACGTACGGATGGTGGTTGACAGCTAAAAAGTTGGGGGTCACGAGAAAAAACTGCATCGGGGCGGAAAGAAAAGGAGCACGACCAAGAACATAACCCCAAAGAGAGGAAAAACTTAGGCACGAAAACGCGACGCCCACTGGAGAAAGACTACCAAAGATTTAAGGGGCCGCTACGCATTACGAAAGAGCGGAGAAGAAGTGGGCCAGAGGGAGTCAACGGGCGGTTTGAAGGAGCAAAAAGAAGACCTATCAGGAAGAAAAGAAAAAGGGGACGTCCATTTGGGGAAGAGGCGCGCGCGTCAGAAAGTGTCTTCACCGACCGGAGGAGGGCAGAGGGAAGGTCACTGAAAAGAAAGGACGGCTACACTAGAAATTTTTCAGATAGGGAATCCGCGGTAGAAAAGGGTCAAGGCCCTCATGCGGAGCATCGCTGGCAGTGTCGTCGGCGCTGGAATGAGAGTAATCTAGGTCAGTCGATCTTAAGCTGAGGATCGCATCAAGGGGGGGAAAGTCTGAGTGAACATACTTCCGGAGTCCAGAAAAAGGAGGAATGAGCCATGCTTAGACTCTAATCCGAAGGCTGAGGGGGCAGTTGACCAGACACATCGGGAAGGGTACTCTGGGAGAAGACCTTGGACTATCAAGGGAAGGTGCCGCATCCTGAGCCCCCGTGATTACGTTGTAGAGGAGGGTCAAGAAACATTTCCACGTTTGACGTTTCCCAGAGCAAAAGGACGGAACGCCAGCGAAGGGAGGAACGAAGAGGGCCCTGGGGTGGGGAACCTTTAGGGTCGAACGATGAATTTTGGTCGTCGAAAAGGGAGAAAGTAGGCAAGCGCGGCTATAGTGTCGATCCAAAAGGTGCTCATTACCGTCCTCGAGAGGGGGGAACGGGCAGCGCGAAGATCCCTAAGGCAACCTAAAAAAGAACTGGGACGTAAGGGGAAAATTTGTGAGCAACATCATCAAGACCCCGTATCGAAGTGAGTGGGGATCAATCAGGAGCACGGATCACCGTCACCCAGCGGGGGTGCCAGCAAGGAAGTCGTGCCAGGTCGAACGTCGGTCGGAGCGACGTTAGAACATAAAGAAACAAAGGGTACGAAAGAAGTGGGGGACATAACAAGGGCAAAAAAAGTTAGCGGACCTGAACGGGAGGGTATCTCGAACAAGCCGGCCTGAAAGGGGGAGTAGGCGCAGACGCATCAGGGAAAAAAGAACCGGGCTGATTAAATCTTCGCTGTGAAAAAAAAATCTCCAAACAAAGGAGGAGGTAGATATCATGTGGGTGATCACGTGTAGGGGAACACAGTCTAAAGCTGGCGGTGGTGATGGGTCGGGTACAGAAGAGGGAAAAGGGCGCTACGAGAAGGGGTTCGGAAGTAGGGAGGAGGAAACACGGGAGAAAGTTCGAAATAAGGCAGGGCACTAGGGGTGTGCCACAAGCGACCATCCGTTTGCTGACTGGGGTGTACGTAAAGGACGGTCAACCGGAAGGAACTAAAACGCATCCCCGTAAAATCGTGAAAAGGACGGTGGCGTTCGCCTAGTGAGAAAGAAACTTCGAAGGGGAAGGAACGTTTTTGGGTCGCTGGACTGGTTTCCCTGGGAAAGGGAAAGGTCGATAGTTGTTTACTTTCTGGACGCGGTAACGAGAAAAAAAAGAAGCTCGGGAGGGATAATTCAGCAGCCTCATGCCTACACCGAAGAGAAAGAAGACTCGCGCTGATTCGGGTCGACAGAGACCGCTTTCAAAAGAACGACTCTACGTAAAAAGCACTTTAAGAGGATTCGAAGGAACAAATGCTAGACTCCACGACGTGGAATCGGAGATTCCAGAAGAGGCGGCCCGGAACGGGGGGGAACGCAGGGGGAAAACGCTCTTTAAATTGAAGAGACCAAGATCGCTAACAAAAATTTCAAATTACGAGGTGAAACACTCAGGGAGTTATCTTACTAATTAATCCGACAAATGGTAACACGAGCAGTGGGGAGTACCGACACGAAACTGAGGGAGAGCACTCAGAAAACATCGGTACGCAAAAGTCAGAAGACCATTTGTCGGGGAAAATACAAACGTACTAGGACCAGGGAAAAACAAGGGGGAGGGGTTCCTCGACGTAGGGAGAAAGGAGGTCGGCTCCGATACTTAGGAGAGGACATGAAATGAAAGTCTCATGACCAACCGAATGGCGGCGAAATGCTTAGCAAGGGATCTGGGTGGAACAAACTAGCTACCGAGAGGACACACGTTGTGTTAAACAGTAGGCAAGTGGATCGAGTTGAAAGGTTAACACTCTACTCCTCCGGGATAGCGACCTTGTTCGAGGCACTGCTCCTAAGGCCCTCTGTCGGGGGGAAATGCACGGGACTATGAGCGGTTAGAATCTCTACAGGAGGGGGCTCTAAGGGGGGAAAAGGAGGGAAATTTATTGCCACCTGTGAAAGACTGATTAAACGTCGGACGCGGAGGAGGTAGCCCCTGGAAACGAGGGGGGATCTTGCTCAGACTCCGGTTAGGATTTCGGTATAAAAGAAAAATCTTGAGGGGTTATAATGGAAAAAGAGGTAAGGGGGGAGGGTTCGGGGGCTGGGCCCTGGGGGGGGGGGAGGTCTGCCAGGACAGGGACCACCATACCCAGACGTATGTTGATGCGGCAAACTTGAGTGTACGGGCAATGGGGACTAGAACGAGGGAGGCTGTCCTGCACACCAAAATGTAGGGCAAATAACTAGAACGGGTGCGCACACTGTGAGGGCATCTTTGCGAAGACAAGAGGGGTCATACTAAGGCTCATGAAAGGGGGGACCAGGAAGTTTAGAAATATTTAAGGATCGCCACGAAACCTTAGGGCAGGGCACTTCAAAAACACACGAAGTTAGCGAACGGGATCATCTGCGGAGAGGCTGCCATCGGTCAAAACCGGCAAGGCTATGTGGGAGGGGGGGTTCGTTCGCGGGGCGGGAGAACTACTGGGAAAAGGACTACTAGCAAAGGAGTGTGACCGAGGAAAAGTGGGTCTAGGGAGGTAGGGGGGACACAGAACGGAGGAAAATGGCTGCGAGAACCGTTCTATACCCTTAAGGAAGTCCTCTAAAGGGGTGCTGTACGACTAAGCATGTGTCCGACAGCAAAAGAGGTTATCAGAAGTGGGAGACGGCCATGAGGGGGAAACTGCTGAAAGCTGAGGGCACTGGTGGAATCAGGGGGGGAGGACTGACAGGGGCCAGGACCACATCTGTGCTACGCGGGGATAACGAGGGTGGTTGTAAAAAGGGGGTCTCACCAAAGAAAACCGGAAAAGAAAAGAAAGGGGAGATCCGCCACATTCTATGTGCACAACGGGGCCATAGGGGTATCCCGGGTGTGCCCTGAAAGGGGGCGGACACCCTATAGGGAAATAAAGTTTTTGGATGGGAAAAACACGTAAAGAAAAAAAATTGGACTTCGTCGAATGAGTACGGACCGGCTCGGCCGATCCGGTCTTCTCGGATAAACGTGCATAACTAAGTATTGAAAGCCGCGGAGGGCCGAAGACTCTAAAGTCGTACATGCATCGATCCAAAAAACCGGGAGGGGAAAAGATATTATAAAAAAAGACGCTAAAGTAGGAGGCGGTACAAGCGTCTAACCCAGTCAACAGGGGTAGGCGTCGAGGGGACTCAACAAGAAAGGCTAAGAACTCAGTACTTATGAAGATAAAAGAACCGGATCACGGCTGTCTGTCGAGTGAAGGGGCCATCTGATCCGAGAGGGTGGGAATAAAGGGGAACCGGAACGTTATCACTTTGGGGGAGATCAAAAAGGGGGTCCACGCGGAAAAAAAGGGATTAATGGGTAGCATTACAAAACCGTTTGAACAAACTATTTCTCACGCGAGGCAACGAGGGGTGGGGCCATCCCACCAAAGTCACAGCTTCAAACTGGGTAGAATGGAGCGGGGGAAAAGAAGCGAGGCTGGAAGAACGGGTCTTTCGCCAAATTCTTGCTAAGTATAGCCGCTGGGAAGGGGGGGAATTCTGATAGGGAAAGGGACAAGTTGACGGTTGCACCCGTTAAGACTAAGAGGGTACCCCTTGGAGAGGGAGAACATAGGTCAGGGAAAAGGGGTAGTAGTTGAGAAAAAAATAGGGCCACAACGAGCCCGGGAATGTGGGGGGCAGCAGAATCGCCGAGAGGGAGAATCAAAGGTACGTCATTGTCGAAGGGAGGGAACTGCGGCAAAACTCTAAAAGAGGAAAAAAACAAAGTCAGCTTGCGGAGAAGTAGGAGGAGGCTATTCGGGTCGGAACGAGGAAGGACGGTAAAACCTTTACAATAGTTGGACCCAACAAGTGCTTTGAGGAAGGTTCGCCGACGGAGCAATAACGGCAGGGGAGATATGCAACGTAAATAACAGAAGAAAAGATGTCCGCAAATATGTTATTTGTAGGGTGACCGGGAAAGGCTCCAAAAAGGGGGGTATACTCAACCAAGCTCAAAAAGCAACAACTCCCAGAAGAAACCCATGGACTAAAAAACTCGAATCGGACGTGCTGACTAAAAGCGGAGGAAAAAACGCCCAAAGGGGGAAGGAGAGCAAAAGGACGACGAGTTGCGTCCTCAAGGGCGGGGGAAAGGCGGAAGAGCAAGTTAGTGGGGGGGAGAGGGGGGGGAAGTCTTCTTTCAGCCAAAGAGTATCGAGGACACCCTACACTTAAATCATAACCAAGACTCGAGGGGAGAGGGGAAGGAGGACAAAGAGTAGACAAGGAGGAAGACATCCCAGAATAAAAAACGATCAGCAAACAGAGGGTCCTGACTGTTTGTCGTGTGAGGACAAAGCACGACGGGAGCGATGCCTCGAGAAGGAAGAAGAGGCAGGATGTTAGGCGGAGGAGGTCATAAAGCAAACACTTGCATCAAAAGCGGGATAGCGAGCAAGGGATAAGCGAGTCATTCGTAAAAGACTGGATGCTCAGAGAATGCGGGGAAGAAACAAAAAAAAAAGCTGAACTCAATGGCCCGCGACGGACAGTAAAGAGCGGGGTCGTGACCGACGACCTCCCACAGGTGGAGGGGATACTTCGAGGTCACCTACTTGGGCTGGATAAACTATCACCGGATCGGGGGGTCGAGGGCAAGGGGAGACGAATAAATTCTGTTTGGAGTATCCGGGCGGCAAAGGGAACGAACACGACAGAGGGAAAAGATTGCCCGCTGAAGTTCGGACAACAGAAGAGATGGGGTGGGAAGACCGTGTAATCTCCTGGCGTATCTCGGAAGGGGAGGAACGAGCACGCGATTTCGGGAGAGGGGGTGTCGGGAGGAGAGAAAAATCTGCATATAAGACGGTGACGAGACAAAGGAGAAAAAGCAAAAGGACAGAAGCACCGAGAGGGGCCTCATCTGAAGTCGAAGACGTCCGTGTAAAAAGAAAAAGCCCACCGGAGGAAGAGAACTTCAAAACTAGGCTCTCGAAAAGTAAACAGTCGGAAAGAGTCTGAACAAGAGTAGGAAAAAACTGCCGCACGGGGACGGCAGGTGCCCGCGGCGACATACCTCACAAAACGCGGTACGGAGGAGGCAACAGAAGGGGGGGAAACAGGAAAAGGTCAGTGCTGAAGACCGGAGGATCAGGCGATGGACCAGGGTTACAGGTAAAGAGGGGAAAAAATCACCCGCCGGCGGGAGCAAGGGAAAAGAAAATCAGATTATCACCCAGATAGAGAAAGCACCGAAAACGGGGGAGGGGAGGAAAATAAGGATGAGGGGTGATCAAGGAGGGGAAACCGGGGCTTAAAGCAAAGGAGGTTTGGATGAACACTACTCGGATAGAACGACTCCTGAAAAAAATGTGTCAAAGACGGACCTGAACCGTAGGAGGTAACGCCGCGAAATCGGGGCAATGGGTCAAAAAAAGCGTGTGTGCAGCAGCGGGAAACACGTTGACGGGGAAGAACTTTACAAAGAAAAAAATGTAAAAGCACGCATCCTGAAAGGCGAATTGTCCGCCTTTCCCGAGGCGGTCTGAAAAAAAAAGCGATCTGCCGAACCCTGGGTGGTGCTGGGGACTTGTAAATACGAAAAATAGCGGACGTAGGGAGGTTAGCTATCGGAAGTTCTGTAGAGTCTTGACTCCCGTCTAAAAACTCCCGGATTCATAACACTTGAAGGACCGAAAACACCTCCGAACGAAAATCGCGCTGAGGAGTTCAGTATATCCCGCCCGACTTCTGAAGGAAGGGGCGGAGGACCCACGTCATGAGGGTCGCGGAGGAAAAGGCGAAACTCCCAAAGCGGGCCTCGACGAGGTCTCTCTCGAGGCGGAAATACCGGGGGGGACCACGAGTGCACACCCATAAGGATGTTCCAAGAAGGGAAAAATCAAGGGTCATAAAGTTGGACAACCAGAGGAGGGGGCTGTCTAAAAAAAAAAAAAACTTAAGAAAAGGGGGATGGTCTAATTACCTACAATGAAGGGGGACCTACCCCACCGCGTCGACGGACACGGAGGCGCGGGGGGATAAGCATCGTCTCCGTAGTAGACCATGAAAGGGGGGGGGCTTCACTACAACTGCAGGGGGAAATCAAACCCAATGGGGCCTCCTACTGCTGACAAAGCTCACAAAGCGCCTCTATGCCAGCATTACCGCGCATAAGGAAAGAAAAAAAAGAAAGAGCGATGATTCTCCTGAGCGGAGAAGAAGAAAGAACTACCATCTGCTGAAAAGGAAAAAAGAGCCGGCTTGTCCTGAGTTGATATCGGGGGTTAACGACTCGACTCATCAAGAGGAGCGGCCCGGGGGAAATTGGCGACTAGTCCAAAAGGGAGGACCCTTTAGTTTCTTACTAAGAAAGAGAATCGCTAACTAGAGAGGAGTTTCTATAAGGAACGAGCTAATTGGTTAAACCTCAGACGGGAGCCAAGCAGAGTAAGGCTCGAAGGGGAACAAATGTACTGTGTGGGAAAAAAACAGGGGCTCTCCTTGTGCGGCAAAAGGAAGTTTGAGGGGGTTCAATGAGCGTAGGGGGAGTTTCAGTTGAGGGAGGCTGGGGTGAGTACGACGCGCCAGTGACCAATAGCCAGAAGGTAGAGAAAAGGATGGGTAGCGTGTACGGGAACGTAGAAGACCGGAGGGAAAGGATCGCACGTATGGAAGACGTCGTAGGGGGACAACTGGTTCAAGAACATCGAAAAGGTTCTCCACTCGGGAACTAGGTCGTAAGCTTATCGCCACCAGGCGCATGTACCTGGGGCGGGGAGAAACTAATTCGCCCTGCATGGCGAAATAGGCAACGCCGGCGTGCAGAACTTCCCACAAAATTGGATTGGTTACTCTAGTCAAAAAGACCGGGCGAAGGGAGTCCACCGAGTTGGGCCTGTCCTCGCGAACGGAAATACTTAGAAGAGGAAAGCAGTCGGGCTGTGGAAACTCTGCCGGCTTAGGAGTCGGTGAAAAAGAAAGTCGTCATGCGGCTGCCGTGAACTCCAACATGCAAGAAGGAGTTACCAATGTTTACGAAAAAAGACGACGGAAAA
>Ga0179591_1335536_pt1 | contig 10629 bp, 15 predicted proteins | sample CZOMad2_1_08_16f_FD_182891 | JGI IMG/M metagenome (GOLD analysis project Ga0179591, IMG submission 182891) | Vadose zone soil fungal communities from Angelo Coast Range Reserve, California, USA - CZOMad2_1_08_16fungal (PacBio error correction) | ecosystem: Environmental > Terrestrial > Soil >...
CTGTCCTAGTCATGGAAGGCCAAAGGAGAATGGAAGAAAAAAAAGGTGAAGGAAGGGATTGGAGGGAAAAAACCAGGGATATGCTCAATATCGCGCCGAAAAAGGAACTCAAAAAAGAATCCCTGGATTCGGAGGAGAAGAGGAAAGAGGTTCACAGAAGGGCCGAGACTTTTAGCCATCATCTCAATCAGGCTTGGGACTCTGAGGAAGGACTTGAGAGGAAAATCAGGGGAGGTCGGATCAACGGGGAAGATGCATGAAAAGGTAACAAGATAAGGTCATCGAGGGGGGAAAAAGAGGGAAAGGAGATGCAGACGTCTAATCCCGACTTCTAAGACTAAATATGGTTAGATGAGGGCTTCCTTAAAAGGGAAGAGTCATCGGAGAGGAGAGTTAAAAAGGAAGGTATGTCCTACGAACCTGCTAGACTTTCTCCAAGGAAGAAAAGTTCAGGATTGAGATCGGGCTCCGGAAGGCTCTTCAAAAATCTCTTCCATAGAGTCCTTCAAAAAAAGCATTATGGTCAAAGTAACAGGGGAAGAATGAAGAGAAGATCGGGGGGGGACCGGCAATTGAAAAAACATAAAATGGGTCTGAGTTCCGACTGACAAGCACGGAAAAAAAGAAAATTGAAAAAAAATCAGAAAGAAAAAAATTTTATGTTGAAAGGGTCGCTGGATAAAACTCGTCAACAAAAAAAAAATCCGGTTGCTGAGATCAGCGCCAAGAAAAAAAAATAGAGAAAAAAAAAAAGTAAAGGACAGGGAAAGAGTATCATCTACGGCAGGGAGAAGAATAAAGGAAAAGAAAGGCAGAGAGAACACAGTTTAGCTTCGAAACCATCAGATGAGAAGGGTCGAACAACGACAAGGAAAAGGAAAAGGCGCACAACAAGAAGAGAAAGAGGGCAAAAACATATGAGAGGAAAAAAAGGGAGGCCAGAAAAGGACCTTGTCTCCCAGAGAACAAGAGGGGTCTCTAAAAAAGGGGGGGTCGCTGGGAACGGACGCAAGAGCGGGGGTCGATCCATCTTCTTGAAAAAAAAACTATACTTCAAGGGAAAAAGACGTGGAGTGATTTAGGCGCTAAAAAAAGAACGTCCGGGAAAGGAAGTCCTAGTTGGCGGGCTGGCAAGGGGGGGGGGGGGAAAGAGGTATAAAAATTGCGAAAAGGGGGAGCGGAACATCGAAAGGGAGAACCAAAAACAGAAACCGGTAGGGGGGGAGTCTAGGAGAGTTGTCGGGGGAATTGTCGGCCTCAAGGAAAAAAAAAAAGGACCAAGGAGAAGGGATGATTATCGACGTATTGGAGGATTTTCAGGGCGGCTCACTTAAGGGGGACGGGCGACTAGGGTCTTATAAACAGGGTCCAAGAGATCTATCTATGTTCATAGGAGATTTTGAGCTACAGAGGGGGGGGGGGGGCAGGTAGGGATCCGATGGGGAGGCATTACGAGTTTGGCCTGAGTCGATACGACGCCAGAGAGAAAAAAGACAACACGATAGGGAGTGGCACGGGAGTCAAGCTTGAAGGCAGAGTAAGATCTCTAAAAAAGACTACATAAAATCTAGCATGCATGAGGAGATCAAAAAGAGGGAAAGTTGAGTACGCCAATTCTATTCCAAACAGCAAAGGAAAAATCCTCCAGGGGGAACAGGGGGGAAGGGAAAGCTTCTGAAGGAAAGGGCGGCGAGCGTCATGGGGACGGGTACCATGCAAAGGGTTTCCCTCGCGCTATCAGGAAAGAGGTTCGCGGGGAGGGGGGGAAGGGGGCCAATCCGAAGGAAAAAGCTGGAAGGAAGGGATCCGAAATTGGCTCCGCAATACGTGGGACTATAAAAAAAGGGAACTCCCCGAAAAGGTTAAGAGAGCGAAAGGAAAAAACATACGAAAAGAGGAAGAAGCCACTTTTACTGGGTTTATCGTCGGAGGAAAATTCAAGGTTCGCGGAGAACGGGTAAGACTGAGGGAGGGAAAAAAAAGCAAGAGCAAAAAGAACTGGGACCTACAAGGCTCTGAGGAGAATCATATAGGGGTGGCAGGAGGGAAAACTGCTTGGGGGGGTGTAGCGAGAAGTCGGGGAAGGGGGGTGCAGGTGTTGTTCTACAAAGGGTGAAAAAGGGAGAAAGGCAAAGGTGGAGGAGGGGAGGAGGGAAGCTAAAAAGCAGACGGACCGTACGACAGGAAGGGGAAGGTTTGGATTCGGGGTCTGGTGGAGGACAAACAAGAGGAAAAGATCTTTGAAGCTGGGGGGAAGGAGTTCACAAAACCTTTACCCACTTGCGCTTGAAAGAAGGAATATGGGGGTCTTGGAGGGAAAAAAAAAACGTCAGCTGAGCAAAAAAAGAAAAGAAAATTTTCGGAAAACGCAACGGGAGGGAAAAAGGGGAGAGGAAATCTGTCACCGAACCTCTCAGGCTTGTGGGGGACCCTAAGGGAAAAAGAGGGGGAAGTGGGGGAAGGATCAAGACCAGAAAAGAGGATACACCATTACCCAGGTTAAACCGCTTTCAGCTGCATGAACCGGGGGGAGGGGGGGGAAACATGTCGGGGAACTGGATTCTGAAAAGTGAAAGGAGGAAAAGAGGCTTGAAGGAAATTTGGGTGGAGTCCTCTGTTCTCAGGAAGATTTGAAAAGGCGAAAAATTTTCAGATTAGGAAAGGATGGAGAAAGACATAAGAAGGGAAGACTTTTTCTTATCTTTCGAGAAGAGGTCTAAAGAAAGCTAAAAAAGAAATCTCTGGGGGGGGAGGAAGGGAAGGAAAGGAGGAAAAGAGGGAGAAAAACTCAGTAAGTCGTCCTTACGGTCTTGCTTCGGATTCTGCAAAACCTATTGGAGAAGAGAGAGGGCGGGAGGATCGAAAATCACCGTAGAAGGAAGAATACTGTGAAAGGTCTCAAGAATTTGATCTAAAAGGAAGAACACAAGACTGGGCTAAAAGGAATATCTGGGGGGGGAAGGGGAATGAAGTGTCAAAATGCGAAACAGAAAGGGGGAGGGGAGTCCTTGAGCAAATTTATCGTCGGAAGAAAGGAACATTGGGGACCCCGAGGCGAGTAGGAAAAAGGGAGAAAGCGCTAAAGGCAAGAAGGGAAGGAAAGAATCTTAACCTTCATTAATTTCGGAGATTTCAACTCCCCAAGAAAGAAGGGTAATCCCAGCAACAAAGGGGACATAAAAGGAAGAAGTCGAGGGGGAGGAACAAAGTATAGGATCTCAGAGAACATGTCCTTAAGGTTTCTTGGCAGGACCTTTAGATTTGCGGGGAAAGGGGGAGAGAAATCAAGGATGAACAAGGGGAAAGAGGGCTCACTCTCTTGTAAAACCCCGTGGAAAAAATGGATCTGAAGATTCCTAGGAGTCGAAATACCACGGACAGGCTCCTTCTCTACTTTCAAGGAGATTTTAAAAAAACTAGGGAAAAGGGGGGTTGGGTGGGGAGGAGGAGAATTCCCAAAAAAGGGAAAATGATTAACAACTCTTGCGTGTATCTTAGGAAAAACCCGGTCTTCAAAAAAAGTCGAAGGGGGAGGCAAAGGAGGTGGCCAAAAAAAAAGGGGAGAGCAGGTCCGCGGTCGTCGCTAATTCAATTACTTTGGGGGCCACAAAACTCCACCTAGAAGGGGCCCATTCTTGGAAGAGCTCTTAACTCCACAGAGGCGACTCCAAAAAAACAAAAAAAAAAAACTCTCACGGCTTCGATCAGGGGGAGAAAGTGGACTGAAACCACAGACACCTTAAAAAAGGAGTAGGAAATTGGAATGGCCAGAGGGGTCCATCAACGGGCCTCAACTCCACCGAGAGAGCCTGGGGGGGGGGGGGATTCGTACCAAATCATCGGGAAGAGAGGGGGGTGAACAACCATAAAGGTCCATGGAAAAAAAAAAACCACCAGTCACGAAATGAAGAAACACCACACGCCACGGAGGAGCCCGGAAGGCTCCATGAAGCAGATAGAGTTTGAGGAGAGCTAGAACGGGACTGAAGGAGAGACTTAAGAACAAAATCGAGGGCCTATCGTAAAAGAAGGATGTTGAATAAAAAGCCATCTAAGGGGCTGGTCTCAAAAGGAAGGGTCTTAACAGGTGCAGTTGAAGGGAGGGAAGAGGAGGGCAAGCTTTCGGAAAGGATCTCGGATTCCCAGTAAAAGGAGAAAAGGAATTGAGAAACCGAAATACGAGGCTATGATGAAGGGGGGGGACCGCCTGTGGAGAAAAGCTGCCTTGTTCTAGCAATCCCGGAAAAGGTCTGAAAACGTCCGAATAAAGGAAGGGGCGTAAAGCTGGAGAAGAGGCGTCCAGGGCTCGGAAGGGGGCATCAGGGGGAAGGATCAGGGGACCTATGGTGGCAGTGGGGAGGGGGGGAACGTCGGACCAGAAGTCCGGGGGAGAGAGAAAAAACAGGAGGGGGAAAGGGGGGAGAGAGAGGGAGGGGAAGTCCTGATCGGACGGGCCTCATTCAAAAGTAGTCGAGGAGTCAAAAAATTTCAAACGTGAACTCCAAGAAAAAAAGTAGCGAGCGGGGAACGTGGGGGAATACGCCAAGGGAAAACAAAAGAAAAGTGAAGCGTGTCGAAAGGCAAAAGACGCCTGGGGGAAAAGGAGGGAGGGGACTGATTTCTTTGGCTAAAAAAAAAAGACCAGGAGAGGAGGCCTCAAGAGTTTTGGAAGGGGGTAATAGTAAAGGGAAAGGAGAGAATCGCGTCTCTGTCAGTCTTGAAAGAAGGCTATGTAGAAAACCGACTGGACCGTTGAAAAAAAAGGGAAAAAGGAAGCCCTCCGCGGGGGAGAAGGGGGACATAGGGTAAGGAAATGTGGAGCCGAAGGGAAATCGAAAAAAAGGGGCGGAGCGAAGGGGCCTCCTATCAGCGCCTAAGGGGCATAAAGGATCGCCGAGGAAACTAGAGTCGCGGGCTAGGGAACTTTAAAGACCCTTCTCTGGCTGGTGAAAGGGAGCTTCGATTAAGAGGAAAATGGTTGTTTGTCTTCCTTGTAGGGGAGGGGGGGGAAACAAGCAGGAAAGATGTCGAAAAAAGGTGGGCATTTTGGCTGATTTTGCGGGGGGGGGGGGGAAAAAGGGGAAAAGCAAGACCGGCAAAGGGGGACCGTGATACTGATTGTTGTTTTTGGGTACGGGAAACTCAAAAGGGAAATGGTAGAACGATCAAGAAGCTTCGGAGTTGAAGGGGAGAAAAACCTGGAACTGCGAGGAAATTGCGAGGAAAAGGAAACCGGACACGAAGAAAGGTTCAGGGGGAGGAGGGGGAAAAAAGGAGAGGGACAGCTGGCCATGGCCTAAACGCAGGGGTGGTACAATATGAAAGAAAGATATGGGCATCCCAGGGGAGGGAGGCGAAAACCGGGCGGGGGGAAAGGGAGCGACGATACCTGCGCCTGTGGAGGGACCCTGCGGGGGGGGGGAGAGTCCAGAAGCGAAGGGAAAAAAAGGAAAGCCTGATCACTAGCTTATTCCTCCAAGAGGGGGCTATGGGGTTGCTCGAAAAAAAAATGGATTTAAAGGCAGGACCGAAAGGGGTCACTAAAGGAGGGGGGAAGCGCTCAAAAAAATCGATATCTGGCTGAGCTCCTCTCAGAGGAAAAGAAAATGGAAAGACGCTGGAGGGAGAAGGTGATGACCCCTTTTTGGGGGGGGTCTCCCGAGAAAAAAAAGGGGGGTGCGCAAAAGCGGCCCATAGAGTTTAAGGGAGGAAACGAGGGAGCCCTTGAAGCGGGGAAAGAGGAAAGAGTAACTGGGTCAGGAGCTTATCAAACCTGTTGAGAGAAGGTCTAAAAAAAAGAATAGGGAGAAAAGAAAGACTCTGGGGGGAGAACTCAAAAAGGAAAATAGAAAGAGGGGGAAGGGGGGTCCATGAGTGACGAATCTTTCTCAAATCTCAAAAGAGGGAAAAGTGCGCACATGGGATTTTCAGGGGAACCCCCCGCCAGGGGACGCGACAGAGAGCAAAGAAGCGCCAGGCAAAGGGGGTCCGCCCTCCAGCGCGTGATGCGAAAAGAAGGGCCAGGGCCCCAAACAGGGAAGGCAAAAAAGGGAAACAAGGGGAAGGACATAATCGCTCGATCAAGGGGAGAGAAGTTAAAAACTCAAGGAGGTAAAGGGAGGGTTACGATTAAACGCTTAACAGATAAGGGCTGGGCAAACTTTACGGGAGAAAACGAAAAGGGGGAAATGCAAAACCGCAAACTTTCCCCCTATGGGGACGAAGGAGTCCGAAGCTTAACCAGAAAAGATTAAGAGGCGTAGGAACGCCAGGGATTCTTAGACGACAGCAAGCGAAAAAAGCCCAGGAAGATTAAAAAAAAAGGCCGGAAAAAGGAAGTGGTTGATCCGGGGGAGGGAGAGGGGGAAACACCAAAGTGCGGGGGAGGGAAGGTTCCAAATGAATCCCGAAGTGGGGAAACCCTTGGGGGGAGAGGTGTCCAGGGAGGGAGAACAAAGAATGTACTTTGTTTTCAAAAAGGGAAAATGACCTCAAAAAGAATATCTGGGGGGAATTTGTTGAAAGGGAAAAAAACGCCAGGGTCATGGAGGGGGGAGGTTCTCAGGGTATCAGCCCCCACATTATACTGAACAAAAAAAGAGTTGGCTTGAGTCTAACCGTAGGGACCAGACGTCCAGAACAATCCGATAAACTTCGACGGGGACTCATAAGGGTGGAAAATCTTCGGAGGAGTTTAACCGGAACTTAAGAGAACGAGGGGGGCTCGAAACAAGGCAAGTATAAGGGACAACCCAAGCAGAAACCTTATCATCTACCATCCTAGGGAGGGAAATGTGGAAATCCTGAGGTGTCATTGGGGACTGAAGGGACGGAAGAGTAGAAACGGCTATTAATAAAGGAGAAGATTTCCAAAAAGGGCGTAGAGTAACATTCTATTAAAAAAGAGGGGGGAGGAATAGGGAGGTTCCCGTATGGACTCGGGTGGGGAGGGATCAGTCACAAAGTGGCGGTAAGGTTGGGAGAGGGGGAGCAAAAACCCGCGGCGATGCAGATTCAAAAAAATCTTAGTGAACAGACAAAGAAAAAAAAGGGAACTCAAGGAAGGAGGGAGGACTCTACTTTCTGTTCACACAGGGGGGAGTCAGAGGGTTAGACGAGAATGCGGAGACTGAAAAAGAACGTCAAGGTAGGACAATCATTCTTGTTGAAGCAATTGATCTGGGGGGGGGCGGAAAAAAGGTGGAGAGTAAAAATGAAGAAAATCTCGGGAGAGAACTGTCGCTTCATTTAATTTAGACGAAAACTTGGTATCGGAAAGGGGGGGGGGTTAAAAGAGGGTTCGGGGTTGCAAGAGAAGAGGGGGAGAACAATTCGGCGCATCTCTATCTCAAAAAAAAAAAAGGGAGGTATGAAAAATTCTGCTGCTTGGACGAGAGCCGATTGAAAGGGGAGTTACCAATCTCCCCCAAGTTCGAAAACATTCAAAACTCGATCGGACACGAATCGGGAGAAAAACAGAAAGAGAAGAAGGAGGGAAGACAATCCGCCAATCCTTCAAAAAAAAAAAAAAAAGAACTTCATGGACCAAAAATAAGGTAGGATAAAAGTCAGGAAAGGAAGAGGAGAGAAGCTCCTCCAGATCGGCGGATTTGGGGTCATGGACCAAAGAAAGTTACGGGAAATTACAGAAAACAATGGAAGAAAAAACAGCGGGTGAGGGGACAAAATGCCGCCCGCACAAGATTACGGGGAGCCTGACATTCAGGAAAAACGCGGGGAAAACATCAAGAAAAATAGGAGAGAGCCATCACATGCAATGGTAAAAGAATCGCATCGCACTAGCTGGAGCAACATCGAAAACAACGGAACTCGGATCCATAACGACAAGTCGATTGCTGGGGGAATAAAGCTTGGAATCGGGAATCGGAGGGGGGAGCCTGGGGGCAAGAAAAGAGATCTTGCGTCCGTGATTGTGAATTTCGAAAACCCGAAGTTGGAGAGCAGGGAAAGGCGAGGGAAGTGGGAAGAGGGGGAGTCGGACACCAGTCGCCGTCGGACCTTATAAGGTGGAAGGGGGACCGTCAGAATGGATGATAAAGGAAAGGGGGGGCCGTCTTCGGGAGGGGGGGGGGACGCGGGGAAAGGGGCGAAAGGGTACCCACTTGCTTTAAAAAGAAACTTAGAGAAGGTCTCGGGATTGCCGAGCCTCAGAAAAAGGCCCCGAAGAAGGCACCTTCAGAAACAAGAAACATACGCTCCCCTACTGGGGAACCTGAGAGCCCCGAGCAAGCCTAAAGGTCCGGAAAAGAAAGTATAGGAGGAACCAAGAGGGGTGACGTCGCAGGGCGCCCGGAGCTGTCAGAAGGAAACGTTCAAGAACGAAAAATGTAAAGGATAAGACGGGAGAGAACTCAAAGGAGGGCGCCAGCGGTCGAGTCAAGAAATAAAAACGCGAGGGGGGGGGGGGGGTTGGGGGAAAAAGAGGGTTGGGGGGGTCGCTGGCCGGTGAAATTCTGAAGCCTAAAAAGACCTGGGGGAAAGACTCGGGGGCTAAAGGGAGGACCTAGGAAGGAGAAGGAAAGGCTTCGCCTAGGGTATCCTTCGCTTGAGGGTAAACCGGAAAGAAACTCCGAAAAGTCTAACCTGATGAAAAAGAGAGGCGGGCCGAGGGAGGTATCATGGAGAGGGGAGTAATTCAATATCGAACTTCCTCACGTTATCAAAAAGGGGAATTCTCTTAACTTCAAAAAGGATCAAGATGGGGAAAAAACAAGGATCTAGAAAAAAAACAACGAGGAGTCAATGAAGGGGAAAGGGGGTTTTTGACATCTTGCGCAAAAATTCGAAAAGGGAGGAGCGTTAAAAAAGGGATTTACGGGAGGACGTTTCCAGGGAACGAAGGAAAGATGCAAAAAAGAAAAAAAAACCAGGCACGAAGAACAGAACTGATCCCCGTCCGGCGTTGAGGAGGGCCAACTGGGAGCCAAAAATGCAAAGACGAACCATTTAGGAGATCGCCAGGGGGAAAAAGGATAAAGAGCATTCCGTCAGCCTCGATGCTCATAGGAACGTTAAAAAAAAAACGAAGAAGGAAAATAGAGAGGGAGGGGAGAAAGGGACGTCCAAAAGCCAAAGCCTCAAGGGGAGCCGAAGGTGATGAGGAAAAAAGTCTTCCCAGAAATGGAGCAGATGGAAGCTCTAGGGAGACTCCTAAAAAAGATACGAAAAAAAAAAAAAAGCCATCACAGGGGGGGGGGAGGTCAATTGGAGGGGTAAAGGAAGAGAGGAGCCATATCTCGGGGGTCCATAATGGGAGATGTTCCTGGAGGCATCAAAGAGGGAGCCGGGAAAACAGCGAAAAAAAAGAAGGCTTCAAATTAAATTGTCGTTGGGTCAGGGAAGAGGGGGGAGAAAAAGGCGAAGGGAAAGGTTTTGAACTGGGGAAAAGAAAATCTCCAATGAAGAAGGGGGGGGGACCGATAAAGGAAGAACAAACTTCAAATAAGCCTTGGGAGGTCTTGATCGTGCCATCCACGAGACTGAAAAGGGAATTAATCATGATATTATTCCTGGACCTGGGAAAAATCAAAAAAGGGCCAAACCACTGCTCCGGGAGATGAGGAAAAAAAAAAACCATCAGGAGGCTTGGAAAACATTACAAAAGAAAGGAAAGCGCGAAAAAAAACAAAGGGGAAAGGGCAAAAAGCCCGCCACTAGAGCGGGGGAAAAACGCCTTGGAAGGAGGGGGTCATAAAAACTGGTATGGGTGGGGGGGGGCTAAAAAGGGGGGAGGATCGGACGCCTGCGATACTAAGAAGAGGATTTCAGAAGATCGAAAAAAAGATTATGAAAAAGGGGGGGGGGGAGGCGCTGAAAGAATAAGTATTTAGTAACAGATACGGCCTTAGGGTGTTCATCAGAAAAGGACAGGAAAAAGGATCGCAGAGAGGGAAGAAACCAACAAACGATGAGGAGATAGGACGCCGCCTGGTTCTCATAAAAGAAAAAACGAACCGTGCCGAGAATGTGGAATGTGGGCAAAGCCCGCGCACTCCTTGATTGTGTCCGGGAGGGGTTGTCGGAAAAAATTCAAGGGTAGAGGGGTCTGATATGGAAGGGAAATTGGGAGGAAACGACAAAGGGGGACGGAGCCGATTTTCTATCTACTAAAAAAGGGACGGCAAGAGGATCTAGTCTCACAAAGATAGGGGCGGCGAAAACTTGCAAAAAAAACAAAAGTCAGAAAAAGGCCGCACCTACCAAAAAAAGCGAAAAAAAATTGACAGTCGAAAAAATCGAGGAAGGGAAATGGAAGGAAACTCGGGTCGCGGCAAAAATCCAGAAGCAGGGGGGAACGACGGCATAAAAAAAAAAGGCGCCAGGGGAAAGGGAACGGGGTCTAGATCGAATCTACTCCCTAAATAGTAAAGGGGAGGTTCATGAAAGGGAACGTCGGGGGGAGGAACCAACAAAGCTCGCAGGGGTAGAGAAAAGAAAAAAAACCCAAAAAAAGTTACGAAAGGGAAGGGGAGGGGACTAACTATACATTCCGAAGATCATCAAGAATCCTCCCTTCGGGGGGGAAAAAGGCCAGGGAAGAGGATAAGGGGGAGGGGGGGGGGAGGGGTCAAAAGAAAAGGGAATCTCTCAAACTAGAGCCCTAAACAT
>Ga0179591_1379358_pt1 | contig 10629 bp, 11 predicted proteins | sample CZOMad2_1_08_16f_FD_182891 | JGI IMG/M metagenome (GOLD analysis project Ga0179591, IMG submission 182891) | Vadose zone soil fungal communities from Angelo Coast Range Reserve, California, USA - CZOMad2_1_08_16fungal (PacBio error correction) | ecosystem: Environmental > Terrestrial > Soil >...
CCAGCGGAGGGGGGGGGGGGGGGGGAGGTTACAACCGGGGTGCGGCAGGGGTGTTGCTTGAAAGGCGGTCCACTTTTAAGTTTCAAGGAAATCCAGAGGAGGGAAAAACTAGATTCGGCAAGGGGTTTTCTTTTTAAGAACCGCAAAGGTTAGAAGTTTGAATCAGAAATCTCCTATCGTTACCATACTCCACTTATATCAGGTAAAGTGGACTTCACCCCTTTCTTTGGGGCCTGGCCATCTGTCTGGGAAAAGATTGGACTCAATGAGTATGGTCAACCTCGTTGTGAAAGGTGAGTTTGGAAGGGGGGGTCTGGTGAAAAGGGAAGGTTCATGTGTTTGAAGGGTGGCTTTCAATAACTTGGGCTTTGTGGTAAATAGTGCAGAAAGTTGAGCTTGAAGCAGGTTTGTAGAGAGGGGGGTCGGAGGACATTCAATTATTTACCAAATATTGACAAAAAAATGCTGTGGTTGGGAGAACCTCTTTTTGAAGGTTATAACTCGTGGGCTTCACGGAAACCAGAAGGGTCAGGTTAGCTTGAAAAACTCAGCCGGATTGGCCGCAGAATCAGAAGCAAAAGGGGAGTGAAGGAGTTAATCGGTACTTGGAAGCTTATGGGAGGAGATCTGGTTAAGAAGAGAGTATTTTGGGTGGGTTTTGTTCCGTGAAGTTCAGACTGAAGCGAGGGGTCTTTGGAAATTATGTCGATTTGGAAAACACGAGTTAAGCTCCGAAAAAAGCAATACGTCGCTGGGGGGAAGTGAGTACCGGGTGTCTTTTAATGGCGACTGAAGGCAGGGAATGCAAACTTAATTTGGGACCTGGGCTGTCCTGCGGTTAGTGGCAAAAGATCTTTTGTAACCAAGCCACTGGAGGGGAAGATTGTCTCCTCAAAAGATTGTCAGAAGGACGTCTGGGAGTGAAAAAATCGATGGGGGCACATACGAACCGGGGGACGAATAATGAAAATATTCACAGCTCAAATCTACTTCGGGCTATGATGGCGCAGAAAAAACTGTACTAGTATTCGGCGAAAAGCTCGAATTATCTCAGAAAGAATCACGAGTGTCCTCCAAAACTGGACAGTATCGGGGTCGAAGCATGATCCCTGAACACTCAGGCAAAGAATTTAAAATAGATAATTTATCGAAGGTGTCGGGTCCAAAGGGGAGCAGCAAATGAGGGCTGAAAGGGTCGCAAAGAACCGTATATTACCGGTACAGTTGGAGTCTTGAATCAGGGTAAAAGTACGACAGTGTAGTCACTTTAAAAAAAGACGGGAGACGGTCGGAAAAGAAACCGAGGAGACTTTCTTAGTATCCTCCCTCTACGGCGGAGTCAGCCAAAGTCGTAACGTAGGGGTCCGGGGGGGAAGTTCGGTCCTTGGTCGAAATTACACTGAGTAAAGAAAGTTAAACTTCATGCCGCCGAGGTGATGGGGCGGCTCGCTGTTCGGTTCTTGGGGAAAGAAATTGAGTAGAAGGAAGACTCCCCGGAAAAAGACAGTGAAGGCCCAAGACTGCGGAGCTCCTGGACAGGTGGAGAGGCCAACGGTTTGCAGAGGGGGGACAAAATTTAAAAAAATTACTGCTCTGACAATTCAAGCGAGGAAAAAAAGAGAAAACGCAGGCAAGAGGGGGGGAGTTTTTGCAAGTCCTGATGTAACTTAAAATCAAGGTGGGGCAATTTCGTAAACATGGGGTAGGAAATCGACCGTGCAGCGACCGGTAGAAAATTCCGGGAGTGGAAGGGAACTTAAAAAATTAGATATCTAACAAAAGGAGATGGGAAAGGGAGAGAATGGGAATTTAAGACCGCAAGGTAGGAAAAGGGGGGGGAGTTCGCACCGGATCTGCGCGTCTGTAGTTGAGGGAGAAAGCTCCCTGGTGAATTCGGAGGAGGGTGTCGGTTTGTTCCATCTCAGGGCGTTTGAAAATAACCGCCCATGCCTGCAGGTTTGACATGATATTGGAGGGGGGGAGGTAAAAAAAAAGGAAATACGAGGACAGTTTGAGAATCGACCAACGGGTGGGGGGGGAGCAGAGCCAAGGTGGGAACTGAGAATTGTCATAACCCTGTCCGGGCACCTGAAGTTTCTGAAAAAAATAAAAGAGAGGAAACCCGAGAGTAACGGGGGACCATCGATCGACAGAACGCTTTATTATCCAAGAAGGGTGGCAAAGGAATAGGCGGTGTCAAAAAGGTCGCCACGGAAAAAAAGAGGTACAGATGGATACAGGGCCGCAGATGAATCAGTGTTCCGTCCTACCATGGGGTTCATTTCAGACGGAGTCAGATGTGTGGAAAATCGTCTAATAGTTCCTTGTAAGGTTTAGGGGGGAAGACTCTCAAACTGTCAAGGTGGGAATATCGTGGAAGGGATGGAGACCGAAAAAGATCTAGTGTCCGATTTCCGACACTTGGGGGCAGAAACTGCACCTGACAGATGAAGAGCTGGTGAGGAGGCCAGGGGCGCGAAGGGGGGGGGAACGTTATACGGACGATCTGTTCAGGTGGGGCGAAAAAAGGGTTTCAAGGAGGATGTGAGCCAAGGAGACGGCCCAATAAGGGTTACCGGAAGAGATGAAAGGGACTATGGAAAAGGATTCAAGAACGAAACGGGGAAGAAGGGCGCAAAGACAAAATAAATAATAAACAGAATTGGAAGGCAAGACTGCAAAAAAGAGTTGTGAGGAGGAGGGAATAAGAACGAATAGAAAAGACCTGATTATACGTACCCAGCTAAAGAGTCCAGAATTCACAACTCCCCAGCCGAAAGAAAGGTTCGAAATTAAAAAACCCAGCGAAACCCCGAGGAACTTTCACAGGGAGGGGGGGTAATCACAAGAAACGCGCAGGAGGCCTGGGAAAAAAGGGAATTGCAGGGAAACCCAAAAAAAAAAGAAGATATCCGTCGACCTGAATGACCCATGAATAAAGTAAATCATAATTGGGGGAAAATTCAGGAAATGGGGGGAGAAAGATACTCGATTCGACTCCGGAGGAAGCCACTTCCGGAACCAAGAGGGGTTTTGAGGAAAACAAGTGAGAGCCTCCAGGGGGGAAAAAACGCCAAAAAAAATGCTGATTCAAGTTCTAATAATTTAAAGTTGCGACCCGGGTAAGTAACACAACGGCTTTTCCATCCAAGGATTCCAAGGAAGCTGGGAAAGCGGAAACGTACTGAGAAGGCGCCCAAAAGGGAAGCCACAACAGTGCCCATAATCCGGAAAAAGCAACTGGGAAAGACTTGGAAAATTCTGCAAGTAGTGGCATAGAGCGAATCGAAGTTTAGGGGAAAGAAAATTGGGAAAAATGTTGGATCTTCATGTTCACCGTAGGAATTCATTTTAACCGGGCGTCGGAACCAGGGAAAAAGCCGACGGGGAAAAGAAAGAATTTGCGGGGAAGGATCACGGGAAGTGACTGAAATTCAAGAGACCGAACTTTGGGGAAGGTTCCACAAAGACCAAAAATAAGGCTTTATTCAAGAGAGGCTATAATAGAGAGAAACGGATAGGGGAGGGGGGATTCAGCGCACGGGTATTGGGGGGAAAAAGGTTACATGGATGGCTTCTGTTTAGGGGGGGGGGGCAATTGCTAAAACAGTTAATAACGTCTCCTCTGGACAAGTGGCAGGGTTTGCACCGGGGTTTTTCCAGGGAAACGCAGGTCAACAACAAGGTTGACTAAAGAGCTGGGGCCTAATGGGCAGTCGTGGAACAAGTTGTTTATTAAAAACTCATCCAAGACTGGGGACGGCTCTAGAGTACCTGGGTAACTTCCGAAATGACTTCGAATTTTGGAAGAGGGGGGGTACACGTGGGGGGAGACTTGTTTAAACTAGGGGGTACTGTGGCGAATAACTTTTTTTGGAAGGAAGTCTCAACAGTTTTAGGAAGCCGGGAGGGGGGGATGGAACCATTAAGGTGTGTAAGAATCGCTTTGCAGGAAGTTTGACAGAGGAAAATTCAATAACGGATGTGGTGATAAGGGGTTTGGTGAACTCTGGGGGTAGGCTTAGCAGCTGACAAAAAAAACCAACGCGCTAGTTCCGGTCATGAAAAGGGCGTGGAGCTACTAAGAGGGACCGCTCATAGCAAGGAGTTCCGGAAATCCGAAAATGGGGGTTGAAGTTGTAGAATGGGGGGGGAGAAACGTGGGGCCGGACCTATGAATCCGGGTTGGGTTTGGTGAACGGGTGGAATGACCTAACTCCACGAAAGTTGGGACGGGGGGTGGTATCCTGCTCGTTCCCACACGGGGTTCCCCATCAATCGAAAAGGGAGATGTGGGGGGTGTGGAGTTTGGCATAAGGTTGCTTGGTCCAGAACGGGGGTGGGGTAGTGAGGAATCTGGATTTACTTCTTTTTTCTTTTTCCTTCGTCTGGGGGGGGGGGGAATGAGGTATGGCTTCCCACCCCCCTAATCCTCGAAAAGGGGTCCAGTGAGGACTGGGGGTAGGCCTCCTTTATTGCAAACTGTCCAACGTGGGGAGCTTGAAAAGATCTTTGAAAAGGTGACAGGTCCGGCGAATCCAGGTCTGTGCATTAAATCATTTAAAAAAATGTTAGAAAGGAAAGTGGGGGACTTTGAAGGAGCCACCTGGCTCACAGAACTGGGTCCTTCAAAGAATAACCTTGCAAAAGGTGACCCAACGTCGAGGACTCTTCTCCATAACGATCAGGGGTCTCCGCAATCCACTTAAAAGGGGCACATCATGGATCCTTGGCTAAAAAAAAAAAAATCATGGAGGGTCGGAAGCCCTTTTCGAAGTAAAAGGATTCCAGAGTGTTCAACAATTACCAAGGACTATTGAAAAAAAAAGTGGGGCACGACGGGGGATCAACGACGAAAAAAAATTAGCCGACACCCTCTGATTTTACATGATAAACCGGCCCAGGAGGAAATGACTGGGGCTGCAAGGGGAAATGACGCTGAGCTACGGAATAATGGAAAGAGGTCCGAGAGAAGTCCGGGGAAAAACGGTGAGTCGAAAACGGGGACAAGGGATTCAACACAACTTTGCAGTCGGGGGGAGAAAACCTCGGAGCCGATAAAAACAAAAAGGGCAAGGTTCCAAATCATGGGGTATAATTCGCCCTATTCAGTAACCGTCCAAGGAAAAATACGTGAGAAGCGAGGAGCGGGGGGGAAAGAAAAAAAAAGTGGTGAAGAGATCACCCTGTTTCCTCTGTAAAAAACGACGTAAAGAAACATCTACAAAATCTGCATGTTCCTTGGAGGATATGGTTGCAACGCAATGAGGGAGGGGAAAAAATCCGAATGGGGAAACAGTCCAACACATGGATATGCCGTAAAAACAATAAAAACAGGAGACTCAGAATCGTTTCAAGGTCTTCCGGAACAGGAAGTCAAGGGAAAAGAAAATTAAAATTTAAGACATCCAAAAAAACTTATTAATTGTAAAAGAGCGAGATTGAAATTTGAAGGAAAAACTGGCCAATCGAAAGGGGGAATGTTCTGCGAGGGATCAGTTTCCCGCAGCCTGGGGTGAGTTTATTAACCCAAAGGGAGTGGAGGATTGAACGTCAAGCCATTGCAGAACCCGGAATGAGGTCGAGAAGGGGGGGGTCGAGGGGGGCGCGGAACCATTATAATCAGGAAGTTTTGAAAATAGAGCCCCAACGTGGGATGCAAGACCAAAAAAGAGCAAGATTGGAAAGGAGTTGAAGACGGTGCAAAAGGAAAAAGCTTAAACGCATGATCGGAAAGGGACAGCGCAGGGGTCACTCTAACCGAGGAATCCCAAAGAAGGGTTGGGGAGCTAGTTCACCTCATGACGGGTAATCAAGGGGGTTGAACGACGAAGAAACAGTGAAAAGCGTCGTAGAAGCCAAGCCCGGTTCAGGAGTCTCCTCCGTGAAAGGCTATTGGGGGACGTCGAAGATCCAGCGGGGGGGTATTGAAGATAGAGCAACTGGGAGATATCACCGGTAATCGAACATGATCGGGGCAGAGCTATGGGGGAGAGGGACGGGTCAAAGTTTCTTTCAAGCTTCAAGAAGGCTCGAAATTAAAAGAAATGACGGTTGGGAATAAGGTTCTAGCTACGAGACTGTAAAAACCTTGGGGGTTCAATGGACAGAGCTTGGGTGGGTAATTACGTGTTAGACGACTCGAATCGTACAGCTTAGGACACGTCACCAATGGAAATAGAGGGAATAAGGACGTGAAAGGGAACTAAAGGGGACCCTTTTAAAACTTCCAATACGAACACGAAGTAGGACAGTGAGGGAAAGGGAGACAAGTAATTTCATACCGGGGGGGAGTGGGTAAAGAGAAGGAAAGAGGTAAACTGGAAAAAAAGAAATTATGCCCCAGTTAACATCAACTCCAAGGGGACACTTCTCCAAACTGGTACGGGAACTCACCAGCGAAAGCTTAGGAGAGAGGGAGACTCATTTGTAAACGAGACATTATCCGGCCTTGGGCAAAATATTCGAGCGGGGGGGGAAGGAAAACTCGGACCGGAAGCGTCCGGAAGTTTCAGGAAGGTCCCCGACCAGAAGCTAATAGAACGAAACTGTAATCGGCGGAAACGGATTAGGCAATCCTGAGCGGTTGAGAACTCATCCGGAAGGGGGGTGGGATCCATTCTTAGGCCCCAAGGAGATGGGGAAGAAAAACGAAAAAGCAAGGTTGTATTAAGGGAGTACTGAAAAAAAGAAAATAAAGCAGCTGGCACCTCGGCCCGCTGGGCCTCCATCAAAAGAATAAATCTCCGGGGAGGGTTAAAAAACTGGGAAGGTCCCCCGAAAAAGGTATAACTCAAAAGTGATCAGAAAGACTGACAAACGTCGGCTGGAAAAAGAGTGTCACTAAATACAATATCTGAGGGGGGGGGAGGAAGTCAAGGAGGATTGACGAAAAATGGGGGGGGAAAAAGGGGGGGGGGATTCAAAATTGTAATTAGACTTAGCATGTTCCCCGAGGAAAAACCAAGGGGGGACAAAAGTACGGGTAAGAGGTAAAGATAGAAAGGCCTCTGGAGGTGACCTTCAATCCAAAAACCATCAGCAGACTACTTGGTACCTTCACAACGCCAAAAGAGGCAAGTCTGGAGAAAACAAAAACACCAAAAAGAAAGAAGAAGACTCTTGGGATACAGCTGGTGCGTTGGGACCAAGGGGGGCCAACGGAGGTCTGCTGGGGGGGTGGCGTGAATGGCCCGTCATGAGAAATTGGAAAGCCTCGGGAAAGCAAGCGGGGGCTTGTTTTGAACTTGTTGGGTTCACAACTCCGGCCATGGGCTAGAACGAGAAGCCTCGGGGGGGGGGCCATTAAAAGTTGTCATTAAAAAGGTGTTCCTGCTCATAATTGAGGGAAAAACTAGCAGAATATTCCGTAAGAACAAGCCGAATTGTTGTCCGGACGGTGAGTTGGGAGTTTAAAATTTTCACGGGTTTCGAGAGTAACAAGATTCTCTTTAATAGGTGAGAGGAGGAAAAATTCCGGGACCGAGGACATCTGAAAGGGTTAGACAGGGGGTGCGATGAAAGGAGGGAATATAAAAAGTGGGGGGGGTGGGGGGGGGAAAAATGGTGGATCAGGGAAGAGAGGTCCTCAAGGTAGGACCCCCTTGGAAAAAAAAAAAACGACTCATGGAAGTTCAGAAGGGGGTGGCGCTTCAACCATCAGAAGGCTTACACGGCGATCCGAAAAGAATAAGACCTGAGGAACGGGTGGGCGGGGTGGGTATCAGGACTGGAAGGAAAGAGATGATCGGGGGTGGGGGAAGGCAGAATTTTTGGAAAGAGAAAGGCTCTTTGACCACAAGATGGGAGAGCAAATCTTCGGAAAAAAAAGAGGGGTTTCGCTGGTTACGGGAGGACGGATTTAAGGAAAAGCTTTACTAGGGTTGGTGTGGGCCAGCGGGCGTTGCGAAAAAAAAAACTATGAGGGTCCTTTTCTGCGAATCGGCGTTACACGAAAGGGATTGTGGCTGGGGTTTCAGGAATTCCTAGGGACTTAAAAGTCACACTTTTGAAGGGGGTGAAGAAGGCCGTAAGGTCGAATTCTGCCTTCCACGGTACTTTCAGAAGAAGGGGACACACCTATAGAGAAGGGCAAGCGAAGAAAAAAATGTCCGGAGTCGAGGGAAGTTCTCGACATACTCCTCCAAACCCACTGGGTCGAAAGACTGATCGAAAAAGCAGTCAGAACTTGGATAATAAAAAGTCAAAACTTGTTGGGAAAGTCCTTAATGACAATGTCGAAATCGAAGGACAGGAAGTGGTAAAGGAAAATATGAAATATTCCCTTTCCGGATCCATGGTCATATTACCGAACCAACGAAGAGATTCCTTGAACCCACCCCTTGAATGAAGATGAAAAACTTATGGACATTCGAAGAAAAAAAACAAGAAAAAGGGTCGCAACCGGAGGCGCGCCTTAACCGTTCTTGAGTAACAAAGGGGGAAGACCGAGGGAAAATGTGTTTCAGGGGAGGAAATTGAAGGAGTCGAAAAACGAGAAGGGCAAAAACTGTGTCCCATGGGGTCTTGGGAAGGGAGCTTATAGCGGGGGGGGGGGGGGGGAAACCAGTAGAAGTCATCAGGGAGGTCCCGAAAAATTAGGGGGGGAGGGGGGGGCCCTAACAATATGCCCAATTTGACTGAGGGAATTATTGGGAGGGGTTTTCGGTCAAAGAAAGATGAAGAAACAAGTGTGCCGTAAGATGGGCGACAAAAGAGAGCTTCAAATGAAGAGGACCAAAATCGAGCAGGCATGCTGGCGGAAGGGGGAAGCATGATGTGGACAGGGAACTTTGGGGTGCAAGGATTCTTCAAAGGGGAAGTTGAAGGGCTCCGGGAGCCAGATCGGTCCTTTCAGGGCAATCTCCTGAAAAGTTACAGGGGGTAACGGTTAAATAACAAACAAGGGAAGTTGGGTGGAAAAGTGTAAAGGATCCCGCAACTTGCACAGCTGAGGTTGCAAAGGGGGGTAGTACGGAACAGGAGAGGCCCGAAGGGATATAGAAGGGTTAAAGACTTTAGTGAACAAAAGGGGGTCGATTTGAATTTCGGGGGGGGGGGAAAAAAAAAAAGAGACCGCCCAATTTTGGGTTACCAGGGTGTGAATGTCGCAGGGGTTACGCAAAGTAAGAAGGGTGATCAGGAGTTGAAGCAGCGCAATGCAATGCCGAAAAGTGTTCAAAATTCTTGGCCGAACCACGGGGGGGGGGATTCCAAGGTTTAGGCGAAGGAAAATCGGGATGCAGAAGGAGGGGGGGTACAATTAGGGGGGGTCTCGAACTCGTCAAGGCAGGAACCCACTAATAAATGGGCATAATCGATCAGAGTGGAGAAAAGGGGAAGACCTAAAAAGCTCGGACAGATGGACTTCGACGCGGAGGGGTCCCGGCTAAGGAGAAATTAGATGGGGGGCGCGAAGATTTTGAAAGGAAAAAAAAAGGGACATCAGAGGGGGAGGGTGAAATGTTTAGAGGGAGTGGGACTCACTGGCGTTAATATCCGGGGGCAGAGAAGGAGAAGAGACTCTTGGGAAACGAACAGGTTGGGGGGGGGAAATTCCATGCAGTTCTATTGCCAAAGCAAAAAAAATAATTCTAATTAATACTGGGAACTGGGGGGCAGAGTCCACTGAGGGAAAGAAAAAAATGAAAAGACTGTTTAAGATTCGGGCGAACAGCAGGGTTTGGCTGGCGTAATGTGGACACGAAGCAGTCCAGCGGAGAAACATTGCATAGGACACGGCGAAGAGGAGATAGCTGTGAAAAAGAAGGAACTGTGAGGGAACCTTTATACCAGGTGCCAGACCCAAACGAACTGAATCCTCCGTAGGCAAGACATTGCTACAACGTTTCCATACCGTTGGCGAATCTAAAGGAAAGAAGGGGCGTAAGCAGGGTAGACCAGGAAAATAGGAAAGGAGAACCGATGGCAAACCCATTAACGCCAGTTTACGGCAAAGCGCCAGCACCCAGAGAAAAAAATACTTCTTTCAGAGATAATCCAAATAAAACGTCCTTATAAATGCCTTGGCAAAAGAAGGGACCGAGGAAAAAACACTCTGTCAGATACTCTTAAAACAGGGTCAAAAACCATTCACAATCGACGAATGGGACTTTAAAGGCGATAGAAAGAGATTTCACGGAAGGGAGGGTTAAAGAAAAGGGATTAACCGGCAAAGGAGTTTTTGGGTGGTTGGGGTCTGGGGGAGAAAAGAACGCCTTCGGGGCAACAGAGAAGAAAAAAACCAGCATTTTGTCCATATATTTCCGGTCAGCAAGAATGGAAATTTTAAGCGACCATAAAAAAAGTACAGGCATCCAAGAGGACGGGGGGGGGCCTCCATCGGCAAAAAGAGAAAAAGACTAGGGGTCTCACAAGGAAAGGCATCGTCTCCCAGCCCAAGCCAGGTATCATCACGACAGTACTAAAAAAGCTTCTAGAACGTCATTGAGTAAATTCCAAGGGGGAAATCTTTTCAGGATTGATGGACAGGGAAGGGTAAGAACTCTGGAGGATCCCCCGCGGATCGTGAGAAACACTGGGGAGACTTTGAAAAAAGGCAAAACAAGCCGGGAGAGGTTTGCTGCTTCCCGCGGATTAACCTGTCACAAAGAACCATCATTCATACAA
>Ga0179591_1425873_pt1 | contig 10629 bp, 12 predicted proteins | sample CZOMad2_1_08_16f_FD_182891 | JGI IMG/M metagenome (GOLD analysis project Ga0179591, IMG submission 182891) | Vadose zone soil fungal communities from Angelo Coast Range Reserve, California, USA - CZOMad2_1_08_16fungal (PacBio error correction) | ecosystem: Environmental > Terrestrial > Soil >...
CAAAGGGGGGAGTCTTCCTGCGCCGCAACATGCTAGCATCTGGAGATCCATCATAAAGCTGAAAGAAAGAGAGGCTTACAATCTTAGAGCCTATTGGCGGGGGGGAGTTTCCCGTGACGAAAAAAAGGTAATATCACCTATCACTATCTTCTCGGAGAAAAAAGAGAGGGAAGGGGTGTCCCTCTCTCTGGGTAGAGGGGGGAGATATTACTACTCTTCGAACGAGGGAAAGGATAATCTCTATTCGGCTTCCAACACCTTTGTTGCGAGAAAAAAGGACAATATATCTTTCCATCCTGAGCAGGGAGAAAAACGTATTTCATACGCTTCCAATCTCTAAACTGAGGAAGGAAAGGAACCGGCCTATCTCCTGAGAGAAAGAAGGGTCTACGCGCTGGGAGGAAATCCCACCTCTATCCGTGTAATATACTAATAGTAAACCATGAAAGAAAAAAAAATCTACTTGTGCCCTAAGGGAGGGGATTCTTTCTCGGAACCTTTTTAAAGGAGAAAATCGTCTGGCCTAAGGGGAGAGAATCAGGACAGGGGGGAGGTATTCCCCTTGGAGGGGGCTTAGAGTGAGAAAATGCAGCCCTCTTCGGTTAAAGAGGGGAAAGAGTCTTCATCCGTTTAATTCTTCCAAGAGGGGAAGGGAAGGAATCCACTCACCAGGGGGAAGGGGGGCCTAAAGGACAAGTGGGGGGAAAAGTCTCTATATTCTCAAAGAGCGGGATTCTTTTTTAATAGAAGGAATGGAACAACTTCCTCTCCCTAAGGTAAAAAGAGAGGAAAAAAATTCGCGCCACACCGGGAAAAAGGAGGGAATAAACCTTATTTTGTTCGCACGATCCATCCCTTAGGGCAGAGATAATAAGGAGAGGAATGTCATCGTCTGTACGGAAGGGAAGGTCATCGCAAGAGAAAAGATCTTCGCTAATTCATAAACGATCTGAGTAGAAAAAAGAAGAGGACCAAGGACTTTTTGGGAGAGAAAAGAGAAAAAGAGTGTCTTGGAGGGGGAGAGGTTCTTACCGCGTTGTCGTGGGGTGTTTTCCACCTGGGAGGGGGACGGGGTACTCTTCTTATTTCTGTGAAGGAAAAGAGAAACGGGGGGGGGGGGAAAAGGGTTTTCCGAGAAAAAACCTCTGCGAGGAAAGACGCCCACTTTACCTTGAAAGGTGGGTCAGTGTTTCCCACTACGTGTTATCCGGAAAAGGAAACGTCATATCTAACCTTCTATTCGTAAGAAAAGGGGAAAAAAGGACTGTTGAAAAAAAAAAAGGCCCCAGGGTCGAGAAGCGATAAAATCACTATGAGAAAACGTTATAAACGCAAAAAAAAAACGACGCTGAAAATCAACGCCGGGGAGATGTGTAAGCCGAAAAAGACTTCCGGAGGGACAAGTCTTGTCAAGGGGGAAAAAAGGGCCTCGCATTGGGATCTCGTTTAGTCCACAACCCGCGGAAGGAGGGTTGGGTCCACCAGAGTGCCAGGGATCCAGCTAGAACTCCTTTAAGAGGGAACCCGACGAAGGGTAAGTGATTCCAGGGGCAGGTCCTTCTTGCCGGACTTTAGAGGGGGGGTAGGCCTTACACTAACTGTCTTCCGGACGTTTCTTTACAACTTTTCATAGGAGAAAAACGCCTTGAATAAGGGAAAAGAGGTGGCATTGCAGAAGTAAGGGGGGAAAAGCTTTTTTCTGCCTTTTCGAAGAAAGAGGGAGGGGAACGTTTCTACGCAGGAACCATTGCGACGAGGGGTTTAACACGCTTCATCGCAAGGCTTGCCTTCCTTCGGTAAGAGAAAGAGGGGGGGATCTATGAACAAGAAGAAGAGAGAGGTTTTCCTCCGGGGGGGGAGAGATCTTCTTCACTTCCGCTCACGAAGATGGAGGGAAAAAGGTCCGCATGCTTGATCGAGGGGGAGGGGGCCTACCAGGCGGGAGAGGGTTTTTACCAATCATCACCTCTCACTTCAATAAACAGGGGAGTCCCCTCCTTTTACCGGGGAAAGAAAGGGCACCTCCCACTACTACGAGTCCGCCTTCCAATAGGGTGGAGAGCGGGCTCACCCCCTATCTGGGGAAGAGGGAAGGGAAAGAACTTCGGGACCTTTAAGAGAGGGAGCCGCTTAAAGAGGGAGAGGAGCCTGGGTAGATAGGGTTTCTAGAGAAACCATCAAGAGGGGAAACTCTCTTGAGGGAAGATATACCTTCTATGATCGCGAAAGGGTTTTAATGAGTGACGTTGGCCTTGCAATCAGGTGAGGGAAAAATAAAGCAGTTTTCCGGTACAGGAAAGAGGGGTCTTATGCCGGAAGAAAGAAAAAGCATACCTTATCCGGGTATTCGGAACTTTTCACCACCTGTCGAGGAGAGAAAGGAGAGAGAGAGAGGCGCTACAGTAGTCTTTCACAACAGGAAAAGAAGAAGGAATCTTTCCTTAGGCACTATATAGGGGGGGAGGAAGTCTACTTCGAGTCCGTATACCACTGCCGCGCATTCTGATGTGGAAGAAAGAGAGGGTCGGACGACATCAAAGGGGGAAGAACTCCTTGGCGAGAAGGAAGATTTTCACCTAAGGGGAGAGGATCATCTGCACGGTAAGAACAAAGACTTTTGCGGAGCTCAGAAAAAACTCTCCTGTACGTGCCCTCTGTGGCTGGAAAAGAAAAAAGGGACTCCTACGCGGGAGAAAAGACGTTGGCGAAGGAAGAGGAAGGCCTCGGCGAATTAGCATTTCACAGGGGGGGGGAGGAGAAAGTGAAAGGACCCGTGCTAAAAAGAGAGGAGTCGCCTCTTGGACGGTCCTTTCGTGGGCAGGAAGAAGGAGTGAGAGACACGCTCGTCTACTCCATCGACAAGAAGGGGAAGAAAAAAAAAGATTCAACTCAATTGGATCTCGAAAAGAGAAAAGACATCCTACCTTCTAGATCCAAACCAGAAAATTACTTTAGCAGGACAAAGGCACCTTCTCAAAAGAGAGGAAGTTCTGCACAGAGATAGAAGAGCTCGAATGAGTCAGGGCTGGTTCTGAGGTAGGGAGAGGAAATGCCAGGTGTGCAGCGGATCAGAAAGAGGAAAGAGGCTCTGGCCGTAAAGGAAACATCTCGGCTCTCGTCGCTGTGATCTAACTCCTCCGAGAAGAAAGGGGAAACCCGCCCGAGTTTGAAAGGAAGAGGACCGACTTAGTCGGAGGAAAGAGGTCGCGACGATGATCGCCGCCACATTTTCGCAAAGGGGAGAATCGACCTCTGGAAGAGGAGAAGGAGGGAAGGGCCGTCTGAACGGGGGAGACTTCTGATCTTCACACGCTTCGGACTTTCCCACACAGATGAGGGGGAAGGGGGGAAGAGAAATAATCTACGAAGAAATGAAGGAAAGGAAAGGATGAGCCTAGCCGTTGCTCGACGTGAAGAAAAGAAAAGGGCGTTTATTCTCTTTTTCGTCCAATCGATCTCTCACAAAAAAAAGAGGGGGGGATTAGGGAAAGAAGGAATCAGCGAATTACCCGCAAGCCGACCGGAAAGGAAAGAGAAGAAACTTCTCTGCGTCCAGCCGGGGGAAAAAGAAGGGGCTCTTCGATGTACGTAGATGACACACCGGAAGCTTCCCGCTAGGGACAGTCTCATGCCGGGGCAATAGGAAAGTCTACACCGGGGGGAAAAAAGTCTCGCGGTCATTGTAACGAGTCCTATTTCTTTAGAAAATAAAAAGGAGGAGGGAGGGCTGCGATAAGAGAGGAGAAATCGTAATCTCACAAGAGGAGTAGGCTTCCTCTAATCGGGGGGGGGGGAGGGTAGGGACGTATCGCATCTGAGGGAAGGGAGCTACTATTCTCCGAAATATGTGTCCCTCGGAAAGGGTAAAAGAGAGCCTCGTCCCTCGACCTTAAAAAAGAAGGAAAAAACCGTAGGAGGGGGAGGTGTTCTACGAAGCTTCAGAACCCGGCTCATAGAGGGAGGGAGAGGTTCTCCTCTTGGGAAGTTCCTCTCCGCGGGGGGAAGTTTTTTTGTAGTAGTCTTCTATAACGGGAGGGGGTTTTACTCTCTAGGGAGGAATGCGAGTCAGTGAAAGAGGGGGAGGTTTCCGCTTTGTATTGGGGGGGCTCCACTGAGGGGAGGTTGGGAAGGAGCTTGAGAGGAAGGGAGGGAAGAAAAGGTTCTTTCCCCTGCCAGGAAAACAGAGAGGAATTTCTCCCCTCCAGCGGATGGTAAGGAAGAGGTGAACTCTCTTTTCATAGGAAGAAATGATGCTCTGCCTAGGCCAGAGCTTGCAGGAGAAACGTCCAATTTGTTCGAGAAAAAGCGTCTTATTCAGAGAGTCCGGTTCAGCCAGGGGGGACTTAGCCTGCGAGGGGGGGGAGAAGAGAAATTCATCGAAGGGGGACATCGTCGTGACGGTCCGACTGATGACAGCTTACTAATGTAGAAAGAAAGGAGGGCTTCGCAAGAGAAAAAGGGATTCATCCAGGGTGATGGGGAAGTTTGCTCGCCTGGTAGAGAGAGAAGGAGGGCTTAATGGAAAAGAAAGAATAGCTCGTTTGCGGGAAAAAGGGAAGAATTCCATTTCTACTTCCCCGAAACCATCCCTTTTAACTCGAGAAGAGAGGAGGGGGGAGTCGACGTCCTACTCCTCGGAAGGGGGGGAAAAAAGGTCTCCTAGACCTTACGAACGGGGGATGGATTTCCTTCTCCGTAAAAGAATCCTCTACCCATTCTGTTCTGCGAGTGGATACCTGACTACCAAAACTTCACTTAAAATGTACCTCAACGCACAGAATGTAAAAAGAATCATAAAGAAGTCTGCCGAGTCTCTCTTATTTTCCCGAAGAGGGGGGTGTGGGTCCACCCGATTCGACAGAGGAGTAGCTTCCAGTGGGGGGAAGGGAAAAGGGGGCCGCTTAGATCGTTCAATTGGGAGAGGGAAAGGTTGCCGCTACATCACCGAAGGGGTGAGAAAGATCTCTTGAAGAAGGAGGTCTACTTGTCCCTTATTTGGGAGGGAAGGCGTTAACCATTAGGGAGAGGGGGGGAAGGGGTGATTTCCTGATGCTGTCTTCTTGGGCCAAGCTCGAACAACAAGGCAGACGCTTTCTTTCCCGAGAGAAGGGGAAAGGGGAACGTCACCGACAGCGGTAAGGGTGGGAGAGGGGAAAGAGAACAACGTATCGGCGGAGGGAGAGGGCCCTCCCAGGGGGGGGGGAAGAGGGGATCAGAGTAACAGCAAGGCATGGAAAGGTGTTTGCTCTTAAGGGAAAATCCCCCTTCTCAAACTCTTTGGACGAAGAGTTAGAAGAAAGAGAAGTTGGGCGAAAAGTCGAAAAAACTCGTCACGATCCCCGTGCCATGCCCCCGAGCGTCCGGGGGAGGTAAAAAAGGGGGGAGGGACGCGATGACCCGGGGACAGAAAAAGAACTTCTTCCGCACTGGGGGGCTACCGCCACTCGAATAACAGAGAAGAAAGGGAACCTGCGATGGCAAAGCTGACTTTTTTGCACCAGAGGTACAAATCCTTTCTCCACCCGTTGGAGGGGAGGTTCAAATCTATGGGGAAAGGGGGAAGGAGGACACTCCGAGAGGAAGAAAGGAGAAACCAAAGTGGAAAAGACTTCCCCTTATACAGAAAAGGGTCCTCATGGTGAGGGAGAAAAGAGGAAACCAGTCGTTGAGGAGGGGAAAGCTTCGGCTTTGGAAGGGTCTCACTTCTTCTCACGAGGGTGTTCTCTCGGTCGCGGAACCGGAAGAACGTCGTTTGCGATCCGCATCTCGGAGGGGGAAAAGGTCTTCTATCTATCATGACACCAACCTGAGACAAAGGGGGAGGGGGGGGCGCAGGCCGAAGAAGAGGGGGGGTCTCTTGGAACGCCCCAATTTCATCAAAGAGAGGAAGAAGAGGTAACTAGATCCCTACTATTCCCCTAACAGAGTTCGTCGTTCAAAACTAAGAAAGGTGGAAAGCCACCAGGGACTACACCGTTGACACACCTATTAAAGGGGAAGGGGAAAAGTAGGTTCTACTAATACAAAAAAAAGAAAAAATCTCAATATTTGGGCGGAGGAGGTCCGTTATCCTTCGAATAAGGCCCCTCATTCTGAAAAAAGGGCACCCGCCGAAGAGGAAATCCTATTCCAGTCTTCAGTTATGAGAGGAGGGGGGGAACCGACGGTCTGGAGATAAGGAAGTTCACGACCGAGAGGGGGATGCCTACCTTAGCAGGAAGGGGGGGGGGTCTTCCGGTTTTTTTTAGGAGGAAAAGATGTCCCTTTGCACATTGAAAAAGAAAGAAAGGCGACTCCCCGCCTTTGGGAGAGGAGAGAGAAGAGTACACACTTCACGGGTGGCGAAAAGGAGAAAGGGGAGTGTATTCCTTCTTCATTTCTTCCGAAGAGAAAAGGAGGAAGTAAAACACTTAACCCTACGACGGGCGGCAAGGGGGGAGGAATCCGATCAGAAAGGAGAAAGGTCCTACTCGAATTGGCTCGGAAAAAAGAGGGCCCGAAAAGAAGAAGAAAAACTGTTCGTCGGAAAAAGGAAAAAAAAGGTCTTTATTTCACCATCGATTTCTTTTTGCAGGGGGCGCAGGGGGAGAAAAAAGAAAGTCTACTTACCGAAGGATCTCGCTGGGAGGGGGAAAGAAAAAACCAGCGCGTCGAAGGCTTTTCTTCGCGCAGCGATCTTCCGGTTCGGAGGACCTCATACCAGTGATACGTCTAGAAGATAGAATCTTTTAGCAGAGAAAAGTAAAAGGCGAAGAAAGGGGAAAGCTCCCCCCACGTTTTTCAATCCGCATCGAGGGGGAAAAGGTGAGAAGAAGTATTAAAGAAGAAGAGGAAAGACCAGAGATACTTTACAACGTCTTCTGGGGGGAGGAAATCCTATCTGTATCGGATCTCTACTTCTCGCGTTAGGAGAAAACACGGGGGGAGGAACCCCTTCTTGAATAGAATATTATGGAAGACTATCCTTAGAGGGAAGGGTTCTGCTGGGTGAAACAATGCGAGATCGTGGCTTGGAAAAAAAAATTTGTGACCTCGGAGAGAGAAAGAAGGAATTATTATGAAAGGAGGAAGAAAGGTCCACTGTTTTCTGTCACGTCTTCTCCTCAAGGAATAGAAGACTGCTTGGCAGAAAGAAGGATGAGTAGATAGGAGGGAAACAGGAGCTTCCCTCCGGTGTGATTTCCTAACGACGAGAAGGGAGGGGGGATAAAGATTCGGCTTCGGCGAAGAGAAGGGAGAGGAAAGGTGTAGAATCTCTCTTGGCTCGGACGCAGGGGAGAGTCCTCTCTTCTAAAGCAGTCGCCACTACCTGCTCGATGAAGGGGGGAGGACAAAAAGGTGCGCTTCTCTGAAGAGAGAGAAAAGAATGGAGGATTCACTGAATGGAGGAAAGGAGAAGAAGATCTTCTTGAATCTCACGAACCGTCCTATCTACTTAGATAACCTCTTTGTAGAGAAGGGAGGGAAGACGCACCTCTAGCAGGGAGGAGAACATTTACATAACGCTCAATGAGCAGAGAGGGTTCCCTCCTGATACTGTCGTTAGGTCCTACTAAACAGTGTAGGAAGAAAAAGAGGCCCTTCTCATCGCCGGGAAGAGGGAAGGAGCTTCTCTTATGCAACATCGTTCCTTCTGAAGGAGATGTCATTCCTTCAGCGTCGGGGGGGGGAACTTCGCTGGAGTAAAAAAGCTTCATCTATGACTCTGGGGCATCCACTCACCCGTGGGGGAACAGGAGGGAAGGGGAAAGGCCGTTTTCTCGCGAGAGAGATACAAAAAATCTGGGAAAGGGGGGGGGTCTCGACTTACTTTCCGCGAAAAGGGGAAGAGCCCGAGAGAAATTCACCCAAAAGAACCACACCTTCGGCAGCGGGAGAGCCCGTCTTTTTGTCGAAGAAAGCGTCTCCAGCCCGTCAGGAGAATCCTATACCTGACTAAACTGTCTAAGGGGGGAGATGGCGGAATTTAGGAGGTAATCTCATCCTGCGGGGTCTTCTGATAAGGAAAAAGAGGGGGAGTCGTGCCCCAACGGGGGCGGCAACCTCCGGGGGGGAGGGAAAAGATCTAACACTAGAAGGTTCTTGCGGTTCCTCGTTGAGGGGGGGAAGGGCCTTTTTTTTGGGAAAAATGGTCTTCTTTTACTACGAACGCATGAAGCTTCTTATTGAGGGGAAAGGGGGGGAGGAAATGTTTTCGCAGAGAATAGAGTGGGAGGGAGGAATGCTCGCCACTGGACCTAGGTTGTGGACCACTACGTTGATAAGGGGATAGAAGAACTGGGTCGAATCCTCCCCTCGAGCGGAGCGAAGAGGGGAGTGACTGATCCTCTTGTCGCGAACGAAGAAAAGAGGGAGCCTACTTTATATAACTCACGCAAAATCCTACTCTGAAAGAAAAGAAAAAATGGGTGCTGGGGAGGGGTAGGACCTCACCCATGAGACTCAGGGTCTAATGGCAGTCTATAATTGGTGGGGGAAAAAGAGTTCCTTCTCTGCGTGGGCCGTGGGGTACTACCACGCGGGAAGAGAGGGACACCTCGGACCAATTTTCTCCAGAGAGGAAGAATAAGCTGGTTCACAAAGAAGGGGAAGGTAAGGGCTTCCATGGGAAAAGGGTCTTGTTAGACGTCTCTCTTTTTCGGGAAGGAGGCGCTCTTGGGGGGGGGGGGGGGGGGTTTTTGGGGGGTTTTTTGTTTTAGGGGGGAAAGAAGGGGGGATTTCCCCCGGGCCATCAGGGGGCTTGGAGTCCCTCAACTCCGGAAGAAGAAGGGGGGTCTGTCACGGAAGGGGGGGAAGGGGGGGAAAAGGGGTTTTCTGCGAAAGGGGCAAACTCTCTCTTACTTTTGACGATGGAAACCACTCTTGCGAAGAAGGGAAGGGTGAAAAAACACTCTGGCAAAGGGAAAGAGTTCCTTGCTGTTCCCAAAAAAGTGGATCTATGCAACCCTGGGAATAAGAAGTTTTCCGCCGATCCAGTTGGGAGGAAATAAGACGGAAGAGCCACGGACACGCTGGGGAGAAGGGACGCAATACTTGATCGCGGAAAGAGGAAGAAGAAGAGGGGCGGTCTACTCTGTGTGCCTCAGAAACCCTCCTCAAGGGAAAAAGCAACGGCTCCAGAAGGGTACTCAAGGGCACCTAAAGAGAGATAAAGGTACATATCGGGAAAGAATAGGTCTAACCACAGGAGGGAAGAGTCAAGCCTACAAAAGTCCTCTAATTGGAAGGGGGGAGGGATGCCTCGATCACGGTAGAGAAGGTGGGAGGATCGTTTTGGAGGAAAAGAAGACTCTTCTTTCAGCACAAGTTATTTTCGTCAGCGATAAAAGGAGAAAGGACCGGGTGGGATTCTTGCACGTGGGGGAAAGCGGGTTCTTGACGGTTCGTACGCGGGAAGGAAAGCAAGAATGTTCTTATGCCGCAACAACCCATCACTACCCTTGTAGGAAGGAGGGGGAAGGGCTCCCGGTTCACAAACTGAGAGGAGGGGGAAGAAAAGAAAGAGGAGACTTCTCTCGTCGCTTCACCGGGAGAGGGGGAGGGGGAAGGCTTCACTGTCCTTCACAGAGGATACTCCTCGGAGAAGAAATTCAGAGTCAATTCGCCAAGTAAGAAAGCAGGCTGGAGTCCGAACGCTCAAAGGGAGCTTACATAAAGGCTTTCCTCCCGACTTTCGGGAGGGAATCGAAGTGGAGGAATCGTCGCTGGTTCAGAAAGCCTTTCAACGAAGCAGGTTAGGTTTGCTGTGAAATTCTCCTCACCCGCGAGAGTCCCTCTTTTGCTACCTCTCTCCTGACGAAAAAAAAAAAAAGGAGTTCTCCCCCGACAAGAAGTGGTCTCCTGCCCAGGGCAGGACTCTTCGCATCATAGTTGAGGACCCGCTATACCTGAACACGTCGAGAACATAACTATTGCGTCCGTCGCCGAAGGGCCTTTATCCTGGCATGGGAGAAGAGAGAGGGAAGACTCATCACTCTGGATAAGAAAAAAGGGGGCGAAAACTCCCAAATCTGCAACGCAATAAAGAGGAAGAAGAGGATCAATCCTACCTTCCGAGATCCCCCAGACGACATTACTTTATCGAAGGGGGGGAAAGGAAACGGCACCTTCCAAAGAGAAGATCTTCACGTTTCGGAGGAGACTCTATAGCCGCTAATTCGGAAGGAGGGGGAATTTCGTCGGAAAGTAGACTGGCCGTGAGGGGATTCCTTCGGCCAGGCTCCTTTCCAGGAAGAAGAAAAAAATCGAAAGGGAGAGTACTCTCTTCCCTTTAAGAAAAGAAAAAGGCCCTCTCCACCCGCACCTATCTAGGCCGGGGGAAGAAAGAGGATGAGGGGGATCTGACTAGGGAGAGAAGATTATCGCCGAAGGGGAAAAGAAGCATCTATTTGCTATAACCTCGAAAGAAAGAAGGAAAAGCCGTCACCCACCACAAAAAAAAAACGTTGTCTCCGGAGAGAGAAAAAAGAAAAAAAAAGGGGACATCAACTGCCAAAAAAAAAAAACAAGGAAATTCGCTTTAACTTTCGGTGGAAAGATAACGGAAGAAAGGGCAGGCCTGCAAGGAGGGGAAGGGAAAGGGAAGAAGGTGCTCGACCGGCTTAAGGAGGGAGAGGGGGGAAGGGTAGA
>Ga0179591_1156142_pt1 | contig 10627 bp, 9 predicted proteins | sample CZOMad2_1_08_16f_FD_182891 | JGI IMG/M metagenome (GOLD analysis project Ga0179591, IMG submission 182891) | Vadose zone soil fungal communities from Angelo Coast Range Reserve, California, USA - CZOMad2_1_08_16fungal (PacBio error correction) | ecosystem: Environmental > Terrestrial > Soil >...
GATACGAGCGGCTTGGAATACATTGGCGCCACTATAGCTCACCAACCCCCCAGCAAACCCACCCGGCAACGGCGGGAGTCGCGCACTCTCTGGAGTGCCCCGCCGATCTTCAAGAGACCGCGACACTTCGCTACTTTTTTTGTACAAATTTATGACTACGAGAGCGTTAATGGGGACAGTCGCCATTCACCACCCCATTCCTCAAAGTCGCCTCTTCTCTCCCCTATATGAACGGCCCAAAGATAGATCCTAGTCCCGCGATCGAAGACTCTGGCTCAAAGGCCCCGAAAGACTCCGGCGTGTCCCATATGGACCTTTCCCTTGGGACGATTTCCGAGGCCGACTTTCATAGGGGCCTACGCTTACCATGACGCCACCTCACGCGTACATAAATTGAACAGCTCAGATGATGGGGAGTGATATAGACTTCCTACATCGCTGAATTTGACCTGCCTTATATCGACGAGGCCGGTTACAGCAAGCAGGACCATAGGTGTCATGCAGAAATTCAAGGAGGGCCGCAACCCTCACTCGTCGGGAAATGCCTTATCCACGTCGTACCCGCACCTACCACGTTGCACCGCCTGGAACAAAAGCCAGGGAAACCGCCAAACGGTCTATAAGGAGCTAAACAACGCGGCTCCACTCAGACCTCCCACGGGGGACCGACCACCACACGCATAAGTGGGCCCCAGAACTTGGGCTCCACAATTACAGCGCCGGCCAGATAGCCTCAAACCCCGTGTCCCGCCCCCTTACTCCCCCGCTATCCATGAGCACCACTGGCGCACCAGGTTCCCCAAGGTGTGGAACGCTGGTCAAACACACGATACGAAAAGTGGCGAAAGAACAGGGACTGAGGGAATTTATGTCCCCTCACCTGAAGCGGAACTTGCGGACTCATGGCCAAGAGGGCCTGCTTCCGCTGCCTCAGCCTGGCCATATTATCCAGATTGCTATAGCCCGCCACGCTGGCCAGAAATGGTCAATGCGGTGAAACACGGCCCCAGTCCCAGACCGCCGCGTAGGAGACCCCCCCAGATGACAAAGCCGAAGCCTTTAAACAGCTCGGAGGGTTCCAACGATTGTTCGCACCTCCTCAATGAACAGGAACCGAACACTAGAAAGAAAAGTTCGCCTACATGATGGCGGATTTTAGATGGCCCAAATGCGGAACTGCCGTAGTTATGGCCCGTAACTCCTTCGAAAGTGTATTTCGTACAAACCAATCATCGAATACCGTTCCCTATTCATTCACATAAAGTCTCCAGGCAGAAGAAAGCAACTGGTCTGAGTGGATTCCACAGGGACCTTCATCACTACTACGGTCAAAAGGCTTGGCTTGAGGAACCAAGAAATCTCGACGTGCTACGAACTCGTAGCAAACATTGATGGAACCCTAAACCGGTCGGGAACGCCTCACACTGTCCTGCGACCTACTAATCTACCGCAAGGTAATGAAAAACACGAGTCGGCCACCTCTTCGTCACCGTATGGAGGCGATCGTTGGCATTTCGATATCCTTGGCTATACATTTCGAGCCCAAAATCGATGGACAAGGAACAATCGCTGGTCCCCCTTTTCGGCAACAAACACTCTCCACGGTAACTCACCCAACAGGATTGTTTTACGACAGCGTACAGGCCACAGCTTCGCCCAATGGCAGAGGGAGCGCAGCTGTCATGTCAGTGAGGTTTCTTGAACCAACCAATGCGCATCAGAAAAACTAACCTTGCCCAGCAAAATGGCTGAGAAGGCTCACGCACCAAGGTCACACGGAAGCACAGTCCCGCGGTCTTCAGCGACATTGGTAAACCTTTTCAGAAGAGAGAAGCCCGTCAAATTACCACCCCATCGGGAAATACGACCATAGGCTCTAACTACGACCTGACCCAACCCAAAAGATGCGTAAGGTTCTAATAAGAGAGGAAGGCCGAGAGGAATAGAGGGAGACGGTGAGGGAGAGTCTGTAGACGGAAAGATTGGAGCCGGGTGAAGAAGGAGTGATTAGGAAACGGAGCCTCGGAGATCCGATGAAGTAACATGCAGAATGGACAGAATTGCTGGGATGAAAGGGGGCGAGATTAAACGTAATGGGCAGGAGGGGAGGCGGGGGGGGGAAGTGCTGTAGGGTGGGTGGAAGGGACTCTGAAAAAGCGGAGGCGAGGGGTGTGGGAGGAAGATTAGATCAAAAGAGGGTGTCGGGAGGTAGAGGAAAGGAATCTAGGGAGATGCTCGGCGTGGCTGAAATGGGTAAAGGGTAGGAGAGGGTGTAGAAGGAAAGGAAAAGGTATGAGGCGGTAAATGAGGGGGGAAGGGGGAGGGGGAATGGAGTAAGAATGTAGAGCATAAAGGGGGATATAGCAGTAGTTGGAGAACTGTAGGTAATGGGAAGTGGTAAGGGGCGAGTGGCTTGATACACTGAGGTGGGCGGAATGGGGAGTTTGTGGTGCAGAGTAGAGGGCGAATTAGGAGGTGGGGAGCGAACAGATGGGAGACGAAAGGGAGTTGAGACTGTACGGGGGTAGGCCTGAAGAGGGAAGGTAGCGAGTAGTTTGGGCGTGAGGGAAAGAGGTAAGAGAGGGGGGGGGACAGGGGGAGAGCGGGTTGGGAAATGATTTGAGATAGTTAGGTGGGGGAGTTGTTAAAGTGACGAAGGCGTGGGGCCCCCCCCCCACGTAATCAATAGCCAAGTCTACCCGCCTGTCAAGGGATGACAGAAGATCCTGATGATTCCCTCGAGGATAACTCAACAAAGTCTATATTGTAGCATCGTCATCCCTATACGGATCCCCCACATTCACGGTCACAAAGAAGGATGGCTCCCTCAGAATTGTACATGACTACCGGAAGCTCAATTAGTATAACGGTCCTCTACGTCACACCACTGCCCAAAATATCGTCATCCTGAAGAACTCCGAGGAAAGTCGTTGTTTAGCAAATTTGATATCCGGGCAGGGTACAACACATTCGTCGTCACGGACAGAGGACACTTCACAACACCGGTTTTAAGACAAACAAAGGTTATTCGAATGGATCGTCATGCCATCGATTGTGCAACGGCCCCGGCCACTTTCACTTCGTGATGCTTTAATGAAGTCTTCCCGTCCTCTGATGCCAGTAACCCAGGATTATTCAGGCATTACTGGACGACGTCATTTTCATTACCCCTCTCCAAGAAGAACTTCACACGGAGATATGTCACATGTTCTTCACCTATTGGAAAAGATCTCGCTTTACTTGAAACCAGCAAATGCGAGTGCTTCAAACGGAGTTGACTAACTCGGCATCCACGGTTAAAATGGGGAACTCAGGATGACCCGAAAGCATCGCAGGCATCAGAAATTTGGCCCACCCCTCTCAAGAAACTAAGGAATGCGTAGCACTTTAGGACTCCTTGGCTACCAATCGGCCCTGGATCCCGAATTCTCCAAAATTGGCCAAGCCCCTTACTATGCTCCTAGTAAAGGCGAGATTCGCGTGGATCAAGTTTGCGAAGCGTGGTTAGGACTCTCGCTAGTTACCATCAGAACCCGTCATCGTACCCCCGACCCCGATCGACAGTGTCATCTTATATGTCCGATGCATCACAGTTCGCAACCGGAGCAGTCTTGTACCCCCGGATTTGGAGCGAACTGACGCGTCGTGGAAATCCCCTCCTCAGGCACTGGGCTTTTTCACTCCCAGACGTTCACAAAGCGGAGGGCAAAATTACTCCTATTTAACGCAGGGAGCTCCTAGCGATTTATTAGAGGCCTTAGGAACTGGAGACACCTCATGAGGAACACCACACACCCCGTCATGGTAATTACCTACCAGCAAACTCTCAGTACTATCGCGAGCCTCAAAAATTGGCCCGCGAGTCAAATTGATACATCGTGGAAATTGGCCGACTACAACATTCATTTGTATACAAGCCCGTTAAACGAACACTGCCGATGAATTGGTCTCGGCGACCCGATATGGCCCAGGCGAGGAAGACGAGTTGGTTATCGTCCTCCCGGATCATTCTTTTGCCCCCCAGGACATCCCACGTCTAAGGCGTACTGGCAACACGTACCAAACCCGAGAATTACACTCCGACTCTGGATACGGAGTCGGAAGGAACCGACGATAGCCGACACGTCCGTTACGATTTGGCAGACTAGCCGAAACTTCCTTAAAAGAATCTGGCACCGGAGAATAAACGCTCAAGCTCGTCAGCGAACTTGGCGAAGGATACATTTATTTCGGCCTTCGATCTCGATCCAGAAGATCGAGCATGGCCCAGGGAACGACGCCTCGACCCCAGACATGGGAACAGGTCCCGCACGGTATTACAAAACAAGGAGACCTCTGGACTTCATGAGGGCGCCCATCGTTTTGTTGTGGGAAACAACGAGCTAATGAGGGGGTGATTCCCTCTTCATGACACTACCACACTGGACCCCTGGGATTACGTAAGACTTTTGACACTGACACGACAGTAACTACTGGTGGCCCAAGAGACAAACCTACACCACCGCGTACATCAAAGGATGGCGCCACCTGTCAATGTCCAAGATAAATCACACCCCAGCAAGCGGCATTATTCCCCATCACCCCGAACTAAACGCACTACGTTCCAGACTATATCTCTGGATTTCATCTTCAAACTCCCAATCAGAGGATGTCCTACACCGTCCTGACCATTACCGACCACGATTGCTCTAAGGCAGCAATATTCGTCCCGTGTAATGAGACCATCGCTCAGCAGGATGGCAAACTATACGCCACATACGTCTTCCCCCACTACTTGCCTTCCGAAGAAAGTCATTTCGATAAGGGACGTCCCGCTTTGCCTCAACTTCTCGCGCGAGAATTGCGATCTGCTCGGAATCAAGCAGATCTCCTCTCGGCCTACCACCCTCAGACGATTGCCAAAGCGAGAGACCATCAATCCCGGCACAGTACTTACGCTTGTACTGTGAGCACTATCAGAAGGACTGGGGCAGCATGGCTAACGCTATCTCAGTAACACACGGAACTCCTTGCCCAACGCATCCACCAACAAATCCCCGTACGAGTTGATCCTGCTACGTCCCACTGGCAATCAACCAACCTAGACACCACCGTCCCCGACCTAGAAGTCAGAATAAAGACATCCAAGAGCAGAGAACAGGCGCAAGCCGCTCTCAACAGGCACAAATAAGCATGGTCAAGAAAACAAGTTCAAAGAGTTCAAAATATGACCAAATTCTTGGTTGGAAGGAAAGAATATCAACTACCCTACGACAGCCCGCACTCCCCAACGCGATCCGGACCCTTCAGTGGTATTCGCTAAAATCTCACCCTTGCCTACAATACCAGAGCCCGGCCACGTGGCAGGTGCACGACGTCTTCCAGCGTCGTTACTCACCCATACAAGGAAACTGTGGACACGGTGAAAACTTTCTCGAACTCCCCTCCGGACGTCATCGAGGGAAGAGAGTGTGAAAGTGTGCGCAATTCCCGGCAACGACACTTGGCCGCGAATTCTCTCCAACACACCGGAGGAGAGGGAGCAGGTGTTCCTCGCGAAAGGTGAGTTGGCACAGGAAGGGCCTACCTCATGTCCATGTCCGTGTTTCCCACACTCTTACCTTACTATCAGTATCATTCAGAATGAAAAAAGTCAAGTAGGAGAGAAAAAAGGGTCTTCGATGAAACAAGTTTTTTTCAACCGGTTCCACGTTTCCTTGTATGGGGTGAGTAACTACCGCTTGAAGACGTCGTGCCACTGCTACGTGCCGGGATCTGTATCTTGTAGGCCATGGGTGAGTTTTAGAAGCGACTACCTGAGGGGTCCGTAGCGCTTTGGAAGTTTCGGCCGGGCTTTCGTAGGTCGTTTGGATATTCTTTCCTTCCAACCAGACTTTGTTTCCCTATTTTGAACTCTTGAACTTGTTTCCTTGACCATGCTTTTTTTTGCCTGTTTTGAGAGCGCTTGCGCCTGTTCTCGTTGCGGCGTGGATTGTCTTATTTCTTGGCTTCGTGTCGGGGACGTGGTGTCTCGTTTGGGTTGTGTGCCATGGGACGTATCCGTAGGATCAAACTCGTACGGATTTTTGGTGGATGCGTTGGGCCACAGGATTTTCCCCTTGTGTACTGAGCTATCGTAGCCATCTGCCCAGTTCTTCTATGAGTGCCACAGTACAGCGTAAGTACTGTTCCAAAAGGTATTGATTTGGTCCTCTCGCTTTGGCCATCTGTCTGAGGGTGGTAGGCCGAGGAGCAAACATTTTTACAATACAACTTGTTCCGATCAGACACAAAACAAAAAAAAAAAACAAAAAAAAGAAACAAAACAATCGCACATCTCCGTCGCGATAAGTTTGAGTGCAAATCGTGGGTCCCTATCGGAAATGTTTCGTCGGAAGCCTGTAGGTGGGGGAACGACGTATGTGGCGTTAGTTTTGCCACTCCTGCTGCATCGAATATGGCTCAATTACAGACATGACGAAATCGATCTGCCAAATATAAAGAGCAAATCGTGGTCGTACTGGTCCATGACGGTGTCCGAATCCCTCTGATTCCGGGAGTTTTTACGATGAATCCAGAGATTAGTCCTGGACACGGTAGTGCGTTTAGATTTCTTGGGTGAGGGGAATACTGCCGGCTTGCTGGGGTTGTAATTTATCTTGGACATTTGACAGGTTGAGCATCCTTTTGATTACTCGGTGGTGTAGTTTTCATATTGGGCCACCATATTACTGTCGTGTCAGTGTCAAGTCTTCGTAATCGCCAGGGTGTCCACTGTGTGTATGTCATGAAGAGGAATCAACCCCCCTCTTATACACAAAATCGTTGTTTCCCACAACAACGAGGGCGACCTCCTTACTTAATATCACAGAAGGTAACAAATAAAAAAACTTGTGTTTTGTAATACCGTGCCCGTTTCCTCATTGTCTGAGGGGCGATGCGTCTTTCCTTGGGCCTTCTCGTCTTCTGGTCGAGCTCGAAGCCGAAATAATGTATCCTTCGCCCAATTTCGCTTCACGAGCTTGAGCGTTATGTTCCTCCGGTGCCAGATCTTTTACTACGTTTCGGCGATCGTCTGCCAAATCTTTTTAACACGTTTCGGCTATCGTCGGTTCCCTTTCGACTCGTATCCAATCGGAGGTCGTATTCTCCGGGTTTGGTACGTGTTGCCACGTACGCCTTAGAACGGTGAGTCCCTGGTGGCAAACAGAGATCCGGTAGGACGATCACCAACTCGTCTTCCTCGTCTGGTGCCATAATCGGGTCCGCCGGACATTCATCGGCCTGTTTCGTATTACCATTACCCGGGCGTGTATACCAACTTATGTTGTAGTCGGCCCATTCCAACGATGTTTCCATATCCATTGACTCGCGGGCCAATTTTCTGAGCTCTGCGATAGTACTGGGGTTTGCGTGGTTCGGTAATTATACCATGACGGGGTGTGTGGTGTTCCTCATGAGGTGTCCTCCAGTTCCTAAGCATCTAATAATCGCTAGGAGCTACCCTGTCGTAATAGGGTTAATTTGGCTCCGCTTGTTGAACGCTGGGAGTGAAAGCCCAGTGGCCTGAGGAGGGGGATTTCCACGACGGTCAGATTCTCTCCAAATCCGGTTGGTACAAGACTGCCTTCCGGTTGACTAACTGTGATGCATCTACATATAAGATGAACTGCTCGATCGGGGTCGGGGGGTACGATGACGGGTTCTTAGGTAACTAGTCCGATGAGTTTTCCTAACCACGCTCGCAACTTGATCCCACGCAATTCCCCCTGCCTTTCCTAGGAGATCAGTAAGAGGGCTTGGCAATTTTGGAGAAGTTCGGGATCCAGGGACGAGGTAGCCAAGGCGTCCCCTAAGTTCTACGCACTAAACATTCCTTGACTTTTTTGAGAGTGGGTGGGCCATTTCTTTTCTGAGCACCCTGCCGCTCTTTGCCGGTCCACTCATGATTCCACTTTTTTTAACGTGGATGGGCCGAGTAGTCAACTTCCGTTTGGAAAACTCGCACTTTGCTGGTTTCAAGTAAAGCGTAGTTCTTTTCCAATATGTCGAAGAACATCGTGACATTCTCCGTGTGAAGTTCTTTCTGTCTGGTCGCGAGGGGGGTCATGATCATGACTCGTCACATGTAATTCCTGAATATCCTGGGTACTTGGCATAGATTGGACGGAAGACTTCATTAATCATCCGGTTCAAGGGCCGGGCGTTGCACACCGATGGCATGACGATCCATTCGAATAATCCTTTGTTTTGTCTTAAAACTCGGTTTTTGTAAGTGTCCTCCTGTTCGTGACGCGAAGGTTGTTGTCCCCTGCCCGAGATCAAATTTTGCTAAACAACGACTTCCTCGGAGTTTCTTCAAGGATTGACGATATTTTGGGCAGTGTGGTGTTTACTGTCGAGGACTCGTATACTCTGAGCTTCCTCCGGTAGTCATGTACAATTCTTGAGGGAGCCATCCTTCTTTTGACCGTGAATGTGGGGGATCCGTATCGGGATGACTATGCTACAAAATATAGACTTGGTTTGAGATTATCCCTCGACTGTACTCATCGCGATCTCTGTTCATCCCTTGACAGGGGGTAGACTTTGCTTTGAGTACGTGGGGGGCGTCCGGCCGTCCGTAGTTCGATCATAATGGTCGTATTTCCCCGATGGGGTGGTAAATTGACGCGGGCTTCCTCTTCTGAAAAGGTTTCTCCAATGGCGCTTGAAGACGCCGGGACTGTTGCTTCCGTGTTTGACCTTGGTGGCGTTGTCAGCCTTCTCATCCATTTGCTGGGCCGAAGGTCGTTTTTTCCTGATTCGCATAGGTTCTGGTTCAAAGAACCTCCATTGACCATGATCACTCGTCGCCGGGTTCTTCATTTGGCGCTAGCTGTGGCCTGTACGTGTCGTAAAACTCCTGTTGGGTAGTATTAAACCGTGGATTAGTGTTGGTGCCGCAAAAGCGAAGGTAGATAGTATGGGGGGGGCGCAAAGGCGAGGAACCGATGCAGTAAGGGTGATGAGCCAGCGTTGTTCCTTGTTTCCTTTCCAGTGACGATTTGGGCTGAAATCGTGTGCCAAGGATAATCCGAATATCCCCGTCGCGTCCAATACACTGGTGACGAAGACGTGGTCCGCTCATTGTTTTCCGCTCCTCCCTGCGATATTAGTAGTTCGCAGGACCGGTGTTTCCCGACCTGTTGAGGGTTCCATGCAATGTTTTGCTACGGTTCGTAGACGTCGATTTCTTGGTTCCTAATCCAAGCCTTTTGGGACCGTCTAGTAGTCGATGAGTTCCCTTGGCTCCACTATCGACCAGTGCTTTTTTTCTTTCTGCCTTGCCTTTATTTGAATTGAATATGTGAACGGTATAGATTGATTTGTTTTTGTCCGAAATACACTTTTCGAAGGCGTGGGCCCTAACAACGGCATAGTTTTGGGCCATCTAAAATCCGCCATCATTCGGGCGAACTTTTCTTTCTCTTGTTCGCAGTTTCCTGTTTCGCCTTTGAGGATTGGGGGGAAAAAAACATCTCTTGGAACCCTCCGGCTGTTAAAAAAAAGGCTTTCGCGGCTTTGGTTCATATCTGTGGCCGGTCTTCCCCTAACGCGCGGTTTCTGGGACTGGGGCCCGTGTTCACCGCATTGACCATTTCTGGCCCTCGGCGGCTATAGCAATCCTGTCTCATATGGCCAGGCTTGCTGCAGCGGAAGCAGGCCCTCTTGTCCATGATGCTCCGCACGTCCCTTCGGTGATTGGACTCAATCCCCTCCGTCCCTGTCTCCTTTAGCCAAGTTTCGGGTATCGTGGTTTGACCATCGTCCACATCCATGGGGACGACCTGTTGCGCCAGTTGGTGCTCTGGCTAGCGGGGGATTACTCTGGGGGCGGGCCCGGGGTTTTGCGGCTCTCTGTGGCCGGCGTCTGGTAATTGTGGGAGCCCACGTTTCTGGGCCACTTCTATCTGCTGTGTGGTGGTCGGTCCCCCTTGGGATTTCTGTTGGAGCCCAGCGTTTGTTTTGACTCCTTATAGACCAGTTTGGCTTCCCTGCTTTTTTGTCCTCTCCATGGCGGTCAACTTGGGAGGTGGCGGTTACGACGTTGGATCAGGATTTCCTCTGACGATTGAGGGTTTGCAGGCCCTCCTTGAATTCTGCCTGACTACTCGGTCTGCTTGCTGTAACCGGCCATCGTCGATAGGCGGTCAAATTCATCGATGTAGGAGTCATATCACTCCCCATCATCTGAGCTCGTTCAATTTACTGTACGCCGTGAGCTTGGCGTCCTGGTCAAGCCGTAGGCTATGAAAGTCTCCTCGAACTTCCCACATGTGACCGTCCATCATGGACATCCGCCGGAGTCTTTCTGGGCTTTTGAGCAGAGTCTTCGATGGCGGGCCTAGGAATCTATCTTTGGGTCCTTTCATATGGAAGGCCAGCGCGTACTTTGAGGCATGGGGTGGTGAACTGGCGTCGGTCCCCCCATTCCTATTCTCGTACTCTAAATTTGTCAAAATAATTCGGACTTGTCTCTGTCTCCGTTGAATGATCGCGGTGGCACTCCAGAGTTGCGCGAACTCCCCGTTGCCCAGGGTGGGTTTGCTGGGGTTGTTGTTGCTCTGCATAGTGGCGCCAATTTATTCCAAGAGCCGCTCGTATC
>Ga0179591_1216248_pt1 | contig 10627 bp, 17 predicted proteins | sample CZOMad2_1_08_16f_FD_182891 | JGI IMG/M metagenome (GOLD analysis project Ga0179591, IMG submission 182891) | Vadose zone soil fungal communities from Angelo Coast Range Reserve, California, USA - CZOMad2_1_08_16fungal (PacBio error correction) | ecosystem: Environmental > Terrestrial > Soil >...
ATCTAAGTAAAAGGAAAAAAAAGTGGGAGTGATAATCGGGCAAAAAAAAGAAAACAATGGAAAGGCGATCACAGCAGTCCGGCAAAGGGGGGGGGGGGGGGGATGGCATAATCTCCAACGGCCAGATTCCTCCCAAAAAAAATCCAAGCGGGAACAGACAAAAACAGCACCCGAGTACAAGATTAAACCCTTGAAATTCCAACAGGACAGGGGAGGGGAATTGACAATAATACGCACGGGGAGGTCCGATAAAAGGGAAACAAACCCTCACGAGATTATGAAAGGCAACCAGCTGAAGCAACAGCAAAGAGGGGAGTAATTAACCAGAATCTCTGAAAGACAATCCTAAACTGGGAGGGGGTGACCAAAGGCCTGCAGGACAGAGAAAATAGTATCAGAAATGGGGAAAGATAAGAAGCCAAAACCGATAGATTTCATTCCACCTCAACCCACTGATCAGAATCAAAAACCAGACTGGGGGAAGGAGGAAAAAGAAAACCAATGTGAGGAAAAAAAATGGGTGCCATATTATCAAGCTTAAAAAAAAGAGATGGAAGGGGACGGCGATGGGTGAGGAAGGAGAAAAAGACTTTCCCAGTTTGTTAATGGGAATCCGATTGGGGGTGTGTTTTGGGTGGGGGGGGGGGGTGGGTGTGTTTTTTGGTGGTTTGGTTTTTGGGGGTGTTTTGTTTGGGGGGGGGGGGGGTGTGGGTGAGTTTGGTAGGGGGTGGGAGGTTTGGTGAGGGGTTGGGTTTTGGTGCTGGGGACTTTGCCTAGATGGTCTGAGTGGCTGAGGGAAGCCGACTCCCGCAGGGAAAGAAATAGGGCCAAACAAACAGGCTCCGCCCGGGGGAGAAGGTGCCCAAGATAATGGGGGGCGACTGACCTGAAAAAAGAAATGTGAGCACCATTATCCATATGGGAGGATGCACAGGGTAGTGGGGCGAAAGCCAAGTATCAGAATATATGGGAGAGGGCTGAAAAGGGAACAACCAACGGAGGTACCAGCCAAGGGGGTGACAAGAACATGACATCCAGCAGCTTTGCAACTGGGAAGTCGCTGGAGGAGCGCGGCACTAAACTGTGGGACTTCTGCGGAATAGATTGAGCAAACGCACGCAGGATGCGGAGGGGTACAAGGGAGGGCAGTTGATGCAAAACTTGTCACTGAAAATTAAAAAAGTACGAGAAGGATCAAATGAGGAAAAAGGTGCCGGGCGGGACGCACTAATCTGGCAGAAAAACGACTCGCAGAGAAATGGGTGAACTCAAAGAGAAAATGGAAGCCAAGTCGGGTAAAATGGGCCAGAAAGGACCCTCCAGCCAAAAGGAGGACGAGGGGGTGGGGGGGTGTCAAACGGGAAAAAATGAAAAAACGGCAGTCCGGGTTCAAAAACTTGGAAAATAAAAAAAAAAGGATGGGCAAGGGAGGAAATGGCTGCAGTGTCTCGAAGGAAACAGGAGGAAGGCTTGTCCAAAACAAAATCGGCAAGAAAATGTAAAACACAAAATCATGAGAAGTAAATATGGAAAGTCCAGGGGGGGAGGCCAATGGATGAAGAGCGACAATGAAGATTAAACGCCTGAAGATTCCACAAAACACGAGGGGGGCAGAGACCGAGGAAAAAAAACCACTCCTATCGGACATGCAAACGTTCAGGACTAAAAGTCCAAGAAGGGACTCGAGTGGACATTGGGGAAGAGAAGAACAAAGTCAGAGAGCGAAGCAGGATTTTGGGGACACACAGGAACATAGTGAACACAAAAGAAGAGAAAGTGGGTAAAAAAAAAAAACCAAAGCTGCCTCGTTGTCGAGTGGTGAAATAACGGGGGGAACGCAGCAAGCACAAATTCCTGTTGTACAGCAACTGGAAAGAGGGAAACTTGTGCCTGGGACCTGACAACGCGAGAAAGCAAAACGGACGGGTGACGGGCATCCAGGCAACTCTAACTTTGGGGGAAGAAGTGAAGCCGCAGTACTGATGCGGAGAAAAATACTCCTGACCCTGGACAGAACAAAAAAAAGACGGCGCCCACACCAAACCTGGCAGGAGGGGGTGTGGGTGGGTAGTGAGGGGTGGGGGGGGGCCGTGAAGAAAACCAAATCACCACGCTAAAGTAGGACAGGATAGTCAGGTCACAAGGAGGAGGAAAGGGGGGCGGATTAGTCGTGAACAGGGATGACTGAAAATGCCTAAACAAAGGAAAAAAGGGAAAATGAACGAATGGTGGGGTCAAAGTTCCCGGCAAAGGCGCCGGAGATGGAAGGAGAGGTAAATTACTCTGACACAAGAACAAGAAACTATGTCAAGAATGCTGTCAAACGAAGCCAGAATGAAGGGAGAAGGAGAAAGAACAAGTTAACCCAAAAAAATATTAGAAAAGGCGATATCGTGAAAGTGAATCTAGAAAAGCAAAGACAGCAGACAGGACCTAAGACATTCCCAAGTTGGAAGGGGGGGGGAAAGGTGCAACCTTGAAAATTAACGTCGGGGGGGAGGGACGAAGGGAATAAAAAGGGAACAGAAAACGATCATCTCCAGAAAAAAGGGAACAACTTGATCCAACCTCTCACTGCTGGGGAAAAGGGAAGGGGTTTGTGGGTGGTGGTTTGTTGGTTGTGGGTGGTGGTGGGTGGTTGGGTTGGTTGGGGGGGGGGGGGGGGGGTTGCGGCCGGGTTTGAAACAGACAAATTGATACATCGCGGGATAAAGGGTTCAAGAGAGGCGGCATTAAGATCAAGACAGCCAAGATGCTGGAAAAAGGAAGACTCTCTACAAAGAGGAGGGACCAGCGCGAGATAGGGACGCCAGACAAAAGAGCGGAAATTCAACTACAGAAACTCGAGCAAGAAAAAATATAGGAAGGGGGAAACCGAAAGGAAGAAGTTAGAGGGTCTGGATGAGAGCCAAAGGGGGAGGAAGGATCGGAGACGTTGGAACTATCTCTAAAAACCAACGTTGGGAAAGAGTGGTACCCGGGGGAACCACCAGTGTAGAATCAACTGGAAGGCTTTCACCGTTGCGGCTACTAGAGGGCAAGGGGGAGGAAATTTTACTAAGGGTGTAATGTAAATCTCTTCAGTAACTCCGGATTAATGACTCATGAGGGAGGTCAGGGGGGAAAGACAAAAAAAGGACAAGCTGCTTGCAGGTGGGGTGACATCTAATTTTGAAAGGGAAAATCCAGGACAGAGCAGGCCGCGAACCCGAAGAAAGGGGGAACTTGTGGGATATTCAGGCACTGAGGGACCTACAATGAAGACTAAAATTAAGTAATACCGTACGTACTGGAAACTAAAGCAAAGACCTCAGCAGAGGAGGGGGAATCAAAAACTAAGGGAGTCCTACTTTTAGGGGGGGATGAGGAACTTTCCAGGGCCCCAAACAACATGCAAAAAAGACAATAAACAACCCAAAACGGTGTAGAGGGGCATTTGGGTTTGTACAGGAACTGAAGGTAAGTAGTGTGGATGGGACAGTCAGGTGAAGGATGATCTATCTCCGAAGGAAGGGGAGGGAGGAAGCAAAAGCTCTAGTCTGGCCTGCTTTGATATTGCCACGTCAACGTTTTGAAGCGGAAATCGTCTTGATGGGGGAAGATAAAGTACCATCTTGTCAATGAGGAGGAAAAAATTCATCTTTTGGCGGTAAAATGGTAAGGGAACAAAGCATGATTCAAAGTAACTACTTTAAGAGTGGGACAGTTCTTGGGGTGCCTCACCAAAGGGGAAAACTAGCGTGGGTGCAACTGCGGTTCGGGACAGACGACAAAAGTCCAGCCATTGACCTGTCTGAGAATGGGGGGTACAGAGAAAAAGGGAAAAGGGAAAACAGTGCATGGGGACGGGAAGGTAAAGAACTTAAAATTGGGAGAGTGGGTTTGGTAAAGAAAAGGAAAAGGACTGCTCCAATGTGGGGAGCCAGGAAAAGGGGGAAGGGAGAGGAACAGGAGGGTGCATCCGCTGGAATGAAATTTGTCAGATGGTCCTTTGAAGGGAGTAACGGAGGGGGGTGGCTACTGTCTTAAAAAACACGGGTAGTCAGGGACATCCTTCTTATAAACAACCATAACCAACGGAACATTCAGGACCATCTTGGGGGGGAGCTTGAAAACGAGTCTCGGATGACCGGAACGGTGGGGGTGGTGGGGGAAACTGGAGGTGCAAGCAACCAAACAAGAGGAAGATTGCAGGGGCAAAAGATGGGTGAGGGGATTGGCCGCAGACACAATCGGGGCTCCAAATATGGACGGGGACTTGATACACCAATTTGAACTCAATCGAGCCGTCGGGGGGGATAAGGGGATCAGTGATGGGCGATAACTAACGACAAGAAGATGGAATCCAGTCGGAACGGTGGGAAAAGAATAGGTGTTAATGAAGGGGAATTAGCCCGAAAAGACACGGGGGGAAAGAGAAGACTCATGCTGACTGGCAGGGAAAGCCGCATACAAGGAAACGCAGAGTCCACAAGTCTGATTTATCTCGCAAGATTGCAAGCTTTACCGTTGACAAAAGCGACAGAGTGTCCATAGGCAAAAAGGAAGGGGGGAGGGTGGACCATCGGGGGGGGGGGAACTGAGAAAAACAATGCTTTCTGATAATTATCGTCACTTGAGGAAAAAAACGGCAGGCATAACATCTGGGGATCATGTGAACAATTTGGCAGGGTTCATGAAGACCACAACAGCAGCGTGTCAAATTGAAATGATAAGCCTTTTCAGCAGGGAGTGGGGAAGTGGATGAACTATTGAGTTTCCACGAGGGGAAAGGGCCGCCTCACTCTTAAAGGAGAAGAACTCGGAGTCCTATGAAACGGGGAAGTCGGGGGCGAATCCTGTGCAAAATTGGTACAAGCGCGAAAGGGGGAAAAGGTCCAGGAGGGGTTGTGGACGTGGAGGAAGAAAGGGTCCACATTTTGCCTCAAAAAAGGGGGGGGGGGGGGGGAGGTTGTTTCAGTTTAAAGGAAAAAAAGGAGAAGGTTTTTTAGAGGAGTTGCGGTGGGCAATTACTCTATACTTTTGGGGGAGTGAGGTAGCCGTAAACCGATACTGATGGATGAGGAAGGTCAAGGAACCAGACCAGTCTGAGCTGGAGACTATCATATCTTTCGGTTAATCTGGACTGAATATGAGAGGGAAAGGGTTTCTGGGAAAAAAGGGGTTCCGTGACACTTTCCCAATACTGAAGGGTCCTGACGGGGAAATGCAGAGAAAAGTAGTGAAATTAGATTGGAAGCACCATCATTCGTAAGGTGAAATGTGCACTTGTTAAGGGAAAGACTTGGAGGAAGGGGGTGTCGGATCCGATTTACTTCTTGATGGGAGTTATCTGGCGGGGGATTTGAACCGGGGGGATGGAAAAGGGGAGGGGAAACGATCTGCCTTGTTTCTCTGGGATTGGGAAGAAACCACCACTGCCGTTACCTGATATCGCTCTCACCCAAAAAAGAGAGAGAAAGATATATAGATCTGTAATTAACGGGGCAGGGGGAGTGCAAGGGCATGCAAAGCAGAAAGACAAAAGGGGCCAGAGAATCAACAATCCCAGTCAAGAAACCTGGGGGGAAAATGGAATCTCCAACGCCCATCATAAAACGAAGAAGGTCAACTGGGCGGACCCGCAACGCATCACCAGATTCCCACAGTGCAAAATGCAAAGGCAAACAGTAGGAAAAGGGAGGGACGGAAAACTAACGACAGGTAAAGGGAGAATTCAGATCCAACGTAAAGCCATTAAAAAGAATGAAGGGACTTACAACCTCTTACTCAACAAAAAATGACCGAGGCAGTTCATCTGAAAACCCAGAAAGCGCGGAATATGAAAGAGAGACTTGGGACTTGTTCCTCAGGCCGGAAAAGCAAATCTAAGCAGGGCAGCAATTGGGACGATAAAATCCCCAATGATAAGACATGCCCGGGAAAACAAAGTAGTCAGACCAAAATGAGAGGGGGAACTTGGACAAGGAAAAAGAAACCAAAGTGGGAGGGAAAAGTGCCTGACTTAACAAAAATCTCTAATGAAGTGCGCGGTGCAAAGGGAAAAAAGGGACTACTTGCAGGTTTGTTGGGAATAGTGACAAGACTGACTTGTCCTCTATTTATTATGAGCTGAGGGAGGACGACGTACCAAGGGAATAGGTTCCATAAATGAATCATGGAAATAGGCATAAAAGTGCCAAAGAAATAGGTGGATGTTTCTAGGAGAAAAATGGAACCGTTTGCACCATTATACAGAGGGGGGAGGGAAAAGTTGGGGGGAAGCATTATCCATAAAGTCTGAGATAAACTTGTCAAACACACCTGGGGTAAAAAAGGACCAATAAGGGTTACTTGGGGCATCAGGGGAAACAGATTTGTTGGAAAACGGTAAAGTCGCTGAAAGAGAGCGAGCCATCAAACCGTAGTGGGGAATATTCGGAAGCAGTGGGAACACGACGCGAATAAGGAGGAGGTAACATTGATTCGTTAATGAAACGGGTCAAGGGAAAAACTAGCAAGACTTTCGAGAATGTAAAATGACAATGTCGTTGAGCATAGCGAAACGGGAGCCTTCAGCGACTCAGAGAGGAGACAAATGGGATGAAGCATCAAAGAAAAAAGAGGGTATGCAAAAACATCCATACCACTGAAACAGAAAAGACATGGTTTGTTTTTTGTTGCAAAAGAGGGGAAAAACCAAAAAGGAAGTCCGGTTTCAATCCCGAGGTCGGGGAAAACCAGATGGTCCCTTAAAAGGGGCCGGGGACGCGGGAGTGTCTCAGCGCAAGGGGAGGTCCTTACGACAAAATCTGGGCAAAAAAGGTAAAGCCACCAACCGAAGGAAGAAAAAAGTAGGAAATGTCAGAAGGGAAGATGCAAACGCGGATGAGAGAAAACAATGCCGATTCCAACGGCGGAAAAAAAACTTGGAGCACATCAGGGCTAGATTCAAAACCACTAGACGAAGAGGGAAAGATTAAAGTGAGACAGAAGAAAGAAAAAAAACGGGGGAGGCGAATTGGAATGATCTGAAGACCACACTTCTCGACACGACCGGAAGGGGGGAGCAGAGTGGAAGGGGAACAAACAGAGATGGAAATAAGGGCAGGGAAACATCAAGAACCAAGCGAGAGGGGGAGGGGGCAATAAGAGAACTAGCAAAGAAAAAGAATTCACTGGGTTGAAGGCAAAAAGATATGGAAAAGAGAAGGGACATTACAGAAAGTCAGAAGCAAAACGCGTGGAAAAAAAGAGAACAGAAAAAGAGACCTGAGAATTGCACGTGGAGCATCAATGAACGGCGAATAATAGCAAGAAGGAATACTGAAAAAACACGACTTGGAACAATCAGGTATTCCAAAAACCAATGCAAGAAACAGGGGGGGGGGGGGTAGTTGGGATGGAAGGAAGTTGGGGAAATGGAGATAAAGTTGTCCTCATCAACACTCGAACAGGATGAGTCATGGTGGATTAAGAGGAAGGCTGGGGTGCTTGGTCTGGGGACCAGGAATGTATAGATCCTGAAAAGGTCAGGGAGAAGGGGAGGGACCGCAGAAGAGGGAAGGAGACGGTCCAGGGTGGAAAGGGGGGATGAAAGAAATGCGCCTCTTAGTCCAGGGGAAGGGAGGGGGTCTCGGAGAAAAAACAACTAGAAAGAATGCGGGCCAACGCAAGAAGGAGAAGGGAAGGAGGACCATTATGTACCATGGGAAAAGGAAGAGGAGGGGAAATGAATCTCCGTGAAAGGTCACATCGTCTCCAAAGAAACGACGGACCTTAATACATGAACCATTGGGGGGAAATTGAAACGCCTGGAAATTACGCTGGGGGAGAAAAGAGATTAAAAGGGGGAAAAACTCCTTACAGGACCCGACTTGATCGACCTCTAAATGCTGGGCGCATGACCTCCGGTGAAACAAGGTGCATAATGGAAACAGAGAGAGAGTAAAAAAAGGCTGGGTAGAGGGGGTCAAAGAAAAGACATAGATTCTTGTAATAAAGAGATCAAAAAAAAACTGGAGGAAGAGGGATCAACAAGAAATATCTGGCTGGTCCTTGAGACTACTTCATACAACAAAAAAATCGAGGGAGCCAGGTGAGGGGGAAAGTGGAACGTTAGAGCACAAAGGGAACGTATCAAATTCCTGCATTTAGTAGATGGGATCGTTTATGAGGGGGTAAACAAATACTGCTGCGACTGTCGAACACAACGAAGTATGGGAATGTGTAGGGTGCACGGGGGGGGGGAAAAACAAGGGATGTAAGTACTAGGTCTGTCAAGGGTTGCTTCTACGGAGGAAAGTTCACAGGGAACCGGGGCACGAAGAAATCGGGAAGAGGCGGCGTACTTCCAATCCTACGAGTAGGGAGTCGGTACAAGCAGGCAGGGAACATCAGGAAGTGCTTGGGTAAAAAAAACGATGTTGAAAAAAGAGAGGGTCCAAGATCAGGGGACGCATTCACAGGGGAAAAGTGAACGGACCAAAATCCTTCAAAAGGTCATTGCAAAATCGGTCAAACCAGTGAGCATTAGGGGTTCAGGATAGGAAGTAATGTCAAAGGGAAGCAAGCCTGGGAAGCAAAAAGTGAATCCAATAGTCCTGTCATAATGTTAGTGTGAATGGGAAGGAAGGTATGAAAAAAACCAGAACCCCATCCAATCCCACCCCAACACTGTGTGACATTGGCCAGTGGGTGTTTTGGTAAGAAAGAACTTAAGATGTTCGGTGAGTGCAGGAGTATACTTAGCAGGTTCTCGCAAGAAGGCTAATGGGGGGAACACTGCGAAGCTGCGAGGACCTGAAAAAAATCAGGGAGATAGGCAACACTGACAGTGGTGAGGGAGACGTCCTTTGGCAAGAAAAAGCATTGGGGTCCATAGGCCATGCATTAAAAAGTGAAGTCTTGGGATGAAGGGGAGTACCGCTGATTTCAAAAGGAAACGACTTCATAGTGTGAGAAAGGGGCCCAACAGAAAGAGGGGAAGGGGGTATCGTTTCCCCTCAAAAGGGGATCCAAAAAAAGTAGCAACAGTGAGAGGGCGAGAATTTGTAGAGAGAAAACTGTGACCACGAGACGCCTTGAACCTGTAGAACAGGAAGGGGAATCAGTAAGAGAGGTTGAAAAAAAAAAAAAAAAGGAACTCTGAGCTGAATAAAAGGGGAATCGGCATCTTTGAATAGGGCAGGGGCGGCAAGTAATCCGAAAGTTGGGGAGAAGTCAGTCTTAAATTTCCAGCGGTTTCCTTAACTGAAGGTAAGAATGGTGGGGGGGGTGGGGGAGGCGTCGCTGGAAAGTCGAAGGACAATCTTCTTCAGGGGTCCAAATGAAACTGAAGCATACCAAGGACATCAGTGACCACGGGTTGAGAGATAGCCGACCAACGAACTGCAGGCAGGAAACATTTTTAATTTGGGTGAAGGAGGGCCAGAAAAAAAAAAAACAGCGTCCATTCTTTTTCGATGTAATGGCAAAGGATGGACCGATCCCAACGGGGAGGAAAGTCCTTTGGCTTGATAAAAACCGGTTTTAACAGGTAATCGGATTGGATGACGGATCAAAACGAAGAAAGAAAAGGGCAAACTCGGAGATGGGGAATCTCGAAAGCTGAAAAAGGTTTCAGGGAACAGTAGAACGCATCCCTTTAAAAATCAAAACCAGGCAGAAGAGCCGTTTCCGACAAGTCCGAAAGTCCACAACGGAGGGAGGGGAAGGGAGAAAGTGGAGCGCCTTGAAATACCGTTTTGTTTTTGGAAAAAGATGTTGCCTTGAGGGCCAACGGAGCTGCGGTGTTACCTCATGGGTGGACAAAAAATGCAGCCCGCTCAATCAAGGAGGAGAGACTCATTTCGGCCCAACATCAGAAAATCTGGAGAAGGGGGGGGTTCGACCATGTGCAGGTGCATGAAAACCAAAAAAAAAGAGGTGAAGTCGTTCCTCTGAGAGCTTCTCTTAAGGACTGAGGAAAAACGGGCGGGAAAGGGAGGGTCCCCGCGGGAGGGCGAGGGGACGCCTAAACCACATCTAGGCCAACAGGAACGGAGAAATAAAAAAAGGGGACCAGTCGTGTGACCGCAATTTAACCTGTGACAAAGAGAAGCTACGTCAGAGCTGGGGGTGGAAGACTATAGGTCAAAAGGGAACAAGACCCCCTTGGGGGTGGCGGTTCCGTGGCCGGAAAAAAGGAGGGGGGTTTCAAAAGGAGGAGGCGGGGGGGGCATGAATCCTATCAGGGGGCTGATATCCGACAACAAAGGAAAGATGAGAGGCTGGAAAAGGGGAAAAACTCCAGTCTGAGATGTAAACAAGCGAGGAGTGAGGGTAAGAAAAGGAATCGAGTGACTGGGGGAGACACGGGGTAAGTAAAAAGTAAAAACCAATTCACGGAATGGGAGGGTGAAAAAAGGGAAATAAAGACCTGATACGTTACGGGTATTACCCCACAGCCAAAAGTTGCAAAAAGGGGGGCATTGGAACGTGGGTAAGAGTCGTGCTTCTGGTTTCGGTATAAGAAGGGGACTGTGCCCCACCCTGGATGGGGAGAATGGCGTGAGAAGTAACATGGAGGAGGGTAAGGGGGTGAATCGATCTGGGAACCTTTTGTCAGTGGGAGGGGAGAGGGAAAGGCCCTACAAAATACAGGAGT
>Ga0179591_1335042_pt1 | contig 10627 bp, 7 predicted proteins | sample CZOMad2_1_08_16f_FD_182891 | JGI IMG/M metagenome (GOLD analysis project Ga0179591, IMG submission 182891) | Vadose zone soil fungal communities from Angelo Coast Range Reserve, California, USA - CZOMad2_1_08_16fungal (PacBio error correction) | ecosystem: Environmental > Terrestrial > Soil >...
TTGAAGGGTTCTCGTGGACAGACATTGGGTGGTTCTTAAAAAAGAGGAATGTAGAGAAGCCCCTTGGACCAACAACCGGGGGGTATGAGGTATAACTTTAAGATCAGAGAGAAAACGGGGACTCACGCCTTTCGGAGAAGTGTTAATCAACGATTCTTTAATCTAAAAAATAAAAAATACAAAACAAAAAGGAGTAGGTGAAAAGAACTTATCTCAAGTCTAGAGATCAACGAAGAAGGGGGGCAGCAAAAAAACAGTACGCTAAAAAATCGTTGAGACAGGAAAGACCTGCGCTCGATATTATCGGAAAGTATCAAATAGGGGAAAAAAAGGGAGACTGGGACGCTGTACTTCTACACATTACCCCTCTTTGACGCGAGGAGAAGGGTGGGCATTTCAAAACCTCATAATACAGGTCTTGGACCTGTAGTGTGGTCCGGGGGGCCCTACATAGGTCCTAAAATTGTGACAGCGAGCCGGAGTAACGGATTCCATGGTCAAGGAAAGGGAACCGAAAGGAGTTGGGCTTTCGCACTTCAAGGAAGTGGCTACTCCGGAAAAAGAAGGAGGGGACTTCCGTGAAATAGATAATAGGAGAAGGAGACATTTCTCTATCATGATCGTTCAGGGAAGGAGGGGAGGACAAAAGATGGGGCGAAGGGGGATGGAGGGGGTCTAGAGACAGAAATGGAAATCGCCAAGGAAAAACGACCGCGTCAAACGGAAACCATATCAAAGAGATAAGCAGAACTTACTCGTGGAAGGCACAAAAACAGAAAAACACCCTTTTTACCCGTCAGCACTGATTAGGGAGAAACTAGGAAGTCTCCTAACGCCGAGGGCTGAGGGAAATAAACTGACCTGTCAGAAATGAGACGTCTTCTTAAAAAAGACGGACCTTCCTAAAAGTAACAGTGGAACACGAACGTTTTAACGCTATTCCTATGAGGAATGAGAGACGACGAGGAGCCGGCAATCTAATGGAACCTCAGACCGAGATTACTATCTCTTAGTACGTCAATATTAAAAGGGGAAATCGTGCGACGGATCGAATGGGAAAAACGAGAGTACGAAAAAGCCGATTCAAAAAGAGAATGTCGATTGTTCACATCTTGACGCGGGGTCAGAAAAAAGAAAGAGGCTATTCACAAACTGTACGAATCTAAAAGATAGGGAACGAGAGGAAGGAAGGGGGAAGAACATGTCACATCCCCAAGGTCTAAGCGACTAATTATTCGGCAGAGAGGACCCTCAAAAGAAAAATTAAAACGGGTGGAGACATTCCGCGAATAATTATAATTTACTCCGAAAATCGGAAGGATCAAGGATAGCAAAGAAGAGGAGCGGACCTGTAGGAAGTTTGGCACTCTTGGGCCAGCAGGTCGGTTAATTTCTCTCTGCGGTAAGGAGAAAAGAAATTGGGGACGCCCGAAGCAATAATAAAGAATACAGAGGACCGAAGTCAAAAGTCGTATAAGATCGGCTGGTCAAAGAGTCAGAAAACTAGAGAAATCTATTTTTAAGGGATCACACCAATTTTTTTCCTTTGCAACATAGGCGTATGAGATAAAAGTATTGGGAGGAAGGTCAGATGAAGGGGAACGAAACAGGAAGAGGAGTGCTGACAAGTTGTTGTCGAGGATAGAAGAAAACAAACAAAAATAATGAAAAGAGAGAGATCAATGGAGATAGAATTCTAGCCTAGTGGGTTGTCTCGTGGACTCTATCCTAGCCTGTAACGGTTATCCCCCCTCAAGACTCTCACGGAGAAAAGGATAAGGGAAAAAGAGGGGAGGAGGATGGTAGAGATGAGCAAAATCAGGAGAAATCTGGACTTACGGTTAGCGGGGGGATGGGGGTCGTCAAGGAGTCCACCAGCTCGCAGGGAGCTTAGACAGCGCGAACCAGCTAAACCGAAGGAGGCCCCTGAGACCACTAGCTGAAAGACGACTTGGGTCAGCCGCTTTAGGTCCAATTTGAAAAAAGACTACTGGAGAGGAGCAAAGGGATCGAAGGGGACCATGGCGATGAGGTTCCACGTGTTGCCTCTTATCGTAGGGGTGGACCAGCGATCTCCCATGGCCGAGCGATGAAGAAGAGGAATTGGTGGGCAAAGGAATCCCTGCGAGCAAGGGGGGGATCTGGGGAAAGATGAAATTGGCGCGTTGGGAGGAAAGGGGCTAAAAGCGCCACTAGGATCAACGGTGAAAATGACCGTGCTCTCTTCGTAGGGGGAAGGAGGACTTAGGGAGATAGGGGATGGGGAAACCCAATTTCGCGACTTTGGTCAGCCTCATAGGAAGGGAAATGTGCCAGTTCTGAGGTAAAACTCGGTTACTTTAAAAGGAGAGAGGCGGACGATCGAGTAGGGGCAGCACGAGGGCAAACACTGCTTAATGGGGGCGTCTCGTAATGCAGAACTATGAAAAAGGAGAAGGGTCAAGTTCTGGGAGTGAGAACTTCCCCGAAGACCTGACAATCGGGAGAATAGGAAAGTAGTGGGAAACGGGTGGTTCTAGGGGAGGGACGGTAAACGTGGATAAAAGTAAGCTTCTCTGATTGAAAGGAAGCAATGATCTGTTGAAACGTGTGACCCGGAGAGCGGCGGACCGGAATATCGGATATAATAGACAATTCTCGGTGGGATTAAAGTCAAGAAGGAAGAGAAAAGCATCCTACTCCGTCTCAAAAAATAACTCTGGGAGGACCCGTGGGCAATATCGTCATCCAGGTGACGGCCGGGCCGAAAATCAAAACGGTGCGACGTAAGGGAAGGTCAACCGAAGTGTATAAAGCAGGGGGGGAACATCAAAAAAGGGGTTCTCCCTGAAGAACAGAAGATCCAGATCTCAGGCAGGGGAAAGAGGCGGGGAGGTTACAAGTTGGAAGAATGTGAAGCGGTGGACGGGAAACCGGAACACCGAGCCATCTGTCTGACGAGGGACAGGCAAATTGAGACCTCATTAGGGGGGAAAAAGAAGGGACGTGTCCTTGAGGATAGCCCTCCGGTAGCAACAGGCGTCTTTTCGAGGCGAAAGAAGGGAAGCACGACACGGCGGGGCCCCGTCAGAAAACGAGCCTGTAGAGGGACTGTTTTGAAAGGGGTTCTCTGAGGGAGCGAGGACGACCGGTAAAGGCTCAACAACAACAAGGGGGGAAGGAAAGGATCAAAAAAAAGTCTCAAGTACAAACCGGCGAAAACCTTAAGAAAAAATTCTAGGGGGGGTAAAAGGAATCAGTCTCGAAAGCAAATTACTCAATAGAACGAGAGGACAAATTAAGGGGGGGTGTACAGCCCTAGGGGCCTAGACTAAGACAGCCAGAGTTTCCGAAGGAATTTGCGGTCACCTATGAAAAGGTCGACATGTCGCGGGGGGGGTCCTGTTTTCCCGGGAAAAGAGTTCCAGGAAAAACTTAAGACGGAAGAAGAAGAGGGAAAGGAGGTCGTGGACTGGGCTGTCAAATTCCAAAAGGGAGAAAAAAGGGGGGGAACCGCACGGGATATTTAGCAAAAATAAGCAAGGGGGGACTCGGAAACATGTGTCTCAACGGGCCAAAAGGGGGAGGCAGAGACAGACCTGGACGGAACGGGCTCGTATCAGGATAAGGACGTAGGAAGGCGGAGGGAGGATGGGGGAATTAGACCGTGAGGAGTCCTACTATCCGATTATCAATCGTCCAGCCCGGGAGACGGCGGAAACGGGCAACTCCATATCAGCAGGTATGGCGTTCAAGGAAGCTGGGAGCGTTGAAACAAGCGGGGGATCGAACAAAAAAAGAACGTCACAATCAAGAAAATAGATCGAAAAGGGGGGGGAGGGAAGGTCATCGGAACTCCTATTCAAAAGGTTCAAAATAAAGACAACACCCTCATGGGAAGCTGCGATGCCACCTTCGGAAGAACTATCAGGACGGAGAAATCCATTAAATGCAGGGGTTAGGACGCCGAGCAAACAGATCAAAAAAAAACGCCGCGTATCGGCCTCCTAGGAAGGGAACATCAAAGAGAGGAAGATCAGGAGGGGGAACGGAATGAAAAGTTCGAAACGAACTGAATCTTTCTACCGGAAAAGTCGAGGAAACCAAGCAGATACACTTCCATTCAGAAAGGGACGAAGTCGATTTCACATCTGGCGAGCGAAAAAAACCTCGACGTAAACCCCCCCCACGAAGTGTGCTCTACATTGAAAGTCTCGTTCCCGATCTTCTCGATTATGAACTGGGGGCAAAGGCCCAAGGAGAAGGGGGAGATAGTGCCACACATTATTCTTGGCGCTGGCCCACGATCAGCAAATGGGGTAGATCACTCTTGAAGGAGCGAAATTCTCTAGAGGGACATCTGTAGGAAAGAGGGATACCGGAGGAAAGAAAGGAGGAATTTAACCTGGTGAGGAAAAAAAGGTAATCCGGCTTTGAGAGGGTGCGCTCGAACAGATTGGAAGAATTTAGGGAGAATCAATAACCTCCGAGCATGAAAGGGTCAAAATTTCCGAAAAAATCCAAAACAGACGACGAGGACATGTTTGCGGCCTGTAAAATTGGCACTGGAGAATGATCAATTTACTAACGGGATGGACTAAGGCCCTCCAACCTCGGAGCGATCACGGGGTCGACGAAGATGACTATCTCTACAACACACTTGAGGAGTGAATAAGAGGAAAGGGAGGGCGCGAATAAGAGTCTACCCGGTGAGGAAGCTAGAGTTTCTGCCTAGGCCTCGAAGGAAGGAAGAACAATATCAGCTCTAAGGAGAACCTATTCAAAGTATCTCGGCAATAATGTCTAGAGTTTTGGAGGGAAAAAGACATGAGAACAAGAAATAGTCTCAAGACCGTCGGAAAGTTAGGGAGTCTTACACGGAAAAACTCGGAGTTTGCTCAGCTTTAAAAGGGAGAAGGGGGGCGAAAAACGAAAACGGTGCGGGGTTGAGACGGAGCACGGAACGACAGGGCCTGCGTTGGAGTTCCTCATTTATTTGGACTTAGAACAAATGAGGCTCGGAAGAGGGGAAGAATGAGTAAAGTGTGGGGGGGGCGCTGAGATTCTGGTCCATTCTTAAAGAATCACACCCCCAATGGAAGGCTAAGCGCTGGGATTGTAAAAGGGCTTACCGTCAGAAGGGTGAAAAAAGGAAGGACGTATAGGCTTTGGAGGGCGCGTGGGTTTCCGGTATCCCTCTATCAGCTGGGACAAGGCGAAAGCCAGATTCTCAGTGGCCAAGCATTGCCAAGGTATCGGTGTCTGGGGTAGGGTTGGTTTGTTTTTTTGTGTTTTTTGGGTGGTGTGTGTGGTTGTGGTGTTTTTTGTTTTTGGTGGGGGGGGGGGTTTTGTTTTGGGCCAGGTCGCCGAGGCAGAGGGAGAAATTTCCGTCAGGTCCAAAAAAAAGATGCGGGGAAGAGTGACTGGCCCATTGGGATGTACGATCCGGTCGCGGCGAATCCGAAGGGAACAGGCGAAAACTGATACTGTAACTGGAAAATCGAAGGGGGAAACCGCGTCTGCAGAAAGGGGGGAGAAGTCGGAAGCTGTCTATGGCTTGGAACTTCACCTCGGCGAGCGCAAAAAGAGGAGATCCGATACGGGAAAGGGGGAAAGGGGTGGGGGGGTTCTTGGAGGGCCCAAGGGCAACGTGGAGAAGGCACGTAATGCGAGCCGGGAATTTCTGGTTTAACCTGTAAGCCTTCTGAAACGTTAAATGAAAGGAAGTCTTCTGGAGGGACGAGAAGCAAGAGGGAAATACCGTAGGTTTGTCAGGACCTGAACGAAAAGTGAGGGAGACTCGACTCTAAGGTCAAGCTCTTGCAGTAAAGTACTATCGTTCTTCCGTGAAGTAGTTTCAACAAGCACAATCAGTACTTAAGTCCACGAGGACGACCCAAGGAAGGGTGCGAGTCCAAATCCGAGTGGCCCGAGAACAGGGAAACCGTAAGGAAAGCCATAAGACGGTGACTAAGGGAGAGGATAATGTTTCACTTGTTAGAGGATCGAGGAGGAAAAACGGGGGGAACACCGACGGGAACGCATACCTTGTCTTTCTCTTACGGAAAAGGGAAGCAAAACGCTCGGAAAAGAGGGGGGGGGGGGTGTCCCTTGAGTATCAAATCGGGATCCAACAACGTCCTTGCGACGGATACTCCGAGAAGTCGATCACGCGGGCTCCGGGGAAACCGGCCTGGAGGCCGGTGTTGATCCTGCTTGTGGCTCTTCTGTATCGAGAAGAGTGAGAATCTCTGAAGAAAAAAAAAATGAAGAAGGGGAAAGGTGTCTAAGGGCGAGGGGATACACAAGATTGCAGAAGGAAAACCGTCAGAAGCACAAACCTCGGATACAGGCCCGGGGAAGGCGAGAGAGGAGAGATAACTGGAGAAAGGAGCCTGGTGAAGAAGGCCTGTGCCTCAACACGCCCGGAGGGTAGGCTCAATGTCAACCAGAAGAGGGAGACGGGAATGTTCCGTGGAAAAAAAGACAAGATAAGGACCAGAGGTCAGCATTAATTAGGGTCCGGGGGGGGAGGTGACACGTCGAGAGGCTAGAGGGAAAATTCGCAAGGGGAGGAAAAATGATTTTAAAGCGCTCTACGAAGTCAAGCAGAAGTGCTACGAGGAAAAGACCGGGGCGTATCAAAAGCACTAAGAAAGGAGATAGACGAAAGGGGACTTGCTATGGGGAAGAAAGCGATAATGATAAGGCCGTAGGGGAGGATCTTTTAATGTCCTGAACCTTGTCAAAGATTCTGGGGGCTTGCTGGTACTATCCAAGATCGCTGGAGGAAAGGGACAAACGACGTCAAAAAAGGGAAAACAAAATATCATTAAGGGGGAATAGGAGAAAGCAGAGAAAGACCGTATCAAGGCTTCCCAACAAGCACCCAGTTGGGGTAAAAGAAAAGATTCGTCATATAAATTAGTCCTTAAATAGGCGGAAGTAAAATTACCGTACCTTCTAATGGCAATTCTGTCTGAAAACTATTCCTTACTATAATTGCAAGGGACAGAACTTGGGTGGGCGAGTCCCTATTAGGGCTGAATAGAAGCGGATAGTCCCGAGAATACCGTTCCCCCTTGAAAGTGCTAGAGAAAGAAATTCAAAACTGGAGGGATAAGACAGGAGAGAAAATTGGACGCAGCATAGTAGGGATGAAAGTCCACTTCTCTAATAGAAAAAAAAAAGGAGAGTGGAAAGCTGGATCTAGTGTAGTAAAAAGGAACCAAAAGGCCGCCCCCACTCCAGCCGACTCCTACTTATATAGTCCATGCCGTCGAATTTTGGGGAGGATAACCATTTAATCAAAGCGAGAGAAAGACTTCCGGGAAAGGATTAGAGCGGTCTTGTCCCCATACGGAAGAAACATCTTGCAAGAAAGGGGAGCAGCTGTAAAGGTGTCATATACAAGAATAGGTTAAACAGAGCCCTGGAAGGAACTAATCCTTCTAATCGTGGAAGCAATCGGCTTTATAAATGTTCAGAAGGCGTGGAGTGGGCTCTGCGAAGATAAAGGCTTAAAGCAAGGAGGGGGGTTGGGACGCCTTGTTCCGAGGAATAATGAAAGGAACACTTCCTGTTTCGTGGGGCATGTTTCGTGCGGAATGGGACTAAACTCTCTCACTACTTCCTGGGGAAGGAAAGGGAAGATTGGTCGGTAGGCATCTTCGGGATAGTAAAAGATTGCTCGGGAGAGGAGCTTCCCTCAAAGGCGCTCAGGAAATTCTTAGAAGAGAAGTCTCTACAAAACAAACTTTTATTCGAAAAAAGGAGAGAGAGAGATCTTCGAATATTCTAGACTCGCGTTTGGATTGTACTAGCGTGTAACTAAACCAGCCGTGGAATATAGTCGGTCCTGGCGAGAGGACCGAGCCCCTTATCCTGAGCAATTCATAGGGAGATAGGGGTTTCGGGAATCAATTCGCACTCAGAGGGAGCAATGCGACCGGCGGTTAATGATGTAAGGCAAGAATTCTCAAAACAGGACTGTTCTCAGGGAGAGAAAAAACGCGAAACCATCTTCAACTGGAGGACAACATCTTGAAACTTACTAAGGTTGATACGCGGAGGTGTTCCACAGTGATCGGAAAGGAGGCATCTAAAAAGGAAAAGCAAAATTGGCGAATGCGCTGGTGCCGCTGAGAAAGCGGTCTGGGGAAATCTGGGGGGAAGCCGGAAAAGGGCGAGGCTATTTAGGGTGATTAGGGACAGCCGTCGCAAGCCATATTCAGGGTCTGATCGTAAGGGAGCGGGGGACGGGATAGAATAATAACAGCTTTCGACCTTCAACAGCTCAGTGCCGCGACGCCGAGACGAGGGTAAACATGTACTAAGCGGGAGCACATAAGGGCACTGAATCGTCAAGTGACGCTCTTGACAGGGGGAAAAAGAATAGCTGACGCAAAGGGGGGGGGGAAAGAACGCGAAGTATCTGAGTAGAACCACGGGGGGGGGGGGGACTTCAGACGGACGGATTAAGACAAAGTCCCAGGTCAGGTGGGGGGGGAAGGGGGGGAAATGCTGCCTCTAGCAGACACCGAGCTCCAAAATACGGGAGGGATTCAGGAGGTTAAACTTGTTTAGAGGGATGAACGGGTAAGTGATGAAAGGCGTACGTATTCTCGAGGACATGATAGGGGGGGAACAGTTGGGACTCCTTCTCCTGGCCGTTTCTATCTGGAGGGAGAGTCAAGAAAAGAGGGGATTCTACTAATCGGGTGAGAATCCAATTCGACAAAAACCAGAAGTCCGAAGCATGAATCAGTATAGGCGCAAGAGGGAGGGAGGAACCAAGGGATGCTAAATGAGTTCTGATTTAACTAGCACCTAGGAAGTCTGTCCAAGGGAGTTGCGTAATCTAACAAAGCCGTGAGGGTACAATCCTGATACTGTGAGGAAAGAAATAAAGCAAGATCTACTTAACCTGAGAAGGATGGGGGGGGAGGAATATGGGGATCTTTCTGTGGAAACCGAAAGAGAACAGGGAAGACCGGTCAGTGAGAAAAAGTGGAACGAGGAAAAAAGCGGTTTCCTTTGAGAGCCGTCCCCTTGAGGAAAAAAGGAGGACCAGTGGTAAAAAAGAATGAAACATCGGGGAAGCAGGAAAGAGGGGGGCGCCGATTGGGGGAAGGTCTAAAAAGAGCCTGTTCAGGAGGACTGTTTTCGCTGCTAGGTCGTGGATATCGACGAAAGGAGAATCTCTCAAAACACTGAGAAGAGAAGGGATGTCTCAAAAGAAAAGTTCGAGATCAAGATAGGGAAAACTAAAACAAATAAAACAAAGGGGATAGTTTTGAGAAAGTTCCAATCGTAGAGCTGACAGACGTAGAAGGGGGAGGGGTTCCCGATAGAAATACGGGGGAACTCCCATAGGGCGTTCTCCGCACTCCATGCTGGGGGCCGAAGCCACTGAAAATTCAGAAGACAAGGTCGTGGGAGAGTGGTCAATTAACGACAAGAAGAGCTTCCATCTTCCAAAAGGGAAATGGTAGGTCAAAGAGCAGGGCGCTTCTATCTGCTTATTCCGGGTAGCAAGGGAGAGAGAGGGAAAATCAAATGTTTGTCCTAGAATCATGGACGGTGAGACCTGCCCGGACTTCTAGGGGGGAGTTGGTCACCCGGACGGCACGGAAAACTATCGCCGCCGAAATGGACGGAAGAGGTTGTACGCGAAGACATTCGGCAGAAAGCTGAACGGGAGATTGGAAAGGGACTAATGTAGATGGGAAGGAAAGGGGGCAGTCGAAATTCAATAATCTACTGACCGGAGAAGGGCGGGAAAAATGACACCATAAATATTCAATACGAAAAGAGGTAAACGTGAGACAAGACCGTTCGTCCAACCATGGAACTCGGAAATTATTCTTAATCTCCGATTGCCTTAGAGAGGAAGAGGAAAGAGATACTCGAACCAACCCTGGCGAAGGAGGAATTGCATAAGAAGGAAGGAAAATAAGGACATTCCATTTGATGACGACAGATCCCGATCGTCAAGACCGAAGAGGATAGGGAAACGAAGTCGGAAGGGACCCGAACCGATACTTAAGAAGCAAAAAGGAAAAGTTACAAACGTTACGCTTAATCTTTCGAAGTAAAGTGGGCGCTGAAATAATGGTGATAGACGATCTAGAAAAGCGTAAAACTTTAGGGAAGAATTTCGATTTGAAACAGATGGATAGGGTCGATCCCGGAACGTCAATCTCCCTAATAGAGGAAACGTAGGAGATAAGAAGTAAAACAAGGAGGCTATCGGGCCTCTATACGGCGCTCGCTCAGGGGGGCACAGAAAAATCAAGTTCAAAAACAGTGGGGCCTGACTCAATCTAGTAGAGGAGGGGTCTCCTCAAAGGGTCCCCCCTATTGGAAAAGGAAGGAAAATAACCTATGTCAGAGGAAAAGCGCTCCGATTTTCTTTTCCCAGCGCAATTGAAGAGAAAAGAGTACAGAGCTTTTTTAAGATGGGGGAAGAACTACTCAAGGAACCGGCCGCTGATGCTCCAGAAAAAGGGGTGCGAATGCCTACAAATAGGAGCATAGGTGGAAAGATACCTTGGGAAAAGAGAATCATCACTGGAGAGAACCTGGGGTGTGAGGGCCCATTTAATACGGTGCCGGGAAAAACCTCTCTTCTCGCAACGAGAAAGAT
>Ga0179591_1366124_pt1 | contig 10626 bp, 16 predicted proteins | sample CZOMad2_1_08_16f_FD_182891 | JGI IMG/M metagenome (GOLD analysis project Ga0179591, IMG submission 182891) | Vadose zone soil fungal communities from Angelo Coast Range Reserve, California, USA - CZOMad2_1_08_16fungal (PacBio error correction) | ecosystem: Environmental > Terrestrial > Soil >...
TAAAGGGTTGTAAGACGTGAGAAACTGATGGGACAAAGCCGGACAGGGGGTAAATCAAGGAAGGGTGGGGGAAGGGAACAATCGGCCGCTTGTTCGGGAGGGATACTTGCGCGAACCCTGGAAAAACTCGTAACGCAAAGGGGGAGTCCGAATGAGATGATTAACGGCGCCAGACCTCTTCCAGTTAGTCGAAGGAACTAGGAGACAAAAATCTGCCACGGCCCATCAAGTCAGTGGGTTTGAGATTACATAGCGCTGAACAGGTTCCGTAAAGCAGAAAAAGGGAAGGACAACTCGTGGTTAAATCGGGGACTTACTAGAGCAGAAAAGGCTGTTTCAAGAGGAGGCATTCACGTTCTCAAGCGGACCCATGGGGCGCAAAAAACGACGAGAACACTCTTGGCAGCCGGTGGCCTTGGTAGGAATCCAGATGACTCCCTTCGGGAAGAGCCGGGATGAAGCTCCAGCTGAATGGGAGGGCGAAAACAAAGAGGGGTCTCTAGAGGAGAACGGGCAGGGGGAAGTATAACCCTCGTCACAGAAGCTGAAAAAACCTCCGTTATCCGACCGCCTCTCTCGGAGGGGACTCTGCGAAAGGAATGCAAATTTACAGGGCACCTAAAAACGGACAAAAAAAAAAACGAGGGGGGAGGAAAAATACGACAGATCCACACGCTTCGAACACCAGTTAAAAAGGAAAAACTCGACAAAATCAAATCAACCCTCTAAGAACGAGAAAGGAGGGAAGAAGGGTGCCTGAAAGGGTGATGAGTTTGAAGTTTGAAAGTAAGGATTAAATTCATTAGTCTGATTGCGCAATCGCGATAAAAAAAGTCCCCAAGACAGATTTCTCCAGTATAAAATCAAACCATGAAGACTGCAAGTCGGAGAACGGGAAGAAACATGGAGCTCGGTAAGCAGAAGATGCCGTGGGCGAATAGGAAAGCGGGGGTGTCCTTTCCAAAACCGGGCAAAAAACGCTCAGTTTATCTTGGAGAACGAGGACAAGTGAAGGCAACAGATTCACAAATGCACTGGTATTGCCCTCAGCGGACGCGGAACCGGATCTCACGAGAGAGTCACGCACTCCATCTTCAACGATTGCACCGTGGGAACGCAGAGGAAGAGAAAACAAGGCGAGAAAAGGTGCAAAAAGGCCAAAGATGCACCTTCAGATGGTGGGATACAAGCACCCCAAAAACATCGTCCACGCCAGGAAACAAATAGGCAAAGACCGTGCGTAGTCGCGCATGCGAGGAGAGTTAACAGGAGCCACCAAAGGGAACCGGCCGGAACTTCCGAAAAGAGGGTCCCGAAAAGGCAGCAGGAAAGACACACTGGGACAAGGGGGGCAATCATCCGTAAGGAGTCAGGGAGCGGAACATCAGCGAAAGAAATGGATAAAAGGCAACAACAGTCGAGGAAAAGCACACCAGAACTGAAAAAAACTCAGAAATCGGAAACCAAACGGGGCAAGGATGATAAACCTTGGGATCAGGGACCGAGAAAAGAGCATGAAGACCTCATTCTGAAGGCTGTGACCCGGGGAGCTGTGAGGACATTGAAGTGAGTGGAGTGCCGATTTTCCAAAACCGGCACTGAATTAAGATAACTGGCCAAAAGATTTCTCCGACCAACCCGCTTCAATCACACAAAAGGAATCAGGCATCTTAAAAAAAGGCCTTCTAAAGAAGCAAGCGCACAACAACAAACGGAGTGAAGAGAGGGAGATGAATGAGTGAGGGGACGAGGAACCAAGAGAGCACAGGATTTGGGATTGAAAAGCGACTTCGTAGAAAAAAGGTCCTTATCTTATGGGAAAGTCAACAGAAAAGAAACCACACGGGAAAAAACAAAGAAACAGATTTGGAAGGGACAGCGCACAGCCTTGAATTTGCGAAGCAGGGGGCTAACCAATGAAAGCGAAAGGAAAGACGGGGATCCTTATCTTGGCAGAGAAAAGGGGAGACGCGTGGGGGGGGAAGGGGAGATTGAGACGAACTGTAAGGGAAGATGAGAAAGACAGAGATACCATTGTTGAGAGGGGAAAGGAACATGATGATGGAGCCAAAAAAAAAAAAGGGAGGAACGAGGCACAGGAACGAAAAAGGCGGAGTCCCCGGACTCCTGCGAAAAGAAACGACCGAAGGAGGAAGCTCACTGAGAGAAATTAGTTTAGTTACTGTTGTCAGAGTTGAAAGGATTAGGCGGACACTGTTATTTGGGTGGGGGGAATCACTTAGGATGAAAAAATCTAGGGCTTAAAGATGCGGGAGCGACAGGGTTGAAAGATTGTTGGGAGAGGGTAGTTCCTGTGGACTGGGTTGCCGGGGCCGGAAGGTGCCGATCAAGGAGGGGATGTCACACGGACCGGAGGGGTCAATAAAACGGGGCAGGAAAGGGGGGGAGGGCAGCGTAGAAACGTTAGAAGGATAGCAGAAATGAGAGCGGGAGGAGCCATGAGGGGAAAAAAAGACCCTGAGCCTATTTACTCAAACGCATCGGGCTAGGGCACAGGAAAGGGGGGATCTAAAAGGGATGGGAAAGTTTAGAGTAGAGGAAAGGAAATCCCTAGGGTCGGGGAGGGGTTAGAAGGGATCAAGTCTATGAGGGGTTCTCCGGTGAGAGATGGCAATCTGGGAATGAAAAAGTCAAGCGGAAAAAACAACTAAAAGAACGGGGAAAGTCAAGCCTCCTTACTGGAAATTAAAGAAGGGGTGGGTATGAAAGTAGTTAATACGGGGGAAGGAGATTTTTTCGTTCAACTAAAGTTGGGGGAGAAAAAAGTCGTTGGGGAAAATACCAGTGCAATGGTGGGGTCCGTGAGGCAGAAAATAGAATTTCAACTGGTCAGAAAGAGGCCACTCCGAGGGGCGCCGGAATCTAAGGGGGGAGGTTGATAAAAAGTTTGAGAGAGAGTACTGTCTGGGGGGGGACATCAGAGAGGCGGGAAAAAGATCGTTTTGTGCAACAACGGTAGAGAAGGCGAATCCCCGGCGCAGTTATTCAGAGAAGGAGGATTTGGAAGCAGTTGCAGTAAACAGCACCGCGTGGGGTGAGCAAGCGATAACTGTCGAAGTCCGAGGGAGGTATATTGTAAACTGCGTGGCGGAGTCTCTGAAGAAAAACAAGATGGGGCTCTGCAAGCAGGGAGCGACGGGTCAATCATGGGAAGAGGAAAAAAAAAAGGGATTGGGCAAAAGGGTGGGGGGGACCTCTCTATTCAGTGACGCTACAAAAGGGAAGAGGTCTGCGCTATGCAGAAGCTAACTTTTGGAAGAAGACCCAGGGGGGGGGAGGAAGTTTCAGGGAGGGGAGGGAAAAGGGGGCAAAGTAGAAAGCCCGCAGCGGGAAGAGGGTGAAAGAAAAAAGGGACTTAAAGGAAACCTCTCCGCAAGGTCCAGAGACGTGTCACGAATACAAACTGGGAGAAATCTGTCAAACCGAGGAGGGAAAAGGGGAAAAGTTTGTGTCAGTGAAGGGTCCCTATGAAACAATTCGATAATCAGGTTGGGAACAGCAATGGGATTCCCAGGGGAGGCTGGTAGGTCCCTCAACCTTATGGCAAACGGTCCGCAAAGAGGGGAGTAAAACTGAGGGCTATGGGAGGGGGGGGGGGGCGTCCTCAAAACAGACCAGTTCTTCGGTTGGAAGAGAAGGATGCCACTGCTTAGGCCCAAGACATGGTAGGTTCGATTCCAGAAAGGATGAACAGGTTCCGTGGGAAGAGAAAACTGAATTCCTCCTCTTGTGGAATCGTGGGGGTAGTACAGCAGCAGCAGCTTTTTCATAGCAGTCAAAGGGAGAAAAAAACCATTTCACCCAAAACTCTGGTGGCTGAGTAAAAAAGGTTTGGCGAAAACAAAGAGCTGAATTGAAAGAAAAGACGAAGGGGAAGCAATTCTTGAATGCAAAACGAGGGGGCTAAAGGGAAAGAAAAGCTTGCGACAAACATATTATCCGCGATCTGAGGACAGCGTTGCAGTCAAACGGCCGCCGGACAATTGAAAAAAATCAAGGATGTGAGTTCCACGAACGGGAGGAGAGCGGATGTAGGACGACGCAGGAAAGAATGTTCATGCCAAACCCACCGGAAAACGAAAAGGGAGCCTCTCACAACTAGGAGGGGAAAAAAAAGGGCCAAAAGAAACCCGCGTCCAAAAGAAAAAGTCCAACAATAGAAAGCACATGGCTCTGAAGGTTGGGTGAAGTTAGTTTGGGAGGAATTTGAGAGGAGCAAAAAGAATTCAGGAAGAAGGAGGAGTTCGAGAGAAAAAGGGGCGCCCTCCCAAGCAATCAGGGGGGGGGGGGGGGGTGGGGGGGGGGGGGGGGGGGGGGGGGGGGGGGGGGGGGGGTGGGGGGGGGGGGGGGGGTTGTGGGGGGGGGGGGGGGGGGGGGGGGAGAAGTATCCCTAAAGGAACTTATTCTCGCCGATAACGGAAGCAAAGGCAACGAAATGGCCGCAATTTTGTGAACCCATCCGATTCTGAGAAGAAAAAATCAAAAGGGACTCGAGGGAGAAAAGACTGCGAGAGCATTGTTCTGCTTTAGTTTCAACGAAGGAAGAGGGGATCCCAAAAAAAAATCCACCCCGTGACTCGCAATGTATGCCCTCAATAAGAAAGGGATCAAAGAGGATTCAAACAAAAAACAAGAGATTCACCCTGAAATCCCAGGAAAAAAGAAACCCCCAACTGCGCTAAAAAAAGCAAAAATAGATTGGAAAAAAAGAGGAAAAAAAGGAAAAGGGGGTGAACCAAAACAGAAAAGACCTTCCAGGAGCCCCCAAAGGGGAAAAACTCTGAAAAAGGAAAGGATGGTCGCGGTCGCTGGACGAGTGACATGAGGCAGGAGGAGAAGGCTTCGGAAGCGCCGGTTCTGGGTGTCGAAGAAAAAAACGCAAATGAGAAGTGACAGGCAGTATCATTGGACGTCACCTGGGAGAGAAAGCAAGGGAAAGAACGAAAGGTCTAACGAAAAAAGGAAGAGAAGCACTCCACCCGCCCGTAAGCAAAAAAAAGGTCGAGGGAACATCTTTGGATGGACCCCGTCTCCCTGCCGTAACAGAGGGGCCGTAAACAAGAAGGGGAGACAAAGTAATGCTGCAAAGACGGAAAATCTAAAGAGGGACGTGATGGCGGGGGGACCGCGCGACTTTCCCATAAAGAAGACTGGCAAAAAAAGAACAGACTGCCGCATGCAGCAAAAAAAAGAACCGGGAGCTCTGTTGCCGTGAGAAAGAAGATAAAAGGAGATCTAACCAAACCAACGGAGAGGAAGCGAGAGAGAGGAAAGAGGAAAAGGAGCCATCATTGAGGAATGAGAACGTCGAAGAAAAAGCACGGTGAAGATAAAGAAGAAGAGAGCAAACGGGCCGCTGACGAACAGAGTGGTCAACCGAACAGAGTCCTGTGAGAACGTTGAAACTAACTTGAGAGAAGGAGGCCGGTGATCCGAAGTTGTAAAAAATGGAAAAAAGCACGGTTTCGGTGCGGGGGGGAGGTGGCTGTTGCAGGGGGGAGACTGGGGGAGATGGAAGGGCAGGACTTGAAGGTCAGCAAATAACAGAGGAGTCGGAGCCGGGGGGAGGAGATGAAGGGTAAGAAAAAGACTGGGTAGAAAAAAAGGGGCAAAGACACGGTCAACTGGAAAAGGAGAAGAACCGGTCGAAGGGAAAAAGGCCGGCACGAAGGACTGTAGCAGAGTAGTAAAAGAGGAAAAGATCGTTTACGGGTTGTATTCAGGGACAATATTCAGGTGCGAACTGGCAGGAAAAGGGGGATGGTTGGTGGTGAACAAAATCTTCCTTGCAGGTTCGGGCCACAAATCTATTTAACTTTGGAAAAGATAGGGTGTCGAGAGTTGGTGAGTATTGTTTCGCTGGGGTTCCCGGTGTGGTGACGGGACTCTCCGCTGGGATAAAGGGGAAGCAATAACATGTAGAGGGGGAAATTGAATGCTTGGGAAGCGATTCAGAGAGGGTAGAACAAGCTAAGGAAAAAAAGGGATCTCGTAAAAAACTGAAACGACCGCGCCATCTTATCCGAAACGCATAGCTGAGAAAGAAACGTCTGCACGCAAGTTAGGAGAGCGAAGGATCCTATGAGGTGATACGAGAAAAAAATGGCCGATTGTCATTGGGGCCCCGATGGGAGAAAAGAAATACTATGAATGTTCCATCTTCAGGCGCAAATCAGCTCAAGAAACGATTCAAAAACGGCAAAGGTCAAAGAGGGAAGGGGAGGGCGGAGAAAGTTTGGATTTTGATGAGGGGGGACGTTGGCGTATAGGGGGGGAGGGAAAAAAGAAGTTGTGGCGCGTTGAATGTTTAAGGAAAAAGTGCAGTGGGGGAAAATGGGAGTCAACCATCTGCGCTGAGTCGCAAGAAAGAAAAAAGTCCACTCCGAAGCGGAGGGAAAGAAACGTAAGGAGTTTTCTCAAAAGCTGATGTGAGAAGAGGGGGCAGGATGCAACTGGCGGGACAAAGCAGAGAATCCGCGGAGGAATCTGTGTCAAAGGACCAGTCCGAGGGGGGAGGAGACTGAAAATACCCAAGGCAGTGAGAATGAGGGAAGCTGAAAATTGTCTCGTTGCGCAAAAAGAGTGGGCAGAAAAAGAGTGGTCAAACTGTAAAGAGGTCGAGAGTCCGGCAGGGAATCTTGGAAAAAAACACGGGGGGGGGGAGAAAGATGCTGCAAGAAAGGAAGAACAACTTAAAGATAGTGCGACGGAAAAAAAGGAAAGGAAAGGAAAACGTTCAGATCGGGAAAGACTGAAAGAGGGGCCAGACAAGGGGGGTTGCCGAATATGAGAAGCGCAAAATGAAGAAATGGCAGAGTTTCTGCGAAGACGAAGAAGGAGAAACGGGGAGGTGGGGGCGGACGAGTTGAGAAAAAGGTGGAGCTTATGGTCAAAGGGAGCATGTGCCAGAGGTGAATCCTAAAAGTGGGAAGAACCTGCAGGCGGCGGATGGTCCAGGGAAATTCCAAAAGAAAAGGAACAATCTAAAAAACAAGGAAAAAAAACAAACAAAGGGGGGGGGGGGGGGAAAAAAAAACAAAAAAAAAATTGAAGAAAAGGGAAAAAAGGGGGGGGGAAAAGAGAAAAAGATGAGTTAAGTTTAGGAGGGTGAACACGAACATCGCAAGATTTTGTGAAAGAAGAAATGGTTAGGATTCAGCCCTAGATGGGAAGGCGGGTGGGAGGGCTGTCAGGGGGCTAAGCTAAACGCTTCACCCATCAGGATCGTCTTAAAAGGTAGAGAGGAAAGAGAGAAATGCCACATGGGGAGACAGTATAGAATGCCGCGGGCCAAATACTCGGACCGCAATTAAGGGTCTGTGAGTAAAGAGTCGAAATGAAAACGACGGAGAGAGCAGCGTAATGCCGTCGCCTGCATTCTAAGGGTGGGAGTCAACCGCTCATCAAAGGGGGAAGAACCGACGACTCTCGACAGAGTCCGCCAGGTGCACCAAACCAAAAGAGGGGGTCGTGCTTACAATCTGTTGGGGGCTCACGCGAGGGAAGGAAGAAGACCAGGAGAGGCTCGAATTCCTGAGAAGGGAAATGTTAAAGAAAGCAGTGCTTGAAACGTTTATCCGCGAGCTGAGGGAAGACAGGGGCATTATCCTCGAGGCAGGGGGGGGGGGAAAAGAAACTGCACTGAGAAACAAATGAGGGATTTAAGACGGTGAGCGGGTTTTCGAAAAAACGATGTCAGGGCGAAGAAAAGAAAGGGGGAGGGGGGGGGACAGAGGGATTACATAAAAAGCAAAACCGGACACGCCGATGAAAAAAACAGGCCACAATACTTCGTTTAAAAAAGAACAAGAAACTTAAAAGGAACCAACCCGATCCAATCAAATCCAACCAAGAAAGCCGAGAAGGCTCGGACCTGGTGGATTGGAGGTGTGGAAGGGGGGGAAGTGTGAAGTTTGAGCCGCGAAGGAGGAAGGACTGATTGCCCAGAGCAGTCTCATTTTTCAAGGCGGCACCTCCAGAACAAAACAGGCTGGACAGAATCAAGCAGGAATTCGAGATCGAGAAAGGGGAAAAATTATCTAATTGTCTCAAAAAGGGGGTAAAGAACAGAGGTGACTCGGGGACTTTCCTGTAAGGCGAACAAAAATTTGATTTTAGCGGTTAAACGAGGGCAAACTTCCTGAAGAGAGACACAAAAAGGGAAGAAAAAAAGGGGAACTCGCACTGGTAAGTGAAAGGAGGAGCATAAAAGGGAGCCGCGGAGTGCACTCAATCCTGCACAAAAAAAAATAAAAGAAAAAAAAAAAACAAGAAACCAGAAAAGCAGTAAAAGTAAATATGGTGTGGGGCAGGAAGAAGGAACATGAAATTGGGATGGACCCGGAGAACCACACCATACCCAAAAAAGAAAAATCGAACTCTCCGAACTACGGTCGGAGAAAGAAGGAGGGAAATTAGAAGTCGGCGCCGCGACGGAGGGAAAGGAAGCGGGTCTTTGAGACCGGTCCCTCCTACAGGAACGCCGAAATGGGGATTTGGAGGTGGAGAAAGCAGAGTCATTTTGGGAGGGAAGTCGTAAAAGAATCACTCAATCGCTTCCAACCGAATGAAGGCAGAATCTACAAAAAAGAGGGAAAACAACAGAACCCCCCCCACAAACCAAAGTTACAGACCCTTCACGTAGCCACTGAAAAAAAAAGTGAAGTCTCAGTCTGACCCTGACCGATAACGCTGATCATGGATAAAAAACAAAGGGAGGAGCAAAGGAGTCTTTCAAGGAAAGTGAAAATCTTTTCAAAGGGGGGCAGGGGGCTCCTCTCTTAAACGTGAAAGATAAAAAAGAAAGAAAAATTACCGAAGACAAAAAATCAAATGGCGCTCTGTTGCAAGAGAGGGTTCGCAAGCAGCTAAACTCGAGCAAAAAAACACCCCGGAGGAGGAGAGGATTTGACTGGAAACAAAGGAGGATGGGGGGTTGGATTCTATTCTACGGCGAAAGGGAAATAGTATGTCAGTCGGCGAAAAATAAGAAATGAAACCGTGGAAGAAAAGGTGACCAAAGCTGCACAAAGAACTTTAAGGTGGGCCCGCATGAAAGTACTTCTGCATTGAGAAGCAAGGAAAAAGGGGAAAGAACTGAGAGGGGTTCGGTGGGGGGGAAAAAGCGGGGGGGGGGTGGGCTGTGGAAGGGGGAGAGTTTGTATATTTCAAGCTAGGGGAGGACGATTTCGCGGTATCCTTGATGAAAAGTGGTACGTGACTGAAGGGGGGAGTGGACGAAAAAAAAGAAAAAAAGACACAGTGGAGGGAGTGGAGGCTTGGTAGAAGAAGGGAGGGAAAGAAAAAGGCAGTTAAGTTAAGCCCCGGAGAGCTAGAAAACGGCAGAAAGGTCAATCGTCCATTATCCGGAAATATCTTTAAGTGGGAAGGGGACACATATTAGTGGACTCCTGGAAGGGACGCTGGGAGGGTGGGGAAGGGGAGAATCAAAAGAAGGAGGTGAATCTTTCTGGACCCTCTAGTAACTGAAAGATGCGGAGAAGAAGGGGGGTGGGTTTTGGAAGACGTTTCCAATTGAATCGTTGAGTTTGAGGGAGGGGGAACCGAGGTGATCACACGGAGGAGGCGAGAGGAAATTACCAAGTTGAAATCAAAGGGGGGTGGTGTATTGCAGGAGGGGGAGAAGACTTCGGAAAATAAACTTAGCTCCTAAGGCATGGTTACAAAGAACTAGGGTACGAGAGCATCGGGCGGGGGTAACTCAAAGAACTTATGTAAATTATCGATAAAATTGGGCATTATGAAGGAACGAGTGCAGGAGGGTCGCCGTTATCAGGGAGAGGATGAGGGCAAAAAAAGACTAATAATTCCGAGGACTGAGGAAAGAAATCAAAAATTGCAAACTTAACAAAAACTGGTCAAAGAGGGATAACCTAAAGGTAAAAAGGTCGGGTGGTTGAGGATGTGAAAAAGCGGGGAAGTTGGATGTTTATGAGTGAAAAGAATAAAGTGCGAAGTGCGATTGGTAATCAAGGCGTGTTTGGGCCGGTGGGGAAACTAAAAGAGGGAAATATTGAGGGGGGTCAAAATCAGAGAAAAGGAAAGCAGCGGCGGAGGAAGAAAAGACACTTAAGGAGTGAGAAAATCTGATGAAGGAGTCCGGGGGATACTGCCGGCGTTCACGCCTAGCGAAGGAATAGTGTTCTGAAAGGAGCGTGTCGAACTTAATCAACCGGCGCAAGGGGAAAGGGAAGGAGGAACGCTGATAGTTCAATTCTCGACTCTTGGTGAAACAAACATAGTGAGAAAAGAAAACGTGGGTGGCGACGGTTAAAGAAGTCGAGAGGCAGAAAAGAAAAGAATGGGGGCACATCTGACCTGGCGGCAGGAGCACGATAAAATTCACAGGAAATTCCCGTGAGAGGATAAGGTAAAAGGTGAAGAGTCAGTGAACTTGAGGGAAACAGGTTTTTGGTTCGCCGCTGCTATTCAGGGAGGCAAAAATGTAAGAGGCCGCACAGCCGCGAACGAACGGCAGTGGAAGGAAGATAAGGGATTTGGCGGAGAAAAGCAGCAAACGAGTTGAAGTTTCTACAACAAGACAGAAAAATGCACTTAAAAGAAGAACTACAAGAGGAAAAAACC
>Ga0179591_1273381_pt1 | contig 10625 bp, 9 predicted proteins | sample CZOMad2_1_08_16f_FD_182891 | JGI IMG/M metagenome (GOLD analysis project Ga0179591, IMG submission 182891) | Vadose zone soil fungal communities from Angelo Coast Range Reserve, California, USA - CZOMad2_1_08_16fungal (PacBio error correction) | ecosystem: Environmental > Terrestrial > Soil >...
TGATAGACGACACCAGGAATCTCACGAAAGCATGGGCACGAAATAGAACGAGAGAGCTGGGAGATCAAAAAGGTGGCCGGGAGGGGGGCTTCACAATCGAACGGAAGGCTCATGTGCTTAGACGCCGCGCGGAAAGTATCTCCATACCTCATGAAAAGCGAAAAGGAATATTCGCAGCTGAGGAGAAAGGACTATCGCCTCGACCGAAAGTCCTGTTAAACAATTGGAAAAAGGCAAATCAAGGCCTTTTCGAAGGTATCGGGAGAAAATCAATATGGACTGATCGTAGCCGGCAAGAGGTGAAAAAAAAAAACAGGGGAAGAATGGAGGCGCCGATAGGGAGCGCGAGAGAGAAATAGGAGCGCTCGAGAAAAATTGGGTGGACAGGTAGATCATTGCAAGCCAGAGAACTCAAGAGGGAATTCCCGCCATCAAGGACTGCATAGGAGCGCACATTCGAAGAGGAAGGAGGAGAACCTATTGCACCATCCCTAGTCTGGAAGGGAATTGGGGACCGGGACAAATGCCGGGGGAAGGCGCGTGCTACTGGGATAGGAGTGGAAAGGAACTGGCGGGGCGAAAGGGAAGGCAAAGACCAATTAGCAGGGCAGAGATCGAGTAAGGTATGGGGAATAGCGAGGAGGGAATGGAAACGAGGGAGTACGAAAGATCCGGGCGCCGAAAAGGGTTATCGAACGGCCAGAGCAAGAAAAAAAAAAAGCAAGGACAAAGGGTGATCTTGGATAGGAAAGGGAAGGAGCGAGGAGGGGAAAGTGGAAGGCTGATAGCTTGTCGCCTCGTCAAAAAAGAAAGAAACAATCGGGACTGCGGAAGGGAAACTTCCAAAAGAAAGAAAAAGTAGGTGAGGAAAAGTCCAAGGGCAGGGTCACGACGAGGCCGTTCCAAGAGCAGAAATCTCAAAAATTCGACCGGCCGCGACTATCTGGGAGGTATTCGGAACTCTCTTCAATAACCGGCCGAAGATCATGAAAACTCTAAAGGGGCTGCGGTCGAGAGAGAAAGGCCGACCAAGGGAGGTGACGATGCGCTGAGGACTGGCAAACCACCTTGTGACTAAAAGCAGCGGGGGGGGGGGAAACTGAATCATAGGAGGATCGGACAGAGAGATTATCGCCGAACTAGAGAGCAGTGTCCCTGACCCCCCCGACGGTCGAATCGTCGAGCGGGGCGAGGAAAAAAAACAAAATGCGACCCTACCAAAAAAAAAAGGCAAGACATTCACTCACCACCAAAATACAACAGAGAATGGCCAGGGGAAGGGCTGTGTGGTCGACCCAAGAGAAGCCAAAACCAGTACAACTCTGACGGACAACTGGTCAGGGAGGAGGGGGGACAACATTCGGACGCTAGATCTGTGAGAGAAGAAAAACCCAAAGAAAAGTCGCGGAACTACGTGGCGCAAAAACGCAGAGAGATGCTGTACAGATAGGCGAGCGCCTCAAGGACCGTTCGAAAAAAGTAATCTAAACTGAAATTGCAAATGAACGTTGTCATGACGGGGGACAGTGGGAAAACTTAAAGCCAAAAAGGCTTTCGCCCGCTCAAAACAAATAAAAAACGGAATGGGTCGGAGCAGGGAGGGGATACCGGAGAACGAGAAGGCTTATACATGTCATCCAACACTCAAAGAAAAGAAACAGCTCACACCCTTTCACGGGGAGCTTAAATGAGACCATCTTTAAGGGGGAAAGGCAGCCATCTGAAAAAGCCTGAAGAATCAGCCTCACGAGGATAAGCCCAGATGCCGGGTCGCGGGGCGCGCGTAGAGATAGGATGGACTCCTATCTTGAGCCGCGAGGGAAATCGGAAAAAATGATCGGGGCAAATGAAAGAAAGGAAAGGGATAAGTCAGGAAAGAAGCCGTTCATAAAGCAACGAACAAAAGAGAAAATTTGAAGACCTCTATCGGGGAGGGACGAAAAAAGGATTGAGACGGGCCGCGACACAACGGAAAAGAATCCAAGGGGAAAGCGGAAAAAAAAAAAACACGCGGATCGCATAATCGGACACCGAAACGATCGATCTCCTAGAACCAATTGACTCAAGGAAAAGGATCGCCATGCCTCTAGCACTCGCAGCGATGGTTCGAAAGCTAAGAAACCAAAGGCTCTCTCAACAACAAACAGTGTAGAAGAAAATAGCGCCGGGGACGTAAAAGGGAAAGGAACAGAATCGATGATAGCTCTGAACGTCATCTGGGAAGTCCATTTGGAAAAAAAGCAAGTCAATCTAGCGGGAGGACGGGTCTTGAGCGGCGGAAATGAGGGCAGAACCTGGGTTTGACGGATTGAAGTCAGGGCGGAATGTCGCGGCGCTCAAGACAGTCGATACATTATCAGCGGGCGAGGAAATAGTATCGGTTTCTTTCCGTGCATGAACGTTGAGAACTACTGAAGAGAGCAACGACAAGTGACGTGAAGGGGATCAGATTGAAGCGTGGTGACCTCAAAAGGAATTATAACTATTACTAAAGAATGACTATCCTCGTCCTATCGCTAAGGCGACCAAAAATCACAACGGTAGTGAAAAGACGACTTTAGGTGGGAAAAAAGAAGGAGAACAGACAGTAGAAGGGGGTAGACACGTTTTAGCCGTGATGGTCCTGTTGTGGTCTTGAGAGGGATTCAAATCTTATCAGGGTGATCATAAGGACAATACTCGAGCGACCAAGGCAATTAACAGTGGGGGGAGAGGTCTAAGAAAGGTGTTCGAAGTGGAGGGGGGATGGGGTCAAATGTGGTCCTTCCTGACAGTTACTAGTTCAGGTCGAGTGTTCTATGAACATGCGAGCAAAAGTAACAATAGAGAAGACTCTATGAGCCTACATCGCAAAGCCTGCAAACGCAGAGACGGCAATGCGAGGGGGGAATTACACTATCTTCTATAAGAAGAAGCTTTCCGGGGACGAAAAAAAGTATAGGGCGGGTCTCATCAGCAAACTTCCGGGACCAAAGGGGGGGATCTAAAGGGAAAAATCGGAAAAGCGAAAGTTCGTGATTGTTTAATTAAGAAACAGTGCTAAAAGAAAATCGCTCCAAGAGCGCCAAGAACTAAGGCGTTGGCAAGAAACATGAGATGAAGAGGTACGTAGAGAAAACGGTGTACGGAGGGGGCCAGGCGCAAATTCGTCGGTGGGGGGGGAAAACACTTTCTCTAGGCAGAATCGAGAGACCTACCCCACCAAAGCGTTCATAGAGACGGACCATCAGATATAATGCTGTCAAGTGAGAGTACCGAACGAGGACACCAAAGGGAGCAAGGTAGACGAAGGGATGAGTCTGCCGTTGGGCACGTCGAGCACTGCCGGGTGGTCTGCCACACACTCTCTTATATTACAGGGGTGGAAGGAATAAATGGGTCTAAAGAAAAAAAGGACGACTTGAAGCTTGGGGGTGGGACAACTAAAGAGTTCGAAGGGTAACCCCGTAAACGTGGAATCCGAGTCCGCCAAGGATAAAAAAAAGAAAAACCTTGACTTCTGGTAGTGAGGAAGGTGGGGACTTGACTCAAGATGGACTTCGGATAATTTGTCCCTTCTACCGGGACGGGATGGTACTCATTAGGGATCCTTCGGGGCAATGCCATCGCGATATCGGATCAGCGTAATTCTCCAACTTATGTTAGGAAGACTAGAGCTAAGCTTCGCCTTCAGGTTCTTAACTACTCCTCCGATCCAAACAGGGAAGGGCTAAAAAAAAATAACCCGCGGGCCTTGGTTAATCAACATGACAACGCCCTCGGTAGTAAAACCGAGCCGAATAAAAAGTGCCGATCAATTTCAAACTGGAAAGCAGGGATGGGAAAGGGCCCTCGAAGGAGAGCGCCTGGCTATGAACTCCATCTTGTAAGAGCGTTTTTGCTGCGGCTCACTCTTGTAGATAGGAGATACTCATTCGCAAAGAAAAGATCGAGGGGACAGAGGGGAACAGAAATGAAGGGGAAACGCTCAGAAACGCACCTTGATGGGAGAAAAACGTCAGAACCTTCAGAATTGCGCTCTACGTGACCGGAGAAAGAGGAAAGGGAACTCGTCGACAGGGACGGACTATAAAGGGGAGGACGCGCGCGGAGGGCGAGATATATTCCAGCTCGAAGGCCGAACATGCTCCGAACGAGATCAAAACCTAAAGAACATATCAACTAAAAGCGCCGCGCGAGATGGGAAGAGGGTCGCAATGAACCTGTCAACAAGGGGGAGTCTCAAATGTCCGTGTGGACTAGGCTGGTCTCGGCCAGGAGTAAGTCCATATTTTCGAAGGGGCCTAATGGGGGAGAAGAGAAGGAGGAATCAAAGCTAAGAAAAGGAAAACGGAAAACAGCGCGCGACACAGAGCTTTTACTTCTCGACGAGAAGCGACCTCCCTAAAGATGGCGGAAGTATCTTGCGGGCTGCGAATCAGGGGAAGGGCTCAGATGAAACGCTACGCAATCAAATGGGACCATGAGACGAGGCGGGCTCTCTCTAAGAGCCCTGAGACTCCTTTGAAGACTCTTATGGGACGACGTAGGGGGGACACAAGGGAGAAAAGCAGAGGGAGGGAAAAGGACGGTGCCGGAAGGACATTCTGACATCCCGAGTATGGCGAATGTCTTCTACACAGAGGCAGCGACGGTCAATCCCCAACGCAGAAAAATGGCTTTCAAGGGGGGAATCATGGCAGACATTCGAGGTTAAAAAGGGGTGCCCATGCTGGTGTCAAACCAAAGTAAGAAATGAACGTTCTTGAACTTAATGGGAACTGGTGAACTCTCGTACGAAGGGTGCAAGGGCTTCAAGGGGACTGGAAGCGCAGAGACCTGAAACGGGGTTTGTCGGGACGGCTTTTCTTCGGTACACCCACAACAACAAAAAGAAAGCTAGTCGAGGCTTGAGGACAACGCGGAAAATGATCGCCAGTCCGCCTCAAATCGACGAAGGAGAAAACCAAAACGAGATAAAGAGGGAGGGAGAGATGGAGGCCGAGATCTTCCGGGAAAGTAAGAGATACCGTCTTTTGGGAGTTGGCCGGGACAAATCCTCCGGGAAAAACGCCCCCGGACGATTAACGAGGAACAGGGACAAACGCAAAAACCAGTGAAAAGAGTAGGGGTCAGAGCGTGGACGCGATGTCCAAGGAAGCAGAAACTTCCGTTGGAATTGGCGGGGGAAAAATTTACGAAAAAGAAACAAGAACTTATCGAAAAGTGCACGCAAGGAACGCGAAAACGACATAGCGAAAAACACGAGCAGATCAAAAAATACTCAGGGCGGCTTAAACGGAGACAGACCGTCCAAAAACGGAGAAGCAGTTGTCCTAACCTGGGTAGGGAAGGGGGAGGGTAGAACGGGCTTCCCAATGGGAGGAAATCAGGGATCGAGGATGAGCCAAGCATCGTCGAATTTGGCCCATGAGAGCGGTCTGCCTCAGACTTCGAAGAAGAGCTACTAAAATCCAGAGGGGAAGATCGATCGACAAACGTGGGGAGAAAAGGGTCCGAATCAACAGGAAGATCATTGCGCTTGTCAGGAGGCACTGGTGGTCCTCCCGCGCCGCTCGAAGGAGCGCGAGATAGGATTCTCCGGGGAAAGGGAGACTCCGCCTAAACCGAAAAATTGAATAAAATCGGCATCGGAAAAGCATACTCTCAAGAAAAAAACACGGACATATACACCCGTCGTGAAAAGGTCACGGAAGCAAGCACAACCCGAGAACCGCGAGCCTGGAAGAAACGCCAATGGGAACTTGAGGGTCGCCAAGAAATCAGGCAAAAGTCCGTGCACGGACTCTAGAATATCTCGGAAAAATCATGCTCAAGGAAATGGCTAAGACTCGAAACAAGGGAGAGGAATCCGAAGAAGCGCCAAGGGAAAGGACGACGGCAATAAGGGACATTTCCTGTTGGAACTCCTCAAAGGACAAGGGCTGTCATCTTGCTCCTCGAGGAGGAACCGACAGCGAATGGGGATGCGACGAATTATGGACGCGTCGAAAGAAGAGAGATCAGGAGCTAGACGGAAGATCGGTTCTACAAGCTGATGTGAGAAAGTCTCGCCCTACAAAAAAGTCCTCCATCATAAGGATCAGGGAAGGGATCGGGGCCAGGACGGGAAACAGGAACCTGAGGAGCCTAGTCTAAAAATCCCGAGAAATGATATTTTACATGAAAAACGACGGGGCAGCAGGGAGGGAGGGGTTCTGGGGGAGCGCGGGAGTTGCAATTGACTTTGACGCGAACTCTGAGAGAGGGAAGCGAACATCGCAGAGAGAAAAACGAAGAAAGATGAAAACTCGAAGGCATAAAAAAAAACTTCGAGAGGGAACGGAACTAAAATTACCTTTAAAGTTAAATGCTTATCGACGTCCAAAGCTGCTAACGCCCGAAAGGAAGTAGGTGATCTGGGGGGAGAGAAGAGGTGAAAAGGGGGAGGGGAAAGTGGAGGCTGATCAACTGGAATAAAAGGAAAAAAGCAAATTGCAAGCGCTCTAACCATTGCTACTTCCACAAAGGACTCTCGATGGGAGAAAAGAAAGGCACGAAAAACGAGACCACGCTAACTCAAGGGAGAACACGCGAATCGGGTCGAGGAGTCTGAAACGCTTCATGGACCAGCAGATACATCCCGGGGCTCGGTAAACAGGAAGGCCCGGAGGGGTGCGAAAGCGATGCTGGCTGACAGAAAGGGGGGGGGGGAGACAACGACAACAACCGGGACACTTCAAGTCGACAGATGATAGAGGAGCTTTCATCAGAGAAGGGTTTCCCAAAGAAGGGGGGGAGGAAGACTAAGGACGAGCGGCCTGACTTGCGGCGAGGGAAGCAGAGCCGCGGGAAAGTGCATTCCAGAAACAAAAAAAAGAAAAAATAGGGGAGAAGAAATGGTCCTTGGCGGGTAGGAAAAGAACAAGAGTACTCCGACATGGGACGAGAAAGACAAAGAAGGACTGCTAAAAAAAAGTTCACGACTAGGGGGGGGGATAGAGCTATGAAAAGAGTTCCCCCCGAACATTTCGCGGCAAATTGCGCTAAAAGGGATATGCTTCTATACGAGAGAACTACGAATTGTGAAAGGAGGACGAAATGCTAAATTCGAAATAGAACGGCACAATTCAAAACGGTCCGAATTACTTCAGATTAAAAACAGAAAATACCCCCGTATTAGAAAGCTCCAAGGCAGCAAAAGGAGGAAGGGGGGCTCGGAGTAGAAAGGGGGAACCGCGAGACTGCACGGGGAGAAAAAACCGCAAAAACGCCAACGCAAGAAAACTCAGCTCTCGAGGAACTATGTCGTTCAAGCAAGTGAGGCAAGTAGCAGAGAATAGTCACGGTAGAAGGAGAATGGTAAAATAAAAGGCGAACGAGGTCGTCCATGGGGGGCTTGAAGCCTAGCATCGTTAGAAGGTATTCCACGCTGAACGAGGAGAAAAACATGGACGGAAGTGGAGGCTGGGCCTCAGGAAGAAAAAAGAGGACCGTTCTCGACCGCAAAAAAAGGGAAAAGCATCAGCTGATCGAAGCGGCTAATCGGATTTAGGGGCGAGGCAACGAGAAAAAAGTCAACGGAAAGCGAAACCAAAGCAAGGAAGAAGTCGCGAAAAAAAAAGAAAGGAACAGGGGACGTCGCGATGGATCCGAGCCTACCCGGGAACGTAACTTATCAAAAGAAGAGAGAGGACCTTCTCTATTTGGAGAAGGATAGTTGCGGATAGAGAGCGACAAAAACAGAACGGATTGAATTAAGAAAGAGACCGTGGGCAAAGAACGTCAGAAAAAGAACGGGAATGACAGAGAGCGAGTTCCTTCTTTTATATTCCTTTCCTCTGCCTGTCAGGGCTCGGCTCTATCTCGAGGGGTTTCCGATGAAGCAAGACGCGAGTTTTTTGGTGGAAGGGAAGGGACGCTGGGGATCGTGAAAAATCTCAAAGAAGACGATCGATCCAGTCTATCAGCTTTCTAGAAATATTACGTTGGAGGGATAGTACCTTTGAGTACGTAAGAATCTCGGAAGAGGGGAAAAGGGAGATCTATTGCCAAGGGGAAGGGAGTCGCCCGAAGGTACGATTAACAAGAATATCCAAAAAAAAAACTATCAGCTCCGCTAAAAAGGAGAAGAGCACGGTTATCGGGAGTCGGAGAGGCAGAGGGAAGAAGAATAGGGCAAGGGCAGGAAGAGGACAAAGAGCGACCTGACGGGTCCTGGAGCGGGGTTTTTCTTTGAGGGTATTCCTATAAGAGTATCTTTCATCTCGAAAAAGAAATAAACCTGACACCAATTCCGAGGGGCTGACAACTGTCGTGAGGGAAGACTGGTGGTTGGAAGAGGGCAAATGTGCAGCCAGATCGGACTGAAAAAGGTCAGGTGTAAAGTCGATTTCGAAGTGAGATCAGGCTGAGAGGGTTTTGATTCAGAAGCGAATCAATCGAAGGCATCGGGATCCCACCCCCAAAGACGACGATCGGAGGGAAGAGACCCTGCGATCGAGCGAGACTTCATAATGGTCAAGAAATTGGACCCTCCTTATCTTTGTCGGTGAGAACATGTACTGGAGATTAAGGTCGAAGACAGAAAACTTGGGAGAGAAAGGAAAAAAGGTTTCTGTGCTGGGTGAGTGTGAGCCGTTAAGATGCTGAGTAGAAAAATTAAGCAGAGAGACTCAGAAGAGCTAGCGGGAGGGTGGTTGAAGGAATAATCTATGAAAGTACAAGGGGGAAGCGAAATCCTTTTTCTCAGCGAATAAAATGAAAGGCGAACACTGGAGGGGAGGAGGGGGATTGGAGAAAAAAAAAAACGGCTGCAACAATTCGACTCGCGCGGCGAGGTAAAAACCTCCCTTTAAGTAAAGCTACGAAACAGAGAAACGTTGGGAAGGAGAGGGAGAGGGGATATGACGCGGTTCTACCGACTAAGACGAAAAAAAAGAGGTATCTGGACGAAATGTTGGTAGGAGCGGGTTGAAAAGAGAGGCGTTCCTGGCGGCGGGGGTGGTGGAAAATGGGGTGGGCAGGTGGTGAGGGTCTCTCTTCGGGGTGGTTGGGGGGGGGGTGGGGGGGGGAGGGGGGGGGAAAAGTTGGGGGGGGGGTGCCTAAGAAAAGATTGATTGGATTTTTGGGCCGGGTCAACCGCGGAGAAACCCCCCACAAAAAAGCAGATAGCGCCGCGAAGAGGAAAAAAAGATCACCATAAAAGGGGACTGAGGGGAGGAATCAGCTGGAGTAGATAACCTTTGTCCGAGTCGACCGGAATCGTTTCACTTAAATAGCGAGCGAGTGGCGACATGCATAGGGGAGAAGGAAAAAGCCGAAAGAGGGAACGCCGCCTGTCACAGCTTCTATCATCTCCTTCAAAGGAGTGAACTAAAAAACTGCCGTAAAAAAGGACGCGCTGAAAAGAGAAGTTGGGGGAACAAAACAAAGCATCCGGTGAGAAAATTGATGAGAGGGCGAGAGACCCATTCCTAACATTGCATAAGGGGAGGGAGACATTCTTAGAGCAGAGGGAGAGGTCTCAATGAACTCAAAGAGTGGGACCGAGCTTGAGAGGGTGAGAGAAGCTAAAAATGGACTGAATAGCGCTACATCCGTCGCCAGCCATTCCTCAGGGAAGGGGGAGAGAGGAATTGGAATAGGGGATCCGAGAAGACGAAAGAGAAGAACTGGGGTGTGTCAACGAAGAAACACAAAAAACTGTCAAGATGAGGCGGAGTCTTGACCAGAAGCAGCTAGTCTACCTCTTCGAACGAAGGTAGGGGAAGTTCAGGAGACCAGCGCAAATGATTGAAGAGATAAAAAGCGCGAAAAAAAATTCACAATGCGCCTGAAGGAGGTGGGCCGAACACATAAAGGGGAAAGGGGCGTATCCCGAAGAGCGCTCGGTCGAGGAGGCAAGACTGGTCGCAAGGAAAAGGGAACGACGGGAGTATCAGGGACGGGGAGGCGTAGTGGGCGCGGGGGAGTGTATCTTGCGGGGAGTTTCTCATTTCGGGGAAAGGAAAGGGCTATTTCAGACCGCGAAAAGAGCCCAAAAACGGACGGATGGTAATCCAGCCTTCGATCAGATCACGATCGGATTATCTTCTATGTAGGAGAAACTGGGACAAGGAAAGTATGGGGAGCGATCTTGCTGGGGGCGGAAATCAGGGTTCGCGCCTAGGAGCGATCGCGCTCATGCAACCATATACGATGATGAGGAGACTCAAGAGATAAGGACTTGGGAAGAGGATGGACTCTTTAAAGAAAATTAGATGCAACGGGGAAGAGGACTAAGGCGGTAGCTGTAAATTCTTAAATAAACCGATCCATAGTTTTAAGTCACAGAGGAGTGATCAGATGAAACTCAGAATAAGCTAGAGGGAGTTCTTGCTAGAAAAGAGTGTCATCGAGGTTCAGTTATTCCAAGTGTTCACCAATCTAACTTGAAAGTGGAGTGACTTTCCTGTTGGACAAGGAGAGGGACCACACTCGGACGAAAAAAAAAGGGGAGGGTCCTTAGCAGGGGAAGTTAAGACAAATAGGAAGGAGGAGTTCTGTGTCGGCTCTTTTTCGGAGGACATTCCACAGCCAATCGAGGAGCGAGGATTTAGGAGCGACGGACCGAAATAGAAGGGATTCACATCAACGACGAAACG
>Ga0179591_1313847_pt1 | contig 10625 bp, 18 predicted proteins | sample CZOMad2_1_08_16f_FD_182891 | JGI IMG/M metagenome (GOLD analysis project Ga0179591, IMG submission 182891) | Vadose zone soil fungal communities from Angelo Coast Range Reserve, California, USA - CZOMad2_1_08_16fungal (PacBio error correction) | ecosystem: Environmental > Terrestrial > Soil >...
GGTTAAATGATTTTTGCAACGCTCCATTTAGGGGCATTAAGCGCCTGCAGCGTTGCTTTTAAGAATTTACGGTGTAGTCCTCTCAGTTAGTCGAATTATAAGGAACGCTGGGGGGGAGGAGCAAAAGCGTATTCACAAAGTCTTTTTTTCTGGTACAAGTACCCGCCACTCGCTTTGCCCAAGGGAATCAGATTTTTGAGACGAGGGTAAGTTGAGTGAAAAATTAAATAAACGATTGCAATAATGCCGGAAATGTAGGAAAAAAGGTGAAGCAGTATATCGCCGCCGGTTCAGGGAGAATGTCCATAATGATAGTGAGCGAGAAATGCTTAATAGGATTGCAAGATCTGATAAGGAAACAAAACCAGGTTGCAGCAAAGTGAATTTATTGGACCTTATCAACCGAATCGAGAAACGCTGGCAAGCCTTGAAAATACAGACGACAAAGGAGCTGCTATCCGAGATGACCTTGTGGTATGAATAAAAGAAGAATTGGAAGTCGTATGAGGAAAACCCAAAGTTAAGATACAAACGCAAAAAATTTATCAGTGCGAAGTTGGACAGGGGGTTTCCTATTTGAAGAAAGAAGATAAAAAAGAGTGCAAAATATTGGAAAAAGTCGTTTCGACTTTGTTTAAGTTGCCCACCACTTATGCAATTCAAAAGGGTATGATTGACGCCAAGTGAAAGAAAGAGAAGGTGTTAAACGTTATAAAAGGCAAACTAAATGGGACCGGGTCATAGGGAGGGTGGGATCGCGCGGGGGCCCTTTCCTTACTGAGAAACAGATGATGAAAAAAGGGAACTAAATTCAAAGTCCAAGGAGATAGGGGGGATCAAAGAGTTGCATGCAGTGGCACTTAGACGCCAACCTGTTATTGGAGTAAACTGAGTATTAAGACTTGCAAGTAACAAAAATTGTATAGGGCTTGGTAGTTGGGAGGGTAAGCATGGGAGGGAACAACGCTCTACACATAGGAACAGATACAGTGCAAGAAAAGAGATCGGGGGTAGAGATCTCTCTTGAAGCTGTGAACCGGAGAAGCTCTTTATTAAATGGGATGCAAACAAAGATTGGTAAGGGGAAGCGGACAAAGACATGCGCGGTACAGTGGAGCAGTTTTCAAACCGGGTTTTCTAAAATGGGAGGCAAGCAATGGTTATGATGAATCCTGAGGGGTTTCGAAGGGTTGAAAAGGAGAAAAAGGGCATAAATACCCACGCCGTTGCTGTGGGTCTCGGGCTTCAAATGTAAGTTGAATTTGGAGGAAGTTCCTCCATGAAGATTAAACTACCTGTGAGTCATACCTGGCAAGTAAGAAAAGAAGAGCATAAAACTATGAAGAAAACATAAAGAGACGATATGCTGGATGTCGGGCTCTTTCCAGAAAGCATTACTGGTGCAGCGGCTGAGGTGACAGTTACCGAATCGATGGTAAAAAGTGCAGGGGGTGAAGTGTGGGAGAAAAAGATGTCTGTCCTGCATAAAAATCTGTGGAGTGGAGTTGTGTCTCGGGGGTGGGTGCGGAAATACACGGGGTGTGTGTGTGGATAAGTGTGTGCGGTGATAGCGAAACTGAGGTGGTCACTGGTCTAAGAAAATGCTGTTCGGTCTCTAAAAAGAGATTTTGAGTTCAGAAGTTTCTGCATGGAATAGGAAAACCAAAGAATACAGCTAGTGGAACTGTCCGTGTAAACATCGGGCTGCCAAAGCAGATCCTGGTTAACAGGGGGTGTAACAAATGGGGGGAAGGATCAGTTCAAAGATCAGACGCTGACAGCAAGAGGAAAGCATATGGTTAAAAAACATAAGAAGAAAAGGAAAAGTGAAAGAATGACAAAATACAACCGTTTTTTATGTCGGTTTGCAGACGGCGGTGGATAGAAATCAAGGAAAAAAAAAGTCGTGATCGAAGGCTTTTTCTTTGGGCAAAAGGGGCGGTTGAGAAAAAAAAGATGGTTAATCAAAAAATGATTCTATCCTGCACTTCTTAAAATTAATCATGTATGTCACAGGATTATTGTGGTGTAAAACATTATGGCCAAATTTTGTGTAGGGGAGGTAAGGGGCAAAAAAAACGGCAGAAAAAATTCCAAAGAATAAGGTTAGAGAAAAGGCAAGCAACAGAAACATGATGGTCTGAAGAGCCCCCTCGCCGAGTCAGGTCTTGAGCGAGGGGATCACAGGATGAGTGGGAAGGTAACTTGGGATAAAAAAAGCAGGATGACAGGTCAGGTAAGAATAAAACAAATAAACTGGCGGAGAATTTTGGCACCATGGTGACACCTCCAGTAAAAGAGTGTTTCTTGAAGGGAATTGGGGGGGGGGAAGAAAAAAACGTCTTGCAGCAGTATTGAAAAATATTGTATATAATGAAATGACACAGATTGCGGGGATATGAAGCAGCGTGGCGCACATCTCTACCATGTAAAAAAATGAGTCAGAGGAAACAGGGAAACAGTCTTGAAAGAAAATGATTTCAGGCGATGGGGAGCCATAAGGTCGTGTCACTTTGCTGGAAGATGCAGGAAATTCATCATTAGTCTTATAAAGGTTCGATTTGTTTAAAAAACGGAAATGAGCTTATCGGTAGCGGTCAGGGCCCGAATCCATAGGATAAAGCTTCCCCAAAGTAATGAAACCACACCGAAAGCGGACTGTTTGGTAATAAGGTAAATAAACAAAAGTTCGAAACATAACTAATGGGGGTCAAACGAAAAAATACAAAAAAACAAGGTGAAGGAAAGGGGTTGTATGGCGTATGGCGGATTTGCCCATGTGGAATGATGAACTGAAAGGGGCATCTAACCTCCTTGGGTGCTTATTTAATTCATCCTAAAAGTTGAAAAAAAAAGAAAGGGAAGATATACCTGTTCTCTGTCGTATGGGGGAATCTTCTTAAAGGAACAGGTTAAAGAACGGAGGGGCACCACATGAATCCTGAGCCGACTGGGCACAACGTTCCTAACTCTTGAAGCCGGGGGGCACAGGGCCACATAAAAAAGATAGTCCCCTGGTGTGCGGATCAAAGGAGAATCACTGGAACTAGAATGGAAGATGGGATTCCGGCTCTCCTCTAGTTACATGATGCTCTTTCTTCTCATAAAAAGGAAGATCTTCTGCTCGAAGGGAAGGAGAGGCTAGTAACTAGGGAGGGAGAGGGGAAGGAGAAGGGGTTTCTTAACTTTGACACCATATTAAGACCGCTGAAGATCGCGTCCTGTCTGTATCGGACGAATCCGCTCGCATGCAGGCGCATCGCATAATACGACCCTAGCTCTGGGGCTAGCAAGAGAATCCTATTTTTGCTTTTGTCGGAGGCTGTTCGATGTCTATAATGAGGATGAGTACGGCAAGATGGTACGAACTTCTATCGCGCGGGGTAGGGGGAACTTGAGAGTCGGAATACGATTCCCCAGGAAAAGAACAACAACAACGAGGAGGGAAGTTAGGCTGAGAAAAGGGAAAGACAGTAAGCCCTAACCCGGACATCTAAACCCGCACGCGGGTACCTCGACTTGGGAGCAGGGGAGTGTGGAGGGGAAGAGAAGGGGGGGAAAGGTGTAAGAGGAGTAGGAGGCGGGGTTTAAGGGAACATGCACCGAGTTGGCGAAAAGCGATAAAAATTAACGTGTATACCGGACTATGAGGGGGGTAAAAGACGGCCGGAGTTAAAGTAGGATGGACGCGGAGGAGGCATCGGAAACACGGTGGCAAGTGATTAATGGGGTAAGGATAAAGCCAGACGACACTTACCAGGTAATATCCCTCGCATTTCACTATCTTGGGAACAGGGGAGGAAAAATAAGAACCCCTTGCCTTATAGTAAGATGTAATATGCAGGGGGTCTTACAAGCGTTACATGGCAATTATCACCCCTAATGGAAATGTCCAAGTCCAACCATGGGTAAAGGGGGGGGGGGGGGTGAGATGGACGAATTTGATTGTTATAGTTTTTGGGTAAGTCTGGTTGGATAGAACAAACGTGAGATGAGGGGGGTAGGAGTTGGTCTAACAAAAGTGTTACACTTTGGGGGGGCTTTTACGAAGGGTTAGGGCACCTGACCGAATACCGATACACGCCGGTCGAGGTCATCAAAAGAAATTGGGGTGAAGTAAAAGAGAAAAAGAAGGAAAAAAAACTAAAACTTATACATGAGGTAAACATCCGGACTGAGATTTGAGCATTTAACTACCAGGGTGCATTAAGGAAGGAATCCAGAAAAATGGGAAGTCGGGGGGCGTTCTGAACCTCTTTCGGAAAGGAGGTGTGCGCGTTAATTTTTTTTCTGGTTGAGAGGTTTGGCGCCACGCGGCTTATTACCAGATCAAAAAGCAATCTGGGAAGTGTCAGGGAATTATAGCAAGACATTCAACTTTTCATACGCTGCTGCCGATGATAATGGCGATGGGGCAAGGCCTCCACCAAGAAACTGCTCAGGTAGGTGTAGCTCATGTCAAAAAGTACTCAAAGGGGACATAAATATTGGGGGTCTTAGTGAGACCGGAGGAAGGGTTGCAGTTGGTTAAATTGTTTTAGGTTCCACAACTGACTGGGGACAATAAACGCTAGTCGCACGTAGCTTAAGAAGCATGTGATGGGGGTTTTTTTGTGGGAAAAAACCCCGGGAAAAGAGTTTTGAGGGCCAAGGGATCTCAAAAACCCCCTTCACTTGCGGTAATGGAGTGCGTGGGTCACAAAAAAAGAATCAACATAAGAACACCACTTTGAAAAAAATGGGGTTTGGGGAAGAAAAAAGGTCCTTGGGACTAGTGTTTTAAGATAGGGAGAATCAAAGGGCGAGAAGGTAACCGGTTGTTGTGTTTTAATAGAATAGCCCGGCAACCAGTGACGAAGAACATAGAGGACGTAAAAAGGGAGTGAAGGTATGGGGAAAATCAAATATCAAACCGGGATATAACGTGTTTTATTTGGGTATCTCAAACCATTGCTTTCTGCGAAGGATGGGGGAACTAGTCTTTCAGCTGTGATGTCCGCCACAGACTGAATGTATAGGAAAAAAAAGGGGCAAGGTTAAAAGTCGTCGAGCCAAAAAGGGGGACCAGGATGCTTGGCAGCATGCGTGATGTTAAAACGGTTAAAAAAGGCTTGTTATTTCGAAAAAACAGGAGGGGGTCAAAAAAAATGAAGAAATACGAACCGGGAAGAACAAAGGGCGCGAGGACAATCTTTGTAATCATGAATCGAGCATTGGCAATACATAATCCGGCGAGGGTTGAAAGGAAAAACAAGTCTTCATCACCTAGAAGTCAGACCGGAGAAAATAAAAACCACGGCAATGTTTACAAGCCGAAGGTAATGGTAGGGGCCGCTGAACGAGCCAGGAGGTGGAGGGAAGGGGAAAGCAGTATATCCCTACAGATCAGAAGGGTAATCGAGGGGGGATGAAGAGGGGTGGAGGCTGGGGGTATGCCGGTTGCGGAATTAACGCAAAGGTAGTGAAGATAATGTCGGAAATTCAGTAAAGTAGGAAAGGGTGGGGGTTCACAAAGGGGGAATTATCCCTCTAAAAACAAAAGGAGGGTGTTGGGGATTGGGTCTTTATTTGGTCTGAAAAAACAATGCGGAGAACCTTCACATGAAAGTAAGTCCAACAATCCAAATTATTCAGGCCGGGGGGGGGAAGGGTGGTTTGGAACCGGTTTGAAAAGCAACGCCTAACCGCTCAAGGGGGAAATGGGACCGAGGGTGCAAAGAACAGTGCTTCATCGACATGGAGACAGACAGGTGGATCAGAGCTTGGATACGAGAAATAAGGAATATTTCTTTCATACTAGAGTATTTCTTGAAAGAAGAGGGGATTGCTCGTATGTGTTAAACGGGTTACATACTAGGAAAAAAAAACTACCCGACCAGAGAGAATGTTTGTACTGGCAGGTATGAATTAGTTTCTAGAAGGATAAAGAGAATCAATTGGCGGAAAGTACCGCCACAACGCTGGATATACAACTAAGACAGGAGGTCTTTTAAGTCGTCGTTGATTTGTTTCAAAAAAGGTGGCAAACGATGGGAAGGTTGCCGGGGAACCCGGATGATCCAACCAGTTTGTCCCGATGCCAGTGCAAGACATTGTGGGGAGGTTAGAAACGAGAGAGTTGAGGTTCTCTACGGAAGGAACTCAAACAAAAGAAGCGTTGCATACAGTTGGGAACCAGAAACCCAAAATACAAAAACCTTGTGCCAATATTTAATAGGGATGCAACCAGGGAGATCAACATTAGATAATGAAACACCGCTTTACCACTTGACTGCAACTGGAGATGGGGGGGGGGGAAAGAGCCTGTGGTAAAGGGGTTGGGTTTGCACCATAAGAAGTGAATTCCGGATTTTCTTCGAGATCAAAAGTTCCTCCGGCGGATAGAGTCGGAATCTTCCGGGAGAAGGAGATATTCATGACGTTGCCGGAAAGGTTTAATCGAGGGGAAAGGGGGGGGGGGGAAGGCAATAAATCATCTGGGGGAAAATTGGGGTTTGAAACTGTTAATCATAGGGGATAAGAGTACAGATAGACACTAGAAAGTCATGGGGCAAAGGGGTCCCTGGGTAACCTTCTAAATATAGACCGGAGGAAAGGATGCATTGGTTGAAGGTCCAACGACTCCGTCATGAATTAGGATAAGAATGTTTAAGAGTCGCATAGAGACTCCCCGACGTTTATAAAACAGAAAATGAATTGGGGGCAAAAAAGAGATGGGTGTCAATCTGGTAAAAAAGGACAAAATAAAGTGGTCACTAAAGCGGTTTTAACTGAGCAAATAGTTATGCCGCAGACCAAACCGATGGGAATAGCATCGGGCCTGAAAGGACGCAAATCCTTTCAGGCGCTTAAAGGGGGATACAGAAGGGAAGGGGGGGGAAAAAAAAAGCATGGCAGGGACAACACCTGGTAAAAGTGTAAACCCTTTGTCATCACAATGAAAATTAGAAAAAAAACAAGATGTTTAGTAACATGATAGAAGGGCGGGGGGGAATTAAAAGAAAGTGGAAAGAAAAAAGGGAAAAAAAAGGGGGGGCCCGAATGAATAGTGTTTATGTGCCAACAATCCATTTCGTTTAGGCAATCAATCGCCTTCAAAGGAGGTGCATATTTAAAATGGAAGTCAGAGCACTCCTGTGCGTTCGAATGATGCCAATACAGAAAAAAAGGTGTCAGGGAAAAACGGAAACACGGAGCGTTTGTCTTTTGACATGAACCTCTTGAACAATTTGTGGCGAACCAAAGGGGAAGGCAGAGTGGGGATACAATGGATTCTCTGTGAGAAGAAAGACTATAAGAGATGGAAGAGGGAAGGGAGACGAAGAGCCGCGGTACAGGTATAGAGAGGAAGCCTTTTCAGGCTTGGGGGGGGAAGATACTTGACTGAGCTTAGAGGAACGAGGAGAAGAGGGGAATCATACAGTTGCCAAACGTGGCAGCATTGGTTTAGGGTTGGACCGTCAACCTCATTAAGAACAGGGAAAATTGGGGGAGGAAGAAGAGAAGGAAACAGTCGAGATAAAAGGAGAAATACCTAAGGATGGGTAAAGGTGGAAGAAAAACTGATGGACTATCTTAGGTGTGGAGGTAAAATCAAACGGCAAAGCAATGTCAAATGCGAGGTGGGGACTGGGGGGAAATGGCGTATCAGGGGGCATAGAGATCGCAACTGGCATAGGATCAGTATTGGAAAAAGGGGGGTTAGTTGCATGGGGTCAGGGGACCCAGTCCAAAGATTCAATTCCGCTTATTGAATCCTGAATATAAGGGAAGGAATAAAAGGTATACCAAGAAAGTTGGATGGACCACTGGAATGACTTGGTTGAGAAACGTGGGGAAAAAGGGACTTGACGCGTTTCAACAGGAAATGAAAGTAGGAAAAAAAGAAAGGAAAAAAAGGAGAGGAAGATCGTATCAAAGAGTGCAGGAAGGGCGGTACGGTCACGGAAGTTTCTTGGAAGTGGAGCAAATTAGTAAAGAGGAGTAATACCTGGAAATTAAACAAAAAAAAATTAAAAAATATGAGGGGTTATCTGTGAGTTGAGGTTGGAACACCCGCTAGAGACCCAGGACTATGCATTCACGATGCAAAGGGAAGAGAGAGAATGGGGAGGACGGGAGTATAGCTCTCCCTTGCTGTATCGAAGGATTATCAAAGATGCATTGCGATGGCAAAATACTCCCTAAGGTTGCCGTTGGCAAACAATCTGTAATCATAAAGGGTGAGCCGGAAAAGGGAAGCAGGGGGTTTCAAAAACCGGGGGTCATTAAAAAGGATTAAAAATGAAGATGAGGGAAGAGGAAGGGAAGAGTTCGCAAGAAAGGGGGGGGTGTGGAGAAATATCTAAATAAAAAAAGCAAATCAAATCACCCACCCCCGGGGCTGGGGTAAACGGGCGCCCCTGTGTTGCCCAAGGGGTTAGGTGGGGGCTGATGCCGAAGTGCTAATCAAATACGGTTGGGCAGGGATCAGCGAAACCGGTAGGGAATATGAAAAGAAAGGAGCAGAAAGCTCAGACTTGCCTCCCAAACGGAGAATCTGAGGGGATAGGTCCGGGCGGGTACTGCTCTTCAGAAACCTGTTTCCGCGGAAATGACCCTGGAATCGCGAGGGGGAAAATGGGGGTGGGAACTGTTGGGGGATATGAGGTGTTTCATTAAAGGGTATAGTGGAGGAGGATATTCAAACAAAACATCGCCGGATTATAGGACACTGAAGGCATTAGGCTGCAAGGAAAAGGGAGGAAATTTGCCTTGCCGGGAAAAGGTGTCAGCCGGTGGAAAAGAAGGGAAACAATAAAGCTATTTTTGGAACTTGATTAAAAAAAAGACATGCGGCCAAAGAAGTACCTTTGAAAGTGGTGGAGCTAAATAAAGGGGGGAAATTCTCAGTGCAAAAGGTCCGAGCTGGGCTGAAATCATAGGAAAGAATATTAAACAAGAGTGCAAGGAAAAAGGGGTTGAGAGAACTGAAAAAAGAAAAACCAAAGGTTTTCCTTTGCTCCTGTTGGAAAAGGATGTTGGGGGGATAGAAAGCAGGGAAAAAGAAGGAGGAGGACACTAAGATAGGGGGAGTTTTGGACGGGGGATGGTAGGAAAAAACAAAGAAAGGGCCAAAGGGGATTCACTGAATCCTGGGGAGAAGGGTCTTCAACTTAAGATAATAGTCAACAGATATCTTGGTGGAAACTATTTTGTGAAAGGAAGGTCGGGTATTAGTTTGATGAAACGAAGAAAAGAAAAAAAGGGAATCGGTGGGGATCCCAGGGAAAAAACGGATAGAAAAAATAAAAGTTCTTTATGTAATCTGAAAAAGAGAAAGAACGAGGGGGAGGGCTAAGGGGAGGCTACCAGAGAGTGGCCTGATCGAAATAATTGGTAAAAAAACGCAGAAGGAAAGAAGAAAAAACCTCGTTCCTTGGGGGAAACTTTCTAGAAGGTTGGGGGAAAAAGGGGGACACCATACAGGAAAGGGTCGTGTCTTGGGAGGGTTGGTGGGGGTTAAGCAAAAGAGGGAAAATTACTGCATCAAGAGTGGAAAAGTAAAAGATAGGATTGTATGGAATGAAGGGGCACAAGAAATTATTTAATAAAGCAGCTGGGGGAGAAACTAAGAAACCATGAAAAAATGAATCGTCCCCATCTCCTGGCAACATACAATTTTGTGAATGGGGAAAAAAAATGGATGATCGGGTAGGGTGCGGAAATAAAAACGGAGTCATGACAGAATGGGCAGCAGTAGGTTAATCAGGGGTCATTGAGTCTAAAAGGAAGTAGGGTTAATGCAAAACGCGGTTGGGAAGAGGGAAAAAATGGTTGGGGGGGTGGGTTGGGGGGGTGTTGTGTTTTTTGTGGTTGTGTTTTGTAGGGGGGTGGGGGGGGGGGTTTTATAGGTGGGGGGTGGGGTGTTGATCGTAGGAAGGGGAACAAGAGGGAACTCTGAAAATCCCAAACGGAGTTAAAGAGAAAAGTAATGGGAAAAACAAGAAAAAACAAAAGAAGGAAGGGGTTGTTGCTATAAATAAATTAAAAAATAAGAAATCAAAGTGAGCAAGAAAACCCAAAGGCCTCAAGGGGGGGGGACTTGCAGGAAAGGAAGGGAGGGGGGATAGGAACATGTCTGGCAAGGGGAGGGAAGCCAAAGTGGGAAGAGCAGGAAGAGAACACTTTGGGTTAGTATTAATTCCTCCTAAGAGTGGAAAATAGGGAAACATGTAAAATTTGCCGGAGGGTCTGTTTACTTAAGTTGGTAAAGGCCCAGTACGAAAGGAGGCGAAGGGGGGACACCTGTTTATAAGAAGGCCGAAAGGACGGAGGGTAAAAGGAACAGCACCCAGGGGTTGCTACATAAAAAGAAAGAGGCCCTGTGCAAGTGAAACAACAAATGAAAAAGAGGAAAGGGAGGATATCAAATTGTAGAGAAAAAAAAATCTTTGGGGAAGGATAGGGACTACGTATTTATTCTTAACCCCGCATAAGAGAGTCACGAAGAGAAAAGGGACACCAAAAGAATGCAAAGCCACATGAAAACCAAGCGACCCAGCCAATGGGAGTAGAGAGAGACCGGGGGAAGAAGGGGGGGAGTCAGGGAAAAAAAAGAGGAAAGGAGATAAGATACCTTTGAC
>Ga0179591_1385643_pt1 | contig 10625 bp, 15 predicted proteins | sample CZOMad2_1_08_16f_FD_182891 | JGI IMG/M metagenome (GOLD analysis project Ga0179591, IMG submission 182891) | Vadose zone soil fungal communities from Angelo Coast Range Reserve, California, USA - CZOMad2_1_08_16fungal (PacBio error correction) | ecosystem: Environmental > Terrestrial > Soil >...
TCTCGGGGGATGTCGGGGCCGAAGGAAAAACCATAACGGGGCGGCAACTTCGTGCCCTATTTTTTTAGATCGCAGCATAAGGGCGATGGAAGAAGGGGGAAAAGGTCGGTTCAACAAGACTTGAAGCAGGTTCCCAAGAAAAATGAGAAATACGAAGGTGTATTGTTCCCACGACGCAGAACTAAGGAGGGAGAATTAATAAGAAAAAAGGAGGGAAAGGTTTCAAAGGGGAAAAAGGGGATTAAAGAAGGGACGGGGAAAAGGTTCGGAAGGGGGAAAAAGTTGAGAAGGGGGGAACTTTTTTCCTTTCTTTAGAAAGAGCATAAGTTCCGGGCGGGGTAAAGGGAAGAGTGAAAAGGGAGCTTCGTGATAGGATTCATCACAAAAAAAAGGGGAAGAGATTAGCTCCTTCACTCAGGAACCAAAGGGAGACCGGGGAGGAAAAAATCCCTAAAAGGGAAATTTCGCTCACAGTTTGAGAAAAAAAGTATTGGGGGCTATTAAAGAAGAGACATCATGTTAAGCCCTCAGTGGAGGGGGGAAAACTCATGGGGAGGGCTGGGGAAGGAGGGATCAAGGAAATGAGTGTGCACACTAGAAAGAGGTACTGGGCATGGTAGGGAGGGAAGAGAGAAAATAATGAAGGGGGGAAAAAAAACAAGGGGAAAGAAGAAGAAAAGGGGTCTGCGGAGAAAAAAGACCTTCTTCAAGCATTTTCCCTACTTATGTGTTGAAGATGAATAAATAGATGGAGGGGTGGTGGAAAAAAAAGGGAGCTACACTCGAAGAGGTTGGAAAAGAGATTACGAAAGCGAGAAATTTTAACAAGAAGTTAAGCTGGGGGGAGGAAGTGTTCAGAGGGGAAATAGGGGTCTATGGGAATTGAGAGTTTGTACAGAAGGGGGGAAACTTAATCGAAACAAACTCAAATATTGTTTCACAGCATAACACAGCCACAAGAAAGATGTTGTCAGAAAGGGGAAATTGGAAAAGTTTTTTAAGATAATGAAACCATTGTGGCAGGCATGGCGGAAAAAAAAGAGATTTGGGGATTTTGCTTTGAGAAAGTCAAATCTCAAATGACAATACACCTTATTGGGGAAAAAAGACGTTTTACGCAGGTATCTGTCAAGGAAATCAGTAGGTAAATACACCTGAAAAAAATTAAGATAAACCCCGTGGGGGGGAAAACCATCGGGGAAAACAGGGAACGGTGAGGGGGGGATTGTCTCAAAACTCTGAAGATAAGTAGTTGGGGGGAAACAAGGTGGGTAATCAAAGGTTTAAAGGGATGAGGGAGAGTTCAAAAGTATAGGAAAAGTTCTTGGTATCAGTCAACTTGTGGCCGAAAATTCGAAGGAGCCAAAGAATCACGAAGGACTTATAGGATTGGGAGTAAAAAAAGAGGGAGGTTTATGGGAGGGGTTAATATATACTTCATAATGATTTATTGGAGAACAATTAAAGAGATCGGTAAGGCAAGGTCATTGATTTTCCCCCAGCCATTGGGACCGGGTCCACAGGGAAAACATAAATCAAGATTGGCATGAAAAGGAAAGGGCGGGGGGGGGATTGCATGTAAAGTAAAAAGGAAGGTTTTTGACAAGCACCGAGTTTTATCATTACCAAACGTGCTAAGTGGTCAAGGAAGAATAAGGAAAGGTTCGGGGATGTGGGGAAAACGAAACATGTGAAGGGTAGTTGTTTTATTTTTATTTCTCAAGGATGAAGAACTACGAAAAATTTATGTCGTGGATGTAAAAAGTTGGTTTGTGGAAGATAATGTATAGGGATGGGGGGACGAAGGGGTGGGGGGGGGGGGGGGGGGGGGGGGGGGGGGGGGGGGGGGGGGGGGGGGGGGGGGGGGGGGGGGGGGGGGGGGGGGGGGGGGGGGGGGGGGGGGGGGGGGGGGGGGGGGGGGGGGGGGGGGGGGGGGGGGGGGGGGGGGGGGGGGGGGGGGGGGGGGGGGGGGGTGGGGGGGGGGGGGGGGGGGGGGGGGGGGGGGGGGGGGGGGGGGGGGGGGTGGGGGGGGGGGGGGGGGGGGGGGGGGGGGGGGGGGGGGGGGGGGGGGGGGGGAGGGGGGGGTGGGGGGGGGGGGGGGGGGGGGGGGGGGGGGGGTGGGGGGGGGGGGTGGGGGGGGGGGGGGGTGGGGGGGGGGGGGGGGGGGGGGGGGGGGGGGGGGGGGGGGGGGGGGGGGGGGGGGGGGAGGGGGGGGGGGGGGGGGGGGGAGGGGGTGGGGGGGGGGGGGTGGGGGGGGGGGGGGGGGGGGGGGGGGGGGGGGGGGGGGGGGGGGGGGGGGGGGGGGGGGGGGGGGGGGTGGGCGGGGGGGGGGGGGGGGGGGGGGGGGGGCGGGGGGGGGGGGGTGGATGGGGGGGGGGGTTTGGGAATAAGTTTTCCATTTCCATTTTTGCACAAAAAAACGAACAAGATCAAAATAGTTAAAAGAGTATGGGGTAGTAAATGGATGTCGAGCATTGGGAGAAGATAAAGCAGGAAAGATTGGGGGAAAATCCTGGGGAATCAAGGGTGGAGGAGGACAAATGACAGGGATGGGATAAGCATCGGATCGGTTCACTTTAAGCTACGGTCCCATATCCACTTGAAAAAGGGAAAGTTTGAAGGGGAAGAGCTACTGAAAGAACCCGATAAATAAGGGGGTTGTGGGGAACATAGTTGGACTTATGAAGTCATCTGATAGACTAAAGATATCACAAATTGGAATGCGGAAAGCCGTTTAAGTTGGGGAATACCCAGCAGGGAGAGAGTCATCATAGAGGTTAAAGACAATTGGAGATAGAAAAGGGAAGAAGAGGGGAGGAAAAGAGGATCTTTTCTGTTGGGGTCGTGCAATCTATTACCTTAACTTAACAAGAGAGGGGGGAAGTGAATAAAGTCTCAGAAAAACACCATTTGGGATATCAGATACAAGGTAAAAAGTATTTGGGGGATTAAAACACCTGTCGGAAGGAATTGAGAGAGAGGTTAATGGGTAGGGGACGCTCTTACAAAAGAAGCCTTCAATGAGGGCCGAGGAAAAGGAGGGCTAGAGAAGCCTGAGATTAAGGGGGATATCATGAGCCAGGGTGAAAAAGGAACAATGGAGGGGTAACCATAACTTAGAATTCAGAAAAAAAAAACCCGATAGTCGGGGAAAGAAGCAGTTTTTGGGGAACTAACGGGTTTAAGCTTACAGCCTTGTTTGACGGGGAGGGTGCCGCAGGAAAAGAAAATGAAATACTGGTTCGCAGGCAGCCCTTTAGCAGTAGTTATTAAATACAAATGGGGGGGAGACTTCACGAAAAATTTTAGTAAAGGGGGGCGCACTTGCAACATAAGAGATGGAGACTACCCCTCGGGAGAATAAAGAAAATCAGGAAGGGCCTTTATTTCTTGACTTCAAAAATGGAGGAGATCTAACTTGCGGCTGGGTGAAGTTGCTGGAATAAAGATAAGTTAAGACATCTATAGTATTGAAGAGTCGTTTTCATCATCACAAGGGAACAGTGGAAAAAAAAAGGACTAGGGGGGAAAAGCAAACGAAAAATTGATTACGAAGAAATATGGCGGAAGGGGAAAAAGATAAAATTACGGGGGGGGATGACCGTTTAAAGAAAGACCTTCTATTTTAAAGAGAGTGGCGTAGTAGGGGGCATCTTTGAGCGGCCAAAAGGATCACAGCAATATTTGTGGGAGAATTATTTCCGCACCAAAAAACTGGTGACAAGACAATCGCAAAAATGGTAAAAATAGGGGAGCATAGGCCGTCCATCGAAACAATGATCCTAAAGAGGGAAAAACGGGCTCTGAAGGGGGGGTAAGGAATTCAATTATGAAAGGGTTTTTCGGCGGAGGTATACCCTACTGATTGGAAGGACCAAGATAAAAGAGAATGGGTAAAAATGGTTTCAAAAAGGTCCTTTGAAAGAGGAAAAATGCAGTCGAAGAAACGTTGAAAAATTATCTCAGATCCTGCAGGAAAGGGAAACCTAAACAGTGGTGGGGAGGGGAAAATTGTAATTCAAAATCCGGTTGTCGCTTGGGGAAAGGCGGAAAAAAATATTTGGGGGTCGAGGTGTTAAGAGGTAAGGGGTAAAAAAGCTCAAATCGAAAAACCTCAAAAGGGAATGTCCACCTCAGACGGGACAAAAAAATAAATTTGAACCTGTAACTTGAATTACCCTAGTCGGAAGGATTGGAATCAGGCCATCTCTTGTAGGAAATATTGCATAAGTGAATTCTTCAAAAAAAAAAATATACCGTTCGCTTCCGCAAAAAACCCGAGGGGAGGCAACAGAGGGGTGAATAGCAGCATTCTGGTCTAGGATGCCGGGGAAACTTTGGTTTTAACAAATTGGAAGGAGAAAATTGCCAAAACTGCGCACAGGAAAAGGGGGGTGGGGGATTGAAAGCATGTGACCTAGTCATGTAATAAAGTAATGAAAATAAAATGAGGGAGGGGAAGTTACAAGGGAAGGGAGGGGGGGGTCACGGGAGTAAGCGAAAAGTTTCTTGAGTGGGAGGAATTGGGACCTGAGGGGACACGCATCATAATTTGTGGGGGGGTAAATAATTTTGGAGGAGGTAATTGAGAGAGGGCTTAGTCTCAGAGAAAAAAAAACTGAGGACGCAAAAGGACAGAAAACGGGGGGGGAACGGGATGATGCCGTTTCTGAATAAAGGGGGGGTACAAAGTTCATCTAAAACACCGTTGGAAAAGAAGAAAAGTCTTTTGGGAGAGGGAACCATAATACGAGAGGTGAAACCTCAACCATTTTCTTTAGAAGGACTTATTACCTGAAGGAGCACCTGCTGCCGGGAAGAACAAATGAAAGTACTGGAAAAGGGAGGGGGAAGGAAGAAAAATACTGAAAAAAAAATAAAGTCAAACAGAATAGAAAAAGAATTGCTGTGACTTTAAAAAATCCTAGGCCAAGCAGTTGCAGAGGAGTGTTTATTAAGAGGGAAACAGCTGAGAAGCGGGCAGCAGTGGGGCAAATATTTCGTTAAAAATGGAAGACTTTTTCAGGAGGGAGAGAAGTTAAGAAAACGATGACCAGGGGGAAGATTCAATCACAGGTGTGTAAGATATGGGGGAAAAAGAAATGAGGGCATGAAAGGGAGAGTTTGTACCCCTACGTTAAAATGTTCGTAATGAAAAATAACCTCGAACTGAAGAAAATGGGGGGTCCGCATCTAAAAAGAACAAACCTTTAAAGACATTGGAGTATTCAAAAGACTGGTTGGACGCGTTAGCATGGACGGGAAGATAAATTTTTGGGATAACCTTTTCTTGAGACTGCTCAATCATTTAGCAGGCTTCCAAGCAAAAAAAAAAGGATGTTGGGAAGCAAAAAAAGGATATCGGGGGAACGGCCATCAGTATGGTAATCGCCGCCAACGTGTCGATTCAGCAACCCCGGTTGACAAAGATCGGGGGGGATACCCTGTATGGGAGGGGGGGTCCAAACAGGGATAAATTTTGGGACAAGTTTTGAAGTAGTGAAAAATTTAGGAAGTATTCCTGCAAGATAATTAAGAAAAAGGCCTTTTGTAAAAGAGTTTTTTGGAAGGGCCAGAACGAACTTCGGGCCGAACAAAGCATTAGAAAAAAGAAGTTCGTTTGGACCACGGTCTATAATAATTTTATCTTTTAGGATCGACGTCCGTACCTGGAGGGAGGAAACAAAAATCTCGCTGCTGTCTTCAAAAATGTAATTGGGATTGGGAAAGGGGGCCATTTGTTGGTGAGAAAAAAGAAAAAAGTTCTACGATACATGCACCACCTGGGAATTTATTAATAAGCGATCAAATCTTTATTCTTGTATGAAAGGTAAAAAAGAACCTTAAGGTTTTTGACAAAAAACTTGGGGGGGTCAGGACGCAATTTTTGAGGGGGCAAGCAATTCAAGAAATAAAGGATTTTCGGTGAGGGAAGTGTAAGGGGAGAGTTGGGTGGGGGGGACCCGCGAAAGAGGGGGGTATTTTGCGGGCACTACTCCAATTTATGGGGGAAGATGGAAACGGGTTTTGGGAGGGGAATCCTAATTTCATCAAAATATTGGTTTGTAAGGGTCAAGGTTAATCTTTTGGCATCGGAGCACACGAAAACGGGACTGTAAGAGGAAACGAGTTCAAAAAGGCATGCGGAAGTATGGGGGGAGTGGAGGAAGGAATGGGGGATAGAACCATTTTATTTTGGCCAAAACTTTTTCCTAATGTTAAAAAAAATCGGGGATTCTGATCTAAAGCGGAAGTAGTCCAGTATTTTAGGAAAGATCGGGGGGAAAGGAAGCGAAAAACAGAAATGAGGGGCTAATGAAGGTAGAGCGACTGCAAGAAAAACAGCATCTATCAATTCATTGGCCGAGTTGTTTGAAAGAAGTCCACATAATTTTGTTCTCCAAAATACGTGAATAGACAAAAAAAAGGGAAAATGGCAAGGGAGGACTAAATACAATTGAGCAGTCATCATATCTTTTTAAGAGCGACAGTGTAATAGAGGGGGGACAAGCCAACATAAAAATGAGTTAGATGCGCTCTCAACCCCAAAAGGGTACACAAAGAGAAAAGGGTTGAAAAAGGGAAATAGGAAAAAATGAGCTGCCGGAACAAAAGGACGGCATCCTCATGCACATTTTGATAGGAGTCAATTCAGACACCGTAGGAAGATTACCAAGAGGGGAGATTCAAACAAGGAGGAAAGGTTTAGCGAGGGGGGGTGGGTAAACAAAAGGTACCGGAAACTAAGGAAAATTTAGGACGAGTGAAAAGAGATCCGAGCAAGTTAAATACCTGGAATAAAAAGGAAGCTTTATGAGAAGGGAACCCGATTTTACAAATATGAAAATTATTGTGAAGGGAATTGCTTGGTAAGGGGGATTAAAAACACACCATAGAAGGCCCGCCGCCGTTTTGAAGAACGGGTTTCAGCAACAGTCCTGGTTCGGGGCGGGCCGCTGCAAAAGAAAGGGAATGCCAAATAAGAGGGAAACACATAAGGAACTCAGAACTGAAGAATATTATATAAATCAAAAAAAAAGTTGTCATCGTCCAGGGTCTAGAAAAGCAATTGGATAAGCACCATCAAAAGAGCGTGGGGGGAAAACCCTCACTTCAAAAAAAAAAAATCAGGAGGAGGATTGACTTGCTAAATGAAAAAAGGGGGTAAAGGAGATAAACAAAGAAATTGTCAGGTTGGATACAAGAATAAAGATGGAGCGCGTTAAGAAATTCAATTTCCAGTGCATTAATTTATGCAATCGATAGATTGCCTGCTTCGGTAAAAACTCGGGGGGGGGGGGGGGGGGGGGGGGGGGGGGGGGGGGGGGGGGGGGACAAATGTGAAAAGTCCAATTGCTACCGGGAAAAAGAATTACCTTTCTGAAGACAAAAAGCTACTTCTGAGGGGGACAAGGGCATAGAAAGGGGAAAAAAGTTACGGATATAGACCTTTTAAGGAAACGAACTTCTTATGTAAACTATCATGGCTGGCGGTCTTTGACTTAATCTGTAGCCTTGGGAAGGGAGGAGGGTCCGGCCAAAAAGGAAAGGGGGTTATAATTGCAGTAATGTTATTATCAAGCACCATTCAACCTGGGGGGACCCTACAAAAACAGCAACCTTGTGGAAATACTTTAGGAGTTTTTGCAAGAAAAAAACGTTGAGGGTCTAAAACAAGAGAGTGGGAAGGGTAAAAAAGTTGCTATTTTGGTCGAAGTCAAGGAAATTGTTGTCTGCGGAGGTATGACCTACTTATGGAATGACAAGAATACCTCCCCACCGAAATGGGAAATGTCTTTGGCAAAAAAAAAGAAATTGTTCTTTATTAAGGGAATGACACAAAGAAAAAGGTTAAAAGTTATCTCGAAAAATGCCGTGAATTGAAACAATTCTGTTTAAAGCTATGAAGGGGGGGGGGTAAGACCAGGGGAGGCCCAATAGGAAAAAACAGTGTTTTATCTTGGATGCTAAAAATTTTGAGGTTCGCTTTTTCATTACGAAACTTAAAGGTTCGGGGCGAGAAAGTCAAAGCAAACTATTGAAAAAAGAAACAAGCCGTCTTAACTTAAACATTGAATCGCTTCAGACTTCTCTCCGCGGAAAAATCTTCCAGAGAGGGGACGAAGAGGGACTGTTGGGGCTGAAAGAGACTTTAAGGGAGGCTCATTTTTGGAAGAATACTCCGGATTAAACCAGCCCTTGTCGCAAACTGCTGGCCGAGAGGTTTCAAAAGGAGAAATTCAAGGGGGGGGGAGAAGGAAAGGGAAAAGGGGGGGAAAAGGGTGCATGTGGAATATATAATTTGCACCAGGCCCGACCAGGCTTCCATCAGGCATTTGATGGGTGGAAGGCAGGGACGGAAATACAGGAAGAGGGTTGCGGGGAGAGGATGTAACATGAGGGGGGATGCCGGTAGCGCCAGACTGTTCGGGCGGTTTCACACGGGGAGGATGACTTGTAGGGATATTCGAAAAGAAGAGGGAAGCGTAATAGGGGAGGTTGCGATGAGGTCTCAAAAAAACAACCACACGGAGGAGGAGGGAAAGAATCCTAAGCAAGAAGCAGAAATTACATCATCGTCAAAGGAGGGAACCCTTAACTTCGAGCCGGTAAGAATACCTAGAACCTGTCAAAGGGAAAACAAAAAGCAAAGGAGGGGGGGGGAGGAATACCGGCATAAAAACATCATGGAAAACCTCATCAGTGTGTGACCCATACAAGGGCGTTTCTGCATAAGGCTAAAAGCGGGGTGAACAATCCAAAAATGAGTACTGGCAGCATTTGTAGGAAGGGAAATAACTCTTCGCCTTCAGTGGAAACAGGGGGGGAAAATAAAGGGGAACTCAGATCAGACGGAATCCTGCTTCCTCAGTTTCAGGAAGAGGAGTTGTATTAAGAGTATTGAGGGAAAACATAAAGGGAAAGAGTGGGGTAGAAGGGGGGGGGGAAAAAAACAAGGATGCAATATGGGAGGAGCAAGCGATGGAATAGTTTTCCAATGAGGATGAAGTAAAATCTCTTCAAGGGTGATGAATAATGGGGGGGTCATGAAATGAGGTGGCCCTGGGGAAGTTCGCTTTGTCGTGGCGCTTTGTACCCCTCCCCTTGAAAGCTGGGCGGAGAAAAGAACCAGCGGACCCAAAAAAGTTTAAAAGAAAAAAACAACCTGTCGCCCGAAAAGGGTCGAGGAGTACAAACCAGTTGTTCATGGAAGGGTAACTGGGAAGGGTCAGACTAAATTTGAAAAGGTTTTCTTTCGCACCGGAAAAAAATGCATTTTCTCAATTAAGTCTTCAAAGACCAATTCCAATTATTTTTGGGGGAAAAGAAAGGTTTACAAAGGGGGTGGTCAAGGAGAAGGGAACTCCGCCGCCAACACTTACCCCACATATTGACTTCAGAAAAAATAGGCAGAGCCCCGGGGGGAATAATTCATTACAACGCAGATTGTCGGAGGAGAGACTGTAGGAGAAAACTATGTGAGGGGGGGTTGGGCGAGTGTTGTCGGACACCAGTTTTGAATGGTTCGGATAAGAATGAGTTTCAATGCAACAAATTTCCCGAAAAAGGAAAGGGGTATCAGAAAAGGGGCGGGCCTAAAAATAAATCAAAGTGTTTCAAATCATAAGGGACGTTTCTTGAAAACTGTATTGGTTTTTTTGTTTTTTTGGGGTTAGGGGGGTTTTAAAAATGGGAGCTGAAGAAATAGAAAAGGGAGGAGTAATATCAGGGCGAAAGAGAGTCAGCACTGTAATGATTTACGGTAGCCATTTGAAAACTGGCCAATTTTGTTATGAGGAACCAAGAAATCACGGGGTACAAGGAAGGGGCTCAATTAGGACAAAAAAATATTAAAAAAGCAAAAAACATCCTTTAGTGTATGCAAGGTAGCAACGGATAAAGTTGTGGCAGAATGCCGCAGGGGTTCTAGGGAAGCCAGGTTTGGGGAAGGAAAGATCAAGTTGGGGCGTTGATTGAAGTGGAGAGGTGGGGGTTTTACATTAAAACCGCGGAAAGGTTTCATGGGGATGAGTTTTTGGATGGGGGGGGGGGTTTCCAAGGGGAAAAAAAAATTGGGGGGCGTTGATAAAGGTTGTTTTTGGGGTATTTAAATACTAATGTATCGGCAATTCCAATGTATTTATAGTGCGAGTTTGGGGGGGAATCAGTGGGGGGGAAGGGAAAGGGGCAAACAAAAAAGACTGTAATCTTAGTATTTAACAAAGAGGCGGCGAAGAAGATTTTGGGAGTTGCATAGGGGGGGGTTAATAAGGGGGGGATAGAATTGGGGTACAACCGGTTTAATCATTGGATCGGGGATCTGATATAAAAAGAATTCCATGTAGTTACCTTGAAAGATCTAGTGGAAGAACGTCCATCATAATGAAAAAGACGGTAGAGCGCTGCAAGACCCGGACAAGCATCTATAAAAAAGGGGGTCCCTAAGGTGGTACCTCATTCCACAGAATTTACTTCCAGGAAGGGGGAAAAAGGTATCTAAGAGAAAGGGGGAAATTCAAAAAGGATGCATTGAAATTGGGGGAGACACCCGCAGATTCAAGTCCTCATATCTTTTAAGAGATAATGTAATAGAAGGGGGAAAACGCCAAACATAAAAATGAGGG
>Ga0179591_1267865_pt1 | contig 10624 bp, 12 predicted proteins | sample CZOMad2_1_08_16f_FD_182891 | JGI IMG/M metagenome (GOLD analysis project Ga0179591, IMG submission 182891) | Vadose zone soil fungal communities from Angelo Coast Range Reserve, California, USA - CZOMad2_1_08_16fungal (PacBio error correction) | ecosystem: Environmental > Terrestrial > Soil >...
CTTGGCCGGAGGCTAGATCGGGATTCCGCCTCAGGGAAAAGGGCAAAACCACTTCATCGAAATAGCGCAGCTGCGGAAGCGTGACGGGTTAGAAGTCTATCACAATTAAAGGAAACTATCGGAGTGAAAAATAAGGAAGTCAAAAACACACAGGAAGGGGAGGGGAAAGAGAGGAGGACATAGACATATTTTACTTAAAAAAATAGTTTGAACTTTCACGACGACGCGGAGTGCTGCCAGGGCACGTGCGCGAGGGAAGTTAGAAAAGGGAGCGGGCACTTGGTCAATTCCCGCTGGGAGGTAGGCATATACGGCAAAGGCGCTTCGGGGTTTTGAAGAAATCTCGTCCATTCTATGATCTGAGCTTATCGATGGAAATATGACGGGGGTCTATACCTGCTTTAACTTTCCGACTCTCAAAGGAAGATCCCGGGGAAAAAAAGGGGGGCCCTAGTGCCCATTGCGAAAACCTTCACAATACTAAGGGGGTTGAAGCTGAAAAAACTGTAAAAAACCTGACGAAGAACTCTCATGAAACACCAGTGGGTCCTGCGTATAAGGCTCCTGGAAGACTTGTTCCACAGGTAGAATTGCTCTGGACCATCAGGGAATCGTAACAGACGTCAAAGCGCACCGTCGAAGACGGCTGATTCATCAAGTGGTGCTTGGGCCGCTGAATAGCATCAAAAATTCCGGGAGAAAAAATGGATATTGGCTCGAAAGAAAACCAAAAGTCTCAGGGTGTAATCCAGGCAGGGACCCGTGAAAGGGGCTTGTTCGGGGGTTTATAAAGGCATCCGGGTAGATTCATAAAAGAACCTTTTCTGGTTTGAACGCATAAGTATATGGCTTGCAAGCCACAAACTTGATTTTTTCCGTCCATCCGGGGGGGCAAGTTGGGTCATGGGCGCGGGTTCACGCACCTGACATTAACCTGGAGGGTCCACACCGGGAGGATAGTTGAATCTAGATCGCATCATAGCAACAATAGGGATTAACGTCCGAGAAACAGCTGGGGGGGGTCTACCAGGAAGACCTCTTGGGGCCAATAGATCTTCGGGGTCGGTAAACGAGGGGCCACTAAGAATTCGTCAGTACTCCTGAATGACTAAGGGCAGGCGCTGACAAGGGGGGAAATGATACTAAATTGGTTAGAGGAAGCCTGTATATCATGGGGAAAATCTTAGACTTCAGATGGCCAGAAGTAAGGCTGCGAGGAGTCGAAGGAGAATGGGAAACATTGGGACGTCGGGGGGGAGAGGAGGTAATTTGGCTGGGAAATCATATTCGATCCAAGAGAGATTGATGATTAGCCTCCTCACAACCAACATGTAGGAAAAGATAGGAGCAAAAACTTGACGACCGTAAGATACAAAAAGCAAGAGGAGGAAAAATCGAAAACAGACTGGGAGAAATGTGAGTTCAAGCAGCAGCGAACTCAAACGGGGGGGAGGATCAAGCCAACGCCACGAGGAGTTTTGTAAGAGGGAGCCAGGAGAAGAATGAGAAGAGGGGAGTGCAGGGGACATAGCATCGGGCGAACCATCTAATCGTCTGTCGTCACAGAGGGAAGGGTCTTCCGGACCGGCTCGCGCGACACATTAGGGGGAACCATCAGTAGAGATCCCTGCAATATCGAAAGGATCCAGACCCTGGCATTTGGAGGGGAAGGGCGGAATTGGAGGGAAGGGGGGATGCTTAAAAGAGGGGGGAGGGAAAGGTGGCACGTCCCTTGTCGTCAGTAACGGGAAAATGGGATCCACCACAAAAACCCCCCCACCAAAAAACAAAGAAAATTCGGTTGGGCCACGTGGCCATTAACAAAAAAACTTCAAAAAAGTCGGAAGCAGTGCTAGCAAAAAAAATCGATCTTAGGAAACCACGAGGTTTTGCTGGATGGAGCGGCGCCACCGACAGGGAGCAGATGCCACGCCAACCGCAGAGACCGGGAAAAAAGGTGACGGTTAGCGAACTGGACATTGGGAAAGGAGTTCGGTCGGCACTTGGGCAGGCTAAAAAAAAATTCAGTCTTTAATAATGAAAGGCCAAAGGTGGGCCCCGGCCCACAGCAGCAAGACTCTCGAAGGGTCCGGGGGAAGGCTCCCCTTTCTTGGAGAAAAGAAGGAAAAAAGTTGAAGAAAAGTAGTCCATCGGGACTAACCGGGGGGTTAAAAAGGAACCATGAGGTAGAAAAGGCTTCCGCATCCTGAGAAAAAGACACGCAACTCAATCATTGAGGGGGTCACCTTGTCAGGGAGGGAATGAGGAGGGAATGACGACAGCCCAAGGGAAAGGACCTCCCGAGCAGCTAAGGGCAAGTTATCAAGAGCGGATGGGGAGAGAAAAGGCGGGATGAGCCCCAAAAATCCAAGCGAGACCTGTCAGCGCGTCCGACGCCAAACATCAAGAATAAACGAGATGGGCCAAGGGTGACCTGGAGACAGTCCAGCTGATCAGAGGTAGTCCGCCGGAAGCGCACTAATGATGAGCAGGGGGAAAGAGGCGCAAGAAGCCGAGATGAAAAAAGGGGAAGACCTAGAAATACAATTATGAGAAGGAAAGTTAAAACTGTACTCCGCCGTGGTGCTGATAAAGTTAGGGTGATAGCTTCGAAAGACAAAGGACCCATACAGTAAGAAGGCCGTAATGCTTCTGCAATATTCCTTGAAACACGCATATTGCGATGCAGGGGGCCGGAGGGGCGAAAGCAGGGCGAAGAAGGTCAGATCGACGAAGGCCAGTGGGAGCAGCTAGAACGCGAAACAGGCATGCCTGGGAGAGGGCGAAGAGGCAGAAAGCGGAACGAGGGGGAAAGCTCGCAAGAATCCGAGACCTCCCGGCTCCTCACGTTCATGAGACTTAGGGGAACTGGAAACCGGGGGAGGCCTAAACTCGGGGAAAGAGACAAGAAGAAAAGAAACTAATCGAAGGAAAAAGGCATCGTAACAAAAACATAACTAGAAAATATTCGTTCGGGAAAGACCGTAATACAGAACGGGAAAAGGATTGGGGAAAGAAATTGGGGGGCCCGGAGGAAGCAGACTTGCTGACTGTTGTGACCGGAATTCCGCAAAAAAAAAGAATTACGCCAGCGTCAAAACGCAGAGAAAAATGGCTTTCTGGAGTGGCCACTTGGCATAAAACCTCCAGAGGGTGTGAGGATGACAGTCAAAGGAGACTGGGGAAAGATCCTCGAAAACAAAATGGAACGGGACCACAAAACTAAGGCCGGGGTGAAGTGCGCTCTGAGGTGCGACGGCGAAGAAGCCAACAAGAGGAATTACCAAGATGGATGGGGCGGAAAGAGGAACTCTGAGATACAAAAACGCGAATTCGTAAATGGGGGGCATGTAAGCACGAGGAGGACTAGAGAAGGGAAGGGGGGGGGGGGGAAAAAGACGCCCCTGGGAAAATGAAAAACCAGGGAACATAGAATTTCCTGAGTGGGTCATATAGACTCCCGCAGACGATAGGAAGAAGGGGGCCGGGGCTGGATTAACAGGGGTTTAGGAGCAGGACTGAGGTAAAACCAAGACTGACGGGGGGAGTACGCGATAGAACAACGAAGAAAGGAGGGAGACTTTGCGAGAACGACTATATCCGGTTCTCGCCGAATGGGGATTGACGGCAAATCGATAGGTAGGAGCGGAAGGAGCAGGACAGGGCAAAAGGGGTTAGCGCAGGGCACGGAACGATGAAATATCGGCGTGGAGAGGAAAAAGGCAAGGGCTCTGTAAATAAAAGAGAAAAGGTTGTCGGAGGGAAGAGGGAACTCTGCACCTAACCTGAACTCTAATAAGATCAATCTAGACCAAAAAAAAAAAGACACGGGAGGAGAGAGAATCATAAGAAAATAAGGGAAGGGGGCCAGAAGCCTAGGGAGAACAAAAACTCTAAAAATAAAGCGTCCAGGAAGTGGGACTGGGATCTCGCACACGGTCAAAAGAGACACGAGGGGGGAAAGGGGAAGTGGCAAAAGACCTTTTTGAAAAGGAAACACCTGCTCGACGAGGGGATAGGGGCGATAGTCTTCGTCCTGACCCAGAAGTCGCCCGCAATGCGGAGCTGGCGTCTTGTACGGAACCAGACGCAAATGAAAAATAGGAAATCTCATCATAATCAAAGTAGGTCGACGAACAAATGACCAGACCCCTGAGGTCGGAGGGGAGTGGGTCGGGGAGGGACGGGTGGAGGGGATGAACAGCGATGATTTCGTCCAGAACGTTGGGGAAAGGAAGGGGTCCAAGGTCGTAAGAAAATTCTTCACGACTCACCGGACACCACTGCAGAAAACAGGGGGCATGCGGGGGTCTGAGCGACTAGACGGAGACACAGGAAGGTGTTTAGGATGCGGAATCGCGAAAAAACGACGGAGCCTCGATTTTCCATCCACCAAGAGGCTAGGGTTAAGGGGGGCCTCTGCCGGGTGGGGGGAAAAGACAAACATCTTGAATTGAGGTAAACGGGACATCAGAAGGAGAATCTCAAACGGGACTGAAAACGGAGGGAAAGACGTAAATCAGAAGCATCATCAAATGGTGAAAGGGGGGAGAGAGTTTCCTACTAGTGGGTCGACCCACACAGAAAAATGCACTCAGTTCAATGCAGGGCATGTAGAAAAAATGTAGGGGTCGTCAACAATGGAGTAGTCCAATGGAAAGGAAAAGAAGTTGACCTGGATCAATCGGTTGAACAAAAGAGAATCACGCAAACTAGAAGGGGCTGCAAAAGGTTCCATGACCTTAAAAGATCGTGCAGGAGAAGTCGGAGCCAGGCGCAAAAGAGCAAGGGGTCAAAGCGAAGACGAGGACGAGTTCATAGGCCTTGAGAACTCGAAGGGGAGGGGGATGATTCCAAGGCGTAACACGAGACATGGGGGGTCGACGGAGAAAAGAACAAGAAAAACTCAGCCGCAGGAAGTTCCTCGGTTCCTGGAAAGAGGATCGAAACCAGGCGCAAAACGGGAGGGAACATCGCGCAACGCTCAAGAAAAAAGAGCTAGAAAGGCCGTCGGGGGCCGAAAGGGGGAAGGTGGGAAGAGAAAAGAAATCTAGGGGGAACAGTCTATACAAAAAGGAAAGGGGGGGGGCACTTGTGTTAAAGGGTAGAAGAGGGAAACTGAGAAGAAAAAAAGATTGGAGGAAAAGAGACTACTCAAGCCTGAAAGACAGGGAAACGTTGACGTTGATAGGGATGCAATATGGGGAGTGAAGACTAAAAGAAACGCAGCTGAAAACTGGTAGGATGCAGGAGCCATTCATGATTGAGGACTGGGGAAGCGGTCTGGCGTTCGGAGGAGGACTACTTTTCGAAGCAACTGTGACGGAAGAAGCAAAAACTGCGGCGAGAAAAAGGCGAGTCGCAGAGGAGATAGTTGATCTACGGCGCGTTATCGAATGGAAGGAGGACTCTTTCGATGAACTACTTTCCGGCGAGGGAAACTTACGCCCTGCGCATCAGACAGAGAACCGACGACTGAGGAAACTATCCTCCGAAAAAAAATTAACCCCTCAAGAGAAGAAAACATCACACAAAGATGTCAGTTGGAAGATACGCTCAGGCAGACTGCACAAGGGACCGGATGTAAAGCCATGTGTTTTGCCATCGGTCCTTCGCGGGGGAAAATTAAGGGTCGAAGTAAAGGGGAAAAAAACTTTCCGCGAAAAGTTTTAACGCCGGGGAAAGAAATGAATATTCTGCAGATGAAAACGAGCTTTGTAATAAAAGGGGCCCGGGATCATTGTTCTGAAAGAGAGGAGGTAGTCAGGGACGGGGAAAAAAAGTAGAAGTGAGCGGCGGGACTATCTCCAAACTGGGATGGTTATAAAGCGCGGGGAATACCCTATTAGAAAAAAATGGGGTTGGGCTACACGCAGAGGAATCACGTTTCAGTTGCGCTCGGGGAAAACAACACACGCATCGGGGTGGGGGGGGGGGTAGGAAAAGGGGAGAGATCCTGTCTCAAAAAGAAAAAACAACCACTGGAGTATTCGGTGGTGACTGCACGGGGCGAAAAATTGACAAACGTTTGGGTACGAACCACTAAGTCAAAACCATTGCGAATTTCTCCATGTCAAGAACATCATCGGCTAAAAGGACCGGGAATAGGACTCGGAAAGGGAGTATGAAACCATCGAAATTTGGCCGATAGACAAGCGATAAAGGGGGGGCTCTTGGGAAAAAAAAAATAAAAGTGGGGAGCTAAAGGGAGGGTCCGAATTCGCGGGGAGGGCGAAAAAAAGACGGGGCGTGGGGTCGGTCCCTGAAGATCTCGAAGCATTTTACGTTAAAGGCAAGCTAGATTCCATGGGCACGGAACATTGGCAAGATGAAATCTGTGCGAGAGATATCAGAAAAGGCCGGTAGTGGGTACGGGTGAAAACTTGTGAAAAAAACAAGAGATACCGCGACATATTATGAGAGAACAGAAACAACAACCCTGATTGGGGGGAACCATACATCAGAGACTCCGGGTCGTGCGGGTGAGGGTCACTAAAAGTAGCATAGCTCGGCTTTCAGGGTGGAGACACTCAGCGAAAGAAGATTTCAGGGGCATTGTGGGCCGGGGGAAGGCAAGGCAATTCCAGATAAAGAAAACTAAAATGGGGGATCGGTCTGGAGGGGAAAGGGCAGCGGCCATCAGGGCGGGAAACCTCGGTCAATCGGACGAAGCCCAGCCGCGCCCAAAAAACAAAAAAGTGGTACCTGCGAAGAACCAGAGAGGAAGGGGGGATAAATCGCAAGGGCCGGGCGAACACAGGATTGTTACAAATCCGACCCTTGCATCTAGTCAGTCGGTTCGGGAGACTGCTGGGGCTCTGAGGAAGAAAAATGTCGCAAGCCGGTGGGCAAGTCAGGGGAAGGGGAAGAATTACCAAGTTCCATTGTTGTCAGCCCGCGCCCAGCCGGAGCCCACCACGTCAAAACGGTTTGGAAATCGACTCTACATTCACCGGATGTTACGTGTTGGAGGGTTCTTTAAGTTAGACAATTAGGAGAAGAGGGGATAAACCGGCCACCGGGAAAGAGAAGATCGAGGATCTCCCATAAGTTGGAAAGGGGTGAGACCCACCATCGCAAACTTGGAGGAAGAAGGCCTTTCAAAACTCAGGTCCTGACCTAGGGGGACAGTGCCCAAGACATTACCAGGCATCACTACTAAGGTGCTGTACATTTTCAAAAAGAAGTTGCGGGGCGGGAAAAAAAAGGGAAAAACGCACATGCCCCCGGAAAACCCGAGTCTATATACCTCAGGTGCAACAGCGGTATAAACAAAAATTCCTTTCCTGGGATGAGCTTCGGTGGCAGAGACTCCAGTGAGAGAGAGAGGGTTCGGATGACGTAGGGAGGGGGGGGAATTTTGCAGTAGGGACTCACCCCCGCAGTGTTTATATGCGGGGACAAAAACGCCGGTCAGACGCAGAGGAGCGAACGAGGTCAAAAAGTACCTATCGGGCAGGAGGTCTACTCAGGGACCGGCGAGAGGAAAAAAAAATCCCCTCCTCAGGAAAAAGCTATGTGAAACGGGAGAGAAAAGACAGGCCGCCAGCGTGCCTCATTTCCTTCTAGAAAGTGGGAACTTGGAGAAGAGAGACAATGCAAGAAATCAGCGAGGGGAAAGGGAAGGGACAGGCGCGAACGCATCTCTAAGTTAAATGTAGCCAGCCAAAAGGTCCTCGGGACAGAGATTAGATGGACGTTGGACGTATCGAATCTCAACAACAACTTAAAGAAGAGAAAGGCAACCGGCACGCAAATCAGGGGAAAAAGGGGAAGGGAAAATCGAGAAAGAGGGGGTGAGGATGATAAAAAACGAGCCGCTCTATGGCAGGAGACGGCCGTCAGGGGACACTTTCGCTGGAAAAGGATCGACCGCCTGTCGCAGCTCGAGAAACGCGGGCTGAAATGGGTAGAACGCTCGAGGGCAGAAAATGACGAGATTGGGAGATCTCCCTTCAAACCTCGAAGACTGAAAAAAAAAAGGGTCGGTACGAGGGTCGCGTCAGACCTTCTTAGGAAAAAGAAATGCATTAGCAGAAATCAGGCAGAACAGAGATGCAAAAGGACATATCACCTGAAAGGCCCGAAGCGATATGAAAGTGGTGGGACGGAAACGGAACGAAACATGGGTTGAACTTGGCTGCCTTATCGGGAAAACCGCGCGGTGATAAAAGGGAGGGGGGGAAGAAGCCTGCTGGCAAAGCAAAGACGGATGGGCCGGGCCCAGGGAGCGAGATGCTGAAAGAGGCTGGAAAGGAAACTTTGCAAAAGGGTCGCAACGGTTTTCTTCAAAGTCTTCGCTTACAATGGGGCGAACTCAACAGGGGGAGAGAAGTAGGAAAACAAAAAGTGGAATGGGGGGCTGGGGACACTCAGCAAGGTTCAGAGCGGAGTCAAAACCCCAGAGAGCAAAAAAATGGCAGGGTTGGGGGCGGGAAAGGACAAGGAAAGGTCTGATAACTTGGGCGGGAGTGGTGCAGGCAAGGTCGAGGAGAACGAAAAATGTGCTTCCCTACTTACGACGGGAAAAACTAGGGATGGGGTCAATATCCATTCGTAACCAACGACTAAAGGAAAGATAACTCACTGTTGAAGGCTTTGGGTCGACAAAATTAACTTATTTCAAATCCGAAAGGCTAAGGACGTCCTTGAAATAACATAAATCGAAATAAGGCATGGGAGAAATTTAGGAGACTAAGATCCTTGGTCGACCGACATGCTGGAAAGAAAACTGGCCTAAAAGTATCTCGACATGTTGGGGTCGCAATCGCTAGGGCGATTGCCGAATCCAACAATGGCAGAGAAAGCTGGCCTGATCTTGGAAGAAAAAAAGGGCAAGAACTGATTGTATGGCAGGGAGGTGACTTTGGTAAAAAAGGTCTGCGCTACGGGGGGGGAATGATAAAGATCTAAAAAGGTAAGAAAGAAAAAGAATCCTGGCGAGGAGGAGGACCCTGGGGATTTTCGAAAAGACAAAAGCGAACTCAGAGAACATTCCGGGGGCTTCTCAGGCCACGCGAGAAAAGAGCATCTGGTGGGTCCATTGTGGGAAGGTACATCCTTCCCCACAAATGCCGGGCATTGGAGGATAGGCTTTAAAAGATGCAAATCGAGGGGGGGGCTAAAGCCGTCTGCTGGACAGAAGGGGGAGAAAAGTTCGCGTCCGTCTCCGACATTAAGAAGATGAATGAAACACTCATAAGAAAACGAGGGAAAAACAACGGGAGAGCATGTCATTCGTCTTTTAAAGTGAGGAAATTAGGGAGGAGTAAACTCCGCACGGGTGCTAAGCGTGGACCACAACTTCGGGGGGTTACATAACCGGCGCAAGGAAGCGGGAATGCAAAAAAGGAAGACATGTGTCGAGGCCTCAGTCTTGAATGTGGACGCCGATGGTACGGAGATCCGGTTGTGTGGGCCCGGAACCTTTCTCCAAAGACCCCCGGAAATCGGAGGTTGGGCACTCGGGAGCCGGACTAAAAACTCTGTAAAAGGGGTTAGTTGAAGAGGACCAAACTAGTCGGGGACTACCAATTCAGAAGACAAGGGGAACTGACACGGACTGAAAAAAGAATCTGCAGAACTCATAGACTAAAGAAATTTCCCCGTTAAGGCCCGTGGGGGGGGGGGGGGGGGGGGGGGGGGGGTGTGGTTTGGGGGTGTTGTTTTGTTGGGGTTGGGGGGGGGTGGGGACACAGATTAGCATGTAAAAGAGTCATTGAGGGAGGGTCCCAGGGGGAGCAGGTCATTGAATACGTGAGAACGCACGGCCTACTTTGGGATTCTTGTCAAGCAGCACTCACAGGAAGAGAGTTCGAGTCGTCTTTGGCAAACCTATGACCTTGGTCAAGATATAGAGGGTTCGGTTCAAAAAAAGGAGTCCCTCCGTTCCACAGAAGGGAAACGAGAAATCCGAAGTTAAGAGGGAAAGCAAGAATGTAGAGGGAACCGGGCTCCGATAGGGAAAGACTGAGGGCAAGAGGGAGACCGTCATTTCTCTCTTCATGGGAGATTTCCTCCGAAAAGCCAGGGCAAAAGGAAAAGCAGGAATCCGGGAAAAAAAACCAGAGTGGGGAAACGGGCCAATCGAAATAAAAAATTCAAAGAAGCTGTATCATAGGGGGCGAGAAGGAAAGACACCTGAAAGAAGACAGGTTGGCGAACCCAGAAACGGAGAGAGAAGTCCGTACTCTAAGCAAGATTGAAAAATAAAGGGGGGACGGATAATGAAATCCTGAGGGGAGGGGGGGGGTGAGAGGATAAATACTGGCCATCTAATGAACTCACGAATCGGGTTGCAGTAAGAGGTGGGAGAGAGATAAGACGGAAGGGGGGAGGGAGATAAGTAAAAACGCTATTGCTCAGTCTTTATAGACTCGACAGGAAGAGCTTAAAGGATACGTCTACAACAGAAAGGACCGGAGTTCAGATACTCGGACTTGGCGGCGCGTAGCGGGAGGGCCCAAGCCAGAGAAGGCATATAACGCGCCGATCGTCCAGGGGGAAAAATCAACGGAGACCGAAGAACTAGAAGAATTGCGGGACACCTGGGTAAAAGAAAAAGGCTATAGCAGCCAGGAAACGAAGAAGTGCGGGCTTTCCGTGTCAAGGAGAGAAAATGCAG
>Ga0179591_1288428_pt1 | contig 10624 bp, 9 predicted proteins | sample CZOMad2_1_08_16f_FD_182891 | JGI IMG/M metagenome (GOLD analysis project Ga0179591, IMG submission 182891) | Vadose zone soil fungal communities from Angelo Coast Range Reserve, California, USA - CZOMad2_1_08_16fungal (PacBio error correction) | ecosystem: Environmental > Terrestrial > Soil >...
TACCAGGAGAGGAGATGAGGGATTTGCGCGAGGGGAATATGCCTTTAAAAGGAGGACTAATACGATAAAAACTAAGCCCTAAGAAAAAAGACAAGAGGATGCCCGGAAATAAGGGGAAAAACAAGCTGACCGCAGAGAAACTAAATGCCGATGCAGGAAACATCAAAACAAAAAAAAAAAACAAGACAAGAGAGCTCATAAGATAGGAGGTTCATTCAGGCATCTTGAGAAGAAAAAACTCTCAATGCCCAGAAGGAGCCTTCCCGAAGAAGGGTGAATCATTTGAGAGAAAAAACGGCGGTTTGCGGAGAAAAATTGCCTACTTCTATTTGGGAACGTACGTCACGAGTTGGAAGGGCTTGTCCAAAAAAGAAAAACTCGTCACCAAGGGTGCGGCGTCAACGAATACTTTAAGAGGTGACTTGGGAATCCTGGGGATAAGAGGACTAAAACGATACGAAGGGGAAACGGGGGAATGGGAGCATACTTCGCGACAAACGGAGGGGGAGAAAAAAAAGGGGGTGTCCTTTCTATAGGTGGAGTCCTCACCCCCTCATGGGGGAAAGATCCAAGGGTCCAAGGAGATGAAAGTCAGAAGAGAAGGAAAAGACTTCTTATCAGGGGGTAACAATGTTGGGAGGAAAGCCGTTTCGCCCATAACACCATGGTAGGGAAACCGGGAGGGGGGGGGATTGAATTGACAGGGGGGGAATTCTGTTGGGATCGAAAGAAATGTCATTGCTCAATTCAGAGTCTGTTCGGCCCTGACCCAAAAAGTTGGAAAAGGTTGGAAGAGAGTCCATTTACAGATAATTTATACCGCAGTAGGAACCAAAAATTACGCGCTGGAAGGAAAAGGTCCTCGACGGAAGGGGATTCACTACTTACAAAGATCGCTCACGGGGCACTTCATCGGAAGAAAAGGGAATCACCGACAAGCAATGCTTGGCTGTGACTAGTACTTCGCAGGGTGGGGCCGACATCCTAGGACAACGAGTTCCTCAAAATGTCCTTCGTCACAAGAAAAAGTGGAAAAATTTTTGGAGGAAGGAGGCAGCTAAATAAGAGGTACACTTCCAACGCCTCTATTGGAGTGAGCTAGGGTAGGGAAGTTAATTTACGGTGGGGGAAACCCTAAGGGAGGGGAAAAAGCCCTTCTGAAAGTCCTAAATCAACGCGAAGGGGAGCTCACCGTGGAGAAAGGGGAGCAAGGGAGAAAAAGCCTAAAAAAAAAGGGGTTATGATCTTCACTGAAATTTTAGAACCTAACCCGGTGAGGAATTTCACCGCTGGGATAACATCACTATTCCCTTTCAAGCGGGGTAGGAAGGAACCACTCCTACTTTTCGGCCGCGTTACTCAAAAGGCTAGAAGCAGTTTTCTAACGGACTTGTATCTACCGGCCTATTGGGTCATGGGATCCTTCATCGATGAATGAGTTGGAAAAGGACTATGAGAGAAAGGGAGGGAAAAGGCCCACTCAGGGAGTATCAGGTCCTCTGGTCGCAACCAGCTCCATTGCAAACTCCAGAAGGGGCAAATTTTCCTCTCGAAATGGTGCTTGTTCCGTAGAGAAAAATGGAACCAAAGACGGTCGTCCGTGATAGAAAGGAAAATAATCTCCTTAAAAGTGCCCCTCCCTACCATTTTTCGTTAAGGCGAAGGGGACTTGGGGGGGGAATTTTCGCACAGTGCGGGATATAGAAACCACAACAACGGGGAAGGGGGAGGTATTGAAATCTATAAAAGAACGCCAATTAGCTCGCTGCATAGGAGATCCGAACCGCAAGGAACTTTGGAATGACACATTATTAAAGATGGTCGGGGCAAGCACGGCTGGATTTGTCTGAGGAAAGGGGGGTCACTTGACGGAAACCGAAGGTGTCTATTCTTGACCACTGCTAGTGCAAAAGGGTCTTTTATAACCTAGAGGAAAGAGAAAGCGAGGAAACTGGGACGGAGTCTCTATATTAGGTCAGCTTGCGGACGAAAACCAACTCACTATCGATCACAAGCCGAAAAATACTTCGCAAAAAGGCATAGCTGTTGCCGTAAACGCGGGCCAAGTCTCGTGGATGGGGGGGGTCGAGGAGGCCTGTCCTTGGGACTTTTTATAAAGGCCTTTCCATAGGCATCAGATACCGGGGAGAAAGAGTAGGTTGAGGAAGGGTTCATCTCATCAACCAGGGAAAGGCGGAGGACACCGTGTGAAAAAGTAGGGTGCTGTCTGACGAGAAGTATGTCTTGGGGAATTTCTTTCTCGAACTAAGGTAGGTTTGCCCGCAGGGAAACCACACAGGGGGCAAGTCAAAAAAAACTCCTCATCGATCATAAATCGAGGAGAGTTGGGGGCTAGCTGTGAGGGGGGGGGAGAATTGGGAACTCCAGAATCCCCGAAAAGAAAAAAAACAAAAAAAATGTTGTTCTCACTGAGGAGTAAGCGGGGGAGAATTCCTGTTTTGTGGTGAGGCCCTCTCCTAGATGTCTTCCATTACCCTACGCAGGTACAGGATTAAAGCCACAACCTTCTGGAGGTTGGGTCTTTGAGGAAGGGATTTCTTAGAGGCCGATTAGGGTCGGGGGATCTTCCGTAGCCGAAGGTGTTACTTAGGAAGATTCAGTCTATTACCGAACCGGCACTAAAGCTGGGCACGAAGTCGTCCTATTTACTCTAGGGGAGGTAGGAGGGAAACAGGTGTAAAGGACCTAGAATCACCCCTTTTAAATCGGTCTGGGGGTTTTGTTTAAGCCCCAACCTCTTAAAGACATACTTTCTGAAGGAAAAGGTCAACAACACCGCAGTGGAGTAAATCGTTCCAATACCTCCATAGTGTTCTTCCGAAGGGGAGGGGACCGACCGTGTGTGGGGGGTTGCTCGTATTGGGGGGAGGGCGATCGTGAATACATCACAAAAGTTATCGCCGGGGGGGAATCCATGCTGCTTTGTAGAAAGAAATTGGAACCGTGGGGGGGGGTATCTGGGGAAATCCTTGGCGGGGGGTTATCATCCAAGGAGACTAACAAATCTGCGTGTAAGGCCCGTTTGCGCGCAGACCGGGGAAGGAATTGCAAGGGTAAAAAAAGGGAGTACTCTGTCGTCAAGGAGGAACGGCCCGACTTATACCAGGTCGGTGACTGGGATTCTTGTCCTTGGGAACGATTTTGGGGGAAAAGGGGGAAGTCCGTCTCTTATACAATAGGGAAGTTGAAATAGACTTCTGTCAGGAGTGGACTGAAGGACCGGCCCTCCTAGAAGGAGAGGGCCATATTCGAGTGAAAGAGAGACGGTGATAAGAAATCGTTGGCACTCAGCATTCGGGGGGTGCCTGCTGATATCTGCTAAAGAAGGAGAGCCATTGCTTCAGGAGGGTGAATATTGCAAGCATCTGAGGGGAAAGGAATCGTCCGCGTTTAGGAGGGAGGGGGCGTCGTAAAAATTTGCGCAGGGGGGGAGGCTGGTATCGGAGGGGGAATGCGACTTGTTTGGCGAATCAACGAAACCCCCCGAGGAAAGACGGGCTCAAAAAGGGGGGAATCTTCTGTTCTTACCTTTCTTTGGGAAGAAATGCTCCAGATGACACGGCGAAGACACATTCGTCTGGACTTGGCCGCAAAGATGCCATCTTCGGAAGGTTGATGGGGAAGGGGGGGGGAGTTCTATTACGGAGCATGTTGCTACAGTTATGTGGCCACCCATGTTCCGATAAGGAGGTCGAGACGTAGTAGACGTGTCTAAAAAAGAAGATCGCAATCCAAGGGGAAAAAGCATCGGAATAAGAAGATGGCCCATGGGGGGGTGTTTAAATAGTTCTTGGCATCCACGAGGGAGGAGAAAGAAGGGGCAATTCCTTGTTGTCCAGGGAAGATCTCTTTTCTCTCATATATTATAGGGGAAAAGTCGGGTACCATATCGATGGTGAGACGGCACGTATGCGCCGAAGAAAAAATTTATTCCATTGCCTTCAGACCCCATGCAAAGAGGGGCAACCGTTCCTAGAGTCAGGAGGGAACGAAGATCTTAGTCCAAGCCTGAGACGCAGAACTGAATACTTCTAACCGTTCAAAAAACACCCTTCCTTGGTTTCTAAGTCACCAAGCTATCTCCCCGTCTCGCAGGCAAGAAGAAAACTTCATTGCGTTGGAAAGGAAGGACGCTGCGAAGAAAGCCGAATGTCGTCAGTCGGGGCGCCGTTGGGAAAAAAGGGGCTACAAGAAGGGGGGGAAAGGGTATACTACGGGGGAACTGTGCGACGATTATCCAGTTCTCGTGAACCAAGAAACACTTTCTGCACGGGACTAATCCAAAACTCGCGAGTTACTACGCTGAGGGTCCCTTATCCGTGGGCCTACTAAACTTAAAAAAAGAATCTCTGATAGGAAAAAAGAATTCCTATGGCTTACAACATGGGGAAAAAAAAAACAACCATAATTAGCAATTGGGGGGGGCTCAAAAGCTATCTTATGAAATCAAGATTTTACTGAGAGAAAATGTCTGGGTATGGGTCAACTTCGTTGACGTACCAGAGGGGGCGATATGAGCAAGAAAGGGGGAACACACGGCGGTTAGCAGGAAAAAAACCGACTTCTATTTCAAAAACGACGTCAAAGTGGAAAACAACTTCACCAATTCAAAAGAAGTTCGTCGGCGGAAAAGAAGAGGGTACTCGGACGGTGCGGAAAAGGAGGGGGGGGGGAGTACTCCCGGAGGCATTGACTTCAACTGGAGGGGCTCTCAAATGGGAGGAGGGGAGTTGTAGTTCGATTGTCTTCGTTAATAAAGGAAACCCTCCATTAAAAGGGACGATTCATATAAGAAGGGGATCTTAATGAAGAGATGCGATTCAACAACTAAAACGATCATTTCTTAAAAAAATGAAAGCCACTTGGCCCATCCGAAATAAACATCCCGCGCACCAAAAATTTTGGGTCGTTCAAAGCCGGGGGAACACCGTTTTGATGTTTCTAGAGGCACCTTTCTTTTGATCTCCCTAATAAGTGGGCTCCTATTTCGGGGAGAAAAACGAGGGGGGGGTTGGGGGGATTTCCTACCGAACGACCCGTTATGGAACTTTGGGGACCTTTCCGACAACCGGTGAAGCGGAGTGGGAATACCGAAATCGTTAAGACTACACTGAAACATACTGGGCGCTTCCGGCAAGTTCCTCAGAAAGGAGATTACTATAGGACGCCTTGGGATAAGGAAATTGATCCACGCGAAACTTATCGCAAAAAAAAAAGAAGGAACTCACCGACAAGCAGAGGTTTCGGTTGAAGAAAAAAAGGAGGGGGAGCTCGGGAAATGAAGCGCTAAAAAGGACCGGGCGATGGCACACGAAGGGATTCAGAAAGGGAAAGACACTCAGTGGGTGCACGACACTTTGTGAGGATTAACATTTCTTAAAAACCCGTACCTCTCGGAAGGGAAGCTTCTCCTCGGGTAGTAGTGATCTAGGAACCTATTTCGTGGAGGGGGGTGTGTAGTAACCGAGTTTGAAACCCCAGCCATGCGTCAAGATTCACTGGCCGAAAACGCGCCGTCGGAGCACCGTTTGAACTAACGGACAAGTGGTAAGCCTAACCTCTTGGGGAGCATTCACCAGAGGGGGGGGGTGGGGTTTTTGGGTGACGGGCACCGGGTTTTTTGGTTCCGGCACGCCTAAGGGCTTCGGCGGCGGGTTTCCCCTCTAAACATTTCCTCCCCCAGAGAAGGGAAAAAAAGGATGCGCAGTAATACCCTAAAACCCCACAGGGGCCCTGTGAAGGGACGTTTACTAGGCTCTTAACTTTTTCTCCGGAGACACGGCTGCTTGAGAGAGGGGGTCCCGACAGAGTTTCGGGGCAGGTCTTCCGGGAAGAAGGATTACGGCAGAAGGACGAGAGCGCGCGCGGAAAAGGAGAGTATCAGTTCTAAGGTCTCACCGACAAAAAGGGTTGCATCGCCAGTGCGAGAAGGAAAAGAACGAGCGGATCTGGACAGTCCGTCACGACCACTGGCCCAGAGAGCCTGGCGCCGTGAACCGACACCTAAAGAGGAGGGGAGGTGCTAAACGTACAGAAAGTGGGGTCCTTTAGGCAGAAGGGTAGCTCAAGGGGGGCAGCAACCGGGCGTTCTCGATGATGAGAAGTAGTTTATTATTAAATAGAGGGAGAATTTTTCGCCATGAGCTCAACGCGGCCCGGAGAGAAAAACAGTCACCTTGTTTTGCTAAACCTCTACAAAAGAGACTTAGGGAATATCACGGAGGATGGCTGGGGGCGTCCATTGTCGACTGATTGACAAAGAATCCGCTCGAGGCGCGGCACAAGCGACTGCGGCGGAAAGTGCGCTGGTTGTAAGTGATAACAGGGACTGTCTACTATCGGGGGGAAAAACGCTTGCCAAGTCTCTCTAAGATTCCAGCTTCCCGAATAAGCTATTCCTTGCGAGGAAATAAGAACAGGTGTAAGGTAACGTCATTTTGGGGAAGGGGAAAAGCCTTTCATATCTGTCGGAAAGCAAACGAGGGCCAATTCTGAGGGGGGGGGGGGATTTTTAACTCTGAAGAAAGATTCAAACGGGGAGAATGCAAGGGTTCCATCGGAGAACTGGTTTCGGAGCGTAATCCGGGGGAAGAAACAACCATCGTGTCGGATCCTTCTTAGACACTGAGAATATTTCAACTGTGAAAGACCCCTGCTCGTTGAAAGAAGGATTTTTCTTTCGGAAGCCTTTCTTTTGGGAAAAAGCCGGTTCTTTCGAAACCCGAATTACACTTAAAAATGGTCTTACTCAAGAAAGAGAATCCACTCTGGGCGGCAATGGTGAGAGGCTGTATGGAGATCCGGAAAGGGTAAAACACCCCGCAAAAACATGTATTTTGGGTGCGAAGGGGCTTCTTAACTTCAAAGTGACCGTCGTTTGTGGGCAGGACCTGCTGGGCGTTGAGGAGGATCGGCAGTAAAAAATTCGAGGATTCCACCAAGTAGTGGCATTCGTTGGATTTAGGTCAGGCGTCGCGGCCAGAGAATGGGATGCAATCGGCCGGAGCACACAAGGTGGTGAAGGGAGAGCCATGCCGATTGACGGGAAAGGCCAGCGCTGGGGGGGCCTCCGCGGTCTCGGGAAAAAATATCTCTAATCCCGGGAGGGCTTCACCTTTGGGACCGGACGGGAGACCCGGGAGGGTGTTGGTGAACATAAAACCCACAAATGAATCCCTAATAAAAGCCTCTATAGGCCTAAAAAAAAGGGCCGGTCCAGCGGGGAAAGCCAATCCGGTGCTGAGATACCTTCGGCCTACCAGGGGTTTGGGGTTTTAGGCTCTGCTGGCGGTGCACCTCGAGATTCCGAATAACCCAGGGACCTAGCGCTATAGAGGGGGGGAGTATTTGTTAGGAAGCCTATGCTGTGTATCGAGTTCAGGCGACAATTGGGATTTGATCTGAGAAAAAGAGAAGACTGGGATTGATTCCTACCTGGGTCGCAGACTCGAAAAGAAAACTTTTTCGCAGAAGAAAAAAGGGCTAATGCAAACAAGTGAGTACTCGTCGGAAAAGGAAAGGAGTCCGTCACCGTAAGAGGAAAAGAGGTCTGTTGGACTCAGACTGCTGAAGGTGCGAAAAAAAGTTGGTTTTACGGGCCGTCTCGGAAATCCTTGAAGGAAATATACTTCGGTCATTGGAAAAGGGGAAAAGGACAGCAAGAAGGGGGAAAAGCCTGCTGCAAAGAGAAAGGGCGAGTAATCAGTCTTTGATGTGAAGCTAATTGCCAAGAGGGAGGGCTCATCATTCTCGGGAGCCATCGCCTCTGAAGAAGGGAGAGAATTAATTCGCTACATCAATCATCCTTCTGGGTGGGGGGGGGGTAAATGTTTGAAGCGGCATTTTCAGAGGAAGAGTCCGCGTGGGAAGAAAAAACGCGGTCGTACGGTGCGTCGGAGGCGGGTATCGGGGGGGGAAGCGACGTGTTTATCGCAAACCGCGAGGCATTCTCCTCGACCAAACCTTGGCCCAAGTCAAGTAAAGGTAAAGGAAGAACGGCTCGATTACCACGACGGGACACTACGCCCGGGAGGATACCAGGGACGCAAGCGTCCCTGCCAGTTACGCATGCATGGGAGGGTGCACTGCGAGACGAGGGTCTATATGAAGGGGGATAGCTTGGTGATCACCCAGGGCATGACGAGCCGGGCACGGAAGGAGAGAAAAAAAGTTTAGGGAGTTCTCGGGAAGAAAAGAGCGCATCCGGAAGAAGATAGAATGGAAAAATAGGCCGTGGGTGGGGAAGAAGGGGAAGGCCATTGCACCGAGGACTGCGGCGCAGGAAAAAAGTTGTCCTTGAGAAAAAATCTGGAGATCTCTCTCAAACAAGAGAGAGAGCTACTCTTGTGAAAAAGTGCCTAAGGCCTGAGACCTCTTGGATGGGCCTTCAAAGAAACTGGGGGGTCAAACCCCACGGCCACGAAAAATGGGCCAGTTCTATGTAAGAGGAGCCTCGATTGAGGAAAAGCCGAGCACGCCGAACTGGAGCATTCGCCCGTTCCCTGCTCGAATGGAAAAAGACTGTGTGGGGGGGAAGCTAGCCACCAGGGATATCGCCAGGAGAAACTCATCACCTATTGGGGCAGGGGCTAAGAAGGGAAGAAATTGCTTCCCAATGTGAAGAACCCCCCTAATTGGGGCGGGGGCCGTAGTAGAAAGGGAAGATGGAGTCCTGGTTAGCCGGGACACGCTGACAAGGGAAGGATTTTCCAATTTTGAGAAGGAATTTCGTCTCTGGGATTCTCCCGGAGAAGGAGGGGATCGAATACGATACCTCCTCAAAAAGTTCGGGGAATTTACTACTCTCTGGAAAGAGAAAAAGCTGACTATCTCGTATAGGGAATGCCTATGCTGACACTCAAAACATCAAAAAAGAATGACGATTTATCCGGGAATCGAGGTTCACATGAGAAATGCTTGCGCAAGCGGGGCACTTCGCATTCCCGGAAAATTGTCAATGATCATGAAGGGTCCACCAGGTGGGGGGGGGAATACCAGCACATTACATCCCTATTAGCCCTCAATAGATGGAAGAAAAAAATTCACACCACCTTCGGGCGCAGAAGCAGGGCGGAAGAGACGGGTACATCGTCACGGAATCCTGGGGGGGGGGATCGAGTACGACGAAGGAGAAAAAAAAAAAAACTTTTGTGGGTGCGGCATGGAAGGAAAGGGGGGGGGAGCATACTGCGCGAAAAAACGCGTCTACGAGTCGTTCGATCTTGAGAAAACCCCCGCGGATCTGGGGAAAATCCAAGGACAAATTGCGAGGAAGGAAAAGAAGAGAAATGCGGGAATTCAACTAACAAGTGCTTCACATGGGGGGCACGATCGCAGGGGGGGAAAATCCAACTCCAAAGGTCCCTCCTTTGTTTTTAGTGATGGCCCGATGGGGGGGAAGAGGGTTGTTCGTCACAGTACTATGCAGTCGCGGAGTCAGCATTTCTTTGGGCGGAGCTCTGAAAAGGGGGGATCCCTTTAAAAGGAAAGGGGTACACCTTTTAGGATGATTTATCAGGGAACCTGGGCAAACACTTGAGCAAAAGCTTCCGCAGAAGGAGGCATTTCCGATGAAGAGTCACCACAAAAAAGGGGAATCGGCTACGGCATTGATACTTCGAATCATCTTCCGAAAAAGAGGAACTCCCGACATTAAAGGGTGCGGTTTTAATAACGAAAACTTCTGTCGGGGAAAGGGGCCTTTCAAAAAAGAGGTTCCCGCACTGATATCAAAGGGGAAGAGACTATCGGAACAGCCAAAACAAAGTTGTTGTGCAAAGAGGTCGTCCTCTGAAACAACAGCTCGTACAAAAAGACCTTGTCATCGGGGATTCGTATTTTGTGATTGAGGGGGAGGATGAAAACGAGGGGGTTTAAGCACTGTGGTGTGGAACCCGCCACGGTCACACACGGCGTCCAACGTCCTGAAACGGAAAATCGCAGCCGTCGGCATCCCTCACGTGAGGGGAATCAATGGATAATCCGAACCCTAAAGGATAAGCTGCAAAAAGGGGGGAAGGAATACGCGCAAACCATTTCTCTGAAGGGACTCTGTCCCCAATGCATTTCTAAAGTACGGAAGAATGCTTGAGTCCAAGCGCCCAGGAAAAAAAAGGGGAAGTTTTCCCGGAGCGTTACGACGTAAGTGAACTTCGGTGGAGACTTATTGGGAAGGTTCACCTAAAGTGTTAGTTAGGAGGCGCGTCGGAAAAGGGCTGACTTGAGGGGTACTCCTAGGGAAAAATGCAGCGTAAAAGCGGTCGATGAGAGGGAGAAAAAAAAAAGAGCAATGGGTGAACAGACGGTGCTCGCATTGGAAGATCTGATCTGGCCGAAAAAATTTCCGTAGACCGCACGGGGGAGAAAGGGGAATGGACCGACCACTCAGAGGCACATCATCCTGAAAGGTGCCAGCCTCAAAAGGGGGGGGTTTCGGCGCGGCCGGGGAAGAAGGATGCTGCAGAGAAATTGTCTAACAGGGGTCCGATCTCGAAAAAAGAGGAGGGAGGAAAAGAAAGTCGAGAACGCACTGTGGAGAATGCAATCATAACTCCCATCGCTCCGTAAAAGAAAAAAAAAGGGGGAAAGGGTCCCCTGCGAAAAA
>Ga0179591_1361500_pt1 | contig 10624 bp, 8 predicted proteins | sample CZOMad2_1_08_16f_FD_182891 | JGI IMG/M metagenome (GOLD analysis project Ga0179591, IMG submission 182891) | Vadose zone soil fungal communities from Angelo Coast Range Reserve, California, USA - CZOMad2_1_08_16fungal (PacBio error correction) | ecosystem: Environmental > Terrestrial > Soil >...
CGCCTTCAACCAAGCACATTGACTCGCCACGCCTAATGGAAAGGGGGTCCGGTTAAGTACCCAGGGCTTTTTGCGACATCTCCGTCGGGGTCTCTGGCCGTCAGAGGGAACGGCGACAAGGCCTCCCAAACATGTCGCTTTTCCCGTACCAGGCCAAGGAAAAAAGTCTGAGGAGGAGAGAGGCCATTCTGAATCCTGAAACTTCGGATCTAAGAAAAGGGGGACTCGGGGGGGATGACCGCCGGAACAGGGTGAGGGACTTGGCCAAGACTGCAGATCGAACGATCCGCAAAGCTTCCCCTAAGGCTCCTATCCTCGTATCCAGGTGGGGCTCTACCAAGTACCTGGGATCTAGGCAGGCGGCTACGGGACGTGGGAGGAAGAGTACGCACGTAAAACGACACACGGTGAAAAAAAAGTTTCGGGATGGTGCTCCGAATCTGACTCGGGAGATAGGGGGGAAAGAGAGGATGGGCGCGAAGGGGAAGGAAAAAAGGGTCCACTCGGGGCCTTCGGCCGGCACGCTCTGGTCACCTATTGCGGATCCGACCGGTCTGCACCCCGAAAGTCTCTCACCCTGCTCCTCCACGGGTCACCGGAGCAGCTCGAGGGGCCTTCTTCATTAAGGTTGTCGGGGAGGTGTTATGTAAAGCGCTTTGTGGGGGTGCCGAGTAGGGTGCGTCGGCCGGGGTTGGCAGTTGGGGACCGGGCCCCTGCATGGCCTAGATAACAGAGAAGAAGGTTTTTGAAAAAAAGATACCCCTTTCGTCACGTGAACTAACCTTCAAGTTTTCAGGGAAGGAGTTGCCTACAGGAGGGGTTGGGGGGGTATCTTAATGATGTAGCCGGTCGAGGAGAGGGGCGGGATTTTCACCAAACGGCTTACTTGTAAAACTCACGAGAGTGGTGGTTGGGCCATGCTGGGGGAACGCGCTCTCTCAGGATGAGCGGGAAGGCACGGTAGTATAAGGGGATCATACCCTGGATCCACTACACAGGGCTCTCTGTTTCGAGAAGAATTGACATTGTCAAAAAGGGGACAGGACAAGTTTGGCCGCACTCGCCGTTGTAACCTCATCAGGAATCCGCGCGTCCAGCTAATCAGTCCTGTGTTACGAGGAGAAGGGAAGAAATATACAGTATCTGGAACAGAGGTCTGCTAAAGGCTGGGGGCGCCTCTCCTTCACCCCGGGAGTCAACGTCGCGGCACGCTAAACGACACCCCGATCTAGTCGGGGTTACTCGACCGCCCGAAATTCCGTCGTCAGGAATTGAACATAGAAAAATCGGGGGAGGGTTTGACCGTAACCGTTCCGCGAGTTGTCATGTAGGAATATGTAAACTCCGAATTTGAACGACATGCTGCTCGGGAGCACGCGGGGAAAGGACTTTAGTCTGTTCGCACTCTAGCGGGAACGTCTACTGAGGGGTTCTCGGGGTTCCCTGGGAGAGTGGGAAATCAAGAGTCTCTCAAGAGAGTAGTCTTGGGGGAGGCAAAGCACTCCTCGACCGTGAGTCTTTATCACTCGTCTGACCGCGCATTCGTTAATAAAGTCGGGAAAACCGCCGCCGGCGTGCTCTTGGTGGATCCAAAGGCTTCCGTTTGGGACTGTTGATTACTTGATACAACATGGCAATTCGCGCGAGCGTGGGCGGGGAGAGGGACGCAAACAATTAGGTATGACTCATGGAGCATCGTAGATTGAGTATCTATAGACTAGCAGATGTCTTGCCCTTACTTCTTGAAAAACGCAGTGCCTATAATTTAGTTAAGACAGGTCGTTTCTCTAAAGACCGTTCCCAGATCTAGCCTGAGAGGGAGGGGAAGATCCCAGGAATGATCTACCAGATCGACATCGGAGGGCAGGCAGGCTTCCTAAATTCAACTACATTAATAGTTAGAACGTTATGTGCACTCCAATAATAACGGCAGAAGGCTTGAAATCCGAAGAAGGGGCAAAAAGAGGCGGGTGTTTTAGATTCTTTACTCTAGCCCGGTGTAGGGTTAAATGCTCGACCACGCAGAAAAAAGAGGGATATTCTGAAATCGCAGCCGTCCGACAACTGGGGGAAGAAGGAGAAGCGGAGATTCCGCCTGGCGAACAACACCATCAGGCCCTCAGAGTTCGCGAGAAGAAAAGAGTTTACAAGCCTGAAAAGGGGGGTTGTTTTCAAGAGTCTATCTAGATGAAAGAAGTTCTTCTAAGAACCAAGTACGGGCAGCTTCGTAAAAGAATGACTAAGAAGGAATCTAAGAAATCAAGAATGGCCCTTGAATTGTGGCGGTAGCTAGTGGATCTGACAGGGACGTCCTTAGGGACCGTGTCGCCTTAGGGGCAGGAAGGAATGAAGGGGAAAAAGTGTATGAAGGTGTTAACCTAGATCAAAAATGAATAGGGAGAAGCGAACCCGGTCAAAATACAATTACACCACAAACGCGGGACCTTGAGACAAAAGCGATAGCGTCAAAAATCCCGAAGGGGAGGGCCAGAATTTTCGAGTGGGGAGAGATGAGTGCGACATGATACCCCCAGGACGGGGAGAGAAGGGGGGAGGAGAGAGGGGAAAGGAGCCGTTGGTAAAAAAAGTGAGTAGCCACAAGAATCCAAAAGAACAAGGAGGGGTGAGGGTACCCTACAAGTCCTTCAACGGCGTCACGTCGGCACTGGCTCAACTAAAGAAGGGCGCGCACTTGAAGTAAAAGGAGAGCACGAAGACAAACTACCAGATGCTCACCGGGGCCGGCAAGACTGAAAAACTGCGCCAATCACAGAGTCTTCGGTCCAAAGAGCGAAGGGGACTCTCAGGAAACATCAAAGTTTTATGAAGGCAGGTCATCTTGGGGAGAAGGCGACGATTGGTTCCTAAGTGGGGGAGAGATAGAAGAACCCCGGTACTACCGCGGGGGAACATTGGGCTCCGGAAGAGACAGGAGAGATAATGGGATTGACCAAGAATAGGAGACTTTGCAAAAGGGGGGATTCAATAGGGCAGGACAGAGGTAGAGACGAGAAGGACGATCGCTGCAGTCAACGGAGGGAGTGCAGAGGAGACCTCAGCAGTTTTCACCTGATAAACTACTACTCCCCCTCCTTCACCTAGGTAACTACTCTTAAGAGTCAGGAAGCATGAGAGTAAAAGGACCAGGCGCCAGGGGAAACAAAAGAAAAAACAACTCCTTCCTAAACAGGCCAAATGGGAGAAGAAGGAAGGGAAGCAGGGGGGTGCCATCTACTGAGTACTGAAGAAAGTAGCACAGACATGGCACTATTCCTCCTCAAGGTTAGGGGGGAGGGTCGAAAAGCCAGTCATGAGAGCATCCAACACTGAAAAGCACTTGTAGTCCTTGGACTAAACGTCAGAAAGAGACGAGGAACTCAGACGTACGACATCGACGGTGCCTTCTGTTTACTTTCTAGTGTGAAGATAAAAAGAAAAGGGGAAAAGAATAACATAGGCATCTAACGGAAGAAAACTTGAGGAAGTAATAGTGAAATAAAGGTTGGCAGAAAGAATAATCGCTTCTTAACCCAGGAGGAAAGTGAAATATAGTAAATCGAACTATAGACGTCCGCAGGGCTAGTGAGAAGAAGGGGTGACAGAGACGGACTCACACTAAGGCGGGAGGCCTCCAATTTTGTGATGGTTCGGTGAGGAAGGAATAAGTCAAGGTTAGGAGGAAGGGGGAGAATAGAGCGGGCCCTTCCAATCGTTGGATCACTCGGACCCGCAAGATTCAATGTTTGTCAATATCAGGGAGAAAATCGGAGGAAAATTAGGGTTAGTAAGATATGTTACAAACAAAGAAGGAGAGGAAAAGTCGAGAAGAAGAAGCCTGAGGAGGAAAGGTTTTAGACATCAATCTCCCCAACCCGTACTGAAGGTTCAGAAGGGGTGGACTCGCGAATTTGTAGAGGATTAGCACCGAGGGAAAAAACAATAGCGGTCAATCGAGAAGGGACATGAAGCGCTGTAGAGGCGACGAAAAAAGTCATAGAGAAAACATATAACTCCGCTTGATTTGACAAGAGATGGGTTGGGGGAAAATTATTCAGACACGGGGGGGGGAGAATCTGTTGATTGAGTCGAAAGATGCATTAAACTTGCCCCTAATATGGAGTTAGCAATGTGAAAGAGGGGGAGGAGAAGAGTAGAGATTTGTAAACGAGGTCCTCTTGACCAGAAGCGAACGTAGAAAAATGGGGGGAAGGGACAAGAGGAATGGGAGGTTGCTTAAAGGGGGAAGGAAGACTGGTTGTCCGATGGAAAGGAGCTCAGACAGAGAGCAAGGAGAGTATCAGCGATTAGGAATCAGCGGGAAAAAATAGAGAGGGGGGAGGTCAGTTGAGACGCTTCACGGAGACGAGGAAGATTCTAGGAAAGAGGTGATTTGGAAAACCAAGGGAGGGATAAAGCTAGACAGAGGGGCATGGAGGGACTAGGGGGGTATGCGTGGGGGTTTGGGCTCCGGTTCAAGAGGGAAGGCGTAAGGATCCGTGGCGGCCGAGAAACCAGGATATAAAAGACGGGAGAAATTTGGGCAGGATTACGTACTGCACCCACCAAAAAAAAAAACAACCAAACCAAAAAAAAACCCCACCACCCCCCCAACAACAAAAAAAACACACCACAACCCCCCCCACCACCCACCCCCAAACCCCCCCCAAACAACCCCCAACCATAGTCTTAGAGCGTTCGGAAAGGGGTTTTCGGATAGCTTAAAAAGCTCGGAAGCGTGGGAGGAAGAGGAGGAAAGTGGGAAACAGTTGGATGCGATGGAAAAGGAAGACTTGGGACACGTTAGGATAACACTCCCAGAAAACTAAGAGGTCATAAAAGAGATCCGGCACTCCAAGACAGGGACTAATAGGGACATGGCTTCCCGAAAGAAGGGGAAACATAAAAGGATACCAAGATGGAGGAGAGCAATGAAGAGAGCAAAGTTTGGGTTCAAGTCTTCTTCTAATAGCAGAAAGGCCGGAGTAGGGGAAGGGAAAGTGAAATTCTAAATCTTCCTACAGGAAGGAATGACAGGAAAAGGGTGGAGGGAAAAGCAACACATCCGCAAGAGCGAATAAAGTGAAAGAAAAAAAGGGGACCGGCTCACGTCCTTCCCTAGAGAAATACCCTTCTTGAGTGCAATTGCGTGCACAGAACTCAGAAGGTGAGAGAGAAGGAAGACAGGGGGGGGGGTTTCTACGAAATTTCTGCTTAAGTGGGGGCACCATCAGAAAGGACACTGTTGGAGGGGAGAAAGGCACGAAAAAACATGGCCGATCAGGAAAATGGTGTTGGTGATTGGGAGGAAGAGGGAGGGGTAACCAAAGGACAGACTTGAAAAGGATCTAAATCAAGAAAGAACTGAAGGAAAAAAGAAGAAGAAGAGAAACGAGAAATAAGAGAAACATTGGGGGGTCGGCAATGGGGAGAGAAAAGGCAAGAGGAACTCAGGAACCCATTTGTAAGAATGCTTCAAGAAGGGGTGGGCGAAAAGGGAGCGAAAAATCGTAACTCTTCTGCACGCATCCGAAGTTAAAAAAAACAGGGAGGAGAGACTGAGAAGAAGCATAAGGAGTTCTTCTCGCATCGAAAAAAGTGAATCAAGTCTGCTCACTCAGACTGAAATGACGGCGCACTGTCCATCTATGTGGTTTTGCGGGGCACGGGTGCGAGATGATTTTTCAAAAAGGAAGGGAAGTCCAGGAAAGGTCGGGCTTGGAGTAGTGAGTCATCACGTAAAAAAGATAAGACAGAGGTACGCAGGAGGAGAGGGGAAAGAAGAAGGACCATAAACTTGAATCTTCAACTTGAGGGGACTCTCCGCCCTATGATGGATGGGTCCACTTTTCGAAAAGAGTAGGGATCAGGAGGGGGGGGGTGCGTGCGATTGGGAAAAAAAAAATGTTTTATGCAAGGGTCAGAGGAGTCGAAACAAAAGGTAACGCGGGTTCTCTACCGGCTTCAAGGAGTACCAACGAGAAAAAGGGGATTGGAACCACGTCCTCGTCGGAAGCAACTCCGAAAGAAAGCAGCGGAGGCAGAGGATACAAACTGGATCCAAAGATTGAAGTTGAAGGGCGGCCAGGTTCTTCAGGAGGATGGCCTGGGAGGGGGTTGAAAAAAAGAGACACGATTCCAAGAGATTAACATTAATGACAGGACAGATGAACGTGGCAAAGAAAGAAGAGACGATACGGATATCTGAGAGAGGGATTGATTAAGAACTCAAGGGCAACGAAACTATAGTCAGCATGAAGATGAGACAACATTGAGAGCTGCCCCGAGAACTGCCTATTAGAAAGAGGTGGAAAGCGGGTTTCAGCGGGGGGTTGAGAATTCATCTAGACTCGCAGAGCGCGAGTAGGAAAAATTAGTCACATCGAAAAACAAGGGGAAAAAAGCCAGGAGGTCAGGACTAAAGCCAACAGTTGGGGGAACAGGGACGGGGTCCCACGGCGAAGGAGTGGGGCAATTGGGGACTGAAAAGAGAAAGGGTAATAAGTAAGACTGAGGGAAGAACGAACTCTGATAAAAGAAAGGGGAGGGTAATTGTCATCGATTCGAATCAATGGGAGATCATAAAGAAATTGATTGAGATTAAAGTATACAACAATAAGGGGGAAAACTCACGAAAGGGGAGGTAGGGGACATGAATGGGGGGGGACGTAGGGTACATCGCTGAATTTTCGGCTGTAGGGTGGGAGTGAACGATTTGAGAGAAATTCGAAAGGGTTTAGGGGCCAAAACTTCTACAAGTAAGTAGGATGGGGGGATACAATTTCAGAGCCTCAATTATTTGTAGAAGTGCTGGGTTGGGGGTAAAGGATGCGCGAAGGCTAAAAGGCTAATTTCGGAGCGCTCGTATCCCGGAAATGTAACTTTCCTAGAGCGGGTTTAGAAAGGGGGGGGGACGGGGGAAAGACTTCCTGATCAGTAGAAGACAACGGAACCGTTGCATTAGGGAAACATGGGGGAACAGAAAAGGTTATGACGAATTCTTCGTTAGGTTGTTTGCTGCGGAATACCTGAATTGATCAAAATGAAGAGGGGAGGCAGATGGGGTTGGGCGGAGACAGATTTCTAACCTAAAGAGTTTAATGCCTCTGCCCCGAGAGGACTAGGCGGGCGCCAAGCAGGGTCTTTAAACGGAAAGGAAAGGCGCCAGTTTGCGGCCGGGGAGGAAAGTATGTATGAAAAAGAATTTTTCACAGGTTTCTTCTGTAGAAAGGGTAGTCACACTCAAAGGAAACAGCGAGAAGGCGGAGGACCCGCGGAGAATCTTGGCTTACTGGGAGAAGGACAAAGCCTTGTTCAGGTTGTATCATGAGACCACTAAATGGGTAAAAAACTTCTTCTAACAAGAATGGAGCGGAGAGGGGAAGTGGCTTCCTGTTGGGTTGGAGAGAGCGGTCTGATAAAGCGAAGAGTCTGAGTTTAACTCCCAGTCGGGACCTTAGAGGAAAGGGGGGAAGGACTAGGGATTTTGGGAGGGGGGGTTGAAGGCGAGTGGGGGGAGGTAACTGAAAGACATTTATCGCAAGGCAAGAAGTATTGGAGAAGGGGGATCAAAGGCGGAGAGGGAGATTTATGAGCTAAAAACGGGCTCGATTCGAGACTGACACGAAAGCCGTGACAGAGAGGCTCAGAATCGCCGTCCCTATACCGTATAGGGTATAAAACCAGGGAAGAGTTGAAATGGGCTTCTCTGGTACTTACCCTTCTCGGAGAAGGTAGCATGAATAGCAAATGGGGGGTCCAATAGCGGGTTTGCATAGAGCTCAGTGCACCATGAGGAAGAGGAACCCCAGCGGCTGAAGGAGCCTTCAGGAACTGGAAATTTTGAACCGAGCTTAAGAAGATCCTGGGTGGGAGACCTGATTTGGGGAGTTTTTGAGCAGAGATGCAAAAGAAGAAAGAAGGATAAATAAAGAGGGGTCATGTCCGGATGCCTTGAAGGGGGCGGACATATCTAATATCTGCTAAAAGGGAAGGTAGTTGATCTGAGCCCTGAATAGAAGGGACGGGCGGGTCGCCTGGAATTGTGAGGGGGGGAAAAAATAAAGAATTGAGGTGCCGGGGTTGATCTGTCGACCTCGGCGAAAAGATTGAGAACAGAGAGAATGACCACCGGGCTCTAAAACGCCGAGGGGGGGTCTAGATGGGCTGAATCATCTGAACTAGAGAAAAGGGGGGGCCGACCAGGGAGACCGCACCCTTCGGGGACGGTTGGGGGGAGAGATGCAGGGAGTTGGTTCGACATTATTCTTGGGTTTTCATTGAGTATTTGCTCTCAGAAGTCATACCCAGAGGCGGTCAGAAAGGAAGAAATCAACCCCTCAAACGAATTCAAGGTCAGGTCCCTAGGTGATAAAGGGGGGGGAGGGGGAGATAGACCCCTCGTAGAGGACGAAAGGCGAAAGAATTAGGGGGAATGCGTCTGAGGTGAAACAGCAGGGGAAGCAAGTGGGAAGAGAACTTCCCAAGAAGGTTAGGATCCTGAACGCTTTTTCTAGCGAGAAGCTCGAACACAAAAGCTTCTCTGTGAGGCGCGAGAAAAAAGAGAATGGAGGAGACCGAAGAGGGAGTGGTTTGGCAGGTTCTAACCGTAGGAAGGGAGGCGAAAATCTCGCCATTCAGGGGGAGGATGATAAGACTAGTTGTAACGGTGCACTGGAAACCACCTGGGAAAAGAGGAAACTCGAATCCACAAAAGAGGATGCATTGGGAGGAAGGTCAAGTCCCTTTCCTCTGGATCTGAATGCTTTGGCCAGGTCAAATCAAGGAGTCAACGCCATGAAGGAAAGGAGGAAATGTCTAGGGGTGATTCCTCAAGTTCTAGAGGGGAAGGGAATAGGGACGAATATTCTATGCGGGAGGAGCTTGAAATCGGGAAGTCACGAGAACTTGATTTCCGACATCTAGGTCCAAACGGGGAGGGACAACGACGTCCTTCCCAGAGATACGGGGCAAGAGAGGTCAAGGGGGAGGGGGAATCAAACCCTTGGTGCCCAGATGCCTCCCTCTCCTGACTTCCTAGTGGGCATTCATTAAGCGGGCCACAGGCAGCTTGGTCAACGATCCAAAACTATCCTCGGGTTCTCACTTCTGGAAGAGAGGGTAGAAATTGACTGGTTTAACCTGAGGGAAATTACAAGAAAAGTACCCATTTCGAGAGGTAAGGAAATCCGGCTGCACAGCTATGGAGACAATTCTCTCACACATCAAAGCCCCCCCCAGCGAAAGGTTAGATTACTCAGGAAGACCGTGAGAATCAGACAGTCGAGCCGAGGCGGCCCAGCAGGGATGTTGGGTGAAAGTTGGACGAATACGTCCAAGGAGACTGCGAGGTTAAAGTTTCAAATCTCAATGGTGTTCGCTGCATGCGGAAGATGACGCTTGAGGGCAGGAGGGTATAGAAAGAGTCAGGTCCGAGGGTGAAGATCCGGTGGGAATCGTGGCCCGAAATCAACGGAAAATTATCAGGCTCCTCAGAGACTAGCCGCAGGAACGGGGCTATATTATTCATCTGGGTTATCGTAAACCTTCTCTGCCGGAAGGGGCTTGGCATAAGCTGCGCGGGAAAAAATCGCTGGACCGGCAAAAGGAGAAAGTGAAAAGGAAACCGAAAATATATAAAGAGCAGGGGGAGGGTTCGCATGCCTGGAAAGCTGCGTTCTACTCACCACGATTGACTGCAGATATACCGCAGGGAGTGATTGAAACCCGGGCGAAACCTCCGATTTCTGGATAATGTGCTCCTTACCAGCCGGAATCCCACTAAGGCCGTATAGAAGAGGAGAGATCCATCAAGTCAAATCCTACATCATCTCCTTCACCAAGATAAAGGACAACAGGAAGGGTCAGGTGAAAGAGCAGGGCGACGAGGGGGGAAGATGGACTCTGGGCTCGGAAGCGGATTGAGAAGCCGAAAACAAGGGACGACCAGCCAACTATGAGTTGAAACTTACAAACACATCCTCTCTGGAACCTTAGTCAAACTTAAGGACCGGGACTGATTTATCATGGAGGGTTATCGCCAATCGTGCCGAGTTAGGTTTTTAGCACGTAAAGCTCACAGGACGGCGTTCAGGGGACAGTAAGGCCTGAATTGAAAAACTGGGAGGAAAGAATCCAGCAGATTTAGGGAGAGAGAGGGGACTAGTGGAGCCTCCGAAGTACCACAATCTTTAGAAAACCGTTTTTTTGAGAGAGAGTTGAGAGTTCAAGTTTCAAGAAGAACGGAAAGACTTCCCTATATGTCACTACTCGCAAAACAAAGGGAGGTCTAGGGAGGGGTATTCCCAAGCTAGGAGGGAAGCCTTCAGAGGATGTCAGTAGATATGAGGAAATCAATGCAAATGAACTCAAACTTGAGGTAGGGATCCAAGAGTCCAGATTTATCTGACTGAGAAGGGGTTCATATTGAGTCAGACACGCTCTGGGCTCATCTTGCGGGGAGGGGACGTGAAAAGCTACCGGTTGTGGTTCAGGTTCAATGAGAAATGAGAAAGTTAGTTCCATTACTACGTCTATAGCAACGAAAACGTTTAGGTTATCACAAATCAATTGGGAGACTTTGAAGCGAGGTGCAGAAGACCCATGTGAGGAGAGTGGGGCTTGAAGG
>Ga0179591_1331194_pt1 | contig 10623 bp, 11 predicted proteins | sample CZOMad2_1_08_16f_FD_182891 | JGI IMG/M metagenome (GOLD analysis project Ga0179591, IMG submission 182891) | Vadose zone soil fungal communities from Angelo Coast Range Reserve, California, USA - CZOMad2_1_08_16fungal (PacBio error correction) | ecosystem: Environmental > Terrestrial > Soil >...
ATGGGAACTATCCTGGTTCAGGACGTACGCAATGCCATCCGAATATACCACCAAGCCCAAGAAAGACTTACTAACGGGAGAAGAAGGACTGATTGAAGGGGGGTGTAAGAGTCAGAACAGCCCTCATCTGACAGAGGATTTGTCTTCCTGGTCCGGGCTCATTGGAGGGCTGGCAAAAGCAAAGAAGGAAATGAGTAATCAGCCAGACCGTCCCAGAGAAATAACAGTGCAAGCGTGTTGGTTGCTGTGGGCGTCACAGGGGCCTACCGGAGTCTCGGGTTCAGTCTGTGCTGGGATTTAAAGGTAAGAAGAGGAGGGGGGGGAAAAAAGGGCGAAAGGGGCTCTTGATCTACAATCGACCAACCTAGAAAGCGTAAAATCGGTACTTATAGGGAATTGACTCCATTTGACAACACAGAGGAAATCTAGAAGAGGGTCTGATGCAAAAGATAAGGGGAAGGAAGGTTTAAGAGAAGTGAGCGGAAAGGGGTAGAAAATCGAGATTAACCAGTTCAATCCATCACCAAGAAAAAAAAAAGAAAGAGAAAAACGGAAATTTACTATCTTGGTCAGAGGCGGAGGGTAGGGGGAAGAAACAAACAGAAAAAGGTCCTGTACACGAGGATGAGGTGGGGGAAAAAACGGCCTCTAGAAGCTTTCTTAAGGTGTAAATTCTTGGAACCAGGTCTTGACTCGGGAAGAACAGGAGGAAGTTTTTAAAATCTCCTAGTCTGGGAAGAGGGGGGGGGGGGTAACAAAATGCTTGGACGGCGAGACAGGAATAGCTGATTTCTATTAAGGTCGTTAATCTTCTAGTAACATTATGAAGGAAAATCTCGACGGGAAGGAGATCAAAGTCCCTTACCGAAAGGGGATACCTCCTTAATCTCAGCGAAAGGTTGAGCAAGAGGAGGGGGGGGGGGGGGGGGGGAGGTCCGCGACCGGGAAAGGTCACCTTCAGAAGGGGGGAAAGACCGGTCAATCATGACGTCAGCAAGAGAAGGGCCTGCTTGAAGTTCAATCGTTGGCCTCCACCCTTGTGCGACAAGGTCTTCATCGACAAGACTAGTTCCATGCGAAAACGATAGGTAGGGGACTCAACAATCGGAGTACAGAACGAAGGGAAAAATAAACGAACAGTCCATAAAGGGGTGTATGTACAAAAACTGGAGGGTTGCACAAATTTTTCAAGGCCGACTCTCACGAAATCGTCAGGGAAGAATCGGGGTCCGCCGTAGCTCGCAAGGGTCCTGCGGAAGCCGCCTTCGAGGGGCTTGCTGTGGGACACTGGAGGGTCAAAAAAGCACAGAGGAGGGGTGGTGTTGAGCGATGGGAAGAATCGCTAGGGAAAAAAAAAAGGGGAATCCGGACACACTACAGGTGTAGGGTTCGGGGAAGTTATCTCGAGAAAGATCCCAATGAATCTTACGAGCGCCTTATTCTCTAGGGGCTCAGCGCAAGTAAGGACAGCGAAGGGGGGGTTACAGAGAGAAGACTGGTGGGGTGACTGGCCTTCCCTATATATACTATTGAAACGATGGTAGGGGGGGGGAAAAAATCCGGAAAGGGCGAAAAGAGGCTTCAGAGTCTCGAAGGAGATAATTGAAAGGTCAAGGGTACTGGACGGCAATTGAAGGAAAAAGGGAACAGATTCATTTCACTGTCTCTCGAAAGGGGGGGAGGGAGACACAGAAACGGACAGGGCCGGGGAGGAGAGGGGAGGGCGGGGGAGTGGGGGGAGAGGCAGGGGCATGGAGACTAAAATGTGTGGACGTCGCGCCTGATCTTGGGAGGGAAATCGGTTATGATCGTAGTACGAAAACAGCACTGGAATCTCTTCAAGGGCGTAGTAGGAATCGGGAAAAGTTCTGAGGAACATGATGCCTTGGGACAAAGAATTCAGTTGAGACCGATATGAATAGCGATATGAATGGTTTTCTGAAAGAGTTTGACTTATAAAATTATGTGGGTGATTTGGAAAGCGGCTACCATTGGAGCCGTTGACTGCACTAGGTAGTCAGGGAAAAAACGATTGGTCGCATTCATGGTGGCACACTGGGGGGTGGACTTACTTTAGGAGGGTGTTGGTCTCTTTCCGTGCCGGCAGGGTGGTATTGGGCGTTACCCATGTATTGAGGGCGCGGATGTTCCCTTTCAAGATCGGACCCACGAGGCGGGGAAAAGGAGGAGTATTTCAAAAAAACGAGAAAACAGCACAGGGGGGTAAGACCACAAAACTTAGTCCAGGGGGCGGAGGAACAACCTAAAAACGGATATTATGGATTCACCTGTGGAAAAACCCTCGGGAAATGGGGAAACGGGGAGAATAAGAGGGGAAGATCACCTCAAAGCGAACGAATTCAAACAACACCTTAATAATTAAAGGAGATACACCAATTACAGAGCCTCAAAAGTCACTGATGAGGGGACCAGGTCGGACAGAAGGGTCTGAAATACAGAAGAAGGAAGATTATTTTGCCCACTACAGCCCGGCCTTCCGACAGAACCTAGAATTTCACAACCAAGACAAACCACTAGCCAAGCGGCTTAATACCATTTAAATTCGGGGCTGCAGAACGACACCACACTACAAAAAGCCTACTCAGCATATTCAAAGGAAAGATCACTTGGGTACGCTCTTATACGGCCTCAGGGGACAAAGGTAATACGGGGGATAAGACGAGAGTCAGTCCAGCGAAGAAGATGAATTAGTTCTTTAAATAGCAACGGAAGGGAACTCCTCCCTCTGGTAGATTAGAAAGAAAAATCATGGAGGGGGGACCCCAAGGGAAAACAACCCTCGAAATAAAAAAAAGACGGTCGCTTATGTAAAGACGATATTTAATTCTCGTCGAGATTTACAAGGAAGGGGAATAGTGGAAGGGGGCAGGGAAACTCAGAGCGGAAACTACATTCGCTAAAACTTACATAAGGCTCTCAATAACTCCCAGAAGAAAACAACACACTTGGGGGCGGGGAACGGTCGAAATCACGATCTGAATCGCTTAAAACAGAGATAGGAGCCTTATAGTCCGCGCAATACGGACGTGAAGGGGATTCCAAAGAACATACCGAGAGGTGAGAAAATTCGAAGGATTCATCGACAAGGTTATTGCTATTACTGATTGACAATTTGTGTGAAGAGCAAGATCTTCTCTAACTCTAAAACTGAAACTTTTCTCTGGAGGAGATCAAGGGAAAGAGGGTTTTAAAAAGAAAAGATTTCCAGAAAAGAGGAGTCGCTAGACAGTGAGTCAAACTAAAAGGGGTAGCCAAACGAAGACTCGAGTGCTTACTATCTGGTTGGGTAAAGGATTTGAAAAAAAAAAGGGCTTGACATGGGGAAAGGAGGCTCCATGTCCAGACCACAAGGGATTTTACAGGGAAAGCATCTAGTTTCTGTACTCGTTAGGTCCAGTTCGGAGGGAGGGAAGGGAGGGGTGTGGTCAATGGTTGAGAGACTAGGAGAAATGCAAGACGAATCAATGAACATCAGCGTACGTGAACTTCTCTCCGCCGCACAAAGGGGGTCAAAAGCACTTATGCAAAGCAGTCGTCCCTTTAGTACGTCAACGGTAATCGGAGGGGAAGGAAGACGATTCCAAGGGGACCTTGCCAAGGGAAAAGAAAAACAGTTGTCGCTGCACGGGGGGGAACCAAAAAATCAACGGAGGATAGTTAAATTGTCCCCGTTTTTCTAACGAACCTCAAGCCCGAGCTTGAAGGGACTGGCGATGGTCGGCGTCAACCCGAGAGGAAAGAATCTCTAGAGGGCTCCCCTACAATCTAAGAGATAGGGAAGGGGGGAAATAAAAAAAGAGTGAGACGAGACGAGGAGAGATGTTGCTGAGTTTCATAAAGGGGGAACCGGACAGCTCGAAGTTTGCCTGTTTCTCCAACTTCCACGAGGGAAGAAGGGGAAGCAATGAGAGTCGGAAAAGGAAGGAAAGGTATCCAGACCAGAGCGAAGGTGCGAGGAGGGAAGACTGTCGTTCCCCGTGGTATTTCGTGAAGCGAGACGAGCTTGGAACATCTCAACAAGCTGGAGAAAAAAAAGCCTCCAAATCTCCTGCCGCAACGGGAAGATTTCAATAGGACACCCACTTAAGAAGGAAGGCATGCGAAAAGGTTCGTTGCTCAGAATCATGGGGAGATGGGGATGTGAGGGCCGTATTGCACACTCATCTTCGTCCTCTCGAAAGGACAGGGGAAGAGGAAGGGGGAAAAGAAGACTCTCACAAAAGAGGAAGAAAGGATAGGGGGACCCTACGATGGGCAAGTGGTCCCTGAGACAGAGAGGTCAGGAACGTACGAGGCGAGTCAACCCAAAACCTAAATAAGATCTCTCCATGTGAAGGGGAAAAGAAAGGGGGAAAGAATTACAGGGTATATTAGGAAAATCTGAACACAGATCACTGATTGGTCGCGGTAACGTTTAAGCTCTGGTTGAGAGGGAAAGAAAGGAAGGAGCGGTGAAACGTGAGCCGAGAAGAACAACAAAACGGGGTAATAGTCGTCGCCCTACCAGAATCGCTCGGGCTGCGTTTCGACTTATCGATGAAAATTGAGCCGGAGGTTAGGGGAGAAAATGCTCCCAACTAAAAATAGTCCGTACGTAGCTCCTGAGACGAAAGGGGAAAAATTCAAAAATCAATAGGGGAGGAGGGGGATCACAAATCGACGTGGGGATTGAAGGGAATGTCATCGAACTTAAAACGAAGTTGGGTAGACAGGAGAAAAAGAAAAAAGCTAACTCTTATGCCATCGACAAAAGAGGTCAAGAAAAAAGAGGGGACTTAAACAGAGAAGGGAGAAATCTTGGGAGATGAAGATGAGAAGTCAACTCTTGGGGGGACTGCGAAGAGAAATAGCTGTATTGAAATGTTTCATTTTTATTCGTCTGAGGGGGTGCCGATACAATGTCAGGGGGGGGGGGGGTCCTGGAAAATCCCGAGTGAGTGGATAAGTGGGAAACAGTTCTTTCTCTGGGTAAAGTGAAAAAAACGCGGATGATCTATTCAGGAGCGGTAAGACGCAGAGTAGAGAGACGCAAAGCGTACGTGAAGTTCCGGTTCACCCTTACCGAGTATCACTAGTTCATCGCATAGGAGTAGGGGGGAGAAAAAGAATTCTGTTCGGTCCAGGAGAGACTTCAAGGTCCTCCTAGAAAAGAATTTTTCAAGCCCGGTCAAAAATCTATTCTGCCTCACTTAGGACGTGAAGTGTTCGAGTTGTAATCCCCCCCCTGGGTAGGTGCTCGGGAGAGGGAGGAAGACTCTGAGAAGAGGAGGATATATGGAGGGGAAAAAACAAATAAAGGAAAAGCCAGATAAGACCAGACCCAACGGACACCTCATAGTTATTTCTAAGAAAGGGAGGGGAGAAAATTCGTAACACCTTTTCCGTTCGCCGACAGAGGGCAAGAAAAAAAAAACTCTTGGAGAAAGGAAAAGGAAGCAAGAGAGGGAAAGGGGTCACAGTGCACACGGGACGGCGAAGGTGGGGATGAGTACATCGGCTGTTCAATGGACTTAAGAGAGATTCAGGCGATCAGAACAAAGGGGGACTGGAAAAAAAAGGATTCGTCGTTGAAGGGAAAGGAGGGAGCACAGTTTCGGTCCTAGATAAGGATGATGCAGGGGGGAAAGCTGCATACCTCTGTCGTTCAGGGGGGGGGGAAGACAAGGAGTAATGGTGAATTCAAAAGAGAATGAAAATGTCAAGGTGAGGGGGGCTGGGGCCCCTGGATAATTACTAGATATGCCAAGATGAGGAGGTTTTAGGAAAAAGGGGGAAAGGTTTCAGAGAAAGTCACTGGTGAAGCGGGGTGAATTCCACAAGAAAACGTCGTGAAAGTGTCTGACTAGTCTTGCTCCCACGTCAGATAAGGGAACTTGAATATCTAGAGAAATGAGGGGATTGTTGGTGCAGGAGAGGGACGAGAATAGGGTCATTGCTAAAATCGGGGGTGGAAGCGGGCGCTCCCGGGTATCGGGGTGCTACTCGAAGAGGGATCAAAAATCAGATACCTCAGATGAGAGGGGAAAAAGAATTGGACTGAGGCCATGAGGAGTATGTCAGAGTACAGGTATTCAAACGCCGCCTTGCTCACTAGATGCTTTCTTCGGAGAAGTGGTTCAAGGGAAAGTTTTTAAGGAAGGAAACTTAGGTTGGGGGAAGGGGAGAAGGGAGCCCCTGGAAAACTTTTGGCATCAGTCGGCGAACTCTTGTGATAAGGGGGGAAAAAGGCTTTCTGAAAAAGTGTGGGAGGGGGGGGTGGGGCCAGACGACATGTCCGAAGGTGTTGTTTGTGGCCAAGTCGGGAGAGGGAAAAGGGAATTAGGATCTCACAAAAAAAGGAGGAGGATGAAAAGTGGGGGGGGATTGAAAAGAGTGATGGAACTTGGATCAGCAAAGCAATGGGTCCTCCCAACACTTAAAGGTAGGCGGGGGGGAAAACCGAAAATTACCTGAAGGGGAAAAAGAAGAAGGGACCAACTGGTTAACAACTCGGGACGAAGGGAAGACAAGTTTACGACCCCAGGGGGGGCGAAGAGAAATACCAGTTTCCTCGACACAGCGAGGAAGCAAAAACGGAGAGCCGAATCAGCAAGGGAGGAGGGGGTTTCCCAAATCATAAGGGGAAGAGGTGAAAGGGAAAGATGAGAACTCATCGAGTTATTTTGTTTTCAACGGAGCCGCACAGGGGCTCCACGATAGAAGAAGGGAAGGAACCCCGAGAAAGAAGCGCGCGCACCAGTCCGGAAAGGAAGGAGGAAAAGGCCAATTCGGTGAGGGAGGCAAAACAAACAATCACCAACTCGGGGCTAAGGCCGGGCCCTGTATCAGTGGCGAAAGCATCGTAGAAGGAAGAAAGGACACTGTAGGGGAAAAACTTGAGAGAAGGACGTCAAGACGGCAAAGCGGACCGGCGCTGGGAAAGAAGAAGGCTACTACTACCGCAAAGAAATGGGGGTTAGGTCGAGCAAAGCCATGAGGGGGGGGCCCGCGGGAACAGCGGGGAAAGGGAGAGAAAATAAGAAAGAAGGGAATCCTCAAAAGGGGGAGGCTAGAACTGGTCCAAAACTTGAGAGGAGAGCAGGAAATTTGATGGTGAGATTAAGACTCTCGACACAGAGTTCGCGACGGAAAGATATTCTTCTTAGGAGGAAGGAGCCGAAAAGCCTTCTTGGGGGGAACTGAGCAAGGTAATGATCGCTCAAAAAGATGACAAACAATAAGCGGAGACCGGTAAGAATGGCCATATCCCTCAGGGGCAATCCTTCAGGGGCGGAGTGAAAGCAAGGAAAAACTTGGCTAGTTCTCATAAAACTCTCATAGAAAGTTAGGGAGGATGCGATGCGAGGAAAAAGTTGGAAAGGGAGGGACCGAGCATGCAAGTACGGATACCCAGAAGGTGGATGTCTCTGGCGTAGAGCTGCGTATCCAGAGGTGTGAGTGGGGGGGGGAGAGAAAAGATCTATTTAGCAAAAAAAATACTCAAAGAAAGGGAAAAAAAAAGAAATGGGGGAATGCCAAAAAGAAAAAGGAACTCAGCCTGCGAGGAAAATACGGGTTTAAACCGGCGACAAGTAAACTCGCTCAGGGGAAGAACCTCAAAAAGGGGGAAGGGGGGGGTGAAAGTAAAATCGGAGATCCGGCGTAAGGGGAGATCGTAATTTACGAGCTCGGGCGAAGCTGCGTCTTACCTCAGAGGGGGCAGGGAAAGAGAATCAATGACATAAAGCGACGTTGAAAGGAAGAGCAACTAAAGGTGGTCCACCACTTCGGAGCGCAGGGCTCTCACGTGAAATAATCCTTTTCTGCAGAGAAGAGGGGACCCGTCAAAGAAGGTAAATTAAGAGTGAGGCCGTTCAAAAAAAGAATACTGGAAGGAGTATTCAGGGGCTTGATCCTACTCAAGGAAGAAAAAAAGAGAGTGCAGGAAAAGGTAAGGCTATAAAGCGAGGGGATCCTCTCTAGAGGGGGGAGATAAATAGGTCAGTCTCACTTCGCCGAACTGCTTAAATGAGAGAAGTGTTTTCAAAAAGAAGACTGGGTGGGTCCTATTTGGCGGGCTGAAAGGAGGGAGATCCGGACCTATTGGGGGATTTGGTGGGGGACTGTATCGAACAGCAAATCGCCTCAATGGGGTGAATCTCTGGACGGAAGAGATCCAGAATCGCAAACGAAGCGAATTTCTTCTCTATAACGCCTTCAAGTGTTTGTTGGAGGGGGGCTCTAAGTCCCTTCGTATACGCTACGGAGGGAGGGAATCTGAAAAAGAGGGGGGTGTAAAAACGGGGGGAAGGGGGAAATACCCTGAGACCCCGGGGAAAAGGAGGATTTTTCAAGAGAACCCTTCAGAGGAGGGAAAATACTCTCTCTATAGTGTGAAGGAGGGGGAGAGTGTCTGAAGGGTCAGACACTCCAGAGGAAATAAGGCGAAAACGGAAGCGTAGGGTAAGAAGAGACCAGACACAAACAACAAAAACGGATTATTGAATAAGTGGCCCAGGATAGGGGAAAGTCTCTACTTACTCTGACTCTGCAATCAGGGGAAAAAAGGGAAAAGTCCCCTCTCAAAAAAACAGAACTCTGAGGGAAAACGGGGACCGGTCGGGAAAGTGAGGAAGGGTCGAGCATGAACATCCTTCTCACGGGGGGTGTAGCCAGGTATTGCGCAAATACTGGTTCGGCGAGGGGAACAGTAAAAGGTCCGTGACGGAAACGGGAAAAACCAAAAAATGACGACGTCCGCCGCAGACCTGAGATCGTATAGGAGCGGGGGGATTCGACGGGAGCTGTTTACTTAGGCACACGAGGGGGGACCTGGATAAAATCGCACCATGGGGAGAATAAAGCGGTTTAAGGGGTAGGTGCGGTGAATAAAGGGAGAAGGAGGGTAAGAGTGCGCCTGCCACGCGGCACTCGTAGGAGGGGGGGAAAAAGATACCTTGGGGGAAGGGGGAGAAACAAAGGGGGGGGGAGGGGCGAAGAGCTGACAGGAGGGATCTCCCCTAGAGAAGGAAACTTCTACTCTTGACCATCGAACAGACTGTCAAAAGCTGTTTCTTAACTTATAGGAGTCGGGAGCCCAAACTTTACCAAAAAAAAAAATTAGGCGGGTTTGGACCAAGAACGAACATGTATGTAATTGTCAAACTGGTACGGGGAACCAGACTTACGAAACGGCTTCCGTTGGGAGGACGGGGGAAGAAAGAGAAAACTGCTTTGGCATAGGGGGATTGTAGTAGAGAGAAAGGGAAACGTCCAAGGAGGGAGATGGGCAGAAGGGGAACTTGTACTACATCTTTATACCTTCGCCAAAAGGCGCAGCCGGACGCAATCCCTGTACCTAGAGGAGAAGAGAATTGGACTCAAACTGAGGGGAAGGGATAAGAAACGAGGATGTGCTTACGCAGCACTTCCAGTTCATCTTCCCCCCGGGAAAAAAGCCGTGAAACCATTGGAGCACCGGGGGAAGGGGAGGAGAATTTGACAGTGGAAAGACCCCGGGGAAGTGGGGGGGGAGAATGTAAGTGCAGGGAAAATAACGAGGGAATGTATGAAATCGCTATTCGACAAAGTCACCTATACTGAAGAACGGCTACGCCAGAGAACTTCACGGGGTTGGGTCGAGTCACGGGAGAAGAGTCAACGTCAAAAGGGTCTGGAGGAAAGGGGAGGAAGAAGCACGAACGAGAGGATAATCGTAAGCAGTGAGCACGCGCAGACCAGAGTTCCTGGAGTAGGCTTATGCGCCGGGAGAAGTTCCGACTTAAGAAACGGGGGAGGAGGGTTTCTCGGGCAGCTATAAGAGAGCTCTGAATATTGAAACTGGGAAAAAAACGGGGGGGGTAACTCTGAAAGGGCGCCCTAGAAGGGGGCTATGCTGGAATAGCGCCGTGTCAGCTTAAGCCACAAACAGTGGCAGACGATGAAGGGTTTTTAAAGAAGCCGCGCATTTCGAGGAAGGTAAGATAGTCTGCCAGAAGGCCTCGGGAAAAGTGCGAGCGGGGGGAAAAGCGCTGGAGGAAGATCCACAGCGGCGTTAGAGACTTAAAAAAACTTCTATTCAAAAGAAAGAAGATGGGGGTCCATACAGAACTCGGGAGACGGGCCATGACAAGGGCACGCTAAAGTCGAGAGTCTTTCTCAACAGCGGGATCAAAGGGGAATGGGTAAGTAACTATGGGGGGGGAGGTGGGGCGTCTAGAAGAAAGCGAGGGTCACTTGCGACTGTTCAGATGAAGGAGGGCTTATCATAGGGTAGGAAGGAGAAGAGAAATTGTCGTCGGGACGCCCGGGAGGGCAACAGGCTCCCTTTAAAACATCGGTCAGGAGGCAAGAATTCCTCACCGTAGTTGGGAAAAGAAAAGGAACTCGAAAAGAGTTTCTAGAAGTGGTGAGCGACTTGTGGGGAATAGGTCCCGGGGGAAAAAATTTGTGAATTAGGAAGCTGGTCCGGTCTCCGAGGAAAAATATTTAAAAGGATCGTGTAAAGAAGTGTGGCCGCCGGGGGGGGAAACGTCGGGCTTGTCAGGATGATCGGAACTGTGGTTCCATACTCATTCAAAGGGGTGTGGGGATGAAACCGGGTGCGGGAGCCGGTATTCTTAA
>Ga0179591_1361826_pt1 | contig 10623 bp, 10 predicted proteins | sample CZOMad2_1_08_16f_FD_182891 | JGI IMG/M metagenome (GOLD analysis project Ga0179591, IMG submission 182891) | Vadose zone soil fungal communities from Angelo Coast Range Reserve, California, USA - CZOMad2_1_08_16fungal (PacBio error correction) | ecosystem: Environmental > Terrestrial > Soil >...
ACAACGCGGCACCAAGTGGCTCCCCGAGAAAAAAAGGGGGTCAAATTGAAGGGGAACTATTTCGGCCAACAGAGGAACAAGTCACCTAAAGAAACAACGCCGGGGAATACGCGGCAGAAGTTCATTGCAAAGTGTGGATGTATCAGCGAATAAAGGAGAGAAGAAGCAGGGAGACATCAGACCCGGCGAAATGATACGTCAGAGAAGGGGCAGAGGGTAAACCAGCGCCCCTTGTTTGGGGGGGGGGGGGGGCTTTGAGAGAATGATTCGGAAAAGAATCTAAAGCGAAACAGACGAAAGGTTAAAGTAGTAACGCCTGATGTCCTTCCTTTGCTGAGGAGCGAGACGGAGATGTCTCTGGAGTAAAGGCAGGTTCTCGTTCGGACGGGAGGCAAAGATTAGAGTGACCCTGAGGGGGATGCTATTCTCGGAGAAGCGGTTTAATACTTCTTTCTGGGTCGAGCGTTCAGAAGAAGGGCGACGGGGTCGGGAGGAAACTCGCCGGACCAACTGGAAAGGCGGGGGAGCGGATCTGGATGAGTAAGTAGGGGTGTTCTGGTCCAGGGGGGGGCGACGAGAGAGGTAGGGGATCACGACTGTCGCTTCTTGGACCGCAAATTTGGTTTGAAGGCATGGTGAAAAAAAAACGGTAGAGCGGTGTGGAAACAGGGGACGGTTTGGACCAAACCGGAAAGGGGCTGGACCTTTACTGGGTGTCGCCATATGGAGGTGGAATCCTGCTAGCTTGGGGAATAGAGTACTTTATGCGTGCGAACATGGCTTGATTAGAGGTTGGCCAGCCCCGGCTCAAGCTGAAGAAAAAATTTGCTTGGGGCCTGGCGGTACTATTGGAAAAACCTTATCGAGCAGGGGTTTAGGATTTAGGGATAAGGCTAGGGGCTTAAATCTTCGGGTAGACGGCCGTCCAATTGACTGCTCTAAAAGGTCAGGAACCGCGAGAAGGGCCAGAGTAGGGGGGACCGATGGTTGCTGCGGCAAAGGGCCAACTCATAGGAAGGGCTTCACGGGCGGAACCGCAGGATCGCAAGACGAATTCAATCAGAGTCGGTCGCATGGGGGAGAAGGACAAAAAGCGGGCTGTTTTAGAAGGGGGGTTCTGCTCGGGGGCCGGCTGGACCCATATCTAAGAGAAAAACAAAGAAACGGCACTATGCCGACCCCAAACGAGGGGGGGGCGCATCGTTGATTCTGAAAAAGGGGGTGGATGCAAATGTCAAGAAAGTGTCCTACTCATTCTCGCGAAAGAAAAGCCTGAATGTTAGGGAATCTATCGATTTAGGAGGGGAGGGGGCTTAAATTTGCACTTTCCGGATCATAGGGGTCCTAAAAATGAAGGGTAAGTAAACGTTCTGCCTGCCGTAATAAAAAGGGCCAAGCCGATCTCAGGAGTACCCAGGCCAAAAGCTAACCCCAATCTCGTTGTGCGTAGTGGAAAAGACGGGAGTGTTCGGGCTGCGACATGAAAAGACTGGGGTCGCGACGTCAAATGAAGGAGCCGCAGGCGATCTCGTTCTGGGGGGGAAAGCGGACTTGTCTCGTTTAGACTTAAACCTCTCGAGGGGGGCATGGGGGGACCCTGGAGATCCCAACTCACCTCGCTGGGGGGGGGGAAAAAGGGGTAGAGTGGGACGGTGTTACTTGGAAACGAAAATCAGGATAAATCGGGATATCGCAAAGTATGATCATGACAGTTTGCCAAAAAAAAAAGTAGAAAAGCCGACAGGGAGCATGGGGGGCGTCCTTAACAAGTAACGAAGGTCCTTTAATACCTTTCAGGAGACCACGTGGGTGTTAATTAGGTTCGTCTGGACGCGACAGCCAGGCAGGAAACCGTCCCGGCCCCTGAAAGGGAAAACAACCGGAGCGCCCCCGTGCGGGGAGGGGAGAAACGTTCTCGCCTACGTTTGTTTGACAATAGTCTCAATTTTGAAGACTTAAGGGGCTAGGAAAAAAGTTATAACTAAGCGCCGCGTGGGGAGAATTTCACTGTCACCACAGGTACGCTCTTCGGGAACAGATCTCCACAGACGAGATCATCTCCTGAATTAGAGGTGCTCTTCTAGTGGTCTACATTTAAAAGGGGGGCCTACTTAGGGTCGGGGCAGCGGGCAGAGACCTATCTTAGATTGGGCCGATCTAGGCTATCCTTGGGCTCCCAGTGGAGGGGGTCATAGATCGTGCATTCCTTCCTTAGATTTCACAGGGTTTCGTCTCGGGTGTCCTCTGTAAGAGAGCCAAAGAACCCTCGGACGTCGGCCAGTCGCCTCGGCAGGAAGGGGGGAGGGAGAAGTGGTTTTCTCATGCCGGGCGCAGCCGTAACATTTGCCATGTAAATTCGGGTGCCCTATTCTCAGGTCGGAGAAAATGATCAATTAGCGGTCCCATTCTACAGGGCGGAAAGAATGACTTTCCCAGGGCTATGAAATCTCAGCGAGAAAATTCGAGAAGAAGCTAAAAAAGGTGGACAAAAAAAAGGGGAAACCTTGTCTGAGCTTCGCCGAGGATAGGGGCGACAGAGTCTACTGAAGGGTCGGGAGGGCCCTCTACAAAACCGCGGAGGGGGGATTTTTTCGTCCTTCAAAGAATCCGCGGGAACTTCATAGGAGTGTCATAATGAAAAACAGGAAAAATCGGTCGAGGTCCTTGTGTCCTGGGGGGTGTCGGAACTTTCTGGGGCGGTTCTCAACAAAGGAAAGGAGGAGGAAAAGTAGTATCCGCCCCTCTAAGGGGAAGACCAGAGGCAGGACAGCTCTCTTGTCATATGGGATCTCTCGCGGGAGAGATGAAGGTTATCAGGGTTGCCGGAAGCTTGGAGAGTCCCTCTACGTAAGAAGGAGGAGGGGGAAAATACACGCTCTACGCGTGAGAAGGTCCGTTTGAGCAAGTGGAGATTTGGGGGTGGGAGAGGTTTTCTTTGGGGATGAAAGGATAGGGGGGGGCCCGTAGGCAAAGCAGTGGGGAACAGCTGCGAGCTCAGGGAAGATACTCAAACTCTCCTGGTCACCGAAGGGGGGGCAGCACACCTTTAAGCATTGATACCGAGGGAACAACAACGGGTCAAGGTCCGGTAGCTCTAGTGGGGAAGGGAAATCCACTTGATTTTCTCTCGGCAGCTCAGATAACAAATGGTATCGTAAGGAGGTACTAACCTAATAGCGTCGATCTGAGGAGCCAACAAGGGAAGATTCGCGCTCCGGCGACAGAATATTTATGCGTCATTCGAAGAAAGAAAGAAACGTCGGCAGGGAAATTAAAGCAGGGGGGAAACATTATTAAGGAGGGAAAGGGCCGGAAAAAGAGGGGCATAGCTGTCGAAGTTGGGTCACTAAAGGCGGACCGGGGTTTTTGGGTCGATGAGGGCGACGAGCCGCTTCATATTCAATGGCTAAATTCAAGACCAATATAAAAACTCACCTTACAACTCTATTGGAACGCAGTTTTCGGCACGGGAAGGGGCTCAAAAAAAAAAGGTGGTGGAGGAGGCCTGCTGGGACGATGGGGGGGGGGCGCGCGGGACTCGAGAACTCCTTACACTAACTCCTTTAGCGGATAGGGGGGGGTACGATGGGGGGTTCGGTACCGGGAGGGAGGCAAAAATGAAATTTGTGCACCTCCGGGAAGAGGGGAATGGGGGATTGGGGTCTGAAAGGAAGAGGCTGGTCCGCGTCCACCTCACATCTCCTATTCGAAGCAGAGGATGGAATAGGCCGGGGAAGCCGCGCCAGTCTAAAGGGGGAAAAGAACAGCAAGGGGGGTCGACCTGGGGGCCAATAAATTCGCCTAGTCAGAAAGAGTCAGTGTCGAAGGACTCTCACACGGGATGTATTATCACTAGATGGGTCCTTGTCGGGATCACGAGCCCCTGATGGGGGGGGGCTGGGTGTTTAGGCTTATACGTCGGGTGATTGTGGAAATTTTACTGTCTGCAGTAAAGGGGAGGGGCCATTGAAGGACTATTTATCCCTCATCGGGAAAGACAGTGCATAAGCAAAACACCAGCAGCGCGGGGGAACACTCCCTGCACGGATGGTGAAACGGAGGGGAAGGGCGTCTTAGTTGGTCTACGACTGTATGGGAGTGGACAAAGAGTGCCCGCACCGGGGGGAAAAAACCAGCTGACTGAATCCAATTTCTGGGGGGGTGCGTGACGACAGCGTTTCAAGACGGGGGGGGTCAAAGCTTCTCCTTGTTCTGGTAAAAGGAAGTCACGCTCGAAAACATCGTTCGAACCCCGCCCACAAGGCTTTTGGGTGTAGGCATTAGCCATTTCTAGAGAACTTCCAGGGAAGGAGGTAGGGGGAAATGTGGTTCAGTAGAATCTAAAAAGGGTTTATGGAGCTCGACGACTCGACGTGGGAACGTAAAGAACTGGGCAGCCGTCAGCCGGACCGCTCCGGTCCACCGAGAAAGACTCGCGGAAAGATAAGCACCATTGGACCGATTCTAACGAAGAGGACCTTAGGCTTCCAAATGAAAGTAAACGGAACCCCTACCGTGGGAGCACATATTGGCCATCCAATGTAGAGGCAAAGCCATTGGTGGGATTCCCAGAGGGAAGAAGTCTTCTGGAAAACAAAGGGCATGAGGCCCATGGACGCCGAGAAAGGAAAAACTAAATACGGAAAGGACCCACCTCATCTCTCCCGGGGGGAAATCCCTGGGGGTTACGGGATTTGAAAAGTAAGGGACGGACATCCTCGCCCGCTGTTGTGGAACGAATACGAAACACGAAAGGTCGTGCGGCCCGCGTAAGGACTTTATGACGATCTTTTTAATAGGAAGATGTCACCGGAAAAACTCGTAAAATTGAAACGGCTCTTCCATCTGCAGGTGTCACGCCTACCGTGGTGGGGGCAGGGGGGGGGGCACGCAGGGGCCTGACCCGAACTTCCATCACGAAAAGGGAAGGTACAAGGGAACGAGTTCGATGGAGCAACCTAATAGACCTAACAATCACAGAAAAGGTCAGGCTGGCGTTCTCGTAAATCCCGACTCGAGAAGGACTACCGGAAACTTAGAAGTTCAGTGCTTAACAAATGAGTCAAAGCAAGGAAGGCCCGGGGTATCAGGTTACTGATATGAGTCGAGAAACGGTCGGAAAAGTGAAATCTCTCTAAACCGCTCAGGTTCAGCCACGGAGGAAAATCAAAAGGTGGCTTTTCCCCATCTAAATGGGAGGGGAAGTAAGGGGTAGGAGGGGGTTAGGGGAAAATAACTCAGCTTGTTTCCCTAGCCTGCTATTGGAAAAGAGGAAGACATATGAAAAGGGAATGAGTCTACGGGTATTTTCGGGTTTCTTCCTTATTCGAAACGGTGCACATAGGAAAGGGCGGAAATCGGGATTCTCTTTCAACATCATTGGAAGTCCTAAACCTTGGGGCGCGTAGAAAGAAAATGTTTCACTATAATCGAGACAACAACAACAACGAGTAAAGGAATGGAAAGATAGGTAACATGAGCGTAAGAAAACGAGGACAACTTTGGACCCGTCCCGGCGAAATGGAGGGCGGTTGGCCAGGACCAGGGGTGGTTTCGCCACGGCATGGCAAGAAAAAAAAAAAAACAACTGAAGACCCTACGTGGAGAGTATTCCGTTCGGACCATGTTTAGGAAGGAGGAAGGATATCTGCAAGGCACGTCGTCTCATCAGACCCTTCTACAGGTCTTAAGTCAGAAGGACGACAACCCAGAAGTGGACCCGAGGGGGGCTTTCGACAGGAGGTGACCATGGAACAGGTAGAGAAGGAAACAAAGAGGCTATTCGGGAAACTCCATGTGATCAATAAGGGCCATTGGGCTAAGCAGGAGCGACATAGAAAGCCTCGAAGAGTTAATTCCTGGGGCGGGGCTAGCTTTGGGTTTAGGAAAAATGAAGATACTGGGGAGACCTTTTCTTTATGGGAACGAGGGCGCGGATGAGCGGAGGAAGAAGAAATTAGTGTTGGGCTATTCTAAGATTTAGAACTGGAGGGGCGGCCGGGGTGTGCACCCAGAAGAATCTCAGGGAAACCGGACCCCGCTGACTCGGCATCGGGATAAAGGTGGTGGGAAGTCATGACTGAGGGAGGCCTTCACATCCTGATCTATCTGGCGATGGGAAGAAACTAGGCATGGTGGGGGGGGGCAGTCTGCAAGGGGACACACAGCCTGTTGCGGCGGGGGGGGAAGGGGGAATAGTTGGACCAAGACCTGGAGAGGGAAGGCATGTCCAGGGAGGGGAGGGTAGAGAGGAGGGTCACGTTTAAACTTTTATTAAAGGAGGAACAAAGGCTGGCCTACAATAAATGGTAGCCTGGGGCGGCGGGCAAAGAGGGCAGAACATTTCCTGGTGGAAATAGAATAGGGGCGTCTACTATTGGAGAGCCAGGGGAATCTAGGTCAATGGGGGACTTAGTGGGACTTTATCAATCGAGTTCATTAACGGTATTCTAAGGAACTTCAGGGGGGGGCAGGCGTCTCGGGAAAAGGATAGGAAGAGTTAGGTGGAGAAGGGAGGGGAGGTGGGGGGAACGGGGAGGAAATCTTCTTCGAAGTCATCTTCTATTGAGACTGGAGGGGAGGATCGACGACGCTACCAAAATTCAATCTAATGAAAGGAAGAGGAGACCCGAAAAAAGGCCTTTTTTGGGTCTACTAATTCGTCTTGTGCCGGGGGAAAAAGATAAGAAAATAAAGCCGAAAGGTTACCTAACGGGGGGGAAAAACATCGGGGGGGTGGGGGGCTTCAATTGGGGGGGCTGCATCAATTCCAAAAGGAAAAAATTCATAAAAGAAATCTGGGAAAGGGGCAATCCGGAGGGTGGGAATAGGGGAGCGGGGTGGCTGCACGGGTTAAACTTAGGGGACGATGAATGGGGGGTAGAGGCCTTCCCAATACGGAGGTTAAAGGCCATGGCAATAACTGCGGGGGAGAAGAAGATCGGCCAAGAAGAACCCTGAGGAACCTCTCCACTCAAACTCGAGGGGTTGATTAAGGAAAAGAAGGAGTTAGGGGTCTTGCCTCATTCCGGGTGAAGAGAAGGGCGAAAAGGCGGATCTTAGGTAGTTTCTTGGGGGGGAAAAGTTCGAGGCTGCTAGGAGAAAAGGGAGGTCGAATGGCGGCATGGACCCTGTCGCGGAAGAACGAAACCGGACCGGGGGGGAGGGATGTAGAGTGGGGGTTGACTTCGAAACAGAGAAGAAGGTAGAAAAAATCTCCAAAGCCGATAAGATGCATGATTTTGCAAAAAAAATACGGAGGGAAAAAGTTGAAGAAGGAAAGTTCAACATCCTCGTCCTTGAAGCAGTCTACCGGAAAGGGGGGGAATTAGTTTGGGAAAGCGCGAATCCGCGCGCAAGACAGCGCAGGCAAGACGAAAAAACCGCGCAAACGGGTCACTGACGAGAACCCTTTCGGAACTAGAGTGGTAGGTGGCGGCGCCCAGGGATCGTGAGGGCATGCTAGGGTGAATAATACGGAGGAGGCGAGGGTCGTTTTGCCCTCATAGGCAGGGAAGCAGGTTCAAATCACTCAGAGACTCGCTATCTCCGCAGTTTCGAAAAATCACGCGAGAAGAATGGTGGGAAGTCCTAAGGGAGGGAGGGAAGAACGCCGACGAAACCTGATGCTGGGGGTCCGTATCCTGGAAGAGGGGGGGTCCTCCTAGGAGGCGTCAGTGGGGATATCAGATTGCTCCGGGGTCAAAAAAAGGAAGAGGAAGATAGAGCAGCTCCTGCCTTAGAGGCCATAGGAAAGAATCGAACCTTCTTACCTGGCTGACGGGCCGGCCTGTCTAGACCGGGAGGATCGTTCTTTACACCAGAAGGAGGGAGGGAGACAACGCTCTCACCATCATGTAAAACATGCTTGGACCCGGAAAAGGGAAGGAACTTCCTCAACTAAAACTACAAAAAAGGCCACGCGAAAAAGGAGGAAAAGGAAAAGACTTGGCAGCGTCGCCGCGATTATTTTGGGCTTCCCAAGCATCTCCTCTCGGGACGTCTAGGAAGAATAAAGGCAAAACTTAAAGGGAAGAAGCAAGCATCGAGACGTTCGAATACTACTAAGAAGAGGGAGCGATTGGCCGTTTAACGGTAAAGGTCGCGTTTGCTGATAGATCAAACAACAAAAGGAAGAAGGATTACAAAGATAGAAGAAGCAACCCCGCGAAGTTCAAAGAAACAGCGAACCGGCCTCAAAGACAGAGTGAAGAGGAATCTGTCATTGACGCGTCTATATTAATGGGAAAGGGGGGGGGAAGAAGGGGACCTGCTAAGAGGGGTATAGGGGAACGTCACTATATTCGAATTAAAGGTCCTGCCCCCATCGAGGGAATGCTGCCAGACGTCGGGGAGCAGTAGGGGCTCTTCGAAAGGTGGGAGGGGGGGATGGACGCTGATCGAACGGAGGGCAAGCGGGGAAGGATGGTCTAGCTCGAATTGGGATAGCTGCCTCGCACGTGGTAAAAGGGAAGTTGAGAAGTCCCCAAGAAGTCAAAAAAAGGACGCATGGAAGGGCGAAAGATATATGGCCAGAGGCAAATCTGGAGGCGGTCTCTCTTATCACACTTCAGCGGGACCCCGGGGAAGAGAAGGACTTTCCGGCCTACGCGATCGCTCCTTGGGAAAAAATGAGATCGCTCTCCGGCTCAAGGGACTTGGAGGTCGTGGGAGAGGACGACGGCTTACCGAACTGGGCGAACAGGAGGAGAGAGTTGCTTTACGACAATGCCTGAGGGAAAAGAGTGACTGTCCATAAATCGGGTGGTCTATGAGACAGGCACCGGCCCGAGGAGGGATATCAGGGGATAGCAATGCCAGCCCGGGAGGTTAAGAACCGTGGAAAAAAAAAAGTAGGGACGCAGTGTGACTGCACTTAGGGAAAGAAGAGGGGAGGGGGAGTGACTTGCAGGGGTGGGCAGCGGAGTCTTCTCAAAAGACAAAGCCGGGAAAGAACCATCGAAGCTGAGGAGGGAACGGGGGGTCAAACAAGTGGCAAAGAAAATGGAGGGAGAGTCTTTGCACCTCCGGATCAGGAGGGGAGATCGCAACGATCGACTGTTGGCGCATTCACGGAAATACGCCTCCCATTCCTCTCTAATAGGTGGAAGAACCTGGTCCGCAACATGACGAGTGCAGGAAGGAAAAAAGCAGTCAGAGCAAAAAGACCAGAGAAAGCAGAAGGGGGGGCAGGAAGCCATGTGCGCCGGATAAAGGGGAAAGGGAGGAAATCAAAGAAAAAAAGGAAGCCTGTCACGCCCCGCATGGGAGAGGGGGTTGAATTGTTAGGGCGAAGAGAGGCTTTGCCAGGTGAGATCATAAGCAGGAAGTGGGGACCGACCTGCATCTGCACTCAATGAGAAGAAAAAGAAAAAGCACCGCGACTATTCCCTCCAGGCAAGGTATTGGCCCTTCGAGTGCGAAACTGATTGGTCGAAAGTACTTGAAATGGGCATTGCCAAGAAACCTCAAAAATTAAACTGCACCAAACCAAAAAAAAAGGCAGCAGGGATTTCGTTAATTTTAAAGATAAGGGGAGGGGGGTACGTCGTATCTGTGAAGGAGGGAAAAAGAAGACACTTCGAACCAAAAAAGAGGGTTGGGTCCGGATGTCCATTTCTACCGGACAGGCGGGCAGTGAAATATTTGGGAAGCGATAGTCATAAGCGGGAAAGAGAAGAAATAAAAGTACCGCCGCCCGCTTCAGCCGAAAAACATGCATCGCGGGCTCCATTAACTTCGCGCTGGGAAAAAGGGAGGAGGACCATAGCCGAGACCTCGTTGGACATTCGCGGATAACATAAATTATAACCTGGAATGCCCGTGGAAGGGGAGAGAAAAGATGGGCATGGCTACATTTTTAAGGCCAAGGGTGCCGCGTAGGGGAAGGCCCGGCCTTGAGGACTAAGGGCATCCATAAGAAAAGATAGCCTTCGTAACGGCCACCAGCCGGGGGGGGGAAAAGAAGGGAATAGGTCTAGAAATTGGAAACCGCATTTCGAGGGAAAACAAATGCTACTCTGGGAAAAGACGAAACCACAACTGGTCTCCAAAAGCAGGAGAAAAAGGCAGTGGAGAGGGGGGGCAGGATTGGGCACGTCCTCGGTCGAAAAAAGGGAAAAACATGATCAGCGATAGCCGAGTTCACTCCCGGACAGGTGGGTCCGTCTAGCAAACTGCCGCCCCCGACCGAGCCAGAGTCGACAAAACTAAGGGTCGAGGAGAAGAGAGATCCTCGCCATCAGCACGGGCATCGGAGCGTTCATCGGAAGAACGACGCTCGGGACCCCGGGACCCGGTTGCTTCCCTGCTCGCAGGCAAGGAGGAAAAGAGGAAACTTATAGTCCCAGGAGAGTCTCGACAAACCTCAGGTTCACGGGAAGTAGAAAAAAAACAAGGGGAAGAAAGGGGGGGGTCCAAATCTCCCCTTCCTGTCGAGGTTTCCTGTATGATACTCCTTCTTGAGGGGGAAAAAAGGCCGCTATTCCGCTGCTCAAAGGGAAAGAGAAAAAAAGGATGAGGGTTCGTAGGAAGTAAGCAGAAGGGAAAAGAAAAGGGGAAAATGGGTCCATTGCAGACCGATTTGTCGAGGAAAAATGGGGAAGGAGTGACACGAGGTTTCCT
>Ga0179591_1367871_pt1 | contig 10623 bp, 12 predicted proteins | sample CZOMad2_1_08_16f_FD_182891 | JGI IMG/M metagenome (GOLD analysis project Ga0179591, IMG submission 182891) | Vadose zone soil fungal communities from Angelo Coast Range Reserve, California, USA - CZOMad2_1_08_16fungal (PacBio error correction) | ecosystem: Environmental > Terrestrial > Soil >...
AGGGAAGAGAAAAAAGAAAAAGGGGGGGGGGAACGGCTACCAATCTCGACGCGGCGGAAAGAAGCGCAGACGTCCTCCAAGGAAACCCACATCGAGGAGGAAGGGGGAGAGCTCGTCTACCGACGATGGGACTAAAGAAAAAGAAAGAAAGGAAAGTCTCCTACTATCGCTTTCGCAACGCATCGGGAGAGTCACTCCCCGTTGGGCCTCCAAAGGGAGAAAGACTGAGAAAAAACGGCCGCGAGAGGGGCGAGGAAAAAAAGAACTCTCCCGGCAACGTCAAGGGGAAGGAGAGTTCGACACCTGGCCGAGACGGAAGGAAACGCAACCACTACTATTTCTTGAATGCGCGAAGGAAAAAAAAAGAGGGGGAAGCGTCTTTCATCGACCATTTATGAAGTAAAGACCGCCTCCAGCGAAGATAAAAAGGGGTGGGGAAGGTCGCCCTCTTCCTTTACCAGAGCAGGGTTCGTCTCGTTTGCGAGAAAGGGGAAAAAATGGCCGTGCTCGCGCCCAGAGCGCGCGAAGGGGGAGGAAGAAAGAGAAGGGAGGACCGGCGCGGAGGCCATGCCAAGGGAAGAAAAAGAGCCTCAAGGCTGACTGTCCTCAAAAAAGCGGAAAGAACCGGGAACTCGGCCACCACCAGAGAAGAAGCCGGTCGTCGTGGGCCCAAGCCGTTAGGAAAATCCACGGATCGAAGGGAGGAGAAGGCAATGCCTCTCTGGGAAAAAGGAAGAGGGGAAAAGGGTCCATCTCTCCGACTGGGAAAGAAGGACTGGTCCTGGAAAAAGGGGGGGTAACGCCCTTCTATAATAGGAAAAAGGGGAGGGAGCTCATCCGAGACAATCAAGGGGGGGGGGAGACCTCTCTCTCAGAAGGGAGAGAAAGGAAGTTACTAATTTATCATGAAATTCGCACAGAGAAGGGCGTCGACTATCCATCCGAACAAGAGGAAAAAAGGGGAGGAAGACTCGCTTTCCTCTGTTCTACTGCAAGGAGAAGGCCGCGCGGTGCTGTATCTCAAAAAAGGAGACAAAAAAAAAGAAGACCTCAAGGTGCAGCCGGTCTACGTTACAGGGCGAAGGGAAAAAAAGAAGAGAGAGCATGTTGCGCGTGCACTGAGGGGGCCCTCGGCAGGGGGAAAAAAAAAAAAAAAGTACACGACGGGCACGCTTTCCTCCTGAAAGCGAACAACACGGGTCAACGATCGGCTGAAGGGGAGGGAAAAGAGAGGTCTGTGGCCCGGTCAGGGGAGGAACAGTTCTGAACAAAAAGGAGCGTTCCCAGAAGAGGGAGATCATTTAATCTCCTGAGAGAGGGACTGCATGGGAGGGGAGACCGTTTCTATCTTTAAGAGGAAAAGAGGGAGAAGGGAAATTTCGCTTCTTTCGAAGGAGAATTCCCATTATCCAGGGGACTGGAAAGGGGGGGTCTCCTCTATCGAAGAGGGGAATCTCGTCATCTTTCATCCTCAGAGAAGAACACTAAGGGGGGCTATCCTCGAGGGAAAATTTCATGTGATAAAGAGAGAGAAAGAGAGATTATCTCTGACTGCTTAATGCTGAAATGGGAGAAAAAAAAAGAAGGGGAGGTATCTCCAACGGCTTACGGAAGGGATGATATTTTGCGCGAGGAGGGAGAAAAAAAAAGGAACCTGATCTTTAGACGTCTCGCCGCGCAAGAGGGGGGGGAATCGTCCCCTATCGCCCAGGGGAGGAAGAGCATCTGCTCCTTCGGAAAAAAACAGTAGCTTGACCTAAAAAAACCTTTTGGGAGAGGATGTTCCAAATTACCATCTCTACAGGAACCGGCCACAGAACCGCGACTTGGGGGGGGAACCCTTCATCCTGAATAGGGAAGTCGTGGCACCGTTGTTGTAAAAGGCGAAGCGCTTTCTGCCGGGAAAAGAGAAGAAAGGGGGAGAGGGTCCCCCGACTCGGCTTGCAAAGGTTCGAGGAAGCGAGAAGGGTCACTGGAGGGGAAAAAGAGGTCTTATCTTCGTTGGGAGGAAGGGAGAGGTACTTCTCCCAGGAGAGCGTCGTTCATAAAAAACCTAGGGGGAAGGCCTCTGGGGGGAGGGGGGGGGAAGGGGAGAAATATCTACGTAACGAGTCTCCGACTGAATGAAAGACGGAAAAAAACGAACAACTTGCGGGCAGAGAAAAGGGGGGAAAAGATAAAAACAAGAGGTCCTTTTCGCGAGGGCGCCTCGCAGGAACGAAGCCTCTGCATTTCTCGGTATCGATAGAAAAAAAAGGAAGAGAAGTCTTCACCTTAGAAAAAAATACTATTTGCCTCTGGCGCCCAGAGGAAGACAGCTAATCGACTCTGACGTTGGAAGAAGAGGAAGGAGGAAAGGAACCTTTGCTTCTAACTGCTGGGGGGGAAGGAGGCGGCGCCTGCTCACTTTGTGGGGGAAGAAAGAGGGGAAAGGGGAAAAAGCGATCGCGATTACATTCAGAATTGAGGGGAAGGGGGGAGCATCTTTTCATTTCCTCCGGGGGGAAGGTCGAGTAAGGTGAGGCGAGAGGAGAAAAAAGCGCGCTCTTCGATATAGTGGCGAAAAAGGGAAAGCTCTTCGCGGGAAGCGAGCAACGACCCACAGAGGGAAGGGGGGGAAGGCTCTCGTCTCTTTCCAACAGGCACATGAGGGGGAGAAGAGAGGGGGGACGTCTTACCAGCTCGTCCAGACAGGGAGAGAACGCGCGCGCCGGTCAAGAACAGAAAAAAAAACTCGTATTTTTTTCGGAGGAAAGGGAAGGAAAGGAACGCCGACTTAACCAGGTGGGGAGAAACGTCGCCGGGTCGTAGGTGTATCTGAAAAAAAAAAAGGGGGGACAGCCACGCTCCGCTCGCGCCGTGACGGAGGGATAGCGAAAAGAAAAAGGAAAAGAGGGGCGTTTGACCGATCGCCTTTTCGATCAGAGAGTCGGACCGTCCGGAAGCGAAGGGGGGGAAAGGAGTTAAAAGGCTCCGCGCAGGCTCCCGATGCTCCCTTCGATCGTATGAGGAGAGAAAGGGAAGAGGGAGGGAAAGGGGGAAGGACGTCGTCGATCTTCTCCAGCCCGCGGAAAAAAGGGGGGACGCCGCTTCCTCCTCGGGTGCGAAAAGGAAGAAACAAAGGGGAAAAAGAGAGAGATCGCAGCTCGTCGCGGCTCGAAACAAAAGGGAAGTAGGAGAACTTCGGATCATCGCCGTGAAAAAGGAATACCAAGGGGAGACCCATCGTCGAGCCAAGAAGAGGAGAGAAAGAGGGACTTCTCTCCCACGATGGAATAAAGAGGAAAAAGGGGGAGGAAAGCTGATTTCCTACTATCGATTTCGGGGAAAAAAAGGAAAGTCTCTCTTAAAAGGAAAGAGAAATCCCTGTCTCGCTCCTCTATCCGAAGAAAGGGGAGGGAGGAATCAGCTCGACCTAAAAGCCTACCTACCTCGCGAAGAAGGGAGAAAAAAAAAAAAAAGGGCGTCGCTTGACGCTTCGGGGGAGAAAGAAAGGTCTCGCACCACTACAGTATTAAAAAAAAAAAGCGCTCGGTCCGACAGGTAGGGAAAAGAAAAGGGGAAGAGAAACCTCCTCCCATCTCATCGAGAGTGGCAAGCGAGAGAAAAGCAAGCAAGCCCTCGGGGAGGGGGGGAGGAGGGGGGGTCGTCTCTTTTGCTCGACAGGGGAAAAGACGGCGCTGGCTTGCTCAACAAAGGAGCAGCGTAACTGGGGAGGGGGAAAGGAGAAGAAATACTCTACCTTCTTCTTACCTTCGAGGAGGAACTAGAACTCCGAGAGGTGAAAGAATCCTTTCTCTTTCCGGTGGAGGAGAAGAAGAAAGAAAAGCTGCCAACAACAAAGAATCCTCCGTTGCTTAGGAAAGGGCAAAAAATACACTTTATCTTCAACTTACGGGGAGGAAAAGAAAAAGTGGACGCTCTCGGGAGATTGGAAGTGTCCATAACTCCAAAGGAAAGGGAGGGGGAGTAAAGTCCCTTCTATATCGCAAGAGGATAAAAAGAAAGCGCACAGGGGGGGAAGCCGCAAAACGACTCTCTCGCTAAAGAAAGAAAGGGGGGGGGGGGTCTATAACTATTAGCTTTACTAGGGAGAAGTACAGTAAAGAGGGGGGAGGAGATCTCTCTCTTCTATGATCCAGAAACGAGCTTTCTCTGAGCTTTGGAGGAAAAAGAAAGAAAACGTCCTCTCTTTAGTTCAAGATGAAGGGCAAAATGGGAAAGACGAGCCGCCGCTCTTGACGAGAAAAGGGGATACGGAACTCTCAGGCGGAAAAGGAGGAGAGGGGGTCACTCCGCTTCGGGGCCCAAGAGGGGGGGGAGGGGCGACAGCGACGGTTTCAAGAAGGGGGCGAAGAAGAGGTCGCCTACTACTACTTGGAAAGTAAAATGAAGGCGGGGAGAAAAAGGGGGACCGGTCATTTCTTCTATTTCTATCGGGGAAGAACTCGTCGTTCCCCGAGAAAAGGAGGAAAAGGAGTCTTCGGTCTTCTCAAAGGGGGGAGGCACTGCGCCTATGGAAAAAGTAGTCGTCGACCGGAGAGAAGGGAATGGGGGGGGACGTCGCTATCCTTCATAAAGAGGAAAAGAGAAGGGTCTTTCCTGTTGCCAGGGGGACAAAACGTGAACCTCTCATGCAAGGAAGGAATCAGAGCGTCATGTTTTTCTATCCTCGAAGTAGTCGGAAAAAAGGGAGAGGAAGGTCAGTATCTATCATCTCTCATCAACAAAAAAGGAAGATGACCTGAAGCTGTCCAAGGGCTAAGAAAAAAAAAGGAACAGAGCGTTTTCGTCACCGCCGGAGAGGAAAAAGAGGGAAGAAAGAGATGGGGGAGGACGCTGCTACCTTTTCCCCTTGCACTGGGCCGTCGATGGGACAAAAGAAAAAACGATCACCGTCTCGTAAAGGAAGAAAGGGAAGAAAGAACTTTACGCATCTGCGCCGTCAGAGAAGTAGCTACCTGTCAAAGGGGAGAAAAAAGGATGTCCGAAAGTACCAGCTCGACCCGAGGGAGGAAGAAAGGAAGACTTGGTTTGGAATTCCGCTGAAATAAAAAGAGTCGTGTCGACCGTTTGGAACGAGGAGAAGGGAAACCGCCGCCCCTGTCTTTTCGCGAGAAAAGAGAAGGGAAAAAAAGGGGAAAAGGAAATTTTGTGGGAAGAAGGAGAGAAACTTCACTGGAGGGAGGTCACTATCGAGTTGATCTTAAGTTCAAACACGCTCGGTCCGGCTAATAGGGGGAAAAAAGAGAAAAAAGAGACATGCATTCCTCCTTTACGGGGGGAAGGGGGATCGTCGATAAAAAAGGGGAATAAGCTTCCCTCGTCACTACATGGAAGAAAAGGGAGGGGGGAGAGGGAGGCGTTTTTGGGCCTTCCCCAAAGGACTGAGCCTCCAGCCGGTCTATTTCGGAAGGGGGGGGGAGAAAAAAGAGTACCCGTCCTGAAGAAAGGTCGTCACCGGAAAAAGCAAGATTGGCCGCATACAAAAAGGGGGAAGAGAACTCGACGTTTTTCCGATCCCGGGGAAAAAAAGAACAGGGAGAAGGGGCTTGTCCCACTACGACCCTTCTTCGGGGAAGAGAAAAAAGTGCCGGTGCAGCGCCGTCAAAATCACCTCGAAAAAGGGAGAGTAAAAAAGAGTGTCTTCATCTTTTCATTTGCCTAAGAGGGAGAGAAGGTATTTTATTCTCTGAAAAGTCACGAGCGCGCGGCGATCTCAGGAGAGAAAAGAAAAAGATGCTTCCACCATTGCAAAAAGAGAAAAACCTTCTCGGTAAAAGGGAGACCTGCTCGGTGCTCTGAAGGGAGGAGTCTCCGATTTCGCTTGGAGGCGTTCTGTGAAGGAGTAAAAAGAAGGAGGGGATGTGCTCTACCGCGAGAGAACAGAGCGCGCCTTCCAATCGGGGGGAGGGAAGAAAGTGAAAGTCACGCGACGGACCCTTTTTCGGAACTGAAAAGGGGGGAAGGGGTTTGCGCTTTACTTTTGAAAAGGAAAAGGCGCACGCGCAGGAGGAAAAAGAAGGGGAAGATGCGCGCTCTTCTTCCAGTCAGGGGGGAGTAAAAGGGTAAAGGGCTTCTCTTCTTTTCTAAATCAGGGGGGAAAGAGGGAAATCCCCGACCTCGAAAGACGGATCCGGGATAAAGAGGGGGGTAGAAAAGAATTCGTCGTCTGCTGCGATCATCTTTTCCTGCGATCGCTGGGATGAAAGAAAGGCAAGGAGGGAGAAAGACCGGCTCCCCTCGCTTTCTCCTCCTCTGTCGAGAAGGGGTAGACGACGCGACGAGCTGCATCATCTCAAAAGATGAGGGAGAAAAAGAAAAGGAAAACGAGATGAAGCGGCTTAACGCAATCCTCGACGAGGAGGAAAAAAGAAAAGGAGAAGATAGGGGGGCCGACGTCCTCCGGGAATACCATCTCTCTCAGGCAGGGAAGAGGTCGCCTGCGCGGAGCGCAGGTCTAAGGAGGGGTAAGAAAAGGTCCGGTTATCTGCCCGCGGAGTTCCCGACTAATCGAGGAGGAAAAAGGGGGGGAGGACCTTTTACAATTCGCTCGTGAAAGGGGAAAAGGCTGATAATGAAGAAGTGAAAAGCGAGCGCGCGTTTCTGCCACTCGGAAATAGAAGGAAATACTAACCCTTCGACCTTACGGAAAGGAAGTCGGGCTTGACGCGCGAGTCCGGGGAAAGGGGGAGCAAGAAGGCGCTCTAGAAGAGAGGGAAAAGAAGGAGGAGGGGAGGCGCGGTCTATCATATCCATCGACTCAGGTCTTAAGCTAAAGGAAAGAAAAGACCACTAAGGACCTTTTTGCCAGCGAGGAAAAGAAGGGAGGCCTCGTCCTGTAAAAAAGATACGTTTCCTCGACCTGTTGAACGCGCAAGAAAGGGAGAAAAGAGAAAAAGTCTCCTCTCTCTCGTACTTTTTCTTGGGAAAAATACTCGACCGGCGGGCTGAATTCTGGAGAAGGGCAAAAGCCGCAAGCTGACTGTCCTCGCAGGAGAGAGAGGACAGGTAAGCGGCAACACCCTGCAGAGAAGGAAGGGGACAAGCCGTTCTCAGCACATGCCCCTGAGAAATAAAGGATCGGGGGGAGCGAGCTTCACGGAAGAGGGAGGGGGGGAGGAAGGGGACTCTTTAATTTCCAGAAAAGGAAAAAGTCGGATGAAGGAGGTCCTCTTAACGATCGAAGGAAAAGGGGGAGGCGCAGCTCTCGCTCCGACAAGGCCCGAGGGGGGGGGGGGGAAAAAAGAAGAAGAAGACGTTTGTCTGATAAATATTACTGAAAGAGGGACCTCTCAGTGCAAAAGAGCGGAGGAGCGTCAGTAGCCTCGCTGTCAAAAGTGGGGGGGAGGAAGAAAAGGGGGATCCGCCTCTCTGTGAAGAGAGAAAGACGGATCCGCCGCTCGGCTATAAAGAAAGAAGGGGCTTCCCGAGAAAAAAAAGGAAAGAAGGGAAAGCGGTTCCCCTCTCGTTCTCGCGAACGAAAAGGGAAGAAGCCTGACGGGCTCAACAGAGAAGGGACGGGAAAGAGACTTCCCCAACAATGATCTTCGGTCTTGGACAGGGAAAAGGGGAATTTTCGTAACAGAATTGTGCGCTCTTCGTGGAAAAAATCGGGGCAGCAGGGAAGCTATCTGGGGAAAGGAGGCAAACTGCAGATTGCTTCACGGAGGGAAAAGGGAAGAAAGGGGGAAAAGAGAAGTGATCTCTTCCTTATTGGAGGAGGAAGGGAAAGATCCGGGTCGTTACATGGAGGGAGAAAAAAGGTTCATCCGCCTTCCTGAAAAAGAAAAAGAAAGGGGGAGAGACTCTCCTTCCTTCTGGGAGTAGAAAGGAAAGGGACTCAAAACAACAACGGAGGCGAAAAGGAGAGGGAGGGGAAAGAAAAAGTAAGTCGATTATCTCCAACCTACGGAGAGGGGGGGAGGAAATGGGAGGGAAAAGAGAGTTTGGGGAAAAACGGGAAACGAACACCCGTATTGAAGAGGGGTGGAGGCGCGATCACCTTCTCTTCCCCTATCTGCAAGGTAGAAAGAAGGGGGAGAAGAGGCGACTACTAATACGTATCGGAAAATTGGATAGCCGTGGTGGGGAATACTAGCAGGAAAGGAAAACAGGGAAAAAAGGAACCGGCCACATACGCGATCCTTGGGGGGGAGGGGAAGGAGGGGGGGGTAGACCGTGTTTTCGATTAACTGAAAAGTCGATGTCCGCCCGCACGGGAGTTCTCGAGGGGGAAAGGGGGGAAAAAAGGAAGGTATTTCTCGGGAAGCGATAAACTTCACGTAGACCGGAGACAGGAAGAAAAGAGGGAGGGGATCTTTAACGAGGTTTCCTGCAGGAAAAAGCACGCCGGGATAGGGACGGAGGAGTAAGAAGAGTGACGGCCTCTGGTCGGATGGAGGGAGGCAAAAGAAGAAAAGGGGACGCCTACTCTACTCTCCCTCCGTCCCCGTACGAGAAGAGGAGTCGTTTTGGGCTTCCCAGATGGAGGAAAGCAGAGAAAATGCGCCTTTGCTATCTCTAATGGAGAGGGAGGGGGAAAGACTTCCTCTATCTTCACGTGGGGGGGACCTGATGACCCTCGAGCACTGGGAGGGGAAGGACGTTATCTCTACTTGAACCGTGAGGGAAGAAGAAGGGGAACGGCTTCTTCTGCCTTCTCCTTCGGTGGGGAAATGCAAGACCTCAGATCACCGCGACTCTGAAGGAAAAAGGAGAGAAGATATGTGTTTTCTTCATCGGGGAAGGAAAAGGAAAAAGGAGAGATTTTGATTCGCGCCGAGGAAGGGAAGACGCGGCGATCTCGGGTGAGGAGAAAAAGGGAGGCTCTTTCAACATTTCGAAAAAGAGAAGAAAAAAAAAAAAAGTTTTCAGGAGGAACAAAAAAAGAAAGCACCCCCATTCCATAAAGACTCCTGATTCCTCTCTCTCTTTCCAAGGGGGGGGGAAAAAGAGGGGTATTGCTTTCTTGGGAGTAGGGAAACTGGTCGATTACTGCTGAACGAAAGCCTGCTCTCCGCTGTCCTAAGAAAAAAAATAGGTTTTTGCTTATACTTTTAAGAAGGGAAAGAAAAAGGGGTGTCCCGACTTTCACGTAGAGCAAGAAGAGTGGGCCCTTCTATTTCGATCTTAGGCAGAAAAAAAGAAGAAGAGGGGGGGGGGGAAGCGCGTACTCTATCCTATTCTTCGCCGCAGGGAGAAAAAGGGAAAAAGAGAGCCTTGTTGAAATGAGTAGGGGGGTTCGGGGGAGGGGATGCAGCTCCCCGACCTCGAACGAGACGTTCGAAGGGAGGAAAAAAGGAGAAAGGAAGAAACAGCTCCCTATTCTCCCTTCGATCTTCGGAAGAAGCGCTGGGGCTTTTAGGGGGGGGGAAAGACGGGAAGAAAAAAAGGCGCTGCTCCGCCGCGTCGAGATTGTGTCGCCGATGACTCAAGAGGGAAAAAGGAGGCTCTCTCACAACCACACTTATGTATGATGTAAATAGAGAAGGAGAAAGGAGACAAATACTAGGGCGCCAGGATCCAGGAGACGGGGAAAGGAAAAAGGGAAGACCCATCTATCTCAGGCCAAGAGAGAGAAGAAAAGAAGGGAGAAAGGAAGCTCGGAAAAGGAGCGTTCGAGGTCGGGGATCTCCTAGAAAAAAAAAAAAAAAATAGGGGGGAAAACTGATCGTACTAATTCGCGAGGGCAAAAGAAAAGGGGAGCCCGCTCTAATCCTTTCTCGTCGGAGCCGACGCAAGGTCAGAGGGGAAAGGGACGGGAAGGTGAGCAGGCAACGTCAATCTCACACCGAAAGACAAAAAAAGGGAAGAACTTTTCCTTCGGAGGGGGTATTCAAGCTGCGAGAGGACAAGAAAGGGGAAGGCGCTCAGACTAGCGGCAGCAGCGGGAGGAAGGAAAGGGGAGGGAGAGCCTTCGTCATCTAAAGGGAAAGGGAACGTCAATAAAAAAAAAGGCATAAGGGGTGGCCATCTCTATCGAATCCGAGAGGAAAAAGGAATACCCGCGAAGGGCGGCTCTTGACGGGGGGGAAGGTTGGGCGCAGACGGGAGAGAGGGAGAACCAATAGATCTCCAGGGGCGTGGCCGGGATCCGTACCCTTCGTTCTGAAAAAAGGAGAGGGGGGAAAAAGAAAAACGATTACTACACCCTCTATCGCAGAAAACGCTCTCCGGCGATTGGGATAGGGGAAACAGCGTCCAAAAAAAAAAGCCGGGTTCCGTAGTGGTCAGGAAAAAGGGGGCGAAGGGGAGGGATCGGCAACTTTCTAGTAGGAGAGGGAGAAGAGGGAGAATCTCTTTTCTCCTGAGAGGGGGAAACGGTGCCGACTTGAGACAGGAAAAAATCTATCCTCTCCTCAAATTAAGGAAGGCACGCATTCTTATTCTCCTCTCTCTCGAAGGGGGCCCAAAACGACGGCGTCGAAGAAGGAGAAGGGGGAACTTGCTATGTATCATGTAACGGAAGGGAGAAAATCTCATTCTTCTTCCAGGAATACAAGAGTCGGTCAAAAGAGAGGGGGGAAGAGGCCCTATCGACGGAAAAGGGAAGAGAAGAAACCTCTTCAATATCAACTACTATCACGAGAAATGGGAGACGTGACGTTTCTTGAGGGACGA